>Ga0209401_1002873_pt1 | contig 10982 bp, 6 predicted proteins | sample M_140807_MF_Meta_FD_187318 | JGI IMG/M metagenome (GOLD analysis project Ga0209401, IMG submission 187318) | Freshwater microbial communities from Lake Montjoie, Canada to study carbon cycling - M_140807_MF_MetaG (SPAdes) (version 2) | ecosystem: Environmental > Aquatic > Freshwater > Lake...
AACTTCACCTTGGTCTTCAAAATCAACGGGTCGTCCTACACCTACTTCTGGATCCTCAACATATTCAGTTTGAGACATCTCCTTTGCAAATAATGCTCGGTCTTCGCGTGTAATAATTGTAGGCGCAAGACCTCTATCAATCAGGTCCTTTGTGATTTCACGCTCTGTGTCGGTCATCAATCTCAGTCGATCTGTAAAGGTAATACGTTCTTTTGCTCGTAAAGTATTCAATGTTTGCTTTGAAGTTTTGAGATCTGCAGTTAACATTACTAACGCAATATCCGTCTTAATCAATCCATCTAATTTAGTTTGAGTTAATGGATCCTTACTAATCTCCTTGAGAACTTCATATACATATCCTTTTGTAATATCACGAAGGTCATCCTTCTTCTGTGTAGAGTCAATACTCCTTGCCGAACTAGGAATTGCAAATGAATCGGTTAATCTTCCTAATAACAATGAATTTGTATGCCAATCCTCTGCTGCTAATGTCTTACCCATTTTTAGACGTTCCAAAACCTTTTTGTCCTTTACGTTCAAACTAACAGGAGTTACTCGTTCAGAGACTGACTTTACAATCAATTTACGAATACTCTCTTGAGTCACAAAATGATTCAATCCAGTTCGTAGTGGAACTTCAGGTTGACGAAGTTTAGGAGGTCGTGCAGAAGTCCAATACACTCGTGTAGATGGACAGATAGGTGGACGTACAATGGTTCCAAACGCTTCTTTGGATGGAACCACTAAGGTTCCTGGAATCATAGACGAAGGAGGTACAGATACCTCTACTGGAATCACTGCTTTTGCTTGTTCTAAGGATTCACGTAATGGTTGTGACTGACGCAACAGTGTGTCCAAAACACCTTGGGTAAGTGTCTTGACCTTTGAAGGAGCGTTCAAAACGAGACGCATAGTTGTTACACTGGAACCCTTGAATGAAGTTGGATATGCTTCAAGTGTCTTAGACAAAACTAAGACCATACTGTCTAGAATTGTATATCCTTCGGGTTTGGGAGCATCTCGTGGATAACCACTCAAGGTCAGAGGTTTACTTCCAAAGGATCTTCGTGGAACTAATGTAGGAACATGAGATTGTAATAACAAAATCATCTGAGCAATTCCTGCAATTCCTCCATAGTCTTTAAGTGCAGTTGCAATCCTACGTCCTAAGTCTAAAATTGGAAGAACACGATCAATCTCAGGAACTACATGCAACAATGAAATCAACATAAAAAAGACTTCATCGGATGGTCTGGACATATCAAAATATGTCTTCAAAGAAGATAGACTCTTTACATGATCTGTAATTCCTATTCCTTTGAATGAACTCACTTGTAAGGTCCCTGCATGTTTGATGACTCTTCCTCCATCATTAAACTCTTCTTGGTCTTCCAAAACTTGTGAACTCACATGTTCACCACAAAATGTACAAACTCTGAATCCATCTACCTTTGAGGTCCACTTATCATAGAAAGCGCTTGAATCTCTTGCAAGGTCTCCCGCTAGAATTGCTAAAGTATGTCTACACACTAAAAAGAGTCCATTTGAATCTACATAAATCTCTTTCTCTAACAACGCTTCATGAATCAATTCTTGAACGTCTCGTAATTTATCTTCTGAAAAACGATTCATATCCTCTAGAATTGCTACAATGTCTTTTCGAAGTTTAGAAGTGTCTTTCTGAGGTTTCAATGTCAGTTTCTTCTCTTTAGGTTTTGCTTCTTGAATTACACGATGTGCCTTGAGTGCATCCACATATTCCTTATAAAACTCTGAAATACCTTGATTCGTCCATTGAATACGTCCATTATGTCCTTCTCGTTTTCGTTCTTGCTTAATGAGTTCAAGAGGAACACATTGATAAGTAAACTTTTTACCATCCCAATTTCTTCGCAGGGTTCCACGAATTGAAAAGTCTTGAAAGTCTAATCCCATCAATTCACATTCTTCAATGGTTGTTTTAGGATATTCAAATTTAGAGTCTGAACCAGGAATGAGACCTACAGTTCCATTCTGTCCTACTTGTGATAAAAGCATATAAATCAATAACTCACCTCCATCCAATTGATCCATTAACCATTGACGAACGGCAATTGCAGGAAAATATGGATTGTAATGTTCTAGAAGTTTATCGGAAGGTTTATCTCCTTCTGACTTTGGAAAGTCAAGAGCAGCAGGTTCAGGTTGACTTTTAGATACTTCAACAGGTGGAAATCTAGACTTCCATGAGTCCCAAGGAATATCTGCGAGTTTGATATCGTAAAGTTTCAAATACTTCATTCCTTCGCCGTATGGATCTGAAGTCACTGGAACTCCATGAGTCAATACAGTATCCAAATCAGGAACAATGTCTGATAAAGGTGCTGTGCTTTCAATCAATATAGCGTCTGCAGAACTAAAAAATGGGTGTCCAGGTTTTGGATTTGGAATTGCATAAGGACGTTTCTCTGCATAATATCCAATCGTGTGAATTTGATCGGATGTATTTGGCATTGGAATTTCAAGAATGTCGTATCGTCCATCTTCATGTCGTTGTGTACGAGAATACGTAAAGGTAGGAACTGCACGAATTGGGTCTTCCCCTTGAGTATTTACAAACTCCTGTATATGTGTGAGAGGATAGGGTATACCTTCTCGTTCAGTTTGAAATGGTTTGGGTAAAGCAGTAATCATAGAACGATAAAATTGAGGTGTTCGTAATCTTGCTTCTTCATACAATGGCATCCAAGATTGTTCGTAATTGTAGGGTCTAAGTTCAGATGAAGCGTACACTGGACGAATCCAGGGAAATACAGTTCCAGCTGTAGATTTGCGTAATTCATAAGTATCTGCCGTTGGAACAATCAAATCTAAATACAAACTTCTAAGTTTTTCTACTTCCTTCCTCAAGACTTCAAGAGCAAACTTGGTCGTTCGTCCTCGTGGAATCAGTTTTTCATATGCATCTCCGACCTGCTCATCTAACGTAAAAAACCGAATGGGTTCAGGACGTTGAATGGTTTCATCAAATTCAATATCTTCAAGTTTCTGGAACTCTGAGGGTTCAAATGTGAATAACTCACTCATTATACTGTCTTAAGAATGCTTTCACAGAGAGACACCGCTTGGGTCTTGAATTGTTCTATGATTTTCTCCGGGGCAACCTGAGTATTAAATCGGACAATCATCTTGGGGAGTAGTGGATGCACAATGCGGTAGGATACATAGTCCACTGTGTGAAGTCCACCGCTGTAGAGAAGACTCTGCGCTAATGCTCCAATTGTGTGTCCATCTTCTTCAGTTTCAATTGAGAACCAATTTCCCTCTTCACGTAAGATTGGATTCTCACACCACGTTTCAATCTTTGCCTTATAAATCGCAGCTGCTTGCTTGAGCAGATCTTTTGCAGGAGTCACACCAATACTCTCTACTGCAAAGTCAAACCAATAAGGTCGTCCATTGCTGTCTCGTGCATACGAACGTTGAATTTCATAATTGTCAAAGATTTTTCCAAGTGTTGCTCGTTCTGCTTCATCTTCACCCGCTTGAGCAATATACTTCATCTTGTCATCGACCGCTAACTCTGGATCAATGTGGTTCTTGAATGTAGATACACAGACTTGAGAAGCGCCCTTGGTTTGTACAGCAAGTGACGCCTTTACATGAATGGACTCTGATGGTTGAAGGGTCATGAAATAGAGTGGAGTGTCCAAATCACGGTCTTTCAACAATACGTTCGTGCGTGGACCTTGAACTGCAAAGTCATCGGTCGTAATTTCAACTGGACCCTTGCGAGTAAGATCTGGCGTTGCAGGTGGAAGAAACCTAAGTTCAAGTTTAGTATCACGAATAACTGCTACGTCTGTAGGCAAGACATTGATTGGAAGCATCTCGACTCTGTGCTTAAGCATCTCGTGAATCATCTTGGTTGAATTGTCTAAGATCTCTACATCACGAACCACTACTGTTGGAATTTCAGATAACAGGATACGGCGAAGACCATTCACAAATGCGATCGGGACGTTCTTAAACTCAGCGTCTAGGCGGTAGCCATTTTTAGAAAGATTAAAGGACTCCATTGTATCTATTTACTCTTTCGTTAGACCTTATCCGTTTTTTTCAAACTAAACAGCAACGAGATGAATAACCAACCGATTCTGTTTTATAGTACACGATGTTCCCATTCTCAGCAAATTATTCAGACACTGAAAGGTCTCAAGAAGGAGAACTTGTGTCGTATGTTTCCTATTGATGGCAAGCAACGTTCTGAGTTACCACCTTTCTTAAAGAGCGTGCCGACACTCTACAATCCAGAAACGAAGGATGTCTACATTGGTAAGGATATCTACGCGTATATTGCAAAACCTGTCACTGCACGTCGTGAAGTTCCTACACAACATCAACCTCAAGTTGCTGCTGCACAACCTACTGGTTCTAAACTAAGTACTCCAGGTGGAAATGAAGGAGTTCAAGAATGGTCTTTTGCATCCGCAATGGGATTCTCAGATTCCTATTCAAGTTGGGATGCGCCTACTAAGTTTGTAAGTGACGAACTTCATTACACATACATTGGCAATAGTCAATATACACCTCCTGCTCCTGAACCGCAGACCAAACAGAGTTACGATGGAAATAAGGATGGACGAAATAGCGACCTTGCATCCAGAATGGAACAAATGCAGAAACAAAGAGATGCCGAGTTCGCCGGTCCCGTGCGTCAGTAAGTTTACACATTCTACTAAAGTATAAAGTAATGTCTAAGAAGATCTTTATGGACGCATTTTTCACCCAGTTTCATGAGTTTATGGGTCAACTCATACGAGTGTTTCCAGAGGATCCTGATTTCACGGTATACGATTCAGGTGTCATGATGCTTCAAAAGGTCAATCCCGGACTGGTTCTTGCAGAGTTTATTAAGCACGTGACTCCCTTTGAAGAAATCATTCGTGCTAAGAACTCTGACTTTTTCATTCAAACTCAAATCTTTATTTTTGATCCAGAGAACACCATGGAACAAGTCATTCAAAAACTCAAAGCTTATTGGGTCGGATTGTCCGATTCTAATAAGGAGTCTATTTGGAATTACATCATTTTGCTTCTAGATATCTCCAAGCGTTGTACTTGAGTCTTCAATACCATACAAACCTTTTGTATTGAGTGACACCAATTCAGCAACGGCTGCTTCAGGATTTCCAAAGTTCTGAAACAGTATTCGAATTGCTTCTGCAGGTGACCATTTATCATCCAAGGATGGATCTTCTGGAATGTGAACATCCTGTTCATAAAACGCATCGACCATTTCTTTTAGCACAGCACGACTACAATTCTTGAAATGAACAATCATGTCGACACGACCCGGACGAATCAGGGCTTTGTCAATACGTTCAGGATAGTTGGAAGAGAACGCAATAATACGACCATTGGCTTCCAAGGTTCCGTCAAGAAGATTCAACAAAAACGATAAGTCAAAGGTATCCTTTTCATCTTGCTTACGATCGCCAAAGGGATCTTCCTCTTTCTTCTTCTCTTCAACCACAGGTTTCTTCCATTCGCGACGAAGAACCACATCACCCATTGCATCAATGTCTTCAATTACATACAGACGTTCTGCAACTGGAATGTTATACTTCTCAGTATTCACTCCATTAAATACATGAATTTCATCATTGAAAAAGAGATGTTGAAGTTGTTGTTTGGTCTTGACTTCAGAAAGTTGAATGTTAATGATATGTCTACGTCCAGCATTTGCAATTGCCTTGATACTTGACGTTTTACCAGTTCCTGGTGGACCATGAAACATGAATCCAAGTGTATACGGAATACCCTTCTTCTCATACCAATCACGATGTTCTAGAAAGAATTGAACACGATCACGAACTTGCTTTCGTTGTTCAAAGAATACATTCTCAAATGTTCTAGTGGTTACAAACTTGGTCTTTGTATACACAAGATGACTTGTAGGAAGAGGATTTTGAACAGATCCTTTTGTCTTGGTCTGAACCATTTGGTCAAAATAGTAACGATGAGATCCTAGTTTATTTGCCATTCTTCGTTCATAATCTGCATTACAAGTATCGATGAACGATTGTAAATACTGAACGTCATGTTCATAACAATACAATTTGAACTTTATGATTTCAGGAGCACCGTCTGTGATCTTTAGATCCATCAATTCAAAGTAGACATCATTGTCCAAACAAACGGGTTCAAATTCATTTGGAAGATAGTCGTGGTTCATGACACTTAACAGACTCTTCATTGCAGGAAGTGTAGTCACAAAGCAGACCACTGCATCCATACGATTAGAATACACAGTACTTGGAGTTGTCTGGCGATTGTTTGTACTTTGTGATTGGTTTCCACGTTCACATGTGATAGATGCTCTAGGTGTTCTTAATGCAGAGTGTGGAACTTCTACAGCACTTCCCGATTTTCTACGTCTGCAACAGAATGTAGATGTCCATGCTGACCATGTAGGGAATGTCTTGACTGCAAGTTCAAATCCATTGAGTGCAAGCATATTGAACAATGGATTTTTAGTAGAGGGCATTTGGAGCATCATCTGCGTTTTGAGAAGTTCATTGAATTGCATCCTTTATACTACGCCATATGATGTAATGCATTTGTCTAACGTGGCACCCGTTGGATGAACTGGTTTTGTGCGTCTGAGTCTTAATTCCTTGGACGCTTTATCCACGGTGTCTTGAGACAAACTGACGAACTTCTTTACATCACGAATAGGTCCTTGCACGTTCATCGTTGGAACGTGTAGACGAAGGGGTGGAAGTTGTAAAGCAACCATGTCTTCACTTGTTGAAATGTATTCACGAAACTGCTCAATGTCTAGTGGTCCTCCAAACATTCGAAGCATATGACGGTGAGGCGAAGGTGTCAAAGTTTTGTTAACATACAGTGAACGATATAAATCAGTCAACAATGCATGACGAGACCATCGTATTACGTCTGAAATGTATACATCACCGTAGAGATAGGCAAGTGCACATTCAGGAGAGCAATAGTTTCCTTCACATGTATACATGTTTTCGTATGCATCGTAACTGACAGGTAACACAGTTGCTTTCCATGGAAATGGATGACAACACCACATACATGCAGTCGTGGCACCATACGAAGAACAACGTGTTCTACTTAAGATGTCTTTCATGGTTTCCGTATTAAATCGTTCTGCAACGCGTGATGTTTCAACGGTTGACAAAATATCAGCATAGTTCGTGATTGTAGAAGGTTCTGTTGTACCAGTTTGTGCGAGTTCTACATAACTCGGTGTACTTCCAGCAGGAACTGGAAGGTCTTCTTCTACTGGAAGTCTCAATGAGAAAATCACAGGAGCTTCAGGAAGATGTTTCTTAGGAGGCATTACTTTCTTAAAGTGGACTCAGTGAAAACCCAAGACGTAAAAAACGAACAGGAGTTTGACAAAGCATTCAATATACCAAAATGACAGACCTTTCTACCGCTTATCAACGCAAGACGCATCGTGAACATATCCTTGACCTCCCCGATACCTACATTGGAAGTGTGACAACTACAAATGAAGAAGTATTCCTTCGTGATGAAGATGGATTCAAAGCAGAAACAATTCCAGTCAATCCTGGATTCTACAAATTGATTGATGAACTTCTAGTCAACGCACATGACCAAGTTGTTCGTCTACGCAGTCGCCAGTCAACGAATCCAGTCAAGAACATTGACATTGACTGTGGCGCAACACTCTTCAGTATCAAGAACGATGGTGAACCCATTGATGTTGCCGAACACCCGGAACATAAGACATGGATTCCACAGATGATCTTTGGTGAGTTGTTGACCTCAACAAACTACGACAAGAATGAGAAGAAACTAGTGGGTGGTAAGAACGGTTATGGTGTGAAACTAGTGAACATCTTTGCAGACGAGATGGTTGTTACAGTAGTGGATCAACCTAGAGGACTGAAGTATAAGCAGAGGTTCCGAAAGAATATGACGGAAATAGAGAAACCAATTGTGACAGAAAACAAGGGAAAGTCAAGTGTCCAGGTGATTTGGACGCCTGACTTCAAGAGATTTGGAATGCAGTGCATTGATGCTGGAATGATGCGATTGATTGAGAGACGTGTATGGGATTTGGCAATGACCCTTGGAAAGGAAGTCAAGGTGACTTTGAATGGAACAGCTGTCAAGTGTAAGAACTTGACCGACTACGCAAAGGGATTTGGATGCGACACAGTCCTCTATGAAACACCAAATGAACGATGGCACATTGCGATTGCGGACAGTCCAGTGGACAAGCAGTTCTCAATGTCCTTTGTCAACGGTATCTGGACCTCTAAAGGAGGAACGCATGTAGATGCAGTGACAAATCAAGTGGTAGGACACATTGTAGAGTACTTGGAGACCAAGAAGAAAGTGAAAGTCAAACCCAGTCTAGTGAAAGACCACCTTGCAGTGTTTATCACAAGTATGATTGAGAATCCAAGTTTCACTTCACAAACCAAAGAGACACTCACAACCAAGTCAAGCGCTTTCGGATCCAGTCCAAAGTTGAGTGAAGAGTTCTTGAAGAAAGTCGTCTCTAAACTAGCGATTGTTCCCAAACTCTTGGAAGCACAATCTGCTAAGGATGCAAAGGACAACTCAAAGACGGATGGAAAGAAACAGTCTAGAATCACAGGCATTCCAAAACTAGATGATGCAATCAGTGCTGGAACTAAAGACTCTGCTAAGTGTACTCTGATTCTGACAGAAGGAGACTCAGCAAAGGCAATGGCGCTCTCAGGACTCAGTCAAGAACAACGCAAGTTCTTTGGTGTCTATCCGCTCAAGGGTAAGGTCTTGAACGTCAAAGACACAAGCGATGCAAAGGTGGAACAAACTAAAGAGATTGCAGAACTCAAGAAGATTCTAGGGTTGACTTCAGGAAAGAAGTATACGGATGTGAAGGATCTTCGCTATGGATCCATTATGATTATGACTGATCAGGATTTGGATGGGTCTCATATCCGAGGTCTGTTGATTAACCTGTTCCATGAACTCTGGCATGAATTGATTGCGATTCCAGGGTTCATAACCTACATGGCAACACCCATTGTCAAGGCACATAGGGTACGTGGAGGAGCCAAGGGCGACGTGGAGAATCGTATCTTCTACTCTCAATACGAATACGAACAGTGGAGAGAAGGTGAAGGTGCTAAAGGTTGGAAAGTCAAGTACTACAAGGGATTAGGTACCTCTACACGAGACGAAGCCAAAGATTACTTCAGCAAGGTCAATGCAGTTCGATTTGATTACGATGATAAGTCAGATAAGTCCATTGACTTGGCATTCAACAAGCAACGTGCCGATGACCGCAAGGAATGGTTAAAAGGATATGACAGAACAACTTTGATTCCAACTGGAAATCATCTTCCTTACGATGACTTCATTCACAAGGATCTGATTCACTTCAGTTACTACAACTTGGAACGTTCTATTCCAAATGTGATGGATGGACTCAAGACCTCACAACGTAAGATTCTGTATGCAGCATTCAAGAGAAATCTCACACAAGAGATTCGTGTTGCCCAGTTTGCAGGATATGTTTCAGAGCATACAGGATACCACCATGGTGAAGCGTCACTGAATGAGACCATTATCGGTATGGCACAGGACTTCATGGGTTCAAACAATATTCCATGGTTGGTTCCTCAAGGACAGTTTGGAACTCGTATTCAAGGTGGAAAGGATGCAGCATCACCTCGTTACATTCACACCTATCTTCAACCACGCATTCGCAAGATTGTGTGTGAAGAGGACTTTCCGATTCTAAAGTACCGTGATGATGATGGATTACCAGTAGAACCTGAATGGTATGCTCCAGTCTTACCGATGCTTCTGATCAACGGCGCTCGTGGTATTGGTACAGGGTACAGTACTTACATTCCACAGTGCAATCCGAAGGTCATCAAGGAAATGATTGTAGATCATGTCAAAAACACTACTCCACTCTCTACGAAACCACTGACACCCTACTTTGAAGGGTTCAAGGGAACGTATACAGAAGAAGGTGTCATGGGTGTATTCAAGAAAGTCAAGGACGAGTATATTGTTACAGAACTTCCACCAGGAACATGGACAGCAGACTATCGAGAGTGGTTGGAGAAGGAACTTGCTGAAGGTCGTATCAAGGACTTTACGGATACATCTACCGATCAGCAGATTAACATCATTATCAAGGGAATTGATGAGAAGGTACTTGTGAAGTCTTTGACTGAGAAGGTGAAGACAACAAACATGCACGCCTTCAATCACAAAGGAATCATTACAAAGTATGCAACACTGAATGACATTCTAGAGGAGTTTGTTACAGTACGTCGTGGACTCTACGAAGATCGTCGTATGCATCAACTTGGAGTCATTGCTGCAAAGTTACCCTATCATGAAAATGTAGTCCGATTCATCAAGGATCAGATTTCAGACAAACCTAAGGTAGTGCTCAAGAAGAAGTCATTGAAAGAATGTGATGAAATCTTGAAACAGAATCAATATGAATTGATCAATGACAGTTACGACTACATTCTAAGTCTTCCTGTATCCGCCTTTACGCTGGAAAAGATCAAGAAGCATGAGGATGACAGAATTAACTTGAAAGTTCAACAGGAGGATTTGGAGAAAACAACATGGCGTGAGATGTGGCTCGCAGATTTAGAGGTTGTATAATAAGAAGACCATGAGTAATTATTTGGATCTACTCGTCCAACAAGATAAACTAGCGAGAAGCAGTTATTCCTATGATCCACGTGTAGCCATGAACCAAACACGTATGTTGGGGTCCATTGAACCTTTTTCAAATGGAACTAAGGATGAAATACCTACTGTATCCTATACGGATCAAATTGTAGGTTCACATTCGGACTCAGCAATTGTTCAGAATTCTCCAGATACTATTGGTGTCAAACGGTATATTGTGATTGACTCATCTCAACGTGACTTTGTCAAGCAACCTAACCCTTTTTCAAATCTAGTCT
>Ga0209401_1002877_pt1 | contig 10971 bp, 10 predicted proteins | sample M_140807_MF_Meta_FD_187318 | JGI IMG/M metagenome (GOLD analysis project Ga0209401, IMG submission 187318) | Freshwater microbial communities from Lake Montjoie, Canada to study carbon cycling - M_140807_MF_MetaG (SPAdes) (version 2) | ecosystem: Environmental > Aquatic > Freshwater > Lake...
AAACTAATTCTTTCCAAAAAAGGACACGCAAAAATTCTTCCCTTGCGTCATGCCTATGAAGCTATGGCGAAAGAGATACACCTCCATTTTGCGCTGCAGGAGAAGGCGACTCTAGACCCGCAAACTTTAAAAAAATTGCAGAATTACGTTCAAGCTGTTTCGGATAAAAATGGGTGCCCTCTTTTTCTACATTTAGAGACCTCAAAACGTTCTGAGACCGTCCTAAAAATGAAAGAGACTATCCCTCTTAACCGAGACACGGTAAACTTCATCAAGAACATTCTTCAACAAGAAAGGATTCGGCTTGAGTTTAGATAAATTTATTTTCTGGGCCCTAATTTTTTCTAAGTTTTTGTACGCCGAAGGCGTCCCTTTCCATGTTTCATCTTCGATGCTGGCTCCAACCACGACAATTCCTGGTCAAACCGTCGAAAACAGCGACCCAGAATCAGGTCTTATCAACGATCTGAAATATCTTGCCGTGTCCAACTGGCTTCACAATTATTTGGGACAACGTTACACACAGTTTGATAAATTCATCACTCCTGAATTCTCAGAAAAATATATTTTAGATTACAAAGTTAATCGCACGAATCAACCTGTCGGAACTTTAGATCTCATTGGGCATATCGACGGGGATTCCTTAAAAAAATGGGTTCGACTTGTAGATTCTAAATCTAAAGGTTCAAATCAGATTAAACCCCTGTTTATCCTCTCATCCAATCTCACAGGCTTAAGTATTTCTCCCAGTGATACTGCTAACAAACTTAGAGACTCGGCAATAGCCCAATCTATTGCTCAATTGGCACAAGGGCCGGTGCAAAAACTAAATGCTCGCCTGATTCCAAACGACAGTACTTTTAATTTAGAAGCCCCTCCAAAAAATGGCTCCGAAATTCAAAGCTTAATATCTCTAGCCAATCGAAGAGGAGAGACGTTAGTTATCTGGGCAGCACTCTCCGCATGTCCCGGTTGTACCACTCCTAGATTTGACGTTTTTGTTTACAATACTAGTTCTCAATCCTTGGCCTTTGTCGTCGGGGATGATCTTGCTCTAACCACCAGAGACCTAGCCAATCAAGAAATTTTAAAAAAATCATTAACACCCATTTTTCAGCAATTTCAAACTGAGCTTGAAAACATGTATTCTGAAGGGACCGTATTGGAAAACCCTTATCGCCTTATCGTAGAAAGCATAGATTCCTACCGGACTCTAAAACTTGCAGAAGCAGAATTGAGCCGTGGAAACGGATTTAGTATTCCTGTTCTTAAAAAGACCGCTGGAAAATCGGCTGAATATGAAATCAAATCCTCCCTCTCTATCGATGAGTTGGCCCAAAAAATTCAATCCACTTCACTTCCCGGCTTTAAAACTCAAGTATCTAAATTAGATAGCTCATCCCTAGTTCTAAAGTATTTAAAATAGACCGAAACCCGGCCCATATGAGATACTTAAAACATCTTTTGGTTTGAACTCTTAACCTTTCTAAAACCCTATACTGCTATGCAACAAATCAAACTTATTTGTTTAATATTGGCTACCAACCTTCTTACTCAGTGCGCCTCTTTGAACCCCTTCAGTTCATCGACTCCAGAAAAACCGGCAGCTGAGGAAAAACCCCAAGCTGAAAACCCAAATGGACCTCCAAGATTTACTTGGGAAATTAATGAGTCTCTTAAAAACTCGGTCAAAAAACGCATCGTGATTTTAAACTTTCACAACAGAACTCAGTATGGGGGAAAAGAGCTGGGAGAATACGCAGCAACTTCAGTGAAAGAGAACATAGCTAAGATTCCCGATTTTGTTATTGTTACAGAGGAAGAACTGAATCCGGATGAAACCATCACTTTTCAGGATGGTAAGTACAATATGAAACAAGTTTTTGAAAAAGCTCGAGCCCGAGGGGTTTCAGCTATTATCACGGGAACTATCGATGATGTGAAGATTCAGGAGAAAGGGGATGAGGTAGGGCTTTTCAGGACTCGTTATAATTCCGTCACTGCCAAAGTGAAGTTTCAGCTGTATGATGCGACCAATGAAAAACTTTTAGTTTCAAAAGATTCTACGGCCGAAGCTGTTGAAGAACACACTCGCTTTTTAGCCAACCGTACTATCGAAAGCTACGATGCCAACCGAGCAGAAGGAGCTGTTTCAAAAGCTTTGGATAAAACGATGCCCTTATTCTCCAAGTTCGCTAAAAGAATTTCTTGGGTCGGTCGAATCGTAAAAATCGAAATGAACCGATATTTTATTAATGCCGGAGAGCCCACTGGAATTACCCAGGGACAACTCCTCAAGGTTTTTGGTCCTAGCGAAGCTATCATAGACGATGAGGCTCAACAGTTCATTGGCATGGCCCCGGGCCGTTTCAAAGGAATCTTAAAGGTTGTGGATTATTTTGGGAATGACGGCGCGGTCGCTATCGTCCATGCCGGAGCCGGTTTTCAAGAAAAAGATCGCGTTGAAATCTATAGTCCTCCGCACCAGTAACATGTTATGGGTTGTGCATGAAGTGGGAAGTTATCATTCGTCGAAACATCGCTTGGGATGATTTAGAGTCTGAGCAACACTCCCTCATTGAAAAAGTTAAATCAAATCCTAAAGTAGCCTATTTACTTTTCTCCGAGCCATCCCCTACTTTCACTTTTGGTCGAAATTCCAGCTCTCAAGAACTGCTGTGGTCAAACGACTTGGTCCGAAACCATAAAGTCCAAATTTCTCCCGTTTCTCGTGGAGGAAAATGGACCTACCACGGTCCGGGGCAAATTTTGCTTTATCCTATTCTCCATTTGCCGACACTCGGTTACTCCTCAAAATCTGTGAGAGCATTTCTAGAAGACTTTAGGACCGGAGTTCGCGAAGCCTTAGAGGAACTTGGAGTTCACAACTTATCACTTCAGGAACCGTTCGGAATCTATCTCAATGAGAAAAAATTGGTCTCTTTCGGATTAGCATTTCAAAGAGGCATTTCCTCTCATGGAATGGCTCTGTACTTCGAGGATCAATCCTTTTACTTTTCCGGAATTACCCCCTGTGGAGTTTCCGGAGGACTTTCAACCAACCTAATCGACAACCTCTCTCAAGAAACGACTTGGGACTCTGTGACAAAACTACTAGCCCATTCTGTAAAAAACCGTTTCAGTTTGAGAATAAGTCAGGTACTCTGAACCCTCAATTTCAATGCCTTTTCTATTTAGGAGACACGCATGTTCAAACAAAATCGGAGTGAATCTTCACTCGTAAGCAACAACAAAGGCAATGTCACTATCTACTCTTTGTGTGTAGTAGTCGGTATTGTGGTCGGAATTTTAGCAGGCATGGCTTTCTCAGGCGGAATGGGTTCCTCTGGTGGAAATCCTGTCGTTGCTGAATACAACGGAAAATCGGTACGAGCTTCTGATGTCTTCGGTCAGGTCAAAACGAGATTGTTTGATCTTGAAGAGGAAGTTTATCGCACCAAAGAACAAGCTATTAAAGAATTCGTCGAACAAAGATTATTAGATGACGAAGCAAGAAAATCTAATATGGGAATCGAACAGCTGCTCGAAAAACAAGCTGGCGGCGCTCCTACCGAAGTTACCGATAAAGAAATTGAAACATTTTTAGCTTCGAAAGGTCTAAATCTAAAAGACCCAAGAATTAAAAAAGATGATGTCAGAGAGTATCTTAAATATCGTCAAAAATTTGAAAAACGACAGGCTTATGTAGAAAAACTTCGCGAAAGTGCGAAAGTAAAAATCTTGTTGAAAGAACCCGAATCTCCGAAATTAGTTGTCAGCACTGACGGGTTTCCAACTTGGGGAAATGCCAAAGCACCTGTTACAGTTGTGGAATTCTCCGATTTTCAGTGTCCTTTCTGTTCGCGAGCGGTCCCCACAATCGACCGCATCAAGAAAGAATTTGGACCTGACAAAGTTCGAATCGTCTTCAGAGACATGCCTCTTCCTAACCATAACCGAGCTCTCCCAGCTAGCTTAGCCGCCAGATGCGCTAACGAACAGGGGAAGTTCTGGGAAATGCATAATACTTTGTTTGAAAACCAACAAAAATTGGAAGACAAAGATCTAAAAGACTATGCAAAATCGGTTGGTCTTGATGTGGCCAAATTCAATGATTGCTTTGATAACAAGAAGTACATGGCTGATCTTGAAAAGAGCCGCACTGAAGCTGAGAAGCTTGGGATTGCCGCCACTCCATCTTTCTTAATTAATGGAGTGCTTCTTCAAGGGGCGCAGCCCTTTGAGAAGTTCAAAGAAAAAATCGATAGAGCAGCTAAGAGCTAGTTCTAAGAGGATTAGAAAGCCTGCTTACTTAACGGTAAGCAGGCTTTTTTTTGTCCTAAATTCTTTCGTGACGTCGATATTCCACAGTTCTTTTCTTAGCTAGTTTGGAAGAGCTTGCGGATGTTGCTTTGGTACTTTCTTTTCGAACCGGTTTTTTAATTTGTAGTTTATTTTTTAACGAAGCTTTAACGAAACCGACAAACAGAGGGTGGGGCTCAAAAGGCTTAGATTTGAACTCAGGGTGAAACTGACAGGTTAAAAACCAAGGATGGTCCTTAATCTCCATCATTTCAACCAAATCTAACTCTTTATTGATTCCAGAAAAGATCAGGCCATGATCAGTTAAAATTTTTCGATAGTGATTATTAAGTTCATATCTATGGCGGTGTCGTTCCGAGATTTCACCCGCACCATAGACGTCATGAGCTAATGTTTTGGGACTGAGCTTACACTCATAGGATCCCAACCGCATACTTCCCCCAAGTCGCTCGATTCTTCTCTGATCCTCCATCAGATCGATTACAAACTCACCGGTATTAGAAAATTCTCGGCTAGTAGCTTTGTTGAGTCCACAAACGTGTCTTGCGTACTCAATCACTGCGAGCTGCAGACCAATGCAGATTCCGAAATAAGGAATCTTCTGGGTTCTGGCATACTGAATGGCTTTAATTTTTCCTTCGACTCCGCGGTTTCCAAAACCTCCGGGAACTAGAATACCCGAAAGACCAGAGAGTTCAGACTCCACATCCGAAGTTTCCAATTTTTCGGAATCGATATACTTCAAACTAACTTTTGCCTGATTTGCGATCGCACCGTGAACTAGAGCTTCGCTAACGCTTTTATAAGACTCCGTTAAATCCACATATTTTCCGACGATTCCAATTTCAACGGTACCGTTCTTAGGCGAAGTTAAGATGTTGGATATCTTAGCCCACTTATCTAGACCTTTAGACTTCGCTTTAAGATGTAATCTTTCGCAGATTTTTTCATCCAACCCTTGCTCATAAAAAACCAAGGGAACTTCATAGATATTGGAAACATCTTTAGCGGTAATTACGTTTTCAGCTTTGATGTTACAAAACAGAGCAATTTTTGAGCGAATGTCAGCTGGTAAAATTCTATCGGTTCGACACAACAAAAAATCGGGTTGGATCCCGATCTCTCGTAATTTTTGCACACTATGCTGAGTGGGTTTGGTTTTTAATTCCCCCGCCATTCCCAAATAGGGGACCAAAGTTAAATGGATAAAGATGACATTTTCTTCCCCCATATCGAACCGAAACTGTCGGATAGCCTCGAGAAATGGAAGAGACTCAATATCTCCAACCGTCCCACCTATTTCGACGATACAGAGATCTTTACCTTTACCTACTTTTTTAATTCTTTCTTTAATTTCGTCTGTAATATGCGGGATAACTTGAACCGTTCCACCCAAATATTCCCCCCGACGTTCTTTAGCAATCACCGTCTCATAAACCTGTCCGGCTGATACACTATTTTCTCGGGTCAAATTAATATTGGTAAACCTTTCGTAATGCCCCAAATCTAAATCGGTCTCAGCCCCATCTTCAGTCACAAAAACTTCGCCGTGTTGAAAAGGATTCATCGTTCCCGGATCTACATTCAAGTAGGGGTCCATTTTCATCAGAGTGACTTTAAGTCCTCGGCTCTCCAACAAAGCTGCCATAGCAGCAGAAGCTAGCCCTTTTCCTACTGAGGAAAGAACACCACCTGAGACAAAAATATATTTTGTTTTCATAAGTCCTCTTTAGACGTTATTTTACCGCGACTCAGATCCCTTTTCTCCAAATAATCTTCCACTCTGGCAACATCTTCTGGGGTATCTACCGCTATTGTATCCTGATTCACGACACAGATCTGAATAGTCATCCCATGTTGAAGAGCCCTAAGCTGTTCGAGTCTCTCTGTTTGCTCCAAAGTTGACGGGGGAAGCCGACAAAACTCAAACAAAGCTTCCCGACGATAAGCGTAAATTCCGATATGCTTAAAAAACTCACCCGATTTTTCACTGGCTAAAGGACTTCTAGAAAAATAAAGGGCTCTACCCTTTTTATCAAAAACGACCTTAACACAATTGGGATTAACCAGCTCTTCTCTTTGACTTCTTGCTACAGCCAAAGTTGATAGCTGGCTATCAGGGTATTTAATTAAAGTATCAACCAAGCGGTCGATGAATTGGGGGTTTAATAGCGGCTCGTCCCCCTGGAGATTAACAATAATGTCAGCCGGTTTGTCTTTTGAAACAAAAGCGACACGATCACTGCCGCTGGGCAATTCACTGGGAGTCATAACTGCCTTACCCCCAAAGCTCGTTACACAGTTAAAAATATCAGGGTGGTCCGTGGCTACTATGACATCACTTAAACTTTTAGCCTGTTTGGCAATCTCCCAAACGTACCGAATCATCGGTTTTCCAAGAATGGGATGGATAATTTTGAAGGGGAACCGGGTCGAGTGCGCTCTTGCGGGAATAATACCTAGAACCTGAGCGGCTTTGACCATAATGTAGAGAACTTATAGTCAAAAAGAGGGATAGAGGTCAAGGTTTAGTCTAAATAGAGGTCCTTGCCCCTGATAATTCGTTTCATTTTAGCTACTGGCTTGATTTCGGGTAGCAATTTTATCTGTTTTTGGACCTCTTTTAGAAAAAGGGGGTTATCCTTTAAAATTTTTTCTACTCGGTGGAGCCCCTTTTCAACAGTCAAAGCTTGAGATTCCTTCCAAAGTTCTTCAAAAAGAACCTGAGTTGCTCCAATCGCCAAAGAGGGGAAAGCCCCTTCGTCGACCTCTCCATACCCCACAATAAGCCCACGAGACCAAAGCGGTTTTAAAGCTTTATGGTAGGCCCCCTCCAAAGCTTGCCCCTGCAATTTAGATTTTTTCTTTAAAACCTTAGTCGACAGCGGGGACTCCTCCTCCAATACCTCCAACAGGGATAAACTTCCTTTGCCAAGCCCCTGGGGCTTTCCCAGTAAAGCCAAAACAGCCACAAAAAGCTCTTTCGAAAAAAAGGTCGCCCTACCCCGATACCACTTCGAGTAAACGACTTTGTTGGAACGGGAAAGTTCCTCTCTCAAATGCCAGAGACTTGCGACTCGGTTATCCCCAGAATCGTTCCATTCCCAGCGCATGAGGCTTCGAGGAAAAAGCTCAGACCACAAAGAAGGGGGTTCCTTTTGATTATTTACCGGGAAAACCAAAAGAGCTCCACGCCGGTTGATAGCCTCAATCGCTTTTGACTTTTTCATCAGCTAAAAATACCCGAAGTCGGGGTTTAATGGTATTTTCATCTACTATGAAAAAAATTGCCATTGCAGGAGCTGCCGGGTTTGTAGGGTCGAATCTGATTCCCCAACTCTCAAAAAAATACTCGATTAGGGCGTTGGGGCGTAGCGCTCGAAAAAGTGACAACCCTCAACTGGAATGGAAACAGACTGAGCTATTCTCAACTTCGAGTACAGTTGAGGCTCTTAAAGATACCGATGTCGCCATTTACCTTGTTCACTCCATGATGCCCTCATCCAGACTTTTCCAAGGAGACTTTCACGATACCGATCTTCTTTTGGCCGATAACTTTTCAAGGGGCTGTAAAAAAAACAATGTTAAACAGATTATCTATCTGGGGGGGTTAGTTCCAGAAGGCTACATTAGTCCCCACCTTCAAAGCCGGCAAGAAGTTGAAGATGTTTTAAAAGATTCCGGAATTCCCGTCACAGTTCTCAGGGCTGGAATGATTGTAGGCCCAGGGGGATCTTCATTTGAAATTCTAAGATCGCTCGTAAAAAAACTTCCTTGGATGATCCTCCCTAAATGGACCCAAAGTGCTACGCAGGCTATTTTCATCGACGATGTTTTAAGTGTCATTGCCGAATCGATTGAAAATGAATCGCTCAAAGGAAAAACATTAAATGTTGTGAACGGAGAGAGCTTAACTTACGAAGCCATTCTTCGCCAAGCGGCTCAGGTTTTTGGTTTAAAAAGACGCATGTTGCCTGTTCCGATTGCTTCGACTGGGTTTTCCAAACTTTGGGTGTCGATTTTTGGAAGATCTTCTTATGAGTTGGTTTCTCCACTCATCGATAGTCTTCTCTGTGACCTTCCTCAATTACACCCACCTCAAGAGATTGCAGGAGTTATCAAGTATCCAAAGTTTACCATGATGATCGAAGAGACGATGAAAAGAGACACCTCTGTGAAAATAGCGAAGCCGGTACGCAAGACCCAAACTGAGGATAGTGTCAGGTCAATTCAAAGATTGCCCTCAGTTCCTAAAGACTGTCACTGGATTGCGACTGAATATATGAGGTGGTTACCCAACTTTTTTCCTGCGTTTTTAACTATTCGTTCCGACTATGATAATCATCGAATCGAATTTAGGTTCACTTTTTTGCAAAAACCTCTTTTGGTCCTAGAGTTCATCAAAGAATCTTTCGAGATGGACAGAGAGAAGTTTCACATCGTTGGGGGGCTTTTAACTCGAACGACCAATACGGGCTGGCTTGAGTTTCGGCAAGTCGAGCACAGAAAGTATCTACTGGCCTCAATCCATGAATTTGTTCCCAGACTGCCCTGGTACATCTATATTTTCACCCAAGCCCCTTTGCACAAATTCGTCATGAAGGCCTTTGGGAGACATTTAAAAAATACTTTTCACCTAACCGAAGATGCGACTAAAGTAATGCACTAAACTTAAAGGAGCGAAACACCATGAGCCAAGTAACTTTAAAAGGAAATCCATTCAATACCGTAGGAGAGCTTCCCAAAGTAGGAAGTGCAGCTCCCGACTTCAAACTGACGAAACTTGATCTTTCTGAAGCCACTTTAGCTACTTATGCTGGCAAACGAAAAGTACTTAATATTTTTCCTAGCGTTGACACTCCAACTTGCGCAACTTCAGTAAGAAAATTTAATGAACGAGCAGCTGCTTTAAAAAACACTGTGGTTCTTTGCATTTCAGCCGACTTACCTTTTGCGCAAAAAAGATTTTGCGGTGCTGAAGGCATCAGTAACGTAGAATCTCTATCAACTTTTCGCAGTCATTTCGGCAAAGATTATAAAGTCGAAATGGTCGATTCTCCTCTTAAAGGGCTTTGCTCGAGAGCTGTGGTTGTGTTAGATGAGAACAATAAAGTGCTTCACGCAGAGCAGGTATCGGAGATCGCTAACGAACCTAACTATGAAAGTGCTTTAGCGGTTTTGAAGTAATTTTTGAGTGGGCGGGTGTAGCTCAGTTGGTAGAGCATCAGCTTCCCAAGCTGAGGGTCGCGGGTTCGAGCCTCGTCACCCGCTCCAAACTACCCAAAGGTACGGCTTTACTTTTGGCGGGTCAGAGCTCTCTCTTTTACAAAAATGTTCAGATTTAACCACTTAGATTATTTATGATAACTTATCATCGGCATTTCTCTTTAGGAGAATTAAAATAGCACCGATAAATTGAGACGGGGAGATAAAACTTATGGCCTTAAGAACCTTTCTATTGATTTTCTTAGTGTCTGTTTCCATCCAAGCTGCTGAGATAGAAAAAATTTCAAAACACAAAAATAAAATTTTGATTTCACCTGCCCCAGGAGAAAGTTTTCGGGTGGGAGATAGAATATGCGTTAAAGTGCGCGAAGGAAAAAAGCCATGTGGAAAAATTATTGAGAGCAAGGACAACGAAGTCATTGCTCAAATGGATGAATTAGTAGATGGACTTAAGCCGGGTGACCTAGTCCAGCCGGCCAAAATAAGTTCCTCTAGGACAAATCTAGATGACTCGGAGTGGGAAGGTAATAATGGGAATATGTACTTCAGAGTTAAAGGCGGGGCTTCTTTTTATTCGAATATGAATCCCATAACTTCGGCAGTCGGACTGGGATTTGATTTTGGTTTCAAATCCAACAGTGGTTTTGGAATTTCTGCAATGGGTATTTTAAATCTTAAAGAAACAGGGCAGGTTTCTATCTTGCAGAATACGGTAACCTCCGAAAGCAGTACTTTATTTTTAGGCCTTCAACCTACTTTTTCCATCACCCGTAAGGTGGTCTATTTATCTTTTGGTCTGGGATTAGGGGTTTTAAATATAAGTCAAGATGTGACTGTACCTGGCAGTGGGGTGTCAACTAACACGAATAGCAGCATTTCAAAGTTTGCACTGGCTCCCAACATCCAACTCGATTTTCCTCTAGGCTCTAATTTCTTTGTTAATGCGGGTTTCCAGTACGTATTGAGTTTTGGCGAAGCTCCAAAACCCGGATTTCTCTCTCCCATGGGAGGTTTTTCCTACAGCTTCTAATCTCCCATCCACGGGATTTTCGCGAAATATCACTTTCTGAAAACAACCGATCCTAATCGTCACGCAAGATAAATCGGAAAGACGAACAACTCTTTGGTTTAATTAAAAAAGCGGGGTCGCGGGTTCGAGCCTCGTCACCCGCTCCAAAAATCTGAAGAACTAGTTTTAAGAATTTCTATTTAGCCACTCCGTCATGAGAATCTTTATCATAGTCTGATAGGGAGTTTTTTCGAGACTTGCCTTGTATTTAAATGCTGCAAGTAGCGGTTCAGGTATTTTTATACTAATGAGCTTACTTTTGTACTGTGCTCTCGGGTCTGTGAGTTGTTTGAAGTTCTCCAAAAATTGCGCAATGGGCATCACGTCATCAAGACCCCTAGCCGTAATTTGAG
>Ga0209401_1002878_pt1 | contig 10971 bp, 10 predicted proteins | sample M_140807_MF_Meta_FD_187318 | JGI IMG/M metagenome (GOLD analysis project Ga0209401, IMG submission 187318) | Freshwater microbial communities from Lake Montjoie, Canada to study carbon cycling - M_140807_MF_MetaG (SPAdes) (version 2) | ecosystem: Environmental > Aquatic > Freshwater > Lake...
TCACCGGCCATCATGCGTTTGCGCACTGATCGCATGTGATCACTGTTCCAGTGTTGTTCTAATGTGATGGGGGTATACTTGCCTGTGCCGGCTGCGGTATCTATATACTGTTCAAAGCTCTGTGCAGGCTCCCTGGAGGCACAGCACATTCTACGCTCGGTCTGGGGCGATAGATATGTGTGCGTCCACGGTGCCATGCACAAGGTGTCGGGTTTAGCGGGATTCTGCGTAGTCATAAATGGGCATAATTAATTCAGTCTCCAAGCAAGATTTTACAAGATCTAAATCGTAAAATCTCTTGTGGTTATGAGTGATCTTTTGTTGTGTTAATTTATCGTGGGGCTCAGGAGTAAAGTTTTTTATTGTGCGTATCACTGCGGCCAAGCGTGTGTGCCAGTCGGGAATTGAGTCATAGCTTTGATCAAAAAGATTACTGTATGTTTCAAATCCTTGTGTGTGCAAATAATTCAGATGTCCGGCTTGACCCATGACCACAAATGGGTGCTGGAATGCCATGGGTTTAAAAGTCTTTTCCGTGACAAATACTCCAGGTGCATCAACTTCAGTTTCTACTACTATGCTAAAATGTGTATCATTATACCAGGCAGGATTAAAGTAGCGTTGATAATCTGGGTGATCCTGGGGCAAATCATCCGGGAGACTGCGTCCGTGTGCAGTAAAACTCCAGATCATTTGATCTAATAGAGCACACAATGCTATTGTCATTTCCCTACGATGACTGCGATCTACACGCATGGGCATGAGCGCAAGGCGTTGATATGTTCGGTTGGGCACATAAGATCTGTAGCCCAGGTAGTCGTACCATATGGCTTCGTTGTACCAGAACCAATTGGGCAGTTGTGCCACAAATGAGTCCCCGGTATAATCAGGGTAATGATTGGGCAGAAATGATTCAATTTCCCACAGGTTGTCCACAATGACTTTGTGACCCTGTTCAAGGAATTCACGATACCAAAAATCTGGATTGGTAGCACCTAGCTTGAAAGAATTAACTACCAGTACTGTGGAGTTTTTATCATAGGTGCGTCCCGGCTGATATACTTCAATATCAAAATACTCGCTGAACAAGACCCGCATGTGATCTTTGGAAAAACTTGTGGGGTCATTGTTGTTTAACAGCAGTTTAATTCGTGGCATAGTCGTAGTTGATCACAGCTGCCAATTCTGGTTCAACTGTGGCTAGATTCTGCTCGCGTTTGCGATCCAAGTCACGTATGCGCATACGCATGATGTTGCCGTCAGTGGATGCACCTTTCATCATGAATTCCACAATGCGATCAAACTCTTCACGGAATCGAGCAGGTACATCAGCAGAGTTCAGATGGTCAGCAATGGCTATTTTGGCATCATCTGGCAGTGTGGCAATAGAGAAGTACCAGGCGTCGTGCATCATGTTCCAGTACACAAAGTCAAATGGCTGTTGAGCAATCCAGCGTGCCAGTTCATCAATATAACGCACATTGAATATGTTTACGGTGCTACAGCATTGCAACTGAATATTGCTGTGTTCGGCTTTGAGCAGTTTGAAGCGTTCTATATTGGCTTCCACTTCGGCCCACACAGCATTTGTACGTTGGTATTCAAAACGAGAGCCTAGGTCGTCGATACTGAATGCAATTTCTACTGTTTTAAAATGACGCCAAATTTCCGGGGCTGATTCAGGATACTGTGTGCCATTTGTATTGTAGTGTATTTCAACTTGGTGTGCAATGCCGCGATCGACCAAGCCCTGTAACATAGTAAAGTGTTCTTGGATCATGAATGGCTCGCCACCTGTGAATTCAATGTAACGAATGTCTGTTAGGATGCCATCTATTTCTGCCCAGAATTTTTCATTTTCTCTGGGCCAGGCACCTGCTTGAAGCATTTGATAATGATAGCTGTTTTTCTTATCGTCACCACGCAGTTGTGTTAGTTCTTCGGCGGCAAATTGACTACTGCTCCAGCTGCCACATATACGGCATTTCAGGTTGCAGATGTTGCCCAGCTTGAGATCCATGAACATCAAGGGCTTGGCATCTGCTGTCCAGTCTTGGTCGTCAATCACATGCTTGAGTCTGTTGAGTGTGTGCATGCGTTTGCTAGTGCGCCCCGAGCGTTCTTCATTCCAGCACTTGCGGCATGTTTGTGGCTTTTCACCATCCAAGAACTGTTGTCGTAAACTGCGCATGTGAGTGCTGTTTTGTATGTCTTTAAAGTTAGCCGTCATTAAACTGAATTTTTCATTGTTGTGATCGACAATTTCATCATCGGCTAGACAACAAGGTCGCACAGTACCAATTGGACTGGCTTCTAGGCTGACCCAAGGCAGTACACAGAACTTTTCGTGTGGTAATTTCATATTAATGCTTTCAATTCTGGAATGATATTCAAGATGTTTTCTTTTCTAATTTCGTCCAGTTGTTGAGTCTTGCTCCAGAATTTAGGGATCAAATGACTGTTGTCTGTAGACTCTAGGTAGTTAAGAGCTGATTCAAATCCCACTGTGGCTCTGCGCAATGGGTCCAATGGGCGCAACCATTCCAAGTGTGCTTGAAATTTTTCTTTGATCTGTTGCTTGTACTCGGGGCTAGCAATGTCTATTCTATAAGACGGTGGGTCTTGTAGGATATTTACATTTAGATCTTGCGGTTTCAACAGGCCTTTTTCCACCCAATCTCTGTGAAAGTCCGGCAAGTGTAGTGCATTCATGATGCTGAGTGTGGGGCTGATATAAAAATCTACATCGGGACAAATACTCATCATGTCTCTACGGTTTTGTTCAACCACCGCCCAGTCTGTGCCTTTGCGTATGTATTCGCCGCGGGCACCAGACGCATCTAGACTTGCACCAATAGCAACTGATCGAAACTGTTTCCAGTACTCAAACACACTGACCCCTTTTAGTTCTGTATGTGTGAAGTTTGTGTTGTATACTAGACGCACATCAAATCGTTTTCTTTTGACCAATTCTTCAAGAATGTTGTAGTGTTCTTCCATCAGCAATGGTTCGCCACCTGCAAAGTAAATCTGTTCCACATGGTCCAGGTGCGGAACCAGCTGTTCCCACATGTCTGTTTCTGTACGTCCAGCGTAGTTGAGCACTTTGTTGCGATCTTTCCAGTCTCCTCCGGCCAATTTGGCTTGGTCTTGATACCACGAACTGCTAAAAATATGACCACAACTGCGGCAACTTAGATTGCACAAGTTGCTGAAACGAATATCCCAGTAGGTCATTTCGAATCGTTCAAGCGAGCCATCTTCATGTGTTTCTGCCACACGGTCCACATGATGTCCGTGATGTTTGTTTGCTGACTTTCGTCCACTGAAAAATCCGCTTTCTTCTTGTTCGTAGCATCGTGTGCAAGCAGAATTGGGAGTTTCTGTCAACATATCAACTCGCAGTTGTTTCATGGCTGAACTGTTCCACACTTGTTTTAGTGTGTCTGTGCGGACATCTCCCACTGGATACGGCATTTCCGCATGACAACATGGATAGGCTGCTCCAGTGGGATAAGCATGCAAGTGTATCCAGGGATAGATACAAAATGTGTTTGACTTGCTGAGCAGGTGTTCTTGCTGTCTGGTTAGATCTTTAAGACTTACTTTTACTGGGTCAGCACTGTTGTACTGGTAACCTGTGTTGCAGTATTCTATTGTGATTGAGCTGGTATCTAAAGATTTTTCCTGAATAAACTGTTGCATTTGTTGCACATCATCGTGAGTGGTTATCAACACTACAAAAAACAATGTGATATCAACTTGGTTTAACATGCGTACCAAACTGGCCAACATTCTGTTATTTGTATCGGGCTGACTCATTGTCAGTACAATGCGTTGTTTTTCCTGATACTCAGCCTGGTGCAAGTCTTGCAGTGTTCTCAGCAACCAGGGATCTTGTTGAAATGGTTTGAGCGTGTGCCAGTGGTCTAGATCTACAACTTGTATTACATTGTAATTTTTTTGGTAATACTCTATTTTTTCTTGCAATCTCATAAGGTGTTGTACCATTCTTTTAAGTTGGGGAATACGCTGCCAAAACTCTTGTGTCTACGTTGGTCGTATTGTGAATAAAACTGTTTGAAATCATTATGTAGCAAGGGCATGTCAAATGTGTCTGAATGCGGGGTCTTTACTACGTCTAAATAATCAATCAAACGTTGTGTATGGTTTACTTCGTGTTCGTGCAGTAGCGGGCTGTCAAGATTGGCCGCAAGCCAAGTTTCTAATGCCACACGGAATTGATCACGCAGTTCAACAGGCATCACAAGTGCAGATTGAAAGCTAGGGAAGCGCAAGATATTCAACGTAAAGTTCACACGTTCACGGCCGTATGTGCGTTTTAGTTCCAGCAATTGATCCAGCAGTGCCGGCAATGTTGGCAAGCACAAGGCATTGATTGTACACATCACATGAACTGCTTTTACAGTGTTACTCTGCAACAACATATTGATATTTGTGAGCCATTGTGCATAGTCTAAACCATCGCGTATGTACTCAGCCGATGTGCCTGTGGCTTCCATGCTGGTGTATAATTCCACGTGTGGTAATGGTCGAATGGCATCAATGAACTCCTGGAGTTTTTCGGTTTCAAAACTTAGGTTTGAGTTGATAGCAAGTTTTGTAGTTGACTTGCCTTGATTTGTTTTGAACCAGTCAATCAGCTTCCAGGTATAGCCTGACATCAGGGGCTCTCCTCCAGTTATTCTGAGTTCTTGGAGTGTTCGGTGGAGGTCTGTTTCCCACCATTCAAAGAAGGCGTTGACGTAAGGATTATCCTCACCGAATTTATAAAGTTGAGCACTATTATGCTCATGAGTAAAGTGGTTGCGACCATCTGACTGTAGCTTAACATAAGGTCCGTTTCGCTTGATGTCATTGACCCAGGTGCTTGAAAATGCAGGATTGCAGTAACTACAAGCAAGCTGGCAAGTGCGATCAAAAGCAATTTCCAAGGTGCGTAAGTTAACGTCTTCGTGTACAGGTGTTTCAAATGCTTCATGTAATGCTGTTATAGGATAAATTTTGGATTTGTACACACGGTCGCTTATGGCATCACGGCCCATGTCTTCAATCTTCCAGCAGTATTCACAACCTGCTGGACGTTCGCCTGCTAGCATTTTTGCACGGTCATCACGTTTTTGTCGTGTGTTGTGCAAGGCAGCAGGATTAATAATTACTTCTTTTTCAGTCACGTGATGTGCTGGAGGATGGTGACAACTTGTGGTTTGTCCTGAACCTAACCATATGGTAGCATTGTACCACTTGGCGGCACAAAAGCTAGCTGACTTGGTATCAAGATGTTGTTGACGGAATTCTAGATCGTTCATTTAAAAATTGCTCTAATAGTAAGGGAAGGTGAGCACGTTGTTGCTGGTTGTACTCCACAAGATGTTGTTGATTGTATTTACAGATATCGCGCGAGGCCTCCCAGAAATGTTCAGGACCACCTTTCACAATATAACGAACTGTTTCTATTATACGCTCGATCCTGGCATGTGGGCAATCAATTTGGTCGTATTTTTCATCTATGATACTGTCAAACGTTTGAAAGCCAGCATTGCGTAAGTCTCTAAGATAGCCACAATTGGCAGCAATCACAAACGGGTGTGCCATCAAAATTGGCTTGTAGATCTTTTCTGTTCTAAATGAATACGGATAATCAAATATGGTTTCTGACACCAAGCTGAACCATGAGTCTGTGTAGCAACGATGATTGACTATGGCATCGCCCCAGGTGTTGCCAAACAGCTCATGCTTGATAAATCCTGATGTGCTGATCTGAGTCAATTGCGGCACCGCACGTTCAATTTCATATTCAAGGGGCAGTAATCGTATGGGCTCTTGTTTGGTGGGCTCGAGCTTGGATGTAAATTCCATTTCTACTGTGCTACCTAGGTTGGACCATAATGCATGATCCAGCAGATTGCGCTCACGAAGACCGTCAATTAAACATTTACGATGCGGCCGCAAGCGTCCATTCAAAAACAAAAACTCGTAGGGTCTTGTATTGGTGTACTCCCATAATGCTTGTATCTGTGCTGTTCTGTTTTCTCGGTATTCAACAATGTTTGAAAAGTAACAATCTGTACTGAAATGATTCCACCCTGGCTCCAGATCACCGGATGTCATTAACAGTATACGACCATCACGCACATGGTCTGCAATGCGTAACCGACGCAGTTGTAACAATACTGTTTCACTACCCTCTGCGGGATTGCAAAACACAATGCGACCTGGATGTGCAGTTGCCCAGGCAGTTATCTCTGTCCAGTTGTTTTTTAACAGCAGCCGCCCGACAATGTATATGTTTTCAGGATTTAAATCTGGCATCTGCCAGAATGATTCATCAGCGTAGGGTTTGAGCAAGTCCCACACTTCAGACCATTCGTCAACAATGATCTTATGTGCTCCTAGCATGGTACTCACATTCTGCCCACCAGGCTCGCATTTCGGGAAACGTCTTTAAAAAGTCAGTGTCTCTACGACGATCATGTTCGCTAAAGAATCGATAAAAGTCTGCTTGTGCTGTAATATTGGAGTGTGACTGCCCTTCCCGCATCCAGGCAATGTCTCTCTCTAGTCTTTGCACTTCATAATCTTTGAATCCGTGTAAAGGATTAGCATCAGTTGTCATGTTGGCCAGCATGAAGTTTCTGGCACGTTCTAATTGTATAGCATAGCTTTCGGGCAATAGCTGTAAACTCTGCCAAGCAGGTTCTCTGAGCACAGGAGTATCAAACCACACACGTTGGTATGTACTGGAATGTTCTTTGCGCAATACCAAGATCCATTCTAGCAAGGCCTGTAGTCCGGTCACAGTGAGATTGTTCATTGTGATAATAAACGTTAGGCTGTTGCGGTGAGGGATCTCATGCAAGAAACGTTCGGCATTTCGGGCCATACGTGCATAGTCTAATCCGTGGCGTATGTACTCAGCTTGGGCGGCAATACCAGAATCTAAACTAACATACTGCATGAAGTGCTCAATACGTGGCGTACACAGTTTTTTAGCGTAGTCCATGTACTTTTCAAACAATGCGTCATCTATTGAAAAGTTTGATGTTACATTTAGGTGTAGTTTGGGATTGTCATGCTCTAGTACATAATCAAACACACGATAGGTATTGCGATCCATCAAGGGCTCACCACCAGTCATGCGGAAGTGTTCCAGCTGTGGATACAGCGTGGGCCACCATTCCCAAAACGCATCTACGTAAGGGTTAGCAGTCCTATTAGGAATAGGTCGGCGATCACCGCTGAAATGCTCAGGTGCATTATGAGGGCGACTGGTGGGGTATGCTCCAAGTCTCTCCATTTCATCTTGCCAACTTGAACTAAACTGAGGTGAGCAATAACTACATTTGAGATTACAAGCATGATTAAAATTAACCTCCACGTAACTGGGGATAATGTCATCTTCGTCTCCTGTTGAATTTTTTATTTTTTCTAGGTCTAATGATGCCCATGGTTCACCTGAACGATAGTGTCGATCACTTAGCTTGCCTAGATTTTCCATATTCCAGCAGTATTGACACTCTGCAGGCTTTTCTCCAGCCAACATCATTTTTCGTTGTGCTTTCTTGTGGTCAGTATTATGTAGTCCGCCAGGACGTTTAATGTCTTCGGGGCTGATGCGATGCAACGGAGGATGGTAACATGAGTTGTTCAGACCTGTGGGCAAATGAAAACTAACTTGTTTCCATTTGGCTAGACACAGTGCTGGACCCAGTTCTTGTTGCATCTGCTCAGCACTTGTCATAAACTTACTTTGATCACCTTTACTCATTACCAGCCTTCTTGCTTGCGTATAACATCAATCTCACGTGTCATTGCACCTTGGTTGTGCCAATTGCTACGATAATGACGTTTGAAGAATGCACTTTGTTCTTGCTCTAGTATGGCCATGGGCAGATCCAACTGTGTGCCCAGGTCAACCCCAAGCTGGTTACTGATCAATCTTGGCTGGCTGTCTTTAACTGTGAGCCACAATTCAGATAACGCATCAAACCATTGCACTTGTTTGTGATCCCACCCAGTGAGCATGGTCATGTAGGTGCCTTGTCTTGCTCCGGCAATGGCCCATTCACCATACTCAACGTCTGTGCCCACGTTGTGCCAGATGGTCAAGTTTTCTAGGTTTTTCTTGTGTGCTTGTTCTTTAAAGTCTTCTACTGTGGGCTTGGCGCCTTTGTTTAAACACATCTTTACACCTTCACGGAAGCCAGCACGCCAGGCATGGAATGCATCACCATTGGGATAGGTTGTTGAGTAGCAGTCGTACATGGGCCAGTATAGCGGATCAAAACAAAACTCTACTTCAGTTTCTGTGCGCCCATCTGTGGCTTCGTGTGTGCGCATGTTCATCACAAACTCTTTTGTCCAAGAACTTAGCCCACCATTGCCGTACATGAGTCCGTTGATGTGATTACGTGCTCTCCAGCGAAACACCGCTTGTTCATATTCAGCGGTGGGGAATGTCAGTGTCTTGTTAAAAAACTCAGGGTCCGGCATGTTGTCGCCGTCAATCAAGATAAAGCGTTCAGTATCACTTGCGGCAGCGGCTGCTTTGTGTGCGGCATCAGATCCTTTGACTCCATCCACACGTTTGGCCCAGGGTACCATGTTGCGAATTTTGACCCAGAATTCTTCCTTCTGTGGTTCGTCGTAGGTTAGATAAATGCAGTCTAAGTCTGCTACGTCAATTTGATTCAAAGCCATATGTTTGTTTACTCCATCGTTGGTGTGGTTGGGATTCAGTAACTACAATGCAAACATCACGGGGATGGCATGGTGTTCCTGTGTCACTTGGTGTTAATTTACTTGTAATGTTTTCTGTAAGTTCATACAGCTTGCCGTTGTGTACTCTTACATTTGACGGGTTGCGATTGTATGTTTCTTGATCAATTTCTATATATGTACCTGGTAGATCTTCCATGCTGTAGAATAATGGGACACCATACTGATCATGATACAATCTATAATGCAATGTTAATGTGGCAGGAACATCGGCTAGGATTTTCCAAAACTCTTGATCAGTCATGCGTCCACTCTTTGACTTGGTAATGCAAAGCACCCCATTGCGTAATGGTATTGATCCTGGCTAGGTATCCACTGTATTCAAACACAAACTCATCTAACCAGGCTTCGGTTTGACTTTTTGCAATATGTCGTTTCATGTGTACAATCTGCGGGTAACCGGCAAAGGGCATGGTGCAACGTTCGGCACCAATGATGTTGGCTGCCATGGCATACACTAGATCAGTTGACGGCACTTCTTCGGGAAACTTCAACAGTTTACGATATTCCGCCCAGTGCTCAAATATCATGTGTACAGTATCAAAGAATTCTTTGGCGGTTTCACTCAGTCGCCAGTATGTGATAGCGTTGTACACATCTGGTAGTGCATTGGCATCAAATACTCGTCTGTAGTGTCTGCTGGAGGCACGTTGATCTTTCCAATCTCTACAGCCTGTTGACACAACAACATCACGATTGCGTAGCATGGTCCACCAGTGGTCGATGGGACTGGTGATCATCATGTCTGCTTCTAGTTTGATTGTTTCCCTAAACGGTGTTGCTCTAAACACTTGCCAGTCATTGGCCCAGGGATTTTCTAAGTCCAACGGATACGGAAACTCTCGAACGTAATCAAACAACACAGGATTGCTGGCATCCGTGGCATTGGTTAGCAAACATATCTTAGCGTCAGGATGCCAGTACTTGATTGTTTTAGCCAGAGTTTTGGCACAACTTACATAGTTAGTGTCTGGTGTGTTAATTGCTACTATCAAGTAGCCTTGTTCGGCGATCGGTTTCAACGATGTCTCCTAGATGTTTTTTGCCCATAGCATGAAAGTCCAGGCCTTCAAAGCTCATGAACTTGAGTTTTTTATCACTGTCCGTGTATTCTATTGCGTATGAATCTTGATCCAGATATCTTGTCAAATGTGTGTTAGGCATGACACTAGCCAATGACCAAGGGATTTCGTCTACTTTCTGCGTGTGCCCACTCACAATGCCCAGTGCAATACTAAGTGCAAAATCGTTGCGATAGGTAGCACGATCAATGTGGTATAAGTCTCTGTAGTGTTGCCAGTTGGCACGCACCATTTGCATCGAATCAAAGATGTACTGTGCTGTATTACTCTTGCGGAACATCATGACTGTGGCCCACCACATGGGCATGTCGTACTTGCCAAATGTGTTTATACCGCGCATGTCTGTTTGCCCGCCTAGGTCAAACGCTAACCGATGGCACAAGAAGTCTTGCGGTGCATTTAGCAAACGTTTTAAGTTGTTGCTGGCAACAACATAGTCTGCATCTAATACAATGGTTTGATCGTAAGGAGTTAGATTATATGCATCTACACGTCCGGCATTGTGCCAGGTCACTGTGCGATTGTAATCTTCAAAGTATCGTGTGCCTCCTGATTCAGCATCAGCCGGTATCACATGATCAAATGCTGTACCTGTATAATTGGCATTGGTAACAATGCTAACAGGAAGATTTAAATGGCGTTGAATGTTGCCAGCACTCCATTCGGCCATGGACAGGTAATCTGTTTCCTCGTTGTTGAACGCAAATATTAGAACACCCTGTGTCATCGTTGTTTTCTAAGTTCTTCGTGTTCGGCAAGCCAGCCGTTCATTTGCTCTTGCCAACGTTGTTGTGCTGCCAATTCAAGATCTCTAACGTCAACTCGTACTGGGGTTTCATATAAATCTAGCAACACTGCATGTTCATCCGGGCATGTTGATAACACAGTCAACAGTTCAGGTCCTGCTCGCCACATGCCGCCGGCCAAGGCAAACAACATACGAGCTTCGTATTTTTCTTTTAGTACACGTTTTGCGGCAACGTGATCAAACCGTGCTCGTGCATGAGCAATCAAGTCATCAGTATCCATAGTGATAGTATACGCTAGTTTTAGGTAAAAGTAAAGGGCCCAAGGGCCCTTTTGGTGAAGT
>Ga0209401_1002883_pt1 | contig 10964 bp, 10 predicted proteins | sample M_140807_MF_Meta_FD_187318 | JGI IMG/M metagenome (GOLD analysis project Ga0209401, IMG submission 187318) | Freshwater microbial communities from Lake Montjoie, Canada to study carbon cycling - M_140807_MF_MetaG (SPAdes) (version 2) | ecosystem: Environmental > Aquatic > Freshwater > Lake...
ATTTTGTTGGCGTATTCTCTGATCACAGGAACTGAATCACGTTCCGGATCTACAGAAAAAGAAATGAATTGTATGAAATTGGTGTCTAACACTTTTTGACGTGTATTCCCTCCTCTTGTAAATGACTGTTGCAGTTTCGCCATATTCGTTGTCAGCTTTGGACAGATACTTCCACAACTTGTAAAAAAGAAATCGGCAATAATGATCTTACCAGACTGTTGGTACAAATTCACTGAATCGCCTAATTGATTCACCAAGCGGATATCTTTTGTGGTATGCCAAATACTATCATCAATGGTTTTGCCTTTTTCTACATGGCTCACTACCGTGTCCAATAAATAATGTCTTGGCATAGACACCGCAGTATCACTTGCAGACTTAAGCCATAAATAGCAACCAATTGGTATGACTAGGGCGATCATTAAACCAAGCAAAGAATTTTTAGACATGCTGTTTATGGGGTTAAATAGGATGTAAAGTTACAACAAAAAACCACCCCAATTAACTGGAGTGGTTTCGAATATCGTAAAGAAATCATGCCAAAACCGGCAAAATCTATCCCCTTAATAATTAGTGCAATTAGTGCTTTGCCTCTTCGTTCTTAGTCTCGTGCTTAGCATCTTCGTGCTTTGCGGAAGAATCAGTATGTGCTGCACCAGCCGCGCCCTTTTCAGATTCATGTCCACCACCGCCGTGTTCTGGTTGAGCTACCTTAATCGTAGATTGTTCCTTAAAATAGCGATCATAGTCATTACGTAGGTTTCTAAAAGAATTACCGTCTGCTAAAAAAGCAACGATAAACCAGATGAATAAAGAAAGTGGCACCACAATCGTCATGATCAAGTTTTTCACTTCATGTTTTAAGTGCATGAAATAAGCAACAATATAAAATGCCTTTGCCATCATCAAGATCACAATAGCACCTTTAATAGCAAGTACTAATGCTTTATTTTGCATCCCAATCATCCCAAAACCCATAATCAATTCAACAATTGTTAAAACTGAAAGGATAATAGTAACTTTTTTAATTTCTGCAATAGCACCACCACCGTGCTCTGCGTGTGTATCATTTGTATGTGACATAGTTCGTTAATTCGTTAGTTTGTGATAGGATTACAATCATGTATTAGCTTATAATAAATAGAAGCAAGTGAATACAAATACCCATACTAGATCTACAAAGTGCCAATAAAGACCTGCTTTTTCAATCATATTGTAATGTCCTCTTTTTTCAAATTGATTGGTTAAAGTCATGATCAACATAATAATATTAATCAACACACCACTGAATACGTGGAAGCCGTGGAAACCAGTAATTGTAAAAAAGAAGTTCGTGAAGTTGGTCGAAGATGCTGTGCCATCTGCATTGATGAAAGGATTTTGTCCCCACCATGCACCTTCATGGAATAAGTGATTCCACTCCCAAGCTTGACAACTTAAGAAAGCGATACCACCAATGATGGTCCAAATCATATTTCTAACAACCCCTTTCTTATCCATATTGTGACCAGCATGTACCGCCAACACCATGGTCACAGAACTAACAATCAAAATAAAAGTCATTACCGATACAAACACCAATGGAGCGTGAATGCCTTCTGGTGCAAACGGGAAACTTCTAAAAACAAGGTTTGGGTCAGGCCATCCGTTCGTAGAAAAACGAACCGTGCCATAAGAGATCAAGAAAGCGCCAAAAGTGAATGCGTCACTCATTAAAAAGTACCACATCATCACTTTTCCGTACTCTACACTAAAAGGGCTTTTTCCCCCACCCCATAATTTTGCTTCATTTGGCGAAGCGGTTGTTGTTGTTGACATGTTCAGTTTCAATTTCAGTGCAAAAATATTGGTTTTTAGTCTATCCTACAAATTGTAGGAACACAAAAAGATAAATCCATAGTATATCTACAAAATGCCAATAAATGGATGCTAATTCCACCGGCAAGGCATTGTAAAATTTTGTTTTTACAGAATAAGCTCTTAAAAAGATAATCGCAAGGGCAATGACCCCACCCACCACGTGGAGGATGTGTAAGCCAGCAATCACCAATAAAAAAGAACTCGCTGAATTGCTTCTAGGACCAGTTAGGGCGATGCTATTGGCCTCTAAAGCGCTAAATCCCATTAATTGTGTTACCACAAAGACAAGACCAAGCAACACGGTTAAAGTAATGAATCCACGATATTGACCCATTGCTCGCTCTTTAAACTTCTTTAAAGCCATCTGCATGGTCACACTACTTAATAGAATGACTAATGTAGAGTACCAGAACACCACAGGCAGTTCAAAGTCCAACCAATTGGCCTGACCTTTTTTGACAATATAAGCACTGGTCAACCCTGCAAAAAGCATAATAATACTTCCTAAACCTACCCAAAGGATAAATTTATAAGGATGCGCTTTCTTTTTTTCTGTACTCATAATTGTTCTTTAAATTTTATTTGCCATTAATGCCAAATACACAATCGGTAAATAAATATAACTGCTAAACATCACACGACGTGCCGCAGGCACACCCATGTTCTGATATAAACGCACACATTGTACCACCATAAAAATATTCGCCACTAAAACCACCCACATACTCCACTCCCCAGTAATTTTATAATAGTTTGGCAAGAAACCAATTGGCACCATCAACACAGCATACATCACCGCTTGTAAAGCAGTAAACTTAGTCGGCCCTTTATCTGCTGGCAATAATTTAAAACCCACTTTAGAATAGTCCGTATGTGACACCCAAGCAATCGCCCAAAAATGTGGGAACTGCCAAAGAAACTGAATTAAAAATAAAGCGTAACCACCCGCGTTCGAATAGGTTTTGCCATCCACAATAAAAGTTGCGATAGGACTGATTTCATTGGTTGCAGCAACCCATCCAATCAAGCAAGGAATGGCACCCGGAAAAGCACCAACCAACACTGCAATTGAATTGACTTTTTTAAGTGGCGTGTAGATGAATGCATATAAGAATAAACTGAATGCACTCAATACTGCAGACAAGACATTGAATTGATAGGCCATTAAACCTACACCAACCATACCAGCGATGATGGCAAATGCATAAGCAGTTTGCTGAGACATTCTACCAGAAGCCACAGGACGATTTGCAGTACGCTTCATCTGTGCATCCGTTTCTTTTTCTACTGCCTGATTAATCGCATTGGCACTACCCGTAATACAAAGACCTGCAAAAGTTAAGATCAAAATATTCCACCAATCAAATCCAATAATATTCGGCGCAATCTGATAACATATTACACAAGTGAAGACCACCGTAAAACTTAAGGTGAACTTCATCAACTGGGCGTAATCTTTTATAATTGCTTTCACAATTTAGTGTGTCGATTCATCCGCACCAACAGGTGTTGTTTGTTGAATGAAATCTTTTCCATCTTTACCGTAATCATATGCCCAACGGTGTACTTCTGGTATTTCACCAGGCCAGTTACCGTGACCAGGACGAATAGGCGTAGTCCACTCTAATGTATTTGCTTCCCAAGGATTTTGAGTAGTCACTTTACGTCCTTTGAAAATAGAATAGAAGAAGTTGATCAAGAATAAGATTTGTACTGCAAATACGATCATCGAAACAATGGTGATAAACTTATTTAGTTCAGCAAATTGCTTGAAACTTTCCCAAATACTAAAATCAAAATAACGACGTGGCATACCTGCTAAACCTTCGTAGTGCATTGGCCAGAAAATCAAATAAGCACCAGCCATCGTTACCCAAAAGTGGATATAACCAAGTGTGTTATTCAAGAAACGACCATACATTTTAGGGAACCAGTGGTACACACCAGCAAACATGCCAAACATAGATGCCACACCCATTACAATATGGAAATGCGCAACTACAAAATACGTATCATGCAAGTGAATATCTAAAGCAGCGTTTCCTAACCAAATACCAGTTAAACCACCAGAGATAAATAAACTCACAAAACCAATTGCGAATAACATAGCAGGTGTGAAACGGATATTACCTCTCCATAAAGTAGTCAACCAGTTGAATACTTTGATAGCAGAAGGAACCGCAATTAATAAAGTTAATAATACGAATACAGAACCCAAGAATGGATTTAATCCTGTAACGAACATATGATGCGCCCAAACCAAGAAGGCCAATGCAGCAATCGCAAACAAAGAACCTAACATGGCCATATAACCAAAGATTGGTTTACGAGAACTCACAGACATAATCTCAGATACCATACCCATGGCAGGTAATAAGATAATGTATACTTCTGGATGACCTAGGAACCAAAATAAATGTTGGTATAAAATAGCGCTTCCACCTTCGTTCGGTAAAGCACCTACACCATTCACAAAAATATCAGATAGATAGAATGAAGTTCCAAAGTTTCTATCAAAAATTAATAAGATCATACCAGACAACAATACTGGAAAAGACAATACACCTAATACAGCTGTAAAGAACAATGCCCAAATGGTTAAAGGTAAACGCGTCATGCTCATACCCTTGGTACGCATATTTAAAATAGTAGCGATATAGTTCAAGCCACCTAATAAAGAAGAGACAATGAATAAAGCCATCGCGATAATCCATAAGTCCATACCAGTCTTAGAACCAGGAGAAGCATCTCCTAATGCAGACAATGGAGGATACGCAGTCCATCCACCACTAAATGGTCCTGTCTCTACAAACATAGAAGACAACATCACAATACTAGCAGTGAAGAAGAACCAGTAGCTCAACATATTTAAAAATGGAGACGCCATATCTCTTGCACCAATTTGCAATGGAATTAAGAAGTTGGCGAATGTTCCAGATAAACCTGCTGTCAATACAAAGAATACCAATACAGTTCCGTGTGTAGTTACTAAAGCATAATAAGCTTCTGGCGTGATTTGACCACCCTTAGCCCACTTACCTAAAAGTGATTCTAACCAAGGAAAACTTGCATCAGGATATCCTAATTGCAAACGGAAAAGCACACTCATTAAACCACCTAACACTGCCCAAACCATACCTGTGATCAAGAATTGCTTCGCGATCATTTTATGGTCCATGCTAAAAACATATTTAGACAAAAATGTTTCATGGTGTTCGTGATGACCATGATCATCATGTCCGTGTGCATCATGATGTGCTGCACCATGTACATGTACGTCTTCAATAATTACTGCTTCGTTACTCATACCGTTTTATTTAAAATATTTTTCTAAGTTCTTTTATTAAATTTTTCTACAAATTCTTTTTACTAACAATTACATTTTTGCAACTGCAGTTTTTGCTGTGCTGTCAGTTGCTGTAGATGCTGCTGGAACATTACTAGGATCCTTTTCAGGGAATGCCACTAAGTATTGTGCTTTTTGTTTCGCCATCCACATATCATATTCTTCCTGTGTAACCACTTCAACAATTCCTTTCATAGAGTAGTGACCGTTACCACACATTTGATCACAAGAAATCTCGTAAGCAAAATTTGGATTACCAGTTTTTTCTTTCATCTCCTTTGTTGTGAACTTAGGTGTGAACCACATTGTTGTTGGAATACCAGGAACGGCGTCCATCTTTAAACGGAAATGAGATAAACCTACGTCATGAATCACGTCTCTAGAACCAATGATTAATTTAACAGGCGTTCCTTTTACCACATACATGGTTTGTTCTGTTAAGATATCGTCTTGTGCTAATTTATCATCCCATACAATGCCTACTGAATTAACTGCAGGGTCAATGTTTTTATAATATTTTTTACCAAATACCGCATCCTTTCCTGGGTAACGGAAGATCCAACCAAATTGCTTTCCAGTGACTTCTACCACCATCGCGTTCTTTGGAGGTTCGCCAGTAAAAAAGAACCAGTTACGTAAACCAAAAATAACCAATACTGTTAAAGTGATGGCAGGGATCGCAGTCCAGATTAATTCTAACTTAGTGCTATGTGCAAAGAAGAATACTTTTCTGTTATCGTTTTCTTGGTATTTATAAGCGAACCAAAATAATAAAAATTGCGTGATGATGAATACGACACCAGTGATAGCTAAAGTCACCCAAATCATTTCATCTACTTTTTCTCCTTGAATACTTGCAGCTTCTTGCGCTAACAAAGTCTTATCAAAAAGATACTCATTACATACATATACACCTACAAAGCCTAATACCAAAAACGTGACCATTAAAAAACCATTGATCTTGTTGCTTTGTTTGCGGGCAACTTCTTCTCCTTTAAGGACAGAAACGTACTCACTTGCTTTTGCAATTTGAAAAATCACAATAAAGATGAGGGCGATAATTGCTATGGATAAATATAAACTCATAATCTTATTTCTATTTTCTTACGCTAAATAATTTTTATTCAAATGTTGATTAAGTATGGTGGATAATACTTTCTTTTAAGAATGGATGATATTTTGCAATCAATGGTTTGCTTGCCAATGCTTTTGCAACAAAGAAAATCATCACACCAACAAAGAAGGCAAGGATACCAAAATCCAACAGCCCTAATTCAACATGCTCCTTCATCAAAGAACCCATGACCATTTGGTAAAAATCGATCCAATGCCCAAAGATAATCACAACTGCCATTAACGCTACTAATGTGTAATTACGCTTAGCAGAACGCTTCATTAAGATTAACAAAGGCGCTAAAAAGTTGATGATTAGGTTCAAAAAGAAGATGCCTTTATAAGGACCTTGCACACGGTGTTTGAAATACACAGTTTCCTCTGGGATGTTTGCATACCAGATTAACATGTACTGAGAGAACCATAAATAAGTCCAGAAGATAGAGAACGCAAACATGAACTTAGCAATATCGTGCAAGTGTTCGTTGTTTGTTAATTCTAAATAACCTTTATTCTTAAGGTACACAACCCATAATGCAATCAATGCCATACCCGCTACAAAAGTACTAGCAAAAGTATACCAGCTATACATCGTAGAATACCAGTGTGCGTCGATGCTCATCATCCACAACCAAGGAATGGTAGATGCTACTGTTAAACCAAACCATACTAAGAAAAATCCTGAGCGCACCATGCTTTGAATGTTAAATGCTTTTGCAGTTGGTGCATCCATTGGTGCCACATCTGCTTGGTTATTTAACTGACGCATTCTATATCCAAACAAGCTCCATAATGAAATTGTCAAAGTCGTCCAAATCACAAAGAAAGTTGGATTCAAGAAACCCACTTTACCTTTTAAGATAGGATCTTTTGCCACCGCTTCTGCATCTAACCAATGGTAGATATGGTGCTTGTGACCAAAGATGATATACAATAAAACCATCAAACTGATGCCACCAAAAATAGGTACCATAGTAGAGATGGCTTCTGGAACACGACGGAAGGATTGCATCCATGCCGCTTGTGCCATGGCACTAAAGCTTAAGAAAAACATAGCAGCGTTACAGATCAATGTCCAAAAGATTGTGTTGTACATTAATGTACCCCAAAAATGAACTTGCTCATGCTCGTCACTGCTAAATCCTTTGGTAAACATACCATACAATAACACAGCGCCTCCAATACCAATTAAGGAGTAGGACCATGTTTTTAGTCTACCAGGAATTTCGAATTGTTCTTTTATAGATGCCATCTTTTCTCTTTTATAAATCTTTTAAATAAGTGCTGTATTATTTTGCCGCAGTTGCAGTTGTCTTTGCTGCGGCTTGTTTGTTCTTGATGTATTTAATAATCATCCAACGTTGGTGCTTGTTTAATTGAGAAGCATAAGAACCCATTAAGTTCTTACCGTATGCTACAGAATAAAACATTTGACCAGCAGGCATGCTCTCATACTTAATGTCTCCAACTAATGTTGCAGGCTTTGCAGCATAAGGACCATTGCCGTCTTTGTATAAAGGACCGTTGCCATCTAATTTAGCACCATGACAGATACCACAGTTAATTAAATATAAACGCTCTGCTTCTGCAGCATCTTTTGCTGATAAAGAATCGATTGGATTCACGACAGACTTAGAAGCAATATAGTTGGTAGAATCACCTGGCTTGTCCATTGAATATGGGAAAGGCATTTCCTTACCACGTGCAATAGTTCCCACTACTGGCTTTGCATCAAAGTGAATGCCTTGGTCTTTTAAGTAAGCCAAATCGGTGTAAGATTCGATGGCGCGACTGTAAGCCATATCGGGCATGTACACTTTACCCCTAGTACGTTTTACATCGGAGCAGCTAACCAAAGCAACCACCGCTACTAAAAAGCTTATTATTAAATATTTCTTCATCATGTATATCTTAATCAGTTTATAAAATCTTTTATTTCGCTTAAGCAGTTACTACTTCATCGTTGTCATACGTACCAAACCACCAATCTTCTTCTGCTACTTGCACATTTGTTTCAACAGCACCGTTTGCTTTTAATAAAGCCAATAAATCATCGGTGTTTGTTTTATCCGTACACTCAATCGCCATCACAAATAAATCGTCTGTTGCTCTTTTATGAAAGTGGTGCTTTTTTACACCTGGTGCCAATTGGCATAGGTAACAGAAAGTCAACACCATACCCACTGCAGCAAACAAAACGGTTAACTCAAAAATAATTGGGATCCAAGCTGGCAAAGCAAAATGTGGTTTACCGCCAATATTCAAAGGCCAGTCTTTTGTGAAGATCCAGCTGATTGCGCTGATTGCTGTAGTGGTTCCAGTGATACCATAAATAAAACCAGCAGTGTGCAAACTTGTTTCGCGCATACCTAATGCATGGTCTAAACCGTGCACTGCAAATGGCGTATACACATCTTTGATTTTATACCCAGCAGTGCGCACTTGCTTTACTGCAGGAAATAAAACTGCTTCGTCATCAAAACAACCAACTACGAATTTCTTTTGTGCCATAATTATTTTCTATTAATATTCAGATCCAAATAATTTCTTTTTTAAAAAGCGATTAGTGCGCGTTGTCATGAACAAATTTGTCCAGAGGTTGCGCCTCAATGCTTTCCATTCCAGGTTTGAAAGATTCACCACTTCTCTTTAATACATACTTAATCTCTGCCACCGCAATCACTGGGAAGTATTTAGCAAATAAGAAAAAGCAAGTGAAGAACAAACCAAATGTTCCTACATAGAAACCAATTTCCCAAATGGTAGGGCTGTAGTACACAGACCAGCTAGATGGTAAATAGTCACGATATAAAGAGGTAACGATGATAACAAAACGCTCAAACCACATACCAATGTTTACGATGATGCTCATGAAGAAAGTAACGAATACGTTTCTTCTCATTTTTCTGGACCAGAAAATTTGAGGAGACAATACGTTACAAGCCATCATACCCCAATAGCTCCAACCATAAGGGCTAAATAAATAAGCACGAGAATACCAGAAAGTATAACCCTCATATTTATTTTGAGAATACCAACCCATGAATAATTCTGTTAAGTAAGCGATACCAACGATAGAACCCGTTAATACAATTACTTTATTCATTAAGTCGATGTGACCAATTGTGATATAATCTTCTAATCCAAATACTTTACGAACAATGATCAACAAACTTTGTACCATCGCGAATCCAGAGAAGATCGCACCAGCAACGAAGTAAGGAGGGAAGATGGTCGTATGCCATCCAGGAATGACTGAAGTAGCAAAGTCAAAAGATACGATCGTGTGTACAGACAATACAAGTGGTGTAGATAAACCTGCTAATACTAAAGACAAACTCTCATGACGTTGCCAATGTTTAGTAGAACCTGTCCAACCAAATGCAGCGATACCATATAATTTTTTTCTTAATGCAGTTTTTGCTCTGTCGCGCACTGTTGCAAAGTCAGGCAATAAACCAGAATACCAGAACAATAAGGATACAGTGAAATAAGTAGAGATCGCAAATACGTCCCATAATAATGGAGAGTTAAAGTTCACCCATAATGGACCACGAGAGTTAGGATAAGGCATTACAAAGAAAGCCATCCAAACACGACCCATGTGGAAGATCGGGAATTGACCCGCACACATTACAGCGAAGATGGTCATTGCTTCCGCAGCTCGATTCACACCTGTTCTCCAACCTTGACGGAACAATAACAATACCGCAGAGATCAATGTACCCGCGTGACCGATACCAACCCACCATACGAAGTTGGTAATATCCCAACCCCATCCAATGGTTTTGTTCAAGTTCCACTGACCGATACCATAAGTCACCTCACGGTAAACACTATAGGCACCAAACATTAATAAGGTAACGGCAATAAAAAAACCGATATACCATAAACGTGTTGGCTTCGTTTCAATCGGGCGCAAAATGTCTTCGGTTACTTGGTGGTAGTCTTTATTACCATACACCAAAGGTTCGCGCAGTTGTGATTCGTATTTAATATGCATCTTCGTCTATTTCTAAATTTTTATAATCTTTATTTTTTTGAAACTACTTTTAAAAGCAGCGTCAATTTTTTTTAGTGTGTTGCTTCCGCTTTTTTAGTTTCAGCGTGCCCTTCGGCTTTTGTTTCGTGACCACCTGCTTCATGTCCTTCTGCTTTTGCATTGTCATTTCTAACTTTTGCTAAGTAAGTCACATTAGGTAACACGTGTAATTGCTCTAACACAGTAAAGTTGCGGTTAGGATTTTCCTGACGTACCATCGTGATGGCACTATGTTTGTCATTTGCATTACCAAAGCTAATCGCGTGCGTAGGACAAGCTTGTTGACAAGCTACTTTCACATCTGCATCCACCATTGGACGAGAAGCCTTTTTCGCTTCTAATTTAGCAGCTTGTAAACGTTGCACACAGAAAGAACATTTTTCAATTACACCACGAGAACGAACTGTTACATCTGGATTCAATACCATTCTTGATAAGTCGTCGTTCATGTTCAATACCACATCGTTCACTTCACCTTTTTGGTTATCAGGGAAGCTATCCGCACCAGTATAATCGGCCCAGTTAAAACGACGCACTTTGAAAGGACAGTTGTTCGCGCAATAACGTGTACCAATACATCTGTTATACGTCATTTGGTTTAAA
>Ga0209401_1002885_pt1 | contig 10960 bp, 10 predicted proteins | sample M_140807_MF_Meta_FD_187318 | JGI IMG/M metagenome (GOLD analysis project Ga0209401, IMG submission 187318) | Freshwater microbial communities from Lake Montjoie, Canada to study carbon cycling - M_140807_MF_MetaG (SPAdes) (version 2) | ecosystem: Environmental > Aquatic > Freshwater > Lake...
TGTTGTAATCAAAACGAATTTTGAAGTCCAAGGAGGAGTCGGCCAATCCCCTGGCTTGCGACTGGTCCAACCAAAAAGGTTCCTGAGACGATTTAAAAATTTCCCCTTGACTATATGTTCGCAAGAAGCCCTCGGGGCAACCAGGAATCACGCCAGGATAGGCATAAAGAAATGCACTTGTATAAATGAGGTCAGGAGCATCGTACTTCTCGATGATGTCCTGTAGTGTTGAGAAATAACCCTTCATTAGGCAATCGTCGTCCCCAAGCATGATGACATAGTCACCACTGCACTTTTCAAGTGCATTGTTCCAGTTATCCGTCACAGGAATGAACTTGTCGGTGCGGAAGTATTGAATGCGGGCATCCTGTAAAGACCGCACGTAGCCTTTAACATCCTCTTCGGAGTCATTGTCGGAAACAATCAATTCCCAATCATCAATGTCTTGCTTCCTCACTGTTTCTATAGCGTAGGCAAGTAAATCAAGACGATTGCGTGTTGGCAGAAGAACCGAAAACTTCATATCAGGCGACCTTCTTGAAAACCATGGTGTAAGCACTCCCCTTGCCTTCTAGGCGCTCAATAGGGGAAAGCAGCCAAGCCACCAAGCGGCCAACGCAATGCAAGACCCGCTTAAGGTGACGGTGCGAGCTTAAGTTACTGAAGAGAAATTCCCAGCCAAAGGTGTTCCAGCCCAGACTTCCTTTGTCACGTGTTGTTACCCATTCAGTCTTCATACCAAGATGCTCCATTCTTTCTGCCAACAGCTTTATAGGGATGAGCATCACGTGCCGTGGCGCATCGACATGGGGCCAATAACGTCCCATGAGGTGAAACTGTAATGCCTCTGGATTGGGGGCTGCAAGTACAACATGACCGCCAGGCTTGACGCGTGAGCAAATAGCTTCTAGGGCTGCAAAGGCATTCGGTAAATGCTCGATAACATGCCAAAGTACAATCACGTCATAGGAACCACCTTGCAGCAAAGCCTGCACAGGATCGTCACTGTGGATTGCATTCACGCCCAATACCTTCTCCAAAAATTCGCAGCACCTTGCATTCATTTCAATCGCATCGACGCTAAAACGCGCCTTTTTTGCAAGATAGGTAAAGCAACCATAAGACGGCCCTATCTCCAGCAAGCTTCCTGTCTTTGCAAATTGTTGGATGATTTCAATTTTGTAGCGCTCATGCCCAGCGGCCTTTTCCATGTACTCCACAGAATCAGGTACGAAGTGATAGCTGTCTGAATAGTATTTACCAAGATCCGGTGGAATAGGGGCAACGAAAATCAATTTGCAATCTGGGCATCTGTAATGATTAAATGTTTCATCAGAAACCCGACGGTTAAAGTCTTTTGAAGTGAAGAAAAGAGTGGAATGAGAACCACAACTTGGGCAAATGATTAAACTCATTATTTTTTAACTCTGAAAATCGCCTCGAAAAATTCTGCATGCACAGGATTTAATCTGGCATTCATAAGGTCCCAACTCGGTCTGGTTGGATAAATAACTGCAGGCACAGATATTTTGTCATCTGGGTTTTCCCAAAACGCGTATTGCTTGGTATAAAAGATCCGGCATTTTCCATCTATCAGTTCGTAATAATGGTTGATTTGCGCTCTTGACATCTCATGCAGGCTGCTCACGTTGATGATCAGATCAATCAAATTGTCAGGCAGCATTGCCAACTGATGCGGCAATAAAAAGCATATAGAAGCCTTTTCAAAATCGTCTTTTATTTCATCAAAGCTGGAAAAATCACGGTACGACATCATTTGAGAATCAGTGAATGCATTCTTCAAATACCATTGGGCAATAAACAAAGCAGGCGGCAGGTCAATCATGATGATCTTTAAACCCTCATGATGATGAAATTGATGGAACAAGTAACTCAATCTTCCGTAGCCACCACCAATTTCCGCCAAAACCTTGACCTTGGAAAACTCATTGCCAAGAACCTCTCTCACAAAAGAATATTCCATATAGGAATTTGAAAGATCTTGACTGACTTTTTTCCCGTTTACCTCTATACATAGAGGATTTCCAATTGCCGGCTCACTCAGGTCAGCAAACCATGAATGCTTGTCATTCTTTTTAACAAAATCGAAGAGAAATAAAAGATACAGGGCATACACCTTCCTATTGAGGAACCCCGCTCTGTCAGTTGTCAATGCATAAGTTCTGCGAAACATTTCTTCAATATTTACAGAAAAAATCAATAGCAATTTCGATGGTCTTTGAATGATGGCTCGGATAAATTGCTTGGCCATGCGCTGAAAATATTCAGATCTTGGCGTGACCATCCAATTGAAATAATTATTATTGACGGTACGCTTGAAGTTGTCTAAGCCATCTTCCCGCAACCATTGAGTATTTAAATCATTGAGTTTTTCCCAGTGCTTAGATGCACGGTATATATTCGGGCCAAGCAAATGGTCCTGAGTCATCTGTTCTAAAGCTGAAAATTCTGTAACTTCCAGATCTTTATCATGTTTATTCATAACTCATCGCCTTCCAATTTTTTAATATATTCTTATTAAGTTGATTGGAAACCAATACAGCTCCACCTACAGAAAGTGTCAGCGCTGCGACCAGTGACAACAGGACAACGCCATTGGAAGCGTCTTCAGGCATCAGCATGCGTACGGTCAACACAATCAAAAATGTAACCAGCCCTGGCAAAAGTATGTCCCTTTTGTACCAGCTACCAAGGGAGAGAAGCCCCCATTGTCGATACATTAAGGGAACAAGTATCACAAGGTAGCCCAAATTGAGAATAATCCAACAAGAAGTTGCGCCTAAGCCTTGGAAAACTGTGGTCATCAATACCATCAAAGGAACCAAGACCATGACAGCAACTATGTTGGCATGAAAAACAAGCTTTGTATAACCGAAAGCAAGTTGAAGTGAGTAAGGAAGAGCCACCAGCGCGTTTATTGCCGTACCAATGACCAGAAGTGTTAAAAGCAAATAAGAGCTATTGGACACTTCGTAGTCACCCAACCATAGAATCAGAATATGCTTTGAAAAGAGTGCGATGGTTATTGCAATCGGAAACAATACAACAGAGAGCAGTTGCGTTCCCTTGCGAAACAAGGCAATCAGATTGACTGGGTCATTCGCAGAAATCAATTGTGTCAATCTGGGTTGCAATGCACTGGCGATGGGTGACACCAAGTTATTGAGCGTGTTTGCAACGTTAAATGCAAGCATGTAATACCCAAAATACTCCAATGTCAGCATTTTGCTTAAGATGATTTTGTCAACTTGCGTTAACAGCAAAGTCGTTAAAGCAATTCCACTCACACCGCTTGCAAAACGCCAATTTTTTAAAAGTAAATCCATGCTGAATTCAGGCCTTGATAAGAGTTCTCCACCGAACTGTTTGGGCAAGCTTTTCCAAAGCCACCAACGCAGTGCGAAGGTGGAGACGAGACTCATCAGTGTGTGCCATGCAAAGAATGTCAGAATTGAAGGTGATACGAAAAACAGTAGGCCAACAGCACCTGCATGCTGGACAGTCACCACGATAGACCTTAGCAGGTTAAGTGCAACCTGACTTTGGAGGCCTGATAAGCCGCCAGAGTAGATGCCACTTGGCCACTGCAAGGCAATCGACATTCCCATGATCATCAATGCATATTCAACTGTCTCAATTCCCAGTTCACCGGGGTTAATCCAGTATCTGGCTATTAAAGGGGCCATAAGCATGATGAGACAGCCAATCAATGCACCCACGCCCCAAAAGACCAACTCAAATGTACGAACCAGGTTACTGGTCTCTTGCGCGGAGTTGTCAACGCAAGACAATCTAGAAAGTTCGCGGCTTAAGGTGGCGCTCAGGCCCATATCCAATAGGGACAGAAGCGCCCCCACAGACATGAAGATTCCCAAAAGACCATAAACCTCCACCCCCATCAACTTGATATAAAGAGGCACAAAAGCCAAACTCAGTATGGCTAGCCACGCTTTACCGGTGAAATTGGCAACAATATTGTGACGGACCAAAGGAGGTGAGGTCATGAGCCACCAAGCTCGTTACCGGGCTGCATATGGAAGTCCCTTCCCCATGCAAAATTTTCCAAAAAAGATCTTGTTTCTGTATCTGCCGCCTCAAATCTCTTGGTTTGGTTGTCTGCAATCAGAAGGTTAGACTGTGTTGGAGTCCAAAAAGTATTGCTCACATGCCAATCGTTGATGTCATAGCCTATCCCATCTTTACCAACAACGATGGCACTCAGACCGAATCCTTGGATCTGTCGGGTGATGCTTTTTTTTCCGCTCTCTAAAAAATAAGCATGTATCTTGAAAATTAAAAAACTATAGTTAATTTTCATCATGTTGTGCCTAGACACCATGAACCCATTTGTTCGGATATGGGCATTTGGAAAACTATGAAAATAACGGGAGAAATAAATACCAGCTAACCTCCAGGCCAAGGGACGTAATAATTTTTTCCAAATAGGAATGTTTCTTTTTTTAGTAAAAGGCCCAGGGCATATGCTTCCCCACGACCCCGTAGCCCCTACAAGCCCCACGCCAGGTTTTTCAATATGTGTGTAGAGCTTCAATAGCCAGTTGTCATCCAAGATGACGCAAAACGAATTTAAAAAACACAAATACTTGGAGCGAGACTGCCTAGCAGCAATAAAGTAGGGTCGCAAATCAAACCCAATATCAGAAAGAAAAAGACATGTGTGAGGAATGCCTTCTAGTAAATTTTCATAAGCAGCTACATCCGATTTTCCAGAAAAGCCCTTGTAAATAATGAGCAGAGTATGTTCAATACCTGCTTGATGGTTTAAATACGATTCAAGGAAAATACGAAAGGGCTCTGTTCCGTTTTTTTTTCTAACCAAATGAACCACACAAATATCTTGCATTAGCTAACACGCCTAGAAGAAGAGATATCTACTTGTAGATCTGATCCCCAAAAAGCCATAGGCTCATAGTCAGGGTAGGGATAGTAGCCAAGATTGAGTTCAATCTTCCAGTGGTGCTCTGCCAACCACTGCTCTACCAAGTTGCGAACAGATATGGGCTTGCCCGAAGAAATATTGGCTACCTTACTCAATGTGCCATCCATCGACAGATTCACAATTCGTTTAGCCACCTCTTCAACAGGAAGATAGTCTCTGAGTTGTTCTCCGCCAGACATATTAAAAACTTTGTCCCCACGCAAGACAGCTTCTTTTAACTTCGGGTAAAGAGATGCAGAAGACTGCCCCTCGCCATACAGATAGAAGAGCCGCGCCCAAGTCAAGTTGAACGGTTTTATCGCTTTGAGGAATTGCAGCTGCTGGCGTAATGCGTCTTTGGCAAAGCCGTAAGGGTTGCTTGGGCGCGGGAGCATGTCAGCTGATAAAGGCCCAGATTGCATGCCATATTCAAAGCATGTGCCTGCTACAAACAGTGAGGGAAGCCCACTGTCAATCAAGGCTTGTAAGAAACGAAACTGGCGTGGTAATTCAGTTTCGAAGTGATGCAAGGATTTGTAATTGGGTAATCCATCCCATGCGAGATGAATAAGTACATCAGGCCTGCCTAATTTTTCATAGCAGTCAGGACCAGGGTTAGCAATATCCAAGCTGACTGCATGATGGACATTCACCGATTCAGATAGACGCTTGGGATCGCGTGTGACAGCGATGATCTCTACAGGATGACTTTCAAGCTCCTTCAGAACATGCGTTCCAATGAAACCCGTTGCGCCCGTGACAGCGATTTTCATTGGATAGACCTTAACTCACTTGCAAAGAGGGAACAGCGGTCACAAATTGACCGCCCCAGCCTTTGATGTAGTCGAGTTGCGTCATCACTTCATTGCGCAGGTTCCAAGGCAAGATCACCACATAGTCTGGGCGTCTTTTGGTAATTTCAGTTTCGGCCCATATGGGGATGCGACTTCCGGGCATGAATTTACCTTGTTTGGCAGGATTTCGGTCCACCACGAAGGAAATGAGGTCTGGACGAATGCCGGCGAAGTTCATCAACGTATTTCCCTTAGCGGCAGCACCATAGGCTGCAACACTCTTGCCATTTCTCTTGGCTTGCAAAAGAAATTCCAGTAAGCCATTTTTGACGTTCTCAGCCTTGGTTTGAAAATCACTGTAGTACGCTGTATTAAGCATGCCAGCCAAAGACTCACGATCCAGCAAAGAATCAACTCGTGCATGACGGCTTTGTTGACCCGTATCACTGCGTTGCGCAAAAACACGCAAGCTTCCGCCATGGGTGGTGTGTTCCTCAACATCAAATACGCTGAGCCCATTAGCCTTCAAAATTCGCTCAACTGCACAGAGTGATAGGTAAGAAAAGTGCTCGTGATAAATAGTATCGAATTGGTTTTCAGCCATGAGCTTTAAGAGGTGTGGAAACTCAAAAGTGGCAATTCCCTGAGGCTTCAGAAGTACCGCAAAACCTGCAACAAAATCATTGATGTCTGGTACATGCGCCAGCACATTATTCGCAGCAGTCAGGTCAGCCTGCTTTCCACTAGAGATCAATTCCTTAGCTAAGCGAACCCCAAAAAAATCTTCCACGACGGAGATGCCTTTGGCACGAGCAGCGGCGGCGGTGCTTGCCGTTGGCTCTACGCCAGTACAAGGTATATCTCGAGTCTTGAAATACTGAAGTAAATAACCGTCATTGGCAGCCACTTCCACGACATGACTTTGGGCGGTCAAGTCAAAGCGCTGCACCATGTCAGCCACATATTTTTCTGAGTGGGCAAGCCAGCTGTCAGAAAATCCACTAAAGTATGCATACTCAGCATCAAACAACTCGTCTGCCTGGGTAAAGTCTTCCGTCTGTACCAACCAGCAACCTTGGCATACCAGTACACGAAGTGGAAACCACTTTTCTGGCGCATGCAACGAGGGTTCAGTTAAATAGGCGTTAGAAGGGGGCGAAGTTCCCAGATCTACCAAAGGCAAGGTAAGTTCTGCAGCGCAGTGACGGCACTTCATAAGACCATTCCAGAAAAGCTTTCTTCTAGCAAGGGGTGAGAAGTATCACGATCGGAAACGGCAGCAATCGCTAAGGGCCATGTAATAACTAGGCGTGGGTCTAGAGTATTCAGGCCGCCCTCTGCCTCAGGGTGATAGGGGTGGGTGTGGAAATAAAGCATTTCGCAGTTATCGGTAAGCGTTTGAAATCCGTGGGCAAAGCCCTCAGGAATGACAAGGGTTTTGTGGTTGCTTTCACTGAGCACTTCAGCGTGCCAGTGCAAAAAGGTTGGGGAATTATGGCGCAGGTCAACTGCGACATCAAACACCTCGCCTCGCAGGCAACTTACAAATTTAACTTCCGCATGTGGAGGACGCTGAAAGTGCATGCCTCTTACTGTGCCAACTGCGGCTGTCAACGTATGGTTGATTTGGGCGATGTGCTTGCGAGGTGCAAGTATTTGCAATTCATCACTGCAAAAAAGTCGCTCTAAAAACCCTCGGCTGTCTCCAATGGGATTGCGCTGCAAAACGCGAAGGTTTGCAAGCGGTGTGTCCAAGATATGGAAACGTGAGCTCATAGGCGGATAGATGCTTTTTCGTAGTGCTGGATTTGCATGATACTGACGTCATCCATATCCGCATGCTCTTTCCAAGCTTGATGCCAAGCCAGCGTCATCTGCAGTGCGGTTTGAAGGTTCCAGCGAGGGTGCCAAGCAAGCAGAGCTTTTGCTTTTGAACTGTCTAGCTTCAGCATGTTGGCCTCATGGGGCTGGAGTAAGGTATCGCATTGCCATGAAGCATGGGGGATTTGGCTGCAAAGTTTTTCAACAATCCACTGAACCGGCTTTGCATCTGAGTCTTCAGGACCAAAATTCCACGCATCAGCAAATGAGGAGCCTTCCTCGTAGAGTTTTTGCGCCAAGGCAAGATAGCCTGAAAGCGGCTCCAGAACATGCTGCCAAGGTCTTGTGGCTTGGGGGGAACGAATGACGAGAGGTTGACCTACATCCAGAGCCCGTAAAAAATCTGGAATAAGGCGGTCTGCTGCCCAATCACCGCCGCCAATGACATTGCCGGCTCGGGCACTGGCCAAGCTGACGTTGCTTGACTCAAAGAATGAGCGCCTGTAAGCGGCAGTGACCAATTCAGAACAAGCCTTGCTACTGGAGTAAGGGTCAAAACCGCCCATGGCTTCATTTTCTCGGTAGGGCCAAACCCACTCGCGATTTTCATAGCACTTGTCGGTTGTGACGTTGACGACAGCCTTGACACTTGCAGTCTTTCTCACCGCCTCAAGCAGATTGACAGTACCCATGACATTGACCGCATAAGTTTCTACAGGGTCAATATAAGAATATCGAACCAAAGGCTGTGCAGCAAGATGAAGCACCACATCCGGCTGTGCTGCTTGAATGGCGCTTACAAGCGCACTTGCGTCTCGCATGTCTGAAATGGTGTGGCCGGCCAATCTGCTGATGAGACCCGTTGCCGAGAAGAAATTATTTTCGGTGGGCGGGTTCAGTGCATAGCCATAAACCTTCGCGCCCAGATGCGTTAGCCATATGGCTAGCCAACCGCCCTTGAAGCCGGTGTGACCTGTTAAGAAGACACTTTTTCCCTGCCAAAAAGATGCGCTGCTCACCAAGTTCTCCAAGGCGCTTTGCCCGAAGACCAAAGGTCTTCGAGAAGATTTTTTTCTCTCAATGTATCCATGGGTTGCCAAAATCCGTTGTGCGTGAATGCCATTAATTGATTTTCTGATGCCAATCGAGTTAAGGGCTCCGCCTCCCAACTTGTTTGATCATTGGCAATGAATTCAATGCATTTGGGTGCGAGCACAAAAAAACCACCATTGATCAAACCACCATCACCCCGTGGCTTTTCGGTAAACCCACTGACTTTGGCACCATCCATGCTCAGCGCACCGTAACGACCAGGTGGCTGAACCGCAGTGACAGTAGCCAACTTTCCATGCTGTTTATGAAAGTCAATGCTTTTTGAAATATCAACATCAGAGACACCGTCACCATAAGTAAAACAAAAAAAATCTTCGTCCTTTAAATAATCACTAACCCTTTTCAGACGTCCACCGGTCATTGTCTCTTCACCCGTGTCCACCAAGGTAACCCGCCAAGGCTCGGCTTTTTTGTGGTGAACTTCCATGGTGTTTGACTGCATATCGAAAGTGACGTCTGACATATGCAAAAAATAATTGGCAAAGTACTCTTTAATGACATAGCCTTTATATCCACAGCAAATAATGAACTCATTGACACCATGAGATGAATACATTTTCAGAATATGCCAAAGAATGGGCTTGCCCCCAATTTCAATCATTGGCTTGGGTTTCAAATAAGTTTCTTCAGAAATACGGGTACCCAACCCCCCAGCCAAAATCACTGCTTTCATTCCATTGCCCTGTTAAATTTTATTCATTAAGAACGCAATTTTCAAAATTAAATTTTGAAAACTTGATTGCCTGCAATACCTGAAAAACTTCATATTTATAATTTTATTTAATAAACTTAATTGACGAATATTTATTAAAGTGTTTAGCGATTCTTTTGCGCTGTGCGTCAATACATTTTCTGACATTTGCAAGCATTCGATATTTGAATCAGTCCATTCTTTAAAACAACCGTTAAGTAATCTTAACAATCGCTGAAATTTATTAAGAAAAGAAGTATTTTCGCCGACAATAGAGCTTCTATGTTGCCTATAAAGGACAAAAGCCGTGGGATCGTAAAACACCTTTCCCCCAACCCCCGAAATGAGCAGATACAGCCACCAGTCGTGTGAAGGCGTTGGAACCATTCCAACAGTTTCAATGACCAATTTACTGGACCTGTTAAAAATCATGGTATTTCCACCCGCAATACTTTGAACAAGCGCGTTGTCAAAAGAAGGTGGTTGTTTAAACAATATTGATTGCCCTATGGCTATTGATTGTTCATCAACATATACAGTGCGCCCACAATATAAATAGGGCTCATTGTTTAAAGAAGCATTACTGATTTGTTTAATGGCAACTTCTAATTTTTGAGGTAACCATACATCGTCTTGATCGCAAAATGCATAAAAATCTGAAACTAAATTTTTATCACAAGCCAACGATAGAAAATTTTCGGCAAATCCCTTTTGGGGACCATTGCGTAATTGAATTTTTCCACCCCAAATTTTTTGATATTCAAGGATTATTTCTTTGGTTTTATCAGTTGAGCCATCATCACTGATAATTAACTGCCAGTTTTTAAAAGTTTGACTAAAAATAGACTCTAACTGCTGGCGAATAAATTTTTCGCCGTTATAGGAAGTCATTAAAATATAAATAGAAACTTGATCATTCATTTAATAATTAATTTTCAAATTGCAAAATCTTAGACCGTGGTGCGAATTAACTCTTTATACAAATCCACATAGGATTCAACCATGTTGTGAGCCGTAAAAAGTTCCCAATATCTTTGTTCAGCCTTGCGGCCCATTTCGGCTGCAAGCTCTGGGTTTTGCCACAAAGTATCCATGGCTTGACGTAAAGCGACAGGGTCACTGGGTGTCACCACTATGCCGGTTTCATTGGAGATATTGATAAAACTCGTTCCTGTGCCAATTTCGCTGGAAATCAAAGGCTTGCCATACATGGCACCTTCCAACAACGAAATGCCAAAAGCCTCGGAGCGTAAATGCGAAGGGAACAATACTGCGTAGCAAAGGGTAAGCAGTGCAACCTTGTCTTCATCAGACAAGAAACCTAAGAAATAGATATTGCTTGATCCTGCTTCCTCGGCTTGTTTTTTCAGTTCGGCCTCTATCGGACCGGCACCCACAATCACAATAGGGTAGTTGGTACCCTTTGCGGCCTCCAACAAAATGTGCAAACCCTTGTAGTAGCGAAGCACTCCAACAAACAAAAAGAATTTGGCGCCAAACCTTTCGCCCCAAAAGGCCAGCTCTTCAGCTGTGGGAACTGAATAAGTTGCTTTGTCTAAACCATAAGGTATGAGTTTGACC
>Ga0209401_1002886_pt1 | contig 10958 bp, 17 predicted proteins | sample M_140807_MF_Meta_FD_187318 | JGI IMG/M metagenome (GOLD analysis project Ga0209401, IMG submission 187318) | Freshwater microbial communities from Lake Montjoie, Canada to study carbon cycling - M_140807_MF_MetaG (SPAdes) (version 2) | ecosystem: Environmental > Aquatic > Freshwater > Lake...
GGAAAATCAATCAATGCAACATTCAAGATTTCGAAAACCACTGCTGGATCAGACGCGATCCAGGAAGCAATGGACGGACTCCGTGATGGATTCAGCGTTGAAGCAAACGCAATCGATTTCGGATATAACGAGGACGGCACAATGGTCGTCAATAAAGCAGATTTGGTCGGTGTCGCTTTGACGCATAATCCTGCATTTGATTCAGCACGTGTATCAAATGTCGCAGCGAACACCGCACCAGAAAATTCCGAGCCATCATCCGATGAAGCGGAAGCAACACCCACAAAACCAACAGAAGGAGACGCCGTGGAAAACACCGTCACAGAGCCAACTACCGCCGAGACGGTAGAAGCGGCAGCAGAAGTACAAGCAGCAGCAGCACCAAAGCCAGTTAATTTCATCGCATCACGCAACCCAGTCGTATCACCTGAAACATTTTTGATGCACCAGGTCGCAGCAGCCCGTGGATCAGAAACATCACGTGCATACATCGCAGCAGCAACAGCATCAACAGATAATCCAGGATTGATTCCAACACGCCAACTCCGTGAGGTCGTAAACGGCTTAGCAGACAACGTGAGAGCCTCAATCGATTCAATTTCAACGGGAACACTGCCTGGCGCAGGACTCGTTTTTCAGATTCCTAAAATCACCGTACTGCCAAATGTTTCACAGATTGATGAACTCGATCCGGTGACTCCAACAGTTATGGAATCAGAATTCATCAACGTGGATGTCAAATCGTTCAAGGGCAGCCAGGTTATGTCCGTGGAATTAGCAGATCGCAGCGATCCACTATTTTTCACCGAATTAATTTCAAATCTCACTGCGCAATATGCACGTGCAACCAATGAATATAACTCAGCGCAAATCATTGCAAATTCAGCAACAGCATCAACAGGATATGGATCAGACATCACAGCTGAGGAATTGCTCGCGTGGGTTTCAACTGCGTCAGTTTACGTTTATGAGCAAACACATAAATTTGCTGATGCCATCGTGGTCTCACCTGCAATGTGGGGTCGCATAATGTCATTCAACGTCGATGGCAGACCAATTTACAATGCGCTGCAACCTCAAAATGCGGCAGGAAATGCTCAGCCACGTTCACTCCGTGGATCAGTCAATGGACTTGATCTTTGGGTTGATACTGCGCTATCAGGTACAGGTGACAATTCAATGTACGTCATCAACCGCGATTCATACACTTGGTACGAATCCCCACGTCTAGAACTCCGCACGAACATCATTTCAGATGGTTCAATCGGAATTCTTATGTACGGTTATGGTGCAACAGCCACGAAAATTGGTTACGGCGCATACCGTTTTGCTGACTAATAAAAACTAATCATCGGCTAGGTCACTCCCGAACTAGCCGAGCAGACGAAAGGATCGGAAATGCCAAACATTGTCACCGCAGATGAATTGCGTCAGGTGCTTGGTGTTTCCGAATCCCTTTTTTCTGACGAATATCTTGATTCAATTATTGATTCGGCTGAGATCACAATCTTGCCGATGCTTACGCAATATCAGAGCGCAGTAGTTTCAACACGCATCGCCGATGACGTTTTATACATCGACACATTGCGTCCAAATTATTTCGTCCAGGGGCAACAGGTCGTCCTCGCTGGAATAGGTAACGGACTCGATGGACCATATACAGTCAGTGATCATTCCGTCAGACCCTTTCAGGTCACTGCGACAGTAGATGAAGCCGATCGAATTTTGACTCCGGTAATTCCAGCGGGAACGATTACACTGGATGGTGGCTCAGCAGCTGAAATCTATGCAAATGTGCCAGCAATTAACAAAGCAATCCTGATCGTTTCAGTAGAGATTTTTCAAAGTATCACAGCGCCAGGTGGACAAATTGAAGGCGTTGATTTTGCACCGACACCATATCGAATGGGTCGATCATTGCAGAATCGTGTCATCGGCTTGATCTCAGCGTTTTACGATGTGGATTCAATATGCCAATGACCACATTGCTCGATGTACGAAATGATTTAGCGACTGCACTTGCTGGCGTCGCTGCATCCGTGTATCCCGTAGCACCCGAAGCAGTGATCCCACCTGCTTGCGTAATCATTCCCGATTCACCCTGGCTTGAAAGCGTACTGATAAACGGTGCGGTCACAAAGGTCAAGGTCAATTTCGTGGTCACGGCAGCCGTGGCAAATAACAGCAACTCAGGCGCTTTGGATCAACTCGAAGCCCTAATCATCAGCATTTTGGGGGCTATGCCCTCAGGGTACGTCGTCGGTGACGTTCAAAGACCGTCAATAGTTTCAGTCGGGGCATCAAATCTGCTTGTCGCTGATCTCAGTGTTTCGACTTATTTCACACAGGAAAACAACTAAGGAGACAAAATGGCAACAACTATCATCACGGGTAGAGACATCACATTCACCATCGATGGTGATAACTTTGATGCCCAGGCTACATCCGCAACACTTACCATTGATTCAACAATCAATACATATCAAACACTTGACGGAAAAGCGTTTTACACTACGGATTCGCAGGGTACTTTCGCAGTAGAAATGCTGCAAGATTTTGGCGCTGGAACTTCATTATGTGAAGCGCTTTGGAACGCTGCATCAGCATCACCAAACACACCATTGTCAGTTTTATTCACCGTGGGCGGAGTGGCTTACGCTTTCGATGTGCAGCCAATATTCCCAGCATTGGGTGGAACTGCACCTGATGCATTAACTGCATCACTTTCATTCACTTGCGTCACCACGCCAGCGCTAGATTAATCAAGGGAGATCGGGAGTATGAAAACAGCACTTACAATCGAATATTCGTCCGGTGATGTAGCCACTTACGTGGCTGCACCACCTGAATGGATGAAATGGGAAATTAAGACAGGCAAAACAATTCAACAGGCAAATGAAATTGGCATCAGCGATTTGCTATTTCTTGCATATAACGCAATGAAGCGTGAATCAGCTGGAAAGCCAGTTAAGCCATATGACGTGTGGGTTGAAACAGTTTCGGATGTAACCTTTGGAGATCAAGACCCAAAAGCCATCAGCGAGGCAGTCTTAACCGACTAGTCATTGAACTAGCGATTGCCACGCAAATCCCTATGAAAGAATGGACATCCGCTGAGGATATTTTGACCGCAATGGAGATTTTGGAGAAACGAAATGGCTGAGGATGCGATTGCTTATGACAAAGCAGATTTACGCAAGATCATCGGTGCTTTCAAAGGTATGGACGATCAAGCGATCCAGGAAGCCAAAGGTGTATCAAATGCTTTGGCTGAATATCTCCAGGGCAAGATTAAATCGGCGGCTGGATCATTGCAATCAAGCGATGTCGCCAGTCGAATTGCCGATGGATCAAAAGTCAGCAAATCCAGCAAACTTGGTGAAATTTCATTCGGTTACGTATCGCAAAAGTTTTCGGGTGGTGCAACTACCCGTGATCTTTGGGGTGGATCAGAATTTGGATCAAACAGATTCAAGCAATTCCCAGTGTGGTCAGGTCGAGAAGGTCGCGGATCACGCGGATGGTTTATTTACCCAACACTGCGAGCCGAACAGCCATATATCATCAACGAATGGGAAAATGCTTTCAGTAGAATTGCGAAGGAGTGGTGATGGCTGGTACTGGTTCAAGAACGCTTAAACTTGCAATTCTTGGCGATATTGACAATCTAAAAAAGAACTTAGATCAAGGCAGTAATGAAGTCTCATCATTTGGCGACAAAATAGGAAAATTTGGCAAGGTCGCTGGCGCTGCATTTGCAGCCGCTGGCGTAGCCGCTGCCGCTTACGCTGGCAAATTGCTCATCGATGGCGTGAAGTCTGCGATCGAGGATGAAGCAGCCCAGGCTAAATTGGCAGGAACTTTGGTCAATGTGACCGGTGCGACCAATGCACAAATCGCGGCGGTTGAATCGCAAATCCTTAAAACATCATTGCTGACGGGCTTGACCGATGACGAATTGCGTCCGAGTTTTGAAAGGCTAGTCAGAGCCACGGGTGATTCCGATGCTGCTTTGAAATTGCAATCACTTGCCATTGATGTCGCAGCAGGTAGTGGCAAATCACTGGAAGCCGTTACAAATGCAATGGCAAAAGCCCAGGAAGGCAACGCCGCATCACTGGCAAAATTGGGCATTGGATTATCAGCTGCCGAATTGAAAACAATGTCAATGACAGAAATCACGGCTGCATTGGCTGACACATTTGGTGGTCAAGCATCGGAAAAGGCTGACACATTTGCGGGCAAAATGGATCGGCTCAAAGTCGCTTTCAATGAAGGCAAGGAAACCGTCGGATCATTTGTACTTGATGCTTTGACGCCATTGGTCAGCGGTTTCGTTGATAAGGTAATTCCAACAATCCAGGCGTTAGCCGAGGAACTTGGTCCAAAACTTACTCCAATTTTTCAGGCATTGACAGCATACATTCGAGATCAAGTTATTCCGACATTTCAAGCCATTTGGGCATTTATTCAAGATTTCGTTATCCCAGCGTTACGCGATTTTTTGACTCCAATCATCAACGGTTTGCGAGCAGCATTTGAAAAGGTCGCTGGCAAGATCAAGGAAAATGAAGAACAACTAGCCCCACTTCTGAAATTATTCAAAGTGATTGCGGAATTTACGCGTGACACACTTGCACCGATTATTGGCAAAATACTAGGTGGCGCATTTAACGTGATAGGCACTGCAATCGGCGTGGTAATTGATTTATTTGCTGGCTTGGTAACAGTGGTCAATAGCGCATTCAATGCCATCAAAGCGGTGGTCAATTTTATCAAAAACAATCCAGTCACCCAGGCGATTGGCGGTGCTATCGATTTCGCATTTGGCGGCGGCAAGGCTGCTGGCGGTCCAGTAATGGGTGGCACGTCATACCTCGTCGGTGAACGCGGTGCTGAAATCTTTACCCCATCAGGAAACGGCGTCATCACGCCAAACAATAAATTGGGTGGAAACACCACAATCAATCTCAATGTCACTGGAGCAATCGATCCCGAAGGTACAGCCCGAAGCATCATCAACGTTTTGAACAATTCATACTATCGAGGCACAAACGGCGCAGCCGCATTGGTATTCTGATGACGCTTTGGAATCCGATTTGGCAACTCACCATCAATGGCGTTTCATATGAAAACTACGTACTCGCAAATTTGACGGCGACTAGTGGTCGATCCAATATTTATGAACAGGCTCAGGCAGGATATTGCAATCTCCAAATCTATAATGTCACGCAATCGCAGGTCACGATCAATATCAATGATTCAGTCGGTGTATCAATCAAAGATTCGTCCGGTATTTTCGTGCCGATTTGGGGTGGTTCAGTCACAGACGTTTCCATCGAGGTGACAACAGGTGGATCAATAGCGATCAATCAGGTCATATCGATTGTGGCTTTGGGTGCGCTTTCACGATTACCAAAAGCAAATTGGCTGACAAATTTGGCACGTCACAATGATGGAACTCAGATTCTTGAAGTATTGACGGATTTGCTGATCAATAACTGGTCGGAAGTCCCGTCGGCTTTGACGTGGGGTAATTACACTCCAGCGACAGAAACGTGGGCAAATGCTCAAAATGTCGGATTGGGTGAAATTGACACACCTGGCAATTATGATTTATCGGCTAGATCAGCCGATCCAATCGATGTGTATTCATTGGTTTCAGCACTTGCCACATCAGGGCTTGGTTATATTTATGAGGATGCGTACGGTCGAATTTCGTATGCCGATTCCACACATCGAACGCAATATCTTGCAACAAATGGGTATGTGGACGTTTCAGCTGCTCAGGCACTTGCGCAAGGCATCAAAATTCAAACCCGATCAGGGGACGTACGCAATGACATAACTATAAAATACGGTGCAAATTCAAGCAATGAAACATCGGATGAGGATTTGGCATCAGTGGCAGTATTTGGTCGCTTAGGTCAAATCATCACGACAACACTGCACGATCACGCGGATGCAGTTAGTCAGGCTGCGTTTTATCTAACACTCAGGGCATTTCCACAGGCAATGATGCAATCAATTACCTTTGAACTGACAAATCCTGAATTGGATGACGCTGATCGAGATTCGATGATTAATATATTTATGGGGATGCCATTGCGCATTTCAGATTTGCCCGACAATATGACGGCAGGTCAATATCTTGGATTCGTTGAAGGCTGGCAATTCCAGGCAGGATATAACACGCTTTCAGTGACGGCTTTATTGTCGCCACTGGCTTATTCAATCCAGGCGCTGAAATGGCAAGAAGTCAGCGTGTCGGAACAGTGGAACACCATAACAAACACACTCACGTGGGAAAATGCGCTAGTCGTAGCATAAGGAGAAAATATGAGCAATCCAACCACCCCATTCAACTGGCAAATGCCGACAAATACAGATTTGGTCACGGATTTACCTGCTGACTTTGAAGTCTTTGGGCAAGCGGTGGCAACATCGATGGCTGATCTGCTAGGCGGTACTACTGGTCAGATTCTTTCAAAGGCGACAAATGCCGATATGGATTTCACCTGGATCGCAAATGATCAAGGTGACATCACTGGCATCACAGCCACATCACCACTTACAGGTGGCGGCACATCAGGTGCAATCACAGTCGGAATCCAGGCATCATCAACCACACAATCAGGTGCGGTTCAACTTTCAGATTCAACATCGACAACTTCATCGGTTTTGGCGGCTACTCCAACAGCAGTCAAATCCGCTTATGATTTGGCAGCAGCAGCAATTCCAAAATCGACAGGAACTACGGCTGGCGATGTAATTTATTACACTGGATCATCAACACCGACGAGATTGGGAATTGGTACCGCTGGTCAGGTATTAACAGTCAATGGTGGCGCAACTGCACCATCGTGGGCTGCCGCAAGCGGTGGAAAAGTGGTTGGGATAGCCAACTCACAAACGGGAACGGTAGCCACGGGAACAACAACAATTCCACAGGACAACACAATTCCACAAAATACCGAAGGCGATCAATATATGACTTTGTCATATACGCCGACATCTGCCAGTAGCAAATTGCAAATTGATGTTGTTGCTTTTGGATCGTCTAGCGCAAATTGCTCTATGGTGATGGCTTTATTCAAGGATTCTACTGCAAACGCTTTAGCTGCTATCACGCAATACGCAGTGGGTGGGCCAACAAATAACTATTCTCAATCTTTAACACACACAATGACTGCTGGTACTACATCATCCATTGCTTTCAAAGTAAGAATTGGACTTGATAACGCTGGAACTTTTACATTCAATGGTAGAGCAGGCAATCAACTTTTTGGCGGAGTCGGATCATCATCTATCACAGTTACGGAGTACACACCTTGAAATATAAAATAGTAAAAAATTCAACAGGAGATGTTGTTGCATTTGGTCCAAATGACGAAAACTATGACCCAACACTTAAAAATGGCGAAACATTAACCGTTGAAAGCGACGAAATTGCTGAGGATATGATTAAAACATATCAGGCAAAATTAATATTCGAAGCCGATCAGATAGCAAATGACAAAATAGCAATTCTCGATCGCTTAGGTATTACAGCGGATGAAGCAGCGCTACTAGTCAAATGATCAAATCGGCTAACGGCTGGACGGCATCGAAAGTCCGAGCAGAAATCGGCATCGAGTCATTTGCGATTCCAGGCACAAATACCAAATTGGCGTGTGCCAAAGCCGTTGCGCCACTGCTGGTCGGTTTTGCAGCTGAATTTCACCAACTGATCGAGCCGATCGATGAAGGTGGCTTAGACGATTGGGGATACTGCTTTCGCCAGGTTCGTGGGGATGCAGTAAATCTGAGCAATCATTCAAGCGGTACAGCCATTGATATAAATGCTACAAAACATCCATTGGGCAAGGTGGGAACATTCCCAATCGAGAAAGTACCAATGATCCGTGCGCTTGCTAAGAAATACGGTTTAATTTGGGGCGGCGATTACAGAAATCGCAAGGATGAAATGCACTTTGAAATTGCTTTGACGCCAGCGAAAGTCGTTGCGTTGATCGAGAAGTTAGGACTATTAAAATGACTCAATGGAAAGCACTTGGCGCATCTTGGTTGCGTTCATTCATAGCCGCTGGACTTGCCGTGTTTATGGCTGGAATTACTGATCCAAAAGCCATTTTGATGGCTGGCGCAGCAGCAGTCGTACCGGTCATTTTGCGATACTTGAATCCAAAGGATTCTGATTTTGGCGTCAATGCCAAATGACCGAAGCAATAACAGCGATCGGATTGATCGCCGCTGCCACCATTTCTGCCATCGCTGCACTATTTGCGGCTAAGGCTGAAAAGAATTCCCGACCCGTCAGCAATGGATTTGCCGATGGCATCCGAACTGATGTCCGTGAGATTCGTACACTGCTCATCCAGCATCTAAAGGATCATCCGAAGCCTTAGACACGCCGAATCCCACGCGGAATCCTTGCAAATGTCAGCCCGATGCGTCACCTTATGCGTAGGGAGACTCCGACAAATCTCCCTATCGGGAGTAAGAAATGTACACATTCAATGAAACAGCAATGTGGATGCTATTTGGCATCTTGATTGGCTTTACCGGTGGATACACAATCGGGTTCAAATCAGGTCAGGTCGAAGGATTTATCCGTGGCAAGATCGCTGGACGTAAGGGGATCAAATAATGTCATTCCTGGACGGCTACGAAACGGTCAATCAGAAAGTCATTCGCCTACACGCCACATATCCAACCAACCGCATCGAGACATCGATCATCGATTGGAGTCCTGAAAAGGGATACATCCTGATCGAGTGCCGAATCTTTCGTCACTACGATGATGAGAAGCCAGCCGCCATCGATTATGCACACGGGATGGTGACTGCCTATAACGTCCAAATGAAACGCTGGTACGTCGAGGATACAGTCAGCAGTGCCATTGGCAGGTGTGCCAGCGTGGTGCTAGGTACAGAAACGAAACCATCGAGGGAATCAATGGAACAGGTCGAAACGCTACCAAAGGCTTTCATTGATGATGATCCCTGGTCACGTCCAATTGGTGAGGATGGATTCACGACGGCATCAAGTGCCATCAATGAGATTAAAACCCAGTTAGGTGGTGAACTACTCGCGGAAGCACCAACGTGCGTCCACGGGCATCGTTTATGGCGTGAAGGCGTATCGGCGAAAACGGGCAAGGAATGGGCAAACTATTCCTGCACTGAGAAATCAAAGGCTACTCAATGCGCACCGCTTTGGTACGTCAGAGCAGCTGATATGCAGTGGAAGCCACAGGTGTGATGATGGGAGAAATGCAGATCATCAAACTTTCGACCGGTGACGCAACTACATTCAAGATCGATGGATCAGTCGTCAAAGAGCCAAAGCCAATTTCAATCGATTGGTGTGACAAATGCGAAAAGTGGAAACCATTGGAATTTGGTCGATATGACGGATCGCAAGGATTGACGATGATTTGGTTATGTATGGAATGCAAATGATTCCCATCAAATTAAATCACGATGAGGAAATGATGTGCGCCAAAGCAGCATTGGATCGAGCAGTCGGTGCAGAAGGATTGACCGATTACTCAGTGCAGAAATTGAATCTATTTCAAGACATTGCACGAATGGCTGAATCAATCGGTGCTGAGAATGCAGTCGCAAAATACTTTCAAATTGACGAATGGAAACCGACAGTCAATACATTCAAGAATCAAGCCGATGTGGGGTGGAATCTTGAAGTCAAGCACACACCCTGGAAGGCTGGATGTCTGATTTTGCGTGATCGAGATCGAGCAGATGACATCGCAGTGCTGGTAACTGGCAATTCACCCAATTACTACATCGTGGGCTGGATCGTTATTGGGATGGCACGTCGTCCATCGAGGCGTCGCAGTGATGGCTCATTTTGGATCAATCCGTCGGACTTAAACCCCATCGAGAATTTGAATCGGAGTATCTATGCTAGAAATTATCAGGCTTGATTGTCGCGTTGAAAAGAAATCCACAGATCACAAAATCGTGAAGGTGGCTGACAATCTGCCGCCATACGTACATTGCGTGGAGTGCTTATCTTGCGGCGTATTAGGAATTCAATCATTCCAGGTGCAAGATGCCAGTCTATGAATTCAAATGTCCAGTGTGCAGCACGATCAGTCCAATCAAGGCTGATTTCGATGCTGACATCACGCCACCTGGCTGCCCATATTGCTTGATCACGATGGAAAGGATTTGGTCATCAACGCCAATCCATTTCAAGGGTACGGGATGGGGTCATCAGTGAAGCCTGTGGATAACCTGTGGACAACACGCCAAAGCCCCGTTCAACTTATCCACATATTTGCAATGTACTTGACTGCATCGGTACGCTGGATTCGCTTAAAGCGAGCCGCTGAGGCGGATTGCTCGCTTAGGCGTATTCGGCTATTGCCACAGTTATGCCTATGTATAGGCTTGCTATCAGTACAGATGCAACACGCAACAGCATCAAACACTGATCAATACAAATTGTATGCACATTCGAGGATCATCAATGATGTGCAATATCAATGCTTTACAAAGATTATTTACAAAGAGAATCGAACCTGGAATCCAGGTGCTAAGAACGGAAGTCATTACGGCATAGGTCAAATGCGATCAGAGCATTACCGGAATTTGGATGCTTATCGTCAGATAGATGCAACGTTGAAGTACATTAAGAATCGATATGGTTCGATATGTAAAGCGTGGGAATTCCATAAGGTGAAGGGTTACTATTGATGAGCAAGGCGTGGAAGGATAGCGATCGTAAAGGATGGCGACGCATACGTGAACGCATACTCGCAAGGGATGGACATTGCTGCCAAAGATGTGGTGAAACTGATGGCAAGATGCACATCGATCACATTGTGCCAAAGAGGCTAGGTGGATCGGACTTAGAGGAGAATTTGCAAGTATTGTGTCAATTCTGCAATTTAAGCAAGGGTGGTCGTTTTTTTGAACAGGCTTTGACAC
>Ga0209401_1002889_pt1 | contig 10949 bp, 10 predicted proteins | sample M_140807_MF_Meta_FD_187318 | JGI IMG/M metagenome (GOLD analysis project Ga0209401, IMG submission 187318) | Freshwater microbial communities from Lake Montjoie, Canada to study carbon cycling - M_140807_MF_MetaG (SPAdes) (version 2) | ecosystem: Environmental > Aquatic > Freshwater > Lake...
CCTCTGGGAGCGCTTGAGGCTGCCGGAAGACGTAGCGATAGCGAACGAGATCGTCGCTTTGACCTTGCGTGTCTTTGGAGGATGAGACTTTCCCGCCGGTCATACCCGGCGCATCAACCCGGATCGCAATCTGAGGGTCGTGAGAGAGTTCAACCGTGTAGCTCTCGTAACGACTGTGCGGACTGAAGTACGAGGCGCTGATGAAGTGGCCGGGAAATTCCGGGGTGTGCTGGGTCGTTTTAAGGCGCAACAGCAACTGACTTCCGACCGCGACCGCGGGGAAGACCACGACCTTGACCTTGCCGTCAGTATTGAGAACGGCCGCTTCTTCGCCCAGGTGATCGCGGGTCAGAATCCGATCAGGCGAGACGTCGATCCGGGAGCCATCGGACTGAATCGTTGCCGCCTCGAGGACTTCGAGACTGGAGAGCGAGCCGTTGTACTCGTGGCTTTGTTCAGAATAGGCTTTGACCCCGGCCTCGGTTTCGATGCGAACCAAGGTTTCTGAGATTTCCGTACTCGATCCATCTCGATTGACCTGCACTTGAAGCAGGCCGCGAAGCATCGTGTGGGTGGGGCGAAAGGCGTTTCGAACGAGCGGGTCCGGCGCTGGCGCAGGTGGGGTTCGAGTTGGATTTGGAGTTGCGGGGGCGGCAGATACGGTGACTAGGGTGGTCAGGCCCAGGACCGTGCCCAGCGCAATGCGGGTCAACTGACGAACCGTCTCGATCACAAACTGACGACGAATTCGGGTTAACGGCGACCGCTCGGCCAGGGTAAAGGTAAACACAAGAAACACCACAAAACACCGCAAAACATCTGTTATTGCGCAGGATTATTCTCTAAAACACACCGAACGATAGCGCACCAATGGCTCGCCATGTGAGCCCGGATTGTAGATACCAAGAGTCGCCGATCAATTGCGCGGCCGCCTACCTCTTGAGAATGATCGGCATCCCGACAGAGGGTTCGCGAAAGGATTTGGTATCGATACCCCTCGCACGAATTCTTGCTACCACCGCCGCCGTTTGCCGGTCTTCTTCATCAGCCAGAGATCCTGGAGCAATGAACGCACATTGCCCAGCCGCCGCGAGACTCCTTGGCCCACCTGCATGCGAGGATCTCGCCAGGTTGTAACTGTTCAGCGTACTTGCGGGCCCCAGCCCCGGAATCGAGTGTTGCCATCAATAAGTCGCAAACTTGTAATTCATTTGCGCTACAATCACGCCCATGAAGACATCCACCATCCCAGCTATTCGCGTCGAACCAGCATTACGTGCAGAACTCGAGCGCCTGCTGAACGAGGGCGAGACGCTATCTGAATTTGTGGAGCAGTCGGTGCGCACTGCCTTGCAGCGCCGAGTTGACCAGGGCGAATTCATCGCGCGCGGCATGGCATCGCTCGATCGGGCCCGCGAGGCCAACGAGTACATCGGCGCCGACACCGTGATTGCTGGCCTTCAGCGCAAGCTCGACGAAGCCCGAACCAAGCAAGCCAAAAACCGCGTGTGACTCGCGGATGTCCTTTCAAGTTCAGTTCACCCGAGCGGCGAAGGAAAACCTCGAGCGGCTGTTTGACTTCATTATCGAGCGTGAGTTGGCAAGCGCGACTGGCGACCTCGACATTGCTGACCGGGCGCTCGAGGCGATTCGTACCGGAATTCAGCTACTTCAGACATCCCCATTTACCTGCCGAAAGGCCAGCAATAGCCCCTTTCTGCGTGAGCTTGTGATCCCATTTGGATCGAGCGGCTATGTGGTGCTGTTCGAGATTGCCAGCGTGAACGAGGTCATAATCGCCGCAATTCGACACCAGCGCGAAGACGACTACTACTAAATCTAGCGGTCCCCGTTTCTCCTGGCGAGATGCTGCAGGAAGAATTCCTCAAACCCCTGGGATTAACCGCCTATCGACTGGCCAAGGACATCGGCGTGCCGCTGACCCGGATCGACTACATCGTGGCGGGCAAACGCGCCGTCACAGCCGAAACTCAAACTGTTGGCTCGCTCACCGCTCCACCCAAAAAGCAAGAAAGGCCCTCACGGGCCTTCGCTTTTCGTGGCGGACAGGGCGGGATTCGAACCCGCGGTGGGCTGTTAACCCACACACGCTTTCCAGGCGTGCGACTTAAACCGCTCATCCACCTGTCCACAGCAGAGCCGGCGATGTTACCACTTGGACCTCACGGGGCGCTGTGGCCCCAGCGCTTCAAGTTGCGCGCAATCCCAGTCGCTTAATCAGTGCGCCCCAGCGCTCGTTCTCAGCCCGAATCATGGCGGCAAATGGCTGCGGTCCTTCGCCGACCGGTTGCCACCAGACTTTGGCCATATCGTGCTGAGTATCATGATCATCGACCGCGCGGCTGAGAACGGCATGCATCTTTGCGATCGTCGAGGGTGGAACGCCCTTCGGCATGGCGAATCCGGCCCAGCGGACGACTTCAAACCCTTTCATGCCTTGTGAGGCGGCGGTTCGAATTTCTGGCATGGCCTCTAGACGTTCGGAACTCGTCACGGCCAATGCGCGCAGTCGACCCGAGCGAAGTTCGGGCAGGGCCTGCACGGGGTCGAGTAACACCGCTTGCACCTCATTGGCGACTGCAGCGACGATCGCGTCGCGCTCGCTCGAGTAGGGTACATGGAGCGCTTGAACGCCGGCATGCATCATCATGGCTTCACCAGCGAGGTGTCCGGGCGAACCGCGTCCGCCACTGCCAAAGGTCATGACGCCGGGGCGTTCAACCGCGCGTGCAAACCAGTCTTTGAGTCCCTTCGCGATCACTCGGCGTCCGGTACAAAACAGGTAGGGGCGCGTGCCTAACCAGGTGACGGGTTGCAGATCAGCGGCAGAAAAATGTGCCCCCGGGTTCAGGAACGAATCGATCACGAGCGCGCGATTATCAACGTACGCCATCGATGCGCCGTCGGTGGTGGCGCGCGTCAGTTCCTGAAGGACCTCGGCGGGAGATTCATCGGCTCGATACCGATAATTGACCGTCCAGGCAAACGCTTGTTTCAAGCGCGGTGCGAGCGCCTTGCAAAGGGTTTCGGCATGACCGCCCTTCCCTTCCGGCACGACGACATCGAGCGGACGCGGAGGCGGCCACGACGGGTCAAGGACGCCGCCATCGAGCCGTGCATGCCCAGGGCCTTCCGCCCGCGCAGCTGAGGTCCAAGCGGGTAACAAGCCACTCGCGGACACTGCGCCGCTGCTAAGGACTTGGAGTGCGAGTCGACGATTGGTTTTCAAGGTTCGGGACGTCATCGTGCGAAGAATTTAACGATCAATTACGCCATTATGGGACAGGCCGAGATCAAACCGTCTGCTTCAGTTGCTCCAAAATCCCGGGATTCTCGAGCGTAGAGGTGTCTTGCGTAATTTCGTCGCCCTTGGCGAGAGAACGAAGCAAGCGCCGCATGATTTTGCCCGATCGGGTTTTGGGCAAATTATCGCCAAATCGAATGTCCCGTGGCTTAGCGATCGGTCCAATCTCTTTGCCCACCCAGTTGCGCAAATCGGTCGCGATCCGGCGTGCGTCCTCACCAACCGGTGCGGACTGTTTGAGTACCACAAAAGCCACGATGGCTTCACCCGTCGTGTCGTCCGGACGACCCACGACAGCCGCTTCTGCCACCAGCGGATTAGCAACTAAAGCGCTCTCGATTTCCATCGTCCCCATGCGGTGACCCGATACGTTCAAAACGTCGTCGATGCGACCGGTGATCGTGAAATAACCGGTTTCTCGATTCCGCACGGCGCCGTCACCGGCCAGATAAAAGCCTTTGAGTTCATCGGGGAAGTAGGCTTTGCGGAACCGGTCCGGGTCACCCCAAATAGTCCGAATCATTGAGGGCCAGGGTTTGCGCACCACCAAAATACCGCCTTGCCCATTGGGAAGTTCGGTCCCCGATTCATCCACGATGGCAGCATCAATACCGGGCAATGGCAAGGTACAGGAGCCCGGCACGAGCGGTGTTGCCCCCGGCAACGGGGTGATCATGTGGCCACCGGTTTCAGTTTGCCAAAAGGTGTCAACAATCGGGCAGCGCGATTGGCCCACCTGCTGGTGATACCAGATCCAGGCTTCAGGATTAATCGGTTCACCCACCGATCCAAGCAGACGCAGGCTCGAAAGATCGTACCTCGAGGGGTGTGTTTCAGGCGCCGCATCGCAGGCCTTGATCAGCGCACGGATCGCGGTGGGTGCGGTATAGAAAATCGAGCACTGATGCTTTTGAATGGTTGCCCAAAAACGCCCTGCGTTGGGGAACGTGGGTACGCCCTCGAAAATAATCTGCGTAGCACCGACCGCCAGGGGTCCATAGGCAACATAGGTATGCCCGGTCACCCAGCCCACGTCTGCGGTGCACCAAAAAACGTCGTAGGATTTGATGTCGAACGTCCACTGCATCGTCAATATCGCATGCAGGAGATACCCACCGGTTGCGTGCTGAACGCCCTTTGGTTTACCCGTCGACCCCGAGGTGTAGAGTACAAAAAGCGGGTGCTCCGCGCCTACCCAAACCGCCTCACAGGTCATGGCCTGACCTTCGACCAGGTCATGCATCCAGACATCGCGACCGGGCTCAAATGCAATCGCGCCGCCCGTGCGCCGATAAACGATCACATGCCGGACTTGCTCGCAGCCGCCGAGGGCAAAGGCCTCATCGACCGCCGGTTTGAGCGGAATCGCTTTCCCACCGCGATATTGTCCGTCGGCCGCGATCACGAGGGTGGCGCCCACGTCGACGATCCGTTCCTGCAGTGACTTGGCAGAAAACCCGCCGAAAACCACCGAGTGCGTGATGCCCAGACGGGCACATGCCTGCATGGCCACGACCGCCTCGATTGACATCGGCATGTAGATAATGGCCCGCTCGCCGGTCTGATAGCCCAATGACTTCAGCCCATTAGCAAACTGACAGACCCGCGCATACAACTCGGCGTAGGTAATTTGGGTAACGTCCCCGTTGTCAGCCTCGAACAGGATGGCGGTCTTGTGCTCAGTCGGTGTCCCCAGATGACGGTCGAGACAGTTAAATGAGGCGTTTAACTCACCATCTGCAAACCATTGATAAAACGGAGCATTCGAATCGTCAAGCGAACGGGTAAATGGTTTTTTCCAGATCAGATTTTCGTGGGCCATACGGGCCCAAAACGCGCCATGGTCGCGCTGCGCTTCGGCGCAAAGGGCCTGATAGGCTTCCATACCCGACACGTTGGCCTGAGCCACAAAGGCCTCGGGAGCAGGAAAAATACGGCTCTCCTGCATGACGCTTTCGATTTCACCCGACATTCGCCTCTCCCCCATCATTATTTAATTGAACCCGCGAACTGATCGAGTCCGCCACAGCTAAACTTTAAACCATGTCATCACCCAAACAACGATCTCAGGGCGCCCCAAACTGGCTCGAGCAGTGCATGTTCGCGAGCCGTTGGTTGCAAGTTCCACTCTACCTCGGTCTGATCGCGGCCCAGATCGTTTACGTCTGGTTGTTCTTCGAGGAGTTGATGCACCTGGTTGCCCTACTCTGGGACCCGGCGGCACTCGACGCAACCGTCGAGCGAATCCATATCGCTGAGCGAAGTCGAGAGACTGTCGTCATGATCATGGTGCTGACCCTCATCGATGTGGTCATGATCTCGAACCTTCTGATTATGGTGATTATTGGAGGTTACGAGACCTTTGTTTCACGATTGCACCTGCAGGATCATCCCGACCAACCCGAGTGGCTGGACCATATCAACGCGAATGTCCTGAAGGTCAAACTCGCAACCGCGATCGTTGGCATCTCATCGATTCACCTGCTCAAAACCTTCATTTCAGCGGGCACCCTCTCCGATAAGACCCTGCTTTGGCAATCGGTCATCCATGTCATTTTTCTCTTGTCCGCAATTGCGATCGCCTATATTGACCGGCTCATGTCGCACGGCACTGCACCTTCGCGACCAACGTCACCGCCTCCCAGCGACCACTAAACCTTGAGCACCTAAACAGACCATGACGACAATACCCGTCACGCCAAACTCGCCAAACACGCCCACCACAATTAACCAAGACCACCTCATCGAGTCAGTGGCCGATGCACTCCAGTTCATCAGCTATTACCACCCTGCGGACTACATCCGCCACCTCGCCCAGGCCTATGCCATCGAGCAAAGTCCTGCCGCCAAGGATGCGATCGCACAAATCCTGACAAATTCGCGCATGTGCGCTGAGGGCCATCGACCGATTTGTCAGGACACTGGCATCGTGAACGTATTTCTAAAGATCGGAATGGATATTCGTTGGGGGGGGCCTGACGGCGGGCCTGCAACGATGTCAATTGAAGACATGGTTAACGAAGGGGTCCGGCGCGCTTATCTCAATAGCGAGAACAAGCTCCGAGCCTCGGTCCTTGAGGATCCGCTCTTCGAACGCAAAAACACGCGCGACAACACGCCTGCGGTCATCCAAATGACTGTCGTCCCTGGCAACACCGTCGATGTCGACGTCGCAGCGAAAGGGGGCGGTTCTGAGAACAAAGCAAAATTCGCGATGCTGAACCCGTCCGATGACGTCACCGAGTGGGTGCTGAAGACGGTGCCCCTGATGGGCGCGGGTTGGTGTCCACCCGGAATGCTTGGGATCGGCGTCGGCGGTACGGCAGAAAAAGCGATGCTCATGGCCAAGGAATCGCTCATGGAGCCCATCGACATGAGCGAACTCAAGGCCCGCGGCGCTCAGAACAAGACCGAGGCCCTGCGGATCGAATTGTGTGATCGGGTCAATGCGCTGGGCATTGGTGCACAAGGCCTGGGCGGTCTGACGACCGTCTTGGATGTCAAAATCAAAACTTATCCGACCCACGCCGCGAGCAAGCCCGTCGCGATGATTCCAAACTGTGCCGCCACCCGGCACGCGCATTTCAGTCTGGACGGCTCAGGGCCAGCACATCTCGAAGCGCCTAAGCTGTCGGACTGGCCCGATGTCGCCTGGGCACCTGATGTCGGACGTAGCCTCCGTGTTGACCTCAATTCTCTGACCCCGGAGCAGGTTGCCGCCTGGAAACCCGGCCAGACCGTGCTCCTGAATGGCAAGCTCCTGACCGGACGCGACGCGGCCCATAAGCGCATCACCGAAATGCTCGCCCGTGGTGAACCACTCCCGGTGAGCTTCAAAAACCGGGTGATCTATTACGTCGGCCCTGTCGATCCTGTTCGCGATGAAGCGGTTGGTCCCGCTGGCCCAACCACAGCAACCCGGATGGACAAATTCACCCGAACGATGCTCGAGCAAACGGGCCTGATCGCGATGGTCGGCAAAGCAGAACGCGGCCCCGTGGCCATTGAAGCCATTCGCGATTCCAAGGCGGCTTACCTCATGGCAGTCGGCGGCGCCGCCTATCTCGTCTCGAAGGCTATAAAAGCCGCTCGAGTCGTTGGATTTGCTGATCTGGGCATGGAAGCGATTTACGAATTCGATGTTGTTGACATGCCCGTTACGGTCGCGGTGGATTCGCTGGGCACCTCAGTGCACGAAACCGGTCCACGCGAATGGGCCGCTAAGATCGCCAGCGTGGCACTGCCAATGCCGTCGACTGCCCGCGCGGCACATTGACCCGAAACAGCAAGATCAGTCCAATCAGGAAAAAACCGCCGGTCGCCAAGATGGCTCGGCGGTGATCACCGTCCGTAACCCAGGTCACCAGGCCATATGTGATGGGCCCGATGATCGACGCCACACGCACCGCCACAGTCCAGAGTCCAAAAAACTCTGCCACCCGGTCTTGCGGGGCAAGCAGCCCAGTCAGTGCTCGCCCGCACGATTGGCTCGAGCCCATTGCCAAACCCGCTAACGTCGCTGCCAACCAGAATAGTTCCACGCTTGATGTGAATGCAGCAATTAGAACCATTGCAATCCAGGCCATGATCGTGAGTGCAAGCGCAAGCCGATGTCCAACCCGGTCCTGCACGTAACCAAAGCCAAATGCGCCGATCGCGGCGGCGATATTCACAGTGAAGACCAGCATCATGGTCTGCGTCATGTCAAAGTTCATGACGGCCTGCGCGTAAACCGCAGCCAGCGCAATCACGACGGCAATGCCCGCCTGATAGAACACAGCGCAAGCCAATAACGCCGCGAAATCAGGGAATTGGCGCAGGGTTGAGAAGAATGACGCGGCGGCGCTTTTGATCTGAATCCGGGCGTCCCGGCTCGCGCGGACACCCAGACCAGCCCCGCGCTCACGCAGCCATAAAAACGTCGGCACGCTTGCAAGCGCAAACACACCGGCCACAATGAACATCGTCTGCGGCACATACGTCGTTGCAGGTTGCTGCAATGCCTGCGCGTGTAACACAACGACCAGTGAAGCCCCCAGCGTCAGCATGCCGCCGAAATAGCCAAAGCTCCAGCCCCATCCGGACACGCGACCCAGCGAGGCTGGTTTTGCCAACTCGGGTAAGAAGGCCGCGATCAGACCCTCGGCGAGGCTGAAAGACACGTTGGAAATCACGATCAGGGCGGCTGCAAGCCAGACCTCGCCCTGCCCCGGCAAGGCAAGTGCGGCCGTCGCCAAAACGCAGCCCGCGGTGCACAACGCCAACAGACGCTTTTTCCCGCGATTCGCGTCGGCCCACGCGCCAAGAGCTGGGGCCATCATCAATGCCGCCAGGGAAGAGAACGACAATGCGGCAGTCCAGGCCAGCGTGCCCCAAGACGCGCCACCCGCAATCACATCGACAAAGAAAACGTTGTAAACCGCAGTGAGAACGACGGTGGCGTAACCAGAATTGGCAAAGTCGTAGAGGGCCCAGGCAAGGACCTCGCGACGGCGAACGCCCGCCGCCAGAACGCTGCCGGACTCGCTGCCGGACTCGCTGCCGGACTCGCTGCCGGACTCGCTGCCGGACTCGCTTTGATCAGGCCAGTGTCGCAATGCCAGCCCGAGCGATTTCGGCGTCCTGTTCGGACTTCACGCCCGATACGCCAACCGCACCGACGCAATGCCCATCAATCATGATCGGCACGCCGCCCTCAAGCATGCCCTGGAGCAATGGGGCCGACAAAAACGAAGTCCGACCGCCATTGATCACCTCTTCATAAATCCTGGATTCACGGCGCCCAAGTGCAGAGGTGCGCGCCTTTTCTGCACAGATATAAGCCGAAATGGGTGCGGCCCCATCGAGGCGCCGCAGTCCCAGCAGATGACCGCCGTCATCACAAACCGCGATTGACACGGCCCAGTGATTCGCCATCGCGTGGGCCGATGCCGTTGCAAGAATTTGATCTACTTCCGCGTCTTCGAGAGTTGCTTTCGATTTCATCGCACGTCCTATCAAAAAATATGGGTTGTATTCGCCAGGGCATCATAGCGGCGTCGGAGTCCGAAAGCGCTCACCGAACTGTCGTCCAAATTGGGCAAGTCCCACCCCCGCCAGAGCGATCAATGCGCCAGCAATCTGGGTCACGGTAAAGAACTCCCCGCCAAGCGCCCACGAAACCGCGCCTGCGACGGGCGGCATCAGGTACATCAATGGCGCTGTCTTGGCGACACCCCTAACAGCATTGATCCAGGCCCAGACCAACCACCCCCCGAAGGATGCGACCAGCACGGACCACAACAAACCAGCCCATACAAGCGGGCTCGGCAGAGACCAGTCATAAGCCAAACCGGCCGGGGCAGCCACCACGAGAACCGGCAATGAACCCAACAACGTCGACCACCCCATTGTCGCGGCGCTGCCAAACCGTTCGACCAGCGGCTTGGAGCTCACGGTGTACCAGGAAAACAGCCCTGCGGCGCCCACGAGAGCCAGGTCGCCCACGCTCGCCGACCAGCGGCCGAGCATTAGCTTGTCCGACAAAAAGACGAGCACACCCGCCAGGGCGAGCCCAACGCCGATGATCTGCGAACGGCGAGGCCTTTCGACCCCCGTGGCACGCAAAATCAGCAGAGTGAAGACCGGGCCACAGGCCAGAATCAGCGCGCTGGAGAATGGGGTCGACCAGTAAATCCCCCAGGTCACGAAGCCCACGTGCAGCAAATGGCCCTTTAGGCCCAAGCGCCCCAATGCCCAGTAATCGCTCGCGCTTGGTAAGCGCAACAATCCACGCTGGCGTAGCAGCCAATACGCCGCACTGGGCAAAATCAGGTACCGCGCAAACAGGAAAGGCCCAGGCTCGAGAGTCGCAAAGACTGACTTCTGGACCGAGAAGTTCGCCCCCCACAAGAGGACCAGACCAAACGAGGCGAAAAGAGCACGCTGCTGTTGGCGAAGGTGTTGCTGGGCGTCACTCACGCAAGCGTTTTAACCAAAGAAAAGTGCGCCCGAGTAACTCGTGGGATGCCGCGGTTGACTGACGCAAGGCCCCTGCGCTCGGCACCCAAAGTTCCCAAAAAGCGCCTCCGCCCGGGTTGAGTGCCGTCGGCGCCGGGGTGACGGTCAGACCCGCCCCAACAAAGGCACTGGTCGCCCGCTGAAGATGCGATGGACTCGTCACCAGGACCACATTCCGAACCCCGTCGGCGCTCAACAACTGCGCCGAGAATCGGGCGTTTTCGCCAGTGTCGAGAGAGCGATCTTCGACCCAGCGCACCGTGATACCCAGATCACGCTCCATGACCCTTCGCATGACGCGAGCCTCGGGTGGGGTTTGTGGAATTGGTGCGCCACCTGACACCAGAATCGGCAGCCGACTACTGCGGGCGAGGCGGGCCGCGTACAGAAGGCGGTCTTGAGCATCTTGCTTGGGGGCAAATCCGTCCGTGTCATCTTCGGATAGATCTCGACGAACCCCTCCGCCAAGAATCACGATCGCTTGCGGTGCATTCGGCCCCAGCATGCGCTGCTGAAGCGCAGCCGGCGATAGTGGCGCGAGACCTGCTTGGGTCAGGTTGAGCAACGCATCGCTGACCACACCCAGCGAGCTTAATAACAAGATCGAAGTGCCCACCAGAATCCA
>Ga0209401_1002897_pt1 | contig 10931 bp, 11 predicted proteins | sample M_140807_MF_Meta_FD_187318 | JGI IMG/M metagenome (GOLD analysis project Ga0209401, IMG submission 187318) | Freshwater microbial communities from Lake Montjoie, Canada to study carbon cycling - M_140807_MF_MetaG (SPAdes) (version 2) | ecosystem: Environmental > Aquatic > Freshwater > Lake...
ATGTTCTGATCGCGTTCCGTAAGCCCGCAAAGTTCGTGATGCTTGAGCTGAAGGTTGTAAAGCGGGGTAGGCAAGTAGCCCTGAGCCCGCATCAAATTTCCTTCCATATGGCACACGCGGAACTGGGTTGCCCGACGTTCATTCTGGTCCAGTATCACCCCCCGGGGACGACCAGCGTGGCGAAAGCAGAGCTCATGCTCTACCGCGGCGGTCAGGCCGCGGCATTGCTCCGTGACGGGATTGACCTTGAGCCGGTTGAGTCATGGCCAGCTAATGGGCCGATCTGGCAGATGATGCATTTGCGCTTGACGGAGTAAAAAAACCAGTTATAGTTGCGGCTCGGGTTCAGCGGTTGAGCCCGACTCAGAAAGGAGAAAGCGATGATTTTGGTTACGAAGTGCTGGGAAAACTACTCCGTCGCTGACGACGGCGAAGTCGATCTTGAGGATGATGGCTTCCATTTCGAGGATCAGCCGGTCACATTCAAAGAGCTGATTTGGATGATGGAAGACGACGGATTTAGGTGGTCGTCCTGCTATCCAGCGGAGGGTCATCCGAATGAACATCTGACGACCAGCGAGATCATGGATATGCACACCGGGGTTTGGGAAACGAACACCTTGCACTATTCACAAAAAAACCTCCCGCGAAGCGCCAAGTACTGGCGCTGGGCATTTAAGGCGAAGGGCTTGATCAAAGGGGATCAAAAATGAAACACGTGGAACACGCGGTGAGTCCACCGCCCACTTATGAGGTTTCGGTGATTAGTATGATCGAGCTGGAGGGGGGCAACGGCTACACCTACCTGAATCCTCGGTCAATCAAAGAAGGTCAGCCAGTCCTATTCAATGTGCATGTTCGAGAATACTTCGATGGGGGCCTTGTTGACCTTCTCGAAGACGAGGATTTTGAGACTTGGGAAGCCGCGGATGCCCGGGCCGTCGAGCTTGAGCAGAAATACCCCGGTGCGCTTCGCGACGATTATTAAAGGGAAAGAAAATGAAAATTAAAGGTAAGTTCCCCTCCTGGGCGAATGGGCGACAACGGCGCAGGATTGCCCAGCTGGGCGGCACAATAAAAACAAAAACCAATGCGCGAGAATCCCGGGAGCTCCGGGACCGTGAGATTCAGGCCAACTTCAAAGCGGGCCTGCGCCAGCTGGCGGGTTGGATCGCCTTCCGATCCCTGATTGGGGGGATGTTCAAGTAGCCGCTTGACAGGCCATACAATAGTCTTTATATTCTCCGGACCGGACGCCGTCCGGGCATTCAACCCTAGAAAGTGAGAACGAAAATGTCATTGAAATCATCAGAACTGTTCGAGCAATTGTCCACCCAGCTGGCGAAGGATGTTGCTGATAAGGCCATCATGGAAATGGACTTGACCGATGTCATTGCGGACAAATTGGATTACTCCGCAATCGCGGAAAAAACCATGGCCGAGCTGGACTATTCAAATCTAGCGAACGAGGTGTCCAACCATCTTGACTACACGGACATTGCAGACAATCTGGACATGGGCGATCTTGCCCGCGAGGTAGGCGACTATCTCGACCTCGAAGACATTGCAGACAATCTGGACGTTGAGAACATTGCGAGAACTATCCGGAACAATCACGCGGATGAGCTCGCAGTCGAAGTCGCAGCGCATCTTGCCCGCTCGGACCTATTGCTGGAGACCATGGGCCAGATCGCCGATGATCGGATTGCGTCGGTGACCGACTTTTTGATTCCCGAGGCCCGGCGGGCCGTATTGGCCACGGACGTGGCGGACCGGCTCAAGCAGAGCGACGACATGCGGGACTTTATCGGGGAAATTGCCAGTCAGCTGGTTAGGAAAGAAGTTCGCCGCGTCCTGATTGAGCTCGTCATCGCCGTGTCCGGTTCACCAGCTCCGGGAGACCGGATCGATTTAGGGGAGCTCCGGCTCACTCCTGTAACGCCGACTTGACCCGATTCACAACATTAGTTTATTGTTCGCACTCGCCGGGCACGTTGCCCGGCTCAACTCAGAAAGGGATAGCAAAATGGCTCATATGATCGATGAAACTACCGGCCGCGCGGCAATGGCCTACACCGGGCATACCCCATGGCACGGACTCGGCCGGGCCTTGACCGCTGGGGCCAGCATTGAAGAGTGGACTCGGCAAGCTGGACTTGAGTACACCGTTTTGGAATCGGCCGTGGAATATCAGACGCCAGCCGTGACCGGGCACCAAGTGTGGCCGGCCCGAAAGGTCCTGCACCGCTCAGACACGGGCGCACCGTTGGCCGTTGTCAGCAAGGATTACCATGTCGTCCAGCCGGCGCAAGTGATGGATTTTTTCGCGAAGTTGGTCGACGTTGGCGGGTTTCAGCTGGAAACCGCGGGCGCACTCAGCGACGGGAAGCGAGTGTGGGCGCTGGCGCAAGTCGGCGAAGCCGCGCCAGTCGTCGACGGGGACTTGGTCAAGCCTTACTTATTGCTCGGCACGTCCTATGATGGGACCATGGCCACGGTTGCGAAGTTCACTGCGATTCGGGTTGTGTGTAATAACACGATCACGGCCGCGGTTGGCGGCACGTCCTACGGCCGCGGGGTGAAGGGCGAGGCGGAGACCGACAAGGGTTACCTTAAATCGGCCGTTCGCGTGTTGCACTCGGAACGGTTCGACGCCGACGAGGTCCGGCTCCAGCTGGGCATTGTCACGTCGCAGTTTGAACGCTTTATGGTCGAGTCGCGCCAGCTGGCCGGCGAGCCCATGACTGCAGAACAGGCGGACGAATTCGTCCAGGCATTGCTGGCCCCCTACCATCAGGGCAAGTCGGACATTCGGGAGAGTAAGGCATTCAAGCGCACGATTGAGTTATTCAATGGCAATGCAATCGGGGCCGATATCCCGGGCGTCGCCGGCTCGCGCTGGGCGATGCTGAACGCGGTCACCCAGCTAGTCGACCACGAGCGCGGACGGTCAGACAATACCCGGCTCGAAAGTGCTTGGTTTGGGACTGGGGCCGCGATTAAGGCCCGCGCCGTCGACATGCTTGCATTGCCGGCCTGATTCGTTTTATAGTTTGTACCCCGGCCAGCCGGCCGGGTTTTTAACACTCAGAAAGTGAGAATTGATCATGACTCAGAAAACCGTTCAAACAGTCTCATTCGGCTCGAACACATTCGCCGTCCCCGCGACCGTCAAACTGGCTGACCTGCTGGTCCTAGTCGGACTGCAGGCAATTCGCTCGACTTACCATTCGGATCCGTGGAAGGTGTTCGAATATTTGGATGATGAAAGCACCCAGCTGACAATCGGACAAAAAACCGTATACGCGGACTCGGCCGCGGCCGAAAACGCGAAAAAAGCATATGCGCGAGAGCGCGAGTTAGCGCGTGAGTCGGAGACCGCCAGCGACTAATTGTTCCTGGACAATTCGAGAGCCCCAGCAACATAAACCCGGCCCCGGCCGGGTTTTTTCGTTTATGATTGCCACGCGGGCCCAGCCCGGGCCCGATTAAAGAAAGTGAGAATGCAATGCTTAAGACCGTAACCAAGTCTAGTAATTCGAAGACCGGCCCTATCGCGGTGACGTACCGCGCGGGCCAACATGCCACGTTCGCCACGTGTCCGGCCACGTGCCAATTGAATCCGAAACCCGAAACGAGCACGGCCGCCATCGATATAACCTACGTCCGGGCCCTATCGCGGGCCGTGCCACCCGATGGCCATGCGTGGACTTATTCACACTTCCATTGGTCGCGATTGCCGCGGCCCCAGCCGGCCCGGACGGTCATTAATTTTTCGGCCGATAGCATGGCCGATGCGGCCGAATGCGTTACGGCCGGCCGGCCGGCCGTACTGGCCGGAGCTCCGGCGGATAGTCGCGACGACTGGCCCCGTGTTTTTAATGGCGTCAAGTTTGTAGTTTGCCCGGAACAACTGAGCCCGCCGGGCTCCGGGTTCACGTGCCAATCGTGCGGCAATGGCGTGCCATTGTGCGCACGGCCGGATCGAGATTACGTGATCGTTTTCCTGAGCCATGGCACGGGCCGCAAACTGGCTGAGGATCCGAATAAACCCGGCGGATGCTATGGGGCCAGCGGGCCCGTGGCGATCCAATGGCACGCCACGCGGGCCAATGGCCGGCCGGATGACGCGCGGGCCGTTCTCACATTCGCGGCAAGCTTGCCGCCGGGCTCATTGTTGCGTCACCACATCGCCGGCGATATTGGACGGGCCGCATAATGATTGGGCTCGCCGTTTTTTTGTTGCACTCGTTTTTATGTGCCATCATTGGCCCGGGCCCAGCCCGGGCCCGTGATCGTTTTAATCGGAGAAAGTGAGAATGGAAGACCAAGTGAAAACCTATTGGGCCTTGTGGTTTGCCGCTGGGCTCGCGGATGGCATGGCCCCGGCCATTGCGGCCCGGATGGCGTGGCGCATGCTTGACGCGGAGCTCGAACGGCAATGTGAAGGGTTCGACCCGTTCGAATTGTTAGTCGCTCTTGAGCTCGCGGCCCCAGCTGTAGCACGTCACGATCTGGGGGCCTTATGAGACGGGTCGTATACGTTCGCTCGCATCGTGGCCACGTGCTAAGGGTTTCGCATAATCCGGAGCTCGCCGAATACTGCGCAATCGTTCGCGGCCCGGATCCGGACCGGCCGGGCCAGCTGGCCGTTCTGGCCAGTTATTTTTCGGATGATCTAGCGGATGCGATCCGGACCGGGGACATAGAGCTCGCGGCCGCATTGTGTATCCCTGAAATCGAGCTCGATCTAGCGGATGAGCTCGCGGCCCGGAGCTCAGTCGCGCCATAAACCCGGCCAGCTGGCCATTCGAACCCGGGCCGATGCCCGGGTTTTTTTATGCCCGCAACATGGGCCGGCCCCAGCTGGGCCAGCCGGAGCTCGTAACCCGGCCGTGGCTCATGGCCCGTAATGCATGCCTGAGCTCGCCACGTATCGGGCCCCGGGCCCGGGCATAAAACGACTAGCGGGCCTATGGCCCGTGGCCAGCTGGGCCGTGGCCCGTGGCCAGCTGGGCCGTTTCCCGGCCGGCCAGCTGGGCCCAGCTGGGCCCGTCACTCGATTGCCCAGGTGCGTGCAACGCGGGCCATGTTGCAATGCAACATAGGCATGCGCGGATGCCCAATTGGCGCGGGCCGCGGCCATGTTGCAATGCAAGGATCCCCGGGCAGCAATGCCCCATGGCACGGTCCTTGCTTGGGCCCCGGGCCCCGATTTTCGGCCCCCCGCCCGGGCTGCGCATGCTTTAGCCCGATTTCACACACTAAATGACGTCCTGAAATACATTTGTAAAAATGGCCCCACTTTGTTTAGAATGCCGCTTGTTAAAAATTTTTTTGCAAATTTTTAAAGCAATTGAGAAATGACTCCTGAAGAAGCCGATGCACAGCGCCTAAGACTTGAATACCGGCTTGCTAAACTTGAGGTATTGGACAAGGCAAAAGGCGACTTTCTTTCCTTTGTCCGTTATGTTTGGCCCGAAGCAATCATTGGCTCGCACCATGAAAAGATGGCCAATGCCTTTAACAGAGTTGTTGATGGTTCTTTAAAAAGACTAATTATCAACATGCCTCCGCGGCACACGAAGTCTGAATTCGCGTCCTATCTGCTGCCCGCATACGTCATGGGCCATCGTCCGCGGACCAAGATCATTCAGGCGACGCACACGGGTGAGTTGGCTGTCAGGTTTGGCCGGAAGGTGCGGAACTTGATGGATTCGACGGAGTACAAGGAGGTGTTTCCGAAGGTGACGTTGCAGGCGGATAGCAAAGCGGCGGGCCGGTGGGAGACGGACAAGGGTGGGGAGTACTTTGCTGTTGGTGTGGGTGGTGCGATGACCGGGCGAGGTGCTGACCTTTTGGTGATTGACGATCCGCATTCGGAGCAGGATGCGTTGAGTGAGATGGCTTTGGACAATGCGTGGGAGTGGTACACGTCTGGTCCGCGGCAGCGGTTGCAGCCGGGCGGAGCCATTGTTGTGGTGATGACGCGCTGGGGGACGAAGGATCTGACGGCTAGGTTGGTGAAGCAGCAGACGTCGCACAAGGCGGACAGTTGGGAGGTGATTGAGTTCCCGGCGATCTTGCCGTCTGGTAATCCGTTGTGGCCGCAGTTTTGGCAGTTGTCGGAATTGCAGAGCGTTCGCGCAGCGTTGTCCGTGCAGAAATGGCAGGCGCAGTGGCAGCAGCAACCAACCAATGATGAGGGTGCGATTCTTAAGCGGGAGTGGTGGAAGGTGTGGCCTTCTGAGCAGCCGCCTGCTGTGGACTATGTGATTCAGTCGTATGACACGGCGTACTCGAAGAAGGAGACGGCTGACTTTAGTGTGATTACGACGTGGGGAGTTTTTTATCCTGATGCGGATTCGGGTCCCAATATTGTTTTGATGGATGTAAAGAAAGGGCGTTGGGATTTCCCGGAGTTAAAGCGGGTTGCTAAGGCGCAGTATGACTATTGGAAGCCGGATAATGTTTTGATTGAGGCGAAGGCGACGGGGGTTACCTTGCAGCAGGAATTGAGGCGCGTGGGGATTCCTGTGACGATGTACTCCCCGGGAGGACGGCGGGCGGGTACGGACAAGATATCCAGGGCTAATGCTGTTGCGCCTATGTTTGAGGCGGGGATGGTGTGGGCACCGGACACGGACTGGGCGGAAGCGTTGGTGGAAGAGTGCGCGGCGTTTCCAAATGGGGACAATGACGACATGGTGGACAGCACGACGCAGGCTTTGCTGCGATTCCGTGCGGGCAACTTTATTGCTTTGAATACGGATGAGCCGGAGGAGCAGGGTGCGCTAGACCTTGTTGCGGAGTACTATTAGGGATTAAAATGGGAGAACTTTAACCCTGGCCAGGGAATCTCATGGAAATGGACATTTACTCGCTTTCTCGTCCTTATGACCCGTATGAGGGGGATGGGGAAGAAGGAATGCCTGTTCAGGGCTTTGATAACGGGGGCGTTGTTACTCCGGCGGGGCGTGCGACGATAGAGCCAAACACCTATGTGGGTGATGAGGCGGCACGCATGGCGGAGCTAAACCGATATTTTAGCGCGTCCAATGGACGGATGTTGAGTAATCAAGGGTATGTGAATAACACCCAGTCTGATTACAATCCGTATGTTGCGACGATGCCAATTGACCCGGCGACGGGGTTTCCCAAGAGTGCAAACAATTATTTTGTTCCGCGGCAGCGTGGCGCGGATGAGATGGGTCCGCCCAATCCTCTGGATGGGACTATTGACTCGAAGCGGATGTTGCAGGATTACACGAACGCGGTGAATGCTGTCCCGATGGGGTTTGCGTTTGATCCGAATGCGGCTCGGTCGTACAAAGCTCCTCAGTTGCCGACGACGGCGGACTTTATTGCTCGTAAGCAAAAGCGTGCTGCGGGTGTTCCGGCTATGGGTCGGTACACGGACCCGATTATGTACAGCCAGGAGGCTAACAAGAATTACATGCCGTTTACGTCTGACCCGTATGGTCAGGTTAGGACATTTGCTGACGGTGGTTCTGTTAACGCTGCCCCTAATAGCTTGTTCTTCAATCCAGACGGGACCTTGCGTGCAACGCGGGACTTTAATTTTGATGTAAAAGCCATGAATTTGCCGCAGGCGCAGGAGGCGGCTATTCGGCAAGGCTATCAAGAAGCCATGATGCAGGCCATGCAACAGGGTCAAGGGCGGGGGCAGGCCCCTGCGCCAGCTCCGGCCCCTGCTGCTGCTCCATATATTTACGACAAGAACGATCCGAATGATGTTCGGATCGCTCAGTTGACGGGAAATGCGCCTGTTCCAGCAGCCACTGGTTTAAACATGGCAACGGCGACGTCGCTCATGCGCAAGGCGATGAGTGGTCAGGGGTTGTCGGATGCAGAGACTGCGCCTTATGGCGGGTATGTTGCGGTGAAGAAGTTTTGGGAGCAGAACGGGGGCACGGAGGCGAACACTTTGCCGGCTCCTGCGCCAAGGGCCACGGACACTGTGTTGCCTCCGGCCGATCCCAACTATTATGGCGGCGGCAATACTCTGGTGACGCAGCCCAATGTAACGCCTCCTCCGCCTCCGATTGTCAGCCAGACGGATGTTGCCAATGTGGTGGGGAACAACACGGCCAATACGACTGGCCAGGGCGTGTCGGTTGCGCCTGGGACAAACATTCCGTACAAGGAATTGCCTAAGCAAACCACGGCTGCGACAACGCCGCGTGCAAGCCTGACTGCGTTCAATGCGGCTTATAACAATAACCGCAACCTTGGTTCGGTTATGGGTCAGTTGCCGCAGGGGTTTAGTTTTGACCCCAACAGGTATTTTAGTCCGTCTCAGGCGCAAAGAAACATTACGGCCAACCCGAATCTGACCCCGCAGCCCTTGGGCCAGTATCGGTCGACCACGGACCGGATGGGCAATGTAGTGGCTATTCCGACGATTAACCCATTGTCGTTCCAGGCGTTCTACACGCCCCCGGTAACGCGGGCAGCGGGAGGCTTGGTTGAAGACGACGAGGACACGGAAGCGTCTGGCGCAAAGCAGATGATGAAAGGCTATGAGCAGTTGACCGGGCCGCGTGAAACGCGGGTCGTCAGCTCGCCAAATCGTCAGTCGGTTCGCACGCGCCAGGCCAGTCAGATTGTGGATGGTCAGGGTAGGCCCGCTGGGATGAGCATGACCACCAGCTCGATGACCACGGCCCAAGGATCAGCGTCCCCGGAGCAGATGGCGACGGCCAAGGCGATGTTGGCGGATTTGATGCGACAGAATTTGACGAAGCGAAGGTTTGCGGATGGGGGAGACGTCGGAAATTTTACGGGCGGGGCATCTGATAAGAAGGGTGCCCCGGAGGACAAACTGACGTTTGGCGACAAGTACCTTGTTGAGCCGGCCTTGGACTTGTATGCAAAGTTCACGGACCGCGGATCACTGCCCGCGAACAAGCGGATCTTTTTAGAGAGTGTGCGGGGCGGGGATCGGAGTCAGATCACGGAGAAAAACTTTAGCCCATCTGAGTTAGCGCAAATGGATGAGGTGGTTCGTGGTCGGTATAAAGGTCTGTCAGAGCCTTTGACCAAGTACGGTCAGCATCTGGAAGAAGTGCTAAAGGGCAAGTTGTCCAAGGAAGAGAAAACGCAGTACATGACTGACTTGGACATGATCAAGAAGTTTCAGTCGGGTCAATTTACTCCTGCGTTAATGGCTTTGGCGGAAGGCAAAGAGCCATCTAATGCTCGTCGCCGTGGTCTGGTGATGTCTGGTGCGGCGGGGGATCTTGCCAAGCTTGGAAAGATTTTGCCGGAAGTCACGTACAGCGACTATCCGACAGGCGTTGTTCAGAAAAGTCGCAGTTTGTCAGCTGGGAAAACTCCTGCGGAATCCAATGCCACGTCGCTTGGGCAGTTTAAATATGGCCTTGGACCGGACGGAAACTTTGTCATTAAGGACGATTACGATTTTAATCAACGGGTGGGATCGGAAGGGTTAGATGCGGTGCCGTCTGTTGTGACGGAAGGGTTGTATGGTCGGTTGCGCGAGTATGCTGGTCGCAAGATGCCTCCTGGTCAGGGCCGGGATGTGCTGGTGAACTTGCCAAAACGTGCCGAAGGCAGCCCGGAAGAGGGCGAAACACTGAATAAAGCGGTGGAAGAGAAGTTTGGGATGAGCCCAAACGCTGAACGTCTTAACCTTTTGCCGTATCCAAAGGGAGCTTTAGACAAAACGGCCAATCGAAAGATTGACTGGAGTGATTGGACAGCACCTAAATGGGTTCATGAGGCAGCTAAAGCGGTTGCATTGCCTTCACATGCGGCATCTGGTGGGGATTATTCACCGGAAGACGTAACAAATATGGCAGGAACCGTGGCTGGAGGTGGGATGGCCGTGGGCCGCGCACCTGCGAACTCGTTAGGAATGCTCGTGTTCCACGGTTCCCCGCATAAGTTTAAAGCCACGAAGGAAAACCCGCTTGGAGAATTTGATTCTTCTAGGATGGGGACTGGCGAAGGAAACCAGTCTTTTGGCAAAGGAACGTATTTAGCCGGGCATATGCCAATTGGCAAGTATTATGCGGAGACTTTGTCTCTTAGGGCTTTAAACGACTTTGCAAATCTTAAGGATTTTATTCAAAACGAACTTGCAAGCTCAGGGGGTAGTGCTCAAAGAGCTTTACAGAAGATTCGGGGCAAACTTGAATCGTCAAAGTCTTCTGGAATGAGAGATCTGTACGGAAAAGCCATTGACAGTCTGAAAAGCAAGACCTACCAGAAAGAGCCAGGGGACATTTTTAGGCCTCAAGGATATCTTTATACGGCCGATCTGCCTGATCCAATGATTGGAAGGATGCTGGATTGGGACAAAGAGCTGCCCCAGTTGTATAAAGACCACCCACAGCTGATTAATCTTTTGTATAGAGAAGGAAAAGATTACGGTCCTATGTCCTTGGATCGGGATTCTGAAGGAAATTTGCACACAGGCATGAATGTTCACAGAAAGATTGCAAGCCGGATCATAAATAATCAGCTTGCGCAGGACATTCCTGGCAGTGATGTGTATTCCAAATCGGCGGAATATTTGCGCCGGCAAGGGATTCCTGGCATTAAATACCTTGACGCGGCGTCACGAGGCGACAAGGCAGGCAATAGCCAAAACTTTGTTGTGTTTCCTGGAGAGGAATCGGCTGTGAAGATTATTCGTAGACGCGCAGACGGTTCTCCGGAAGAGGGCGAGGGGTATGTTGCACCTCCAAATCCTTTTGGCAGACAGGCCGCCAATCAAGCCCGGCAACGTGCTGAGATAGCGGAGCGGTCGCGAGTAGCTGCAGCGCGGGAGAAAGTTGCACGGACCCCGGCCCTGGACGAGGCGGGTGGAGAGACGACGGACGAGTTCATCCAGCGCACCATGGGCTTTGACCCTTCGGTGAATGAGCAGCGGGGCACGTTCC
>Ga0209401_1002900_pt1 | contig 10927 bp, 10 predicted proteins | sample M_140807_MF_Meta_FD_187318 | JGI IMG/M metagenome (GOLD analysis project Ga0209401, IMG submission 187318) | Freshwater microbial communities from Lake Montjoie, Canada to study carbon cycling - M_140807_MF_MetaG (SPAdes) (version 2) | ecosystem: Environmental > Aquatic > Freshwater > Lake...
GCAGTTTAAAAGCATCGCCTGCTGAACTGAACAGCCGCATTGCCCAAGTCTTGGACCAAGTGAAATCCTTGGAAAAAGAAATGGCTGCGCTCAAGGGTAAATTGGCTTCGTCACAAGGCGATGAACTCATGACGCAAGCTGTCGATGTGAAGGGCGTCAAAGTGCTGTCTGCATTGTTGCCTGGCGCTGATGCCAAAACATTGCGCGACACCATGGACAAGTTGAAAGACAAACTGAAAACCGCTGTAATTGTGTTGGCCGCGGTGGAGGGTGACAAGGTTCAATTGGCTGCGGGTGTAACTTCAGACACCATTGGCAAAGTGAAGGCGGGTGAGTTAGTCAATTTTGTCGCTCAGCAAGTGGGTGGCAAAGGTGGCGGTAAGCCGGATATGGCCATGGCGGGTGGTACAGATGCCACTCATCTGGATGCGGCCTTGGACAGTGTGCGGGCTTGGGTGACTGAGCGCTTGTGATGTTTCAATGAGCTGGCCTTTTTGTATCAGCCTATTGATTTCTGAGAGAGCCCCGTAAGTGGCTTTTTCATAGGCTAATGCAAGTGATTGTCGGCTTGTTTGCCAATTTAATGCTTAAGATCATTTGATGTTACTTGACTTGTTTCGTTGATTCAAAAATAATAACTGTTAATAATAGTTAGGATATCAAATGCCCACCAGTGTTGCACTCAGTCCTCATTTTGAGTCCTTTATTCGCGATCAAGTTGAGAGCGGTCGTTACAACAATGTCAGCGAAGTTGTGAGAGCAGGCTTACGCTTGTTGGAAGACACGGAACGTCAGAGAAACATACAAATTGAAACATTGAAGGCTGAATTGGAGGCTGGCAAGAGAAGTGGACCTGCACAAGCAGCAGAGCCCGTATTTGATCGGTTAAAAAGTAAATACGCCAAGCAAGCCAAATCAAAAAGTCATTGATGCAATTAAGCATCACGCCTTTGGCGGCTCAGGATTTAGAAGAAATTGGTGACTACATTGCTCAAGACAATCCATCTCGCGCAGTTGAATTTTTAAATGAGTTACAAGCGCATTGCGAAATCATTCGTCGCAATCCAGATGGCTATAGGCACCGTCCTGAATTTTCAAAAAAGATGCAATCCTGCGCTCACGGAAATTACTTGATCTTTTTTGAGTCTGATGATAATTTGGTCATTGTCATTCGTGTTCTCCATGGTGGCCGCGATTTGCAGGCATTGCTATAAACTGACTTTAAACAAATTTTGCTGTCTGGCCCATACACTAATCAGTCGCCGACACTAGGTTAATATGCACCTCATCAAAATTCGCAAACGCAACTTGGTCAATGACGGACAGAGATAGCAGTGCAAAAAGCTAAGTCAAAATTTTTAAACTCAGACTGCTTGTGAATGAACGTGGAAAACCTGATATTGGATCTTTAAAAAAAATACTTTTTGCTAGAAGTTGCAAAGGGTGTTCAAAGTTGTCATTTTCATCCGCACCAATTCGCACCAAGGGATAAAACTGATCGCCCAATAAGGGCAATCCCAATGAATTCATGTGGACCCGCAACTGATGGCGCTGACCTGTGACTGGCTTTAGTTGGTAGCGCGCCAATTCAAGTTTTTTTATGCCATCGTCTTGATTCGAGATTTCTTGGGTCGATATCCGCTCAACGCAATCTATCCAAGTCTCGCTGTTGAATTCATTGTGGGAATGAGATCCATCGGGTATAAGTTCTCGCATTCTGAAAAACTGTATGTCTTCGTCCATCAAGCTTCGGTGTACTAGAGGGAATTTAGGATTCAGCGCTGAGGTTTCAGGCGCCCCGGCTATAGCCTCATAGATTTTGTCAACCTGCCTCAGTCTGAACAATTCTTGGTAAGCATTTCGATCCTGCGCACGAACACTGAACACCACCAAACCCGCAGTTTCTCGGTCTATGCGGTGCACGGGTGAGAGTTCTGGCAAATTCAACTGTTGTTTCAACTGCACTAACAAACTTTGCTGTAGGTATCGGCCACCTGGCGTGACTGGCATGAAATGAGGCTTATCGACCACCACCAAGAATTCATCTTGAAAAATGACAGTGGCCTTGAACGGCAATTCGGGTTCATTGCGAATGCTTCGGTAGTAGTGAAGATGAGACTGGTTATGCAGACTATCTTGCGGCGTCATCACACGCCCAGCCACATTCAGAATTTGCCCAGTTTCAAATCGCGAAAGCCATTCTTCTCGTGCAATAGCACTGAACTTGGAAGTTAAAAAATCAATCGCAGAAAGCGTGGTGTTGGCGGGAATGCCAACTGTGCTATGCCCAACACCGTTGATGACGGGCGGTTTAAACGCGTTTGAAGACGACATCCCACACACCATGCCCCAATTTCAAACCGCGATTTTCAAACTTGGTCAGTGGGCGGTAGTCTGGCTTGACGGCATAACCCCCTTGATCATTGGTCGCCGTGTTGTGCAGCAAAGGCTCTGCACTGAGCACTTCCAAAATTTGCACTGCATATGGTTCCCAATCGGTGGCGCAATGAATGTAGGCACCAAGTTTGAGACGTGCCGCCAACTTTGCAATCAAAGGTGTTTGAATAAGTCGGCGTTTGTTGTGACGTGACTTGTGCCAAGGGTCTGGAAAGAAAATGTGTACGCCGTCTAACGAGGCCACTGGCAGCATGTTGTCGATCACCTCTACGGCATCGTGTTGCAGAATTCGGATGTTCTGAATGTCTTGTTCGCCAATGCGTTTGAGCAATGCGCCCACGCCGGGCTCATGCACTTCGCAGCACAAAAAGAAATCGTTTGGGCGAACTTTGGCAATGTGTGCGGTGGCTTCACCCATACCAAAACCAATTTCCAAAATGACTGGGCCGGTGGCTGCATCTTGACCATTCAAACCAAACGCTTTGGCCATGTTCAATGTCTCTGGCGCATAGGTCAACAAAAACTGAGGACCCCAAACTTCAAAGGCTTTGGCTTGGCCGGTGGTCGTTCGACCAGCACGCTTGACAAAGCTTTTGATATTCTTGGGAAAAGCGACCGAGGCGGGCGCTTGATTGGCAGAGTCAGAAGTCATTCGCTGATTTTAAGGGGTGGCGCGCTTGTGCCTCTGTGCCCACTCCTGTTTCCAAATGCTCAGGGCTTTATCAAGGTCTACTGAATCAAAAGAATGAAGCTTCAGGGTGCTCAAACCCAAGGTGCTTGCCGCTGACTGCATGGCCAAGCAAACAGCCCTTGGCGAACTTAAATCCAAAGCTTTGGCATCATTTTGTTTTGATAACTTTTCACCGTTGTCACCCAAAACCAATGGCGTGTGAAGGTAATTGGGATGTTCAAACCCCAGTGCTTCTTGTAGCAAGTATTGCCGCGCAGTATTGTCAGTGAGGTCTTCGCCGCGCACCACATGCGTGATGTTTTGCGCGGCATCATCGACTACCACTGCCATTTGATAAGCCCACAAGCCATCGGCACGCTTTAAAACAAAGTCACCCACTTCTTCTTGAACATTTTGCACCTGAGGCCCCAATTGCCGGTCAATCCAATGGACATCAGGACTTCCGCGCAGAGTGCTCCAATGAATGACATTAAAACGCCAAGCTCTGGCAGGTTTGCCATCCAAGCCGTTTCTGCAAGTGCCGGGATAGACCGCTGATTTGTGCCTCTCCAAACTCAAACCTAAGGACATTTGCTGCTCTTCAATCTCTTTGCGCGTGCATGCGCATGGGTATGCCAAGCCTTTGGCAATGAGTTGATTGAGTACTTGTTGGTAGATGTCGTTGCGCTGTGATTGGTAGATCACTTCGCCATCTGAATGCAATCTGCACAAAGACAATTGTTGAAGGATTTTGGCAGCCGCACCGTCAATACAACGTGGCCCGTCCACGTCTTCCATGCGCACCCACCACTCGCCTTGCAATGATCTCGCATCGAGCCAACTGGCCAGTGCCGCTACCATCGAGCCAGCGTGCAATTCGCCCGTGGGTGAGGGCGCAAATCTTCCGCGAATCATTCCAATTTAAAGTGTATCTAGCGCCAGTTCCAAGCCGGAAATGAACGCATCTTCAACGCGGTGACCTAAACACCAATCGCCGCACAAACCGATGCCTTGCTTCTTGCTTAGCATGTGTGTGGCACCCAAGGCTTGGAGTGTTTTGGCATAACGCCAGCGGTGCACTTCTGCGTGCGCGGGTGTGGCGCGAATGCCCGTGATTTCAGAAAAGGCCTTGAGTAACTTGGCTCGAACGCGATCGGGCGCATCTTCTAAATGCTCTTGGGACCAAGCTGCGCTGGCTTGCACGGTCCAGCGCTCGACCTGTTCGCGGCCTGGTTTGGACGATTCACGCGCTAACCACGCCACTCTGTGGTGCACGCTGCGTGCAGCATTCCACTGTGGACCTAGAGTGATAAGACCCGGTTGAGCTGCATTGGGAAAGGCTACCATCAGGGTCCAGCAAGGTGCCACTTGTACTTTGCTCAAATCCGCAGCATTTTCCATTTTGATTTTGGAGGTGCGCAACAGGTCAATGGCCTGATCCGAGGGGATGGCCAATAAGACTTGGTCGAATCCGCTGAACACCGACTGAGCTCCTTCGGGTTCTTCGCTGTGCAGTTGCCAGAGTTCGGGGTGCAAGGTGTCGCGTTCAATTTGGAACACCTTCGATTCAAAGTGAATGGTATCGGTCTGCACCAAAGGCTGAGCCCAAGCTCTGACCAATGCGTTCATGCCAGGTGTGGCGACCCAATGCTTGTCATGGGTGTTGCGCGCAGCTTCCACCACGCGGCCCATAGCATCCAAAACACGAACGGCATTGGCGCTCCAAGGTTTGCAAATGTTGGGTGTGGTGGCCAAAGCTTGCGCAAAGCGCGAGTCACGTACTGTGAAATATTGCGCGCCATGATCGAAGCTGCCATAGTTGGATGAGCGGGTGGAAATCCGGCCACTGGCGCCTTTGCTTTTTTCGAAAACGGTGACCCGGTGGCCGGCTTGCATCAAGGTGCGAGCGCAGGCAATGCCCGCCATGCCGGCACCAATGACCGCAAAATTTTGAACTGGTTTTGTCTGAGTGTTTGTTTTTGTCATGGGGCTACTCTACACGCGATGGTGGGGTTGGAGCAATGCTTGTTTGGTTCTGTCTTGATTCAACTGTAACAACCACCAACTTAATGCATGGCCGATATTTTTGCCATGGGGATTTCGCCAAGCATATTCCACTTGGCTGATGCGCTGAATGCGATTGACTTTTTTGGCCACCAGGCGGCCAGAGTCTAAATAGGGTTTGGCCAAGCTTTCGGGCAAGAACCCGCCCCCCAAGCCTCTGAGTTGTGCCTCCAATTTGCTGGGCATGTCGGGCACTGTTAAAACGTCTTGACCGCCTAGCAGGCCGATGGTGACCCCTTCGCCACGCGGCACAGAGTCTGCCACGGCCACGGCGCGGTGTTGCTGAATCAGGGCGTCGCTAAGAGGTTCGGGCGCATTGGCCAAGGGGTGGTGCGGCGCCACGGCATAGACAAAGCTGACTTGACCCAAGCTTTCATGCAAGAGTTCTGCGTGGCTGCCGGGCGTCATGAAAACACCCATGGCCAAGTCGGCTTGGCCTGATTTGAGGGCGGCCAAGGTGCCCGAAAGGGTTTCGTAGCGGACTCGCAGCCTTGTGGGGGGGTTCTGGGCCAAAAAGCCCTCGCACAATTCCATGACCACCGACCTAGAAATGATGCTGTCAACAGCCAAGGTGAATACAGACTCCCAACCTGTGGCCACACGCTTCACACGGTTGGCTAGCGCATCCACATCTTGAAGCAGGCGTTTGGCTTCCCTGAGCAATTCCTTGCCAGCCTCGGTGGGCTTGGCTTGTCGGCTGCTTCGGTCAAACAGCAGCACATCTAGAGCGTCTTCAATTTGCCGGATTCGGTAGGTGAGAGCGCTGGGTACCAAGCCGCGTTGCCTGGCCGCTGCAGCGAAACTGCCGGTTTCTTCAATGGCCAGCAGCAGGCTGAGGGCATCGGGGGTTAGCAGGTCGCGGGAAGAGCTTGCCATTTTTTAATTCAAATAATTTGAATGATAACAACAAATTTTTAACTCTACATTGAAACTATTGCAATTTAAAGTTCAAGCTTCGAATCTTCAAACCTTTAAGGCACTCAATGATCCAAATTCGCCGTTCCGCTGAGCGTGGTTATGCAGACCATGGCTGGCTTAAATCTTTTCACAGCTTTTCATTTGCGGGCTATTACGACCCTGCCTTCATGGGTTGGGGCAACTTGCGTGTGATCAACGAGGACCGGATTGCACCCGGCACGGGCTTTGGCACCCATGGTCACAAGGACATGGAAATTATCAGCTACGTTTTGTCTGGCAACTTGGCCCACAAGGACAACATGGGCAACGTCAAGGGCATTCCCCCGGGCGATGTGCAGCGCATGAGCGCAGGCAAGGGCGTGATGCACAGCGAGTTCAATCATGCTGAGGGTCTGGCCACTCATTTCTTTCAAATATGGATTGAGCCCAATGTGCTGGGCATTGAGCCGGGCTATGAGCAAAAGACCGTGCCACAAACCAGCAAGCGCGGTGTCTTGAAGGTGGTGGCATCGCCTCAGGGCGAAGGTGATGCTGTGAAGATTTCCGCTGACGCCACGTTGTATGCAGGGTTGTTGGACGGCGCCGAGCGCGCTGCCATTGCATTGAATCCTGCGCGCAAAGCATATGTGCACCTCATCCGCGGTGAATTGCAGGTGAATGGGCAGGCCTTGAAGGGTGGCGATTCAGCGCTCATTCAAGCCGAAACGAATCTTGAACTGACCCATGGCGTGGATGCCGAGGTCTTGGTTTTTGACTTGGCTTCTTAATGATTGAGAAGCTGTAATTTTTTATTTCTTTAGGAGTTCTCTCATGGCTAAAACAGTCGTTATTTATCACTCAGGTTACGGTCACACACAACGTGTGGCTCAGTTTGTGGCTCAAGGCGCCAATGCGGCCTTGATCGCAATCGATGCCGACGGCAATATTGCTGATGCCGATTGGGAAGCCTTGGACGCTGCTGACGCGATCATCTTTGGTTCACCTACTTACATGGGTATGGCCTCTTGGCAGTTCAAGAAATTTGCCGATACATCCTCGAAGCGTTGGTTCACCTCGGCATGGAAAGACAAAGTGGCTGGCGGTTTCACCATCTCAGCCAGCCCCAGTGGCGACAAGTTGTCCACGCTTCAGTACTTCATTACTCTGGCCATGCAGCAAGCCATGATTTGGGTGGGTCAGCCGTCACTCAATGACGGCACCGTCAACCGCATTGGTTCCAACTCGGGAGTGATGGCGCAAGTAGGTCCTACGAGCCCAGCTGAAGAAATTCCTCAAGGCGATTTGGACACGGCCAAAGCCTATGGTGAGCGTGTGGCTGCAGTGGCTGCTAAATTGCGCAGCTAATTTTTGAGCAGTCTGCTTGGCTGCCCTGAATGAAATTTTGAAGTCCTTCAGTGGGCTTCAATACTTTTAGGCCTCAAGCTTTCTAATTCAACGTCAACAGCGCGGCGCTCGTCAAACACGAAGCAGCCGCCTTCATAGTGCGCGCCGTCGGTTTCTTCAAAGTATTTCAAAATGCCGCCCTCTAACTGGTAAGTGTGGGGCAGGCCGTTCTGCTGCATGAAGATGGCTGCTTTTTCACAGCGAATGCCGCCCGTGCAAAAACTGATGATGGTTTTGTCTTGCAGCTCTTTTTTGTGAGCCAAGAGGGCATCGGGAAATTCGGTGAACTTGCTTAAACGCCAATCAATCGCTCCCTTGAAAGTGCCTTCGTCTACTTCATAGTCATTGCGGGTGTCCAAAATGACCACCGGCCTGCCGTTGTCGTCATAACCCTGATCTAGCCAGCGTTTGGCTGTGGCAGGTGTGACCGCTGGGGCGCGGCCTTCGGCCGGGCGAATGGTGGGGTGGTTCATGCGAATGATTTCACCTTTGACCTTCACCAGCATTTTTTTAAACGGTGGCTCGTCAGACCAACTTTCTTTGGGCTTGATGTCTGAAAACCTAGGATCTGTGTGGAGTTCAGACACAAAACCTCTGACAGCCTCGGCGGGGCCTGCCAAAAATAAATTAATCCCTTCTGAGGCAAGCAAAATTGTGCCCTTTAGCTCTCGGCTCAAGCAAAGTTCTAGAAGCAAAATGCGCAGTTCTTCCGCGTCGGGCAGCGGGACGAACTTGTAGCTAGAAATATTCAGAAATTTGTTCACCCCTCTATTGTAGAAACATCCAAAGCAGCTTCTACAATGGGTCTATGTTTGTCCATTTGCGCCTCCATTCCGAGTTTTCCATCGTCGATTCCACCTGCCGCATTGACGATGTGGTGCAGGCTGCGGCAGACGACCAGCAGCCAGCCTTGGCCATCACAGATCTAAGTAATTTGTTTGGGGCTATCAAGTTCTACAAGGCAGCGCGCGGTAAAGGCGTTCAACCCATTTTGGGCGCTGAAATTTTTCTCGAAGGCTTGGGTGTTGATCCACACGCTTTGTCTAGGGTCATGGTGCTTGTTCAAAGTTCACAGGGCTATTTGAACCTGTCGGAATTGTTGGCGCGCGCGTGGACGCAAAACATGGTCAAGAACAATGCCGTGATAAAGCTGGTCTGGCTGCAAGAATTATCACAAGGCTTGATTCTTTTGTCAGGCGCGCAAGCTGGGCCTGTGGGTCAGGCTTTGATGCAGGGCGACACCTCGCGCGCTGCCGAAATTGCATTGCAACTGGCGTCTATTTTTACGCATCGTTTTTATTTGGAACTGCAGCGAGCAGGACGCCCCGAAGACAATGCCCATGTGGTTGCAGCCGTCAAGTTGGCTTCTCGGCTGAGCTTGCCTGTGGTGGCTACGCACCCCGTTCAGTTTTTGACCGAAGACGATTACGAATCGCATGAAGCGAGGGTGTGTATTTCTGAAGGTGAAATTTTGGGCAATCAGCGCCGTGTTCGCAAGTTCACGCGGGATCAATATTTCAAGTCCTCTGCCGAAATGCAAGCCTTGTTTGCCGATGTGCCCAGTGCCTTGTCCAACTCGGTTGAAATTGCCAAACGATGTAACTTGACTTTGGTTTTGGGCAAGCCACAGTTGCCCAATTACCCTACACCCCTCACCGATGGCAAGCCTATGCCTATCGAGGATTATTTCCGCTTGTTGTCGGTGGACGGGTTGGAAGAGCGCTTGGTGCATTTGTACCCTGATGCCACCAAGCGTGAGATTGAACGCCCTCGCTACGCCGAGCGTTTGGAATTTGAGATCAACACCATCTTGAAAATGGGCTTCCCTGGTTATTTCTTGATCGTGGGTGACTTTATCAATTGGGCTAAGAAAAATGGCTGCCCGGTAGGCCCTGGCCGGGGCTCCGGTGCCGGTTCCTTGGTGGCCTATTCTTTGAAAATTACCGACCTCGATCCGCTCCAATACAACTTGCTGTTTGAGCGTTTCTTGAACCCTGAGCGGGTGTCCATGCCCGACTTTGACATTGATTTTTGCCAAGCCAATCGCGATCGCGTGATTGACTATGTCAAAGACAAATACGGCCGCGATGCCGTCAGCCAAATTGTCACCTTTGGCACCATGGCGGCGCGTGCTGCCATTCGTGACGTAGGCCGTGTACTTGATATGAGTTACATGTTCTGCGATGGCATCAGCAAGCTCATTCCCAACAAGCCAGGTCAGCACATCACCATCGATGGCGCTATCAAGGCTGAGCCTATTTTGGCCGAGCGCTTAGACAAAGAAGACGATGTCAAAACCTTGTTGGCGCTGGCGCAAAAATTGGAAGGCATGACCCGCAACGTGGGTATGCACGCTGGCGGTGTGCTTATTGCGCCTGGCAAGCTCACAGACTTTTGTCCTTTGTACCAACAGCCAGGCAGCACTTCGGCAGTCAGTCAGTACGACAAAGACGATGTAGAAGCCATTGGCTTGGTGAAGTTTGACTTCTTGGGCTTGGCCACTTTGACCATTTTGGAGTTGGCACGCGACATGATCGTGAAGCGTCACAAAGGCCAAGAGAATTTTGCGTTTGAGAATATTCAGCTGGATGATGCTGCCACCTACAAGCTGTTTGCCGATGGCCGCACCGAGTCTGTGTTTCAGTTTGAAAGTCGTGGCATGCAGGGCATGCTCAAAGATGCACGGCCTTCACGCTTGGAAGACTTGATTGCTTTAAACGCCCTGTACCGTCCGGGCCCCATGGATTTGATTCCCAGTTTTGTGGCGCGCAAACACGGGCGTGAAGTGGTGGAGTATCCGCATCCCTTGGTAGAAAAAGTGCTGTCTGAAACCTATGGCATCATGGTCTACCAAGAGCAGGTGATGCAAACCGCGCAGGTGCTGGGAGGCTACAGTTTGGGTGGTGCTGATTTGTTGCGCCGCGCCATGGGTAAGAAAAAAGCCGAAGAGATGGCCGAGCATCGCGAGATTTTTCGCAAAGGTGCTGGCGTCAATGGCTTGAGCGAAGAAAAAGCCGACGAAGTTTTTGACTTGATGGAAAAGTTTGCAGGCTACGGTTTTAACAAATCACACGCAGCTGCTTATTCATTGTTGGCGTATCACACGGGGTGGCTCAAGGTTCATTTCACGGCGGAGTTTTTCTGCGCCAACATGACCATTGAAATGGACGATACCGACAAGCTCAAGGTCTTGTTTGAAGATGCCTTGAAGTTTGGCATAAGCTTTGATCCACCCGATGTCAATCGCGGCACGCACCGCTTTGAGCCAGTGTCCGACAAAGTCATTCGCTATGGTTTGGGTGCCATCAAGGGCACAGGCCAGCAAGCCATTGATGCCATCGTAAAAGCGCGCGAGGAGGGTGGACCTTTCACCAGTTTGTTTGACTTCTGCGTACGCGTTGACCGCAGCCGCTTGAATAAACGTTCAGTCGAGGCCTTGGTCAAGGCTGGCGCATTTGATTCTTTGCAACGCAACCGTGCTTCATTGGCAGCTTC
>Ga0209401_1002902_pt1 | contig 10918 bp, 10 predicted proteins | sample M_140807_MF_Meta_FD_187318 | JGI IMG/M metagenome (GOLD analysis project Ga0209401, IMG submission 187318) | Freshwater microbial communities from Lake Montjoie, Canada to study carbon cycling - M_140807_MF_MetaG (SPAdes) (version 2) | ecosystem: Environmental > Aquatic > Freshwater > Lake...
GTGGCTATCACTACTGCTAATGTGACTACGGCAAACATCACTACCGCTGTTATTGGTACTGAGACAGTCACTACGTCAACGATTACAACCGCTAACGTAACGACTGCTAACATCACTACTGCTAACATTACCACTGACAACATTTCTACTGGAAATGTGAGTACAAGCCTTACGTTGTCATACGGCACAGCCAATGCGGTAGCCTACCTTAACGGCAGCAAGGTACTGACTACTGGTAGTGCGCTAACCTTTGACGGAACTAACTTTGCCACTACCGGCACGGCAACGGCTACAAAGCTAATCCCCACCGGCTCTAGCGCAACGGGTAATGGACTGTACTTACCTGCTGCCAACAGCGTAGGCATATCTACCAACGGCACAAACGCTGTCTATATTGACTCAACCCAGAACGTAGGGATTGGGACGAGTTCGCCAAACAGAAAATTGGAGGTTAGCGGTACACCTTTAAGTGTTGGCGGTAATGCAACGGGTGTTTTGGTTTCAGTTATCAATACTGGCGTTGCCTACAACGCATCACCCACATCGGCAATTTCGCTTTGGAATAAGTTTAATAACGCTGGCTCCACCTTTCCGTCTGCGGTTTTACAAGCTGGTAAAGAGAACGCAACAGATGGAAACTATGCGGGGTATATGTCGTTTATCACGGTTGATTCTGTGGGATTGTCGACAGAACGTATGCGTATCGACTCCAGCGGTAACTTGCTGATTGGGCGGACAACTGGAACCAATGCAAACTTGGATGTGTATGAGTCTGAGTCAAGTGACGCAACAATACGGGTTGGAAATGTACAGAATGCGGCTGTTGTGGCCCTTGGCAAGCAAGGCGTATCCTCATATGGAGCCACTTCCGCTGCTGACGCATTTTTATACGCCGATGGGCCAATGTCGATTATGTCAGACGCTGGTGCTGGCATTATTAAATTCTCTACTGGTGGAAACACAGAACGTATGCGCCTTGACTCCAGCGGTAACTTGCTGGTGGGGACTACTGCACAAATTCAATCTGGTAAACAAACCATTTCTTATAATGCTTCTACAAATAATGGGTTAGTTTTAAGCGATTCAAACAACACAACTAGCGGAAGATTTATTTCATTTAATCTAGCTGGTACTGCTATTGGTTCTGTTGAGCGAGTTGCCGCTACTTCTGCCGTTGTCTATAACACTACATCTGACTATCGATTAAAAACTGTTACTAGTGCTGTAACAGGACAAGGCGCACGAATTGATGCTCTTAAACCAATAGATTACCTGTGGAAAGAGGGTAACGTGCCTGCCCGTGGTTTCTTGGCCCACGAGTTTCAAGAGGTCTACGCCAACAGCGTTACCGGGACAAAAGACGCTGTGGATGCTGATGGAAACCCTGTACACCAATCAATGCAAGCAGGAACTTCTGAAGTAATTGCAGACCTTGTTGCCGAAATCCAATCACTCCGTAAACGCCTCACGGCACTTGAATCAAAGGAAATATCATGACTACATACAATTGGACAGTAGAGCAGTTACGTTGCTTGCCACAATCAGAAGGTCAGACAAAAGTAGTGACAGAGGCTCACTGGAGATGCACGGCTACCCAAAAGCAAGATGACCAGTCTTACTCTTCTACCAACTATGGTTCTTGCGGTTTTACCTACAAAGGTGGTGACTTCATAGACTACGACAGCCTTACCCTTGATGACGTACTAAGTTGGATATGGTCAAGTGGCGTAGAGAAGACAGAGATAGAGTCAAGGCTCAATCTTAACATTGCTGACTTGATAAACCCTCCTATCATCACGCCACCTCTTCCTTGGAGTCAAGCATGAGCGTTAGCGCACCCTTCTGCCCTTCTGGAAACACAATAGCCTTCACTGCTGCTACTAGCGTTCCTACGCCTGTACAGGCCATATCTAACACGCTAGGCGGTAACCAGTACCGTATCCTGAACGCAGGCTCTGTGACTGTGTTTATGGGTATAGGCACTACCTCTGCACAAGCAGGCAATAGTGCGGCTGCTGTCACCAGCACGGGTAACAGTATTCCTCTACTTGCGGGTACAGACGCAATCCTTACCTTTGTCCCTAACGCTTACTTTACGGGTGTAACTAGCACTAGCACGGCTGTGGTGTATGTGACCCCCGGCGACGGCTCCTGACCTATGTTAAAGACGGTAAGCAGCTTTGCGAATGCTATTGGCGCTCTTGTCTATAAAGGGACATGGGATGCCAGTTCAAACACGCCTACGCTTACCTCTAGTGTTGGAAACAAGGGTGACTACTACTACGTTTCTGTAGCTGGTAGCACTAACCTTAACGGTATTACTGACTGGCAAGTAGGTGACCTTGCTTTATTTAACGGCACTATTTGGCAAAAGATAGACAACACGGATGCAGTGCAGTCTGTCAATGGTCTGACGGGTGTTGTTGTCTTAGATGCCAACAGTGTAGGCGCTACTGCTAACACTACCTTTGTCATAGCTACTGGATTACTTGGTGGTGGCGGTAGATTAAATGCCAATGTCTCAGTAGGCTTTACCAGCGTACCTGTAGCCAATGTCACAGGTGCAGTGCCTAACACTGTAAACGTCTTAGCCTCTGGTCTTCTTACTGGTGGTGGCCCACTTACTAGCAATGTGACGATAGGACTTACTACAGTACCTATTGCCAACGTCCCTAGCGCAGTACCAAATACGGTCAATGTGCTGGCAGGAGGACTGCTCGCTGGTGGCGGAAACTTGTCTGCTAACGTCACCATCTCACTAGCCAACGTACCCAATGCCAACGTCACAGGGCTTGGCAACATGGCTTTGCAGAACTCTACCAGTGTGACTATTACTGGTGGTAACGTGAATGCACAGACCACTAACTTCACAAGCACTACGTCTTCTAGCGCAACCTTTGCAACGTCTAGCCTCTTGCTAGTCCCTGCTGGATTCTTTAGTTTTGACCTTAATGGCACAGTTGTAAAAGTGCCTTACTACGCTGTTTAACATGGAACAAGACAACTCACAGACTTCTTTCTTAGACTTGCTCATTATTTGGGCAGGGACTATTGCAAGTCACTTTACATCGTATGATTTGATGGTGTGGGCTACGCTTATCTTCACCGTGCTAAAGACGTACATCCTTATCCGTAATGAGTTCTTCAGAAAAGGTAGGGACGAACTTTGAACATGGATGCTTTAAGTTACGTCAAGTTTGGCGACAAGGATGGACTAGCAGAGATGCTGTTTGAGAACGGTGTGCAGCATCGTCTTTTCCACCAGATTGTTACCGACACGGGAGTGACGTACCCTAAGTATCCAATAACAGATGCTAGCCCCGAAAACCTTGATGACTGGCTGTTTGTGCATAACCAAGAGCATGAGTCTCTAGCTTCTATCCTGACTCTTGACAACCCGTTTCAGTTGTTAGATGCTGATTGGAACGTAGAAGATGACTTCTACGATTGGTTGGGTGTACACCTGACTATCCACGAACAAATAGCAGCAGCTTTAGGAGTCTAATCATGGCTGACAATAGAGACCAAGATTATGTAGAGCCAGTTGAGTATGACCCATATTATGCTGAACAACAACAAGCAGAATACAACCAAAGAATTATTGCAGCAGAGTCTGCAATTGGAGGAAGGCCAGCATTAGCTAGTAGAAATAATCTTACTCCAGAATTAGGAAACGATGGAAGTCTTCAATATCGTACTGCTGACGGAAAATTTTACTCTCCTTCTGGCGATTTTATTGGTCAATTAAGAACAGGTGAAGCACCTCCAGATAGCAGCCAACTTACAAAATTTGGAGTTGATTTATTTTCTGTTCTTGGTAGTGTAGCTTTAAGTGCTTTGCTTCCCGGCATTGGCAATGCAATTGCAGCACAACTTGTTGGTGCTGGAGTTGTAACTGCTGGCGCTACAGCAAATGCGTTAGGTCTTGCTATAGCAAACACTGCGGCAGGAGTAGCGCAAGGAAAATCTTTTGAAGATTCGTTAAAAAATGCTATTGTTAATGCTGCTGTTAACACAGGTTCTATAGAAGTTGCAAGAGCAGTTAACACTGTGATTAGCAATCCAGCAATTACAGATGCTGTTGTTTCTACCGCTTCTTCTATGGTTAAGACTGCTGCCTCTGGTGGTAGTGAAGCAGATATAGCAAATGCAGGATTTGCTGGTCTTGTTCAAAGTGGAACAACTTCTGCTGTTAAAAATGTATTTAACACAAGTTCTGATACGGCAAATATTTTTGGTGCTGCTGCTGGTGGTGCTACTACTGGTGGTACTACTGGTGCTATTACAAGTGCATTAAACACTGTTGCCGGTCAAATTGGAAGAGATACATTTACTCCTACTCCTACTCCTACTCCTGCACCAGAACCTACACCTGTTGCTACAACAGACCCTTTTGTTAACGATATTAACCAAATTATTGAGCAGGGAACATCAGGCATTCAGACTGCTGGTGCTTTGCCGTTATCCTCTTACTACTCTCAATCTGCTCTAAATAATTCAGAACAAATATTGAGAAAAGTAGTAGAAGCTGCTAATGACCCAAATTACAAAGTTCTTTTACCAAGAATACAAGATGCACTATCAAGGGCTGGCGTAACTGTTTCTGAATTAGCTAGTAGGCTCTCTCCCGCTGCACTTGCTGCAACGCTGATGACGTACAGTCCTAACGCTGGTGACCCGGACGAAATAGCAAAGGTTGCGGAAAAGTATAAAACTTTTACAGGCTTTGACCCAACAACAACTTTGCAAACAGAATCAGCAAAGATAACGCAACCACAAAGGCCTATAACTCCAACACCAGTAGCGCCTTCTGATGTTGTTACACCTATATCATCCCCTCAAATTTCTTCTACAGAGTTAGGACAACTTTCTCCAGAAGATGCGCCTCTTTTAGACCTTATTGCTCAACAACCAGTTGTTCCTCAACCTGTTACAGAAGTAACGGCAGAAACACCTCCTGCACCTGTAACATCTCCAGATAGAGAAATATTAGACCTCATTGCTCCAACAGTAACGCCTACTCCAGAGCCTGCGCCTTACACCCCTAATATATCTGTCGCTCCTCCTGTAATAACGCCTACTGTTGCACCTACCCCAACACCCACGCCTTTACCTCCAGTTGTAGAACAACCTCCTGCACCCGCTCCTGTTGCAGAAACTGTACCGCCACCACAAGACAAGGCAATATTAGACCTTATTGCTCCTCCTGCTACGCCTTCCCCTGCTCCAGTTCAAACTCCAGAACCAACGCCATTGCCTTTGCCTGAAATTGTGCCTGCGCCTGTGCCTGCGCCTATTTCAGAGCCTGCACCCGCACCCGCTCCTGCTCCTGCACCAGAGCCAGAACCAATTCCTGCGCCTCCTGCTCCTGTAGTTTCTCCAGACCAGCCAATCTTAGATTTAATTGCCCCTCCTGTTACGCCAGAAGTAATACCAACTCCCGCTCCTGTTCCCGCTCCTGCTCCTGCCCCCATCCCTGCACCAGAGCCAGCACCAGAGCCAATTCCTACTCCTCCAGAGCCTGTTCCAACGCCTGCACCAGCACCAGAGCCTGTTCCAACGCCTGTGCCTGCACAAGACAGGGCAATTCTTGATTTAATTGCTCAACAACCAGCACCCGCACCAGAATTTGTCCCTGTCCCTGCCCCTGCACCAGAGCCTGCACCATCCCCCGCTCCTGCGCCACAACCTATACCAGCACCAGCACCCGCTCCTGCTCCTGCCCCCGAACCTGTTCCAGAGCCTATACCAGAACAAGATAGAGCCATCTTAGAACTTATTAATCCTACTCCTGCTCCTGTTTTGACTCCAGAAATAGCCCCTACTGTTGCACCTATTGTTACTCCTACTACAGCACCAGAAATGGCTCCCGTTGTTGTTCCAGAGATTGTTCCTGTTCCTGCTCCAGAAATATTTCCAGAAATTGCTCCTTCTCCAGAGCCTGCGCCAGAAATTGTTCCAGAAATTGTTCCAGAATTTGTTCCAAGAGATGTAATAGAAACTCCTGTTTCTCCCGTTGTTTCTCCAGTATTGGTAACACCAGAACCAACACCAGAACCACCAGTTCCGTTAACTGATGATGAAAAAATATTAAAGTTAATAACACCTGAGTTAGAACTCCCTGCTATTTCAGAACCTACGGTTACACCAGAACCAACACCAGAACCTATTTCTGAGCCTACGCCTACTACACCTCCTGTTACAAAAGATACGTCAAAAGATGAAGTACCGGCAAATAAAGAAAAGCCTTATCAGCCTAGAATTGTTACTAGAACAGTAGTGACTCCTAAAAAACCACCAGCATCTCCTGTTTCTGTTTTAGGTCAGGCTTTAGGTACAACAGGGTTGACAGCATCCCGTGGGGCTGGTGAAATTGAAGACCCGTCCACGGGTAAGAAGCGTAAAAAAGTTTGGAACGAGGAAACCTTGCGTCTTAAAGACGCTCTAGGAGTTTAATCATGGCATCAGCAGTAAGACAAATTACCAGTGTTGGCGGCGATATACGCAAGATAGCGAGGCTTTTACAAAAGAAAGCCCCACCCGGTCACATGTTGGCGTACATCAACCAAGAGGAAGCTGACTTGCTAAAAGCCCGTGGAGGCTCTGGTGAACCGCATGAAGACACTGGCATACCGTCTTTTGATGAAGAAGGTATAGGTGACGCTTACCAGTCTGACGCACCAGATTACAGTAAAGCCCCTGACGAGTCTGCGGCAGAGACAGCACGGCTGGCAAACGTACCAACTCCTACGCCCTCAGATGGTTCTGTACGTTCTGACTTTAGCAGCTACTATGACCAACCAGCAGGGCCTAACATTCCTATTGGCCCCGGTGCTTATGACCCTAGTGTTAGACAAACGGGTTCAGCACCAACTGGAACAGCAGGAACTCCTGTCCCCTTTACGCCGCCTCAATTGCAGCCAAAAGGTGATAAAGATTTGCTAGGACGAGTAGCAGAGAAAACAGGCTTAAAAGAAGAGACTTTGCAAAAGCTAGGCATTTCTGGATTACAAGGATTGTTTGGCGCTTATCAGGCCAACAAAGCACAAGAGGCTGGTCAAGCTGGTAAAGCAGAAATGATGGCCTTGGCTGCTCCTTATAAACAGCAAGCACAAGAATTAATTTCTAAGTCTCAGCGCGGGGAACTTACTCCTGTTGGTCAGCAACAATTGCAAGCAGTGCAAGCACAGGCAGCGCAGGGTGCAGAGCGCCGTGGCGGTGTAGGCGCACAGCAGTCTATGGCACAGGTAGAAGCCTTCCGACAACAGTTGTTGCAAGGCCAATATGACTACGGTCTAAAACTGTCTGGCATTGCCGATAACATCATGACTGGTGCTATCAAAACAGGTATGCAAGCAGACCAGTACGTTAACCAGTTGACTAGCAATTACTTTAGCAACATGGCTAGGATAATGGCTGGTACTCCAACAACGGGAGGTTAATCATGGCTGAAACATTGTCTGCTAAAACTTCTCAAGCATTAGGGATTACAGACCCTATAAAAGACTTGACCACTAAGCGGGATACCGCTGTGCAGGAAGAGTTGGGTGCTGGTTCAAAACTACAAGAGTTAGAAACAAAGAAAGCAGAGTCAGAGGCTAAACGCACTTCTGAACAAGCGCAGGAAAAAGTCAGGTCAACAGAAGAACTTACGCAACGTCAAACTCAGAGAGAAGAGCCTATAAGAGAGCAGAAGAGCGTGATTGACAAGGCTCTTATGGACGAACACTTTGCTCCTAGCAAACAGAACTTGCAAGACCAAGCCGCACTGTTTTCTCTGATTAACGTCATTGGTTTTGCTATTGGCACTGGTGGCAAGCAGAACGCTATGCAAGCTATGCATGCTATGAACGGTATGCTAGAAGGTCACCAGAAAGGCCGTTCCGACTTATTCAAACAAGAGCAAGTTAAGTTTGAAAAGAACTTCAAGGCATTGCAACAAAAAGCTACGTTCTTAGAAACTGAGTTGCGTCACTCTTTGGAAGAGTTTACCCGCGACAAACGTGCTGCTGATGAACGTGCATCTGCTGCTTTTGCGTCTGCTGGTGCTGACTTTATGAAAATTTATGCAGAGAAGAATGGTCTTGTTGCTGCGTATGAAAGAGCAAAAGAAGTTAGGAGGTCTTTAGACAAAGCCATAGAAGGTGAACGTCTGCGTAAAGAGCGCATAGAAGACAAAACTGATGCAGAAGTAAGAGCGCAAACAATGCGTAAAGACGAACAACATCAACGTGTCTTGGATAGAGAACAAGAGATGAGGCTTGCTGCTCAACTAAGAGCAGAAGGCAAGTCAGAAAGAATTACACAACAAACCATGATGGCGCAACGTGCTGTCAACTCATTGGGTGGCGTGGCTTCTGCCGTAGAGTCTATTAAAGAATTACCGGCTGGAACAACAACCGGCATGTTGCCTAATCTTCAAACAAAAGATGGCATGATAAATTATGTTCGTAACACCGTTGGTAGAAAAATAGCCTCTAGGGAAGCTGAGATGTTGAACACCTTGTTTACTGGTGTTGGACGTAACCTTGCATCTATTGAAGCAAGTGGTGCTGCAACTGGCTTATCTGAATTGTCTAAACAGATGCAGAGTGGTACATACATTAACTCTGGTACAGATGACCCGTACAAAGTTGCTCTTAAACTAGCGGACATACGCCGTATTGCTGTTGAGAACATCCGTCCAGCAATTGATTCTGGATTGATGCCAAAAGGTCAAGCAGAAACAGCGTTAAAACTTGTAGAACGAATTGAGAAAGCAATTCCATTTACAACGATTGATGTTGTTAGGGCAGCTAACTCTGGCAAACAAACTATTGGTGAAGCAACAAGTGCTGTGGTTAATAAAGGAAAATCCGATACATTTACTGACGCAGATGAAAAACGTTTGAAAGAACTTGAGGAGAAAGCCCGTGGCGTTAAGTGACCAAGAAGAATTAGAGATGTTGCGTTTGCGTAAACAAAAATCTATGCAATCTCAAAAATTTGAAGAACCCACCATTGGAGAAAAAGCCGGTGCTGGTCTTTATGGCGCTGCTACTGGTTTTGCTGGCGGTCTTGGAGAATTAGAAAAGTTTGGTGCTGATGTTGTTCCTGAGTTTCTTGGGCTTAGGGACAAAGAAGAGACTGAAAAGTTTAAGAAAGAAGGTGGAGTATTTGGCACTGGCAGAGAAACAATCCTTCCAACTATTGAAGAAGCCCAAGGAGTATTAGGCAAAGTTGGCATAAAAAAGCCAAGAGAAGAAGTGTCTGGTTATCAAACAGCCGGTGAAATTCTTGGTGGTTTTGGCACTGCTTTACCCGGTCTTGTCAAAGGTGGCGCAAAGGTATTGTTGGGAACTCCTTCTAAGACCAGTGCTGCCTATGCCAAGACAGCAGAAGACTTAGGGTTTAAGTTGTCTCCTAGCCAAGTAAGGCAAGACATTCCCTCTCCAGCAAAAGGCGCAACCGGCTTTGCAGAAAAAAACCAAACCCTTGCCAACAATCTTGCATCCAAGGCAACAGGCAAAGAAGTTGCTGAAATTAATCCTGAGTTTGTGAGAGGTAGGTTGAAAGACCTTGGAGAAGAATTTAACAAGTTGTACAAAGGCAAAGACTTCAACATTGACCAAGACGCTGTTAACGCGCTACGTTCATTGGCAAACAATGAGATGCAATTGCCTGCCAATGCACAAGTCAATGCCGTTAAAAAGACTGCTCAGACTATTCTGGACAACTATGAATCTCTTGTTCGGTCAACTGGCGCAAAGCCAAGTACCTTTTCTATTGAAGGTGATGCCCTACAACGTATTCGTTCTGACCTTATGGCTAGTGCAAGGTCTGCTACCAACAGGCAAGATGCCCACCAGATATACGAACTTGTAGATGTCATTGACCAGTCTGTTGCTAAGAATCATCCAGAGATTGCAGCAAAGTTGTCTGAAATTAGGCCTCTATATCGCAACACCGTAGTTCTGGAAGACTTGCTTAGAGGCGGTGGAATACAGCAAGGAAACATTAGCCTTGAGAAACTTGGCAACATGCTTGGTCAACGGCGCAGCGGAGTTAGGCGCGGAACGTCTGGCGATATTGACCAGCTTGGAGAGATGGGTAGAGAGTTGAAGCTACGCGCTCGGTGGGAGTCCGCAGGCCGTGGCGCTACTGGTGGCGAGGATATTCTTGGCAAAGCCTTGGGTACAGGTGCGGATATAGCATCTGCCCTGACAGGAACTAGAACCCGTGCGGCTAGAGCCTTACAAAGGGCTTATGAAAAGAACCCCACTTTGTTACCTCCAAAGGTAGGCAAGTATGTGCCTCCCGGATTACCAGCAGCTACGGCAGCGGGAACAGTAACCAGACCTCTACAAGACTGACCATGAGCAAGAAACAAAAAGGCATCAACCCTGAGTTGGAGAAGGCCATCAATAGCCTGATGGACTCTGTTACCAATGACCCTACCGCCTCTATTACAGACAAAATGCGGGTGATTGACCGTGCTTTGAAGCTAGAGCAGTTGAAGCTGAAAGACTCAGATTCCGAGTGGGGTAGCGGGTTTGGGTTAGACGATGATGATGAGAAGTGATAACATGATTACTTCTCAACAGAAAGAGGGTATTTATCATGGATGCAACCGCAGTAGTCCGCATAGCGTTAGGTGTCATCTCAGACCGCCTAATAACTATACTAGCACTCTTAACTTCGTTTGGCCTTGGATGCTGGACGATGTGGGGTCTGGGATGGGAGCGTGTCTCGGCACTAGCAATTTATGTAGTTTTCGCGTATCTTGTAGTAACCGCAAAGGAGAAGAGTAATGTCAGTACAACGTCCTCACGACATAAATCAGCAGATAGCTAAATCAACCCGTCCTCAGTTGCCCCGTGATGGCAGCAAGGATATGGAGCGTTGGCAGCCGGGTCAGCTTCCCAAGGGTGGCTATCGG
>Ga0209401_1002905_pt1 | contig 10916 bp, 14 predicted proteins | sample M_140807_MF_Meta_FD_187318 | JGI IMG/M metagenome (GOLD analysis project Ga0209401, IMG submission 187318) | Freshwater microbial communities from Lake Montjoie, Canada to study carbon cycling - M_140807_MF_MetaG (SPAdes) (version 2) | ecosystem: Environmental > Aquatic > Freshwater > Lake...
GTGGGCGATGGCGTAGTGTAACGGTAGGTTGCCACCATCGTTGTAGGGAGTCGAACGTGTTATAGTGGCGGATGTAACGGCAAGCGCGCCGTTGACATAGCCTCTCAGGACCGATCCATCGAACGTGAAACCTGCGTAGTACCAGGCGCTCAGCGGGGTCGATATCGTCGATGAAAATCCCGGCTGGTTGCTCCAGACAGAGAACTTCATTGTTCCGGCGACCATCTCGATCTGCGAATCATGCCAGCCAGAATTTGGAGTCGTCTGGCCTAACTCCTGGACAATGACACCGTTGTCTATGGGATAGACCCAGGCGAATATGGAGGTCACCGTTGATGTGTTCACAGGGGAGAGCTTCGAGTTGAGGCTGGTGTTGGTCGTGAGGTACTGGTTGGTCCCATTGAACGTGAGGTAGCCGGACGCGTATGTCGGGGTGTTGAAGAGAGTGGCGTTGCTGCTGGCCTGGAGGTCTGTGACTGTGGCGCCGGATCCTGGATAGGAGGACGCATTACCGATGTCGTAGTTGAGGATGAGCCCTGTTGACACGATGACACTTCCGCTCGAGAACGGGCGAGTTGAGATGGGTCCTGCAAAATTTGAGAACCTGCCATACATCAGATCACCCGTATGTGCTCATCTGGCCGAGAACTTTCCATGCAGAGCCCGACCTGATGAGGCTGAACCCGAAGACGTCCTGCTTGCCTACAGTTCCAGTTGGAGTAGTTCCGTTTGCCCAGTTGATCGGAGTCTGCGAGACTCCGTCTACCTGCACAATGCTGACAATGTAGGCGGGCGAGCTTTGCGATAGGATGACAGTGGGTGTGATAATTCTATTGTTGGTTGTTGGGACATTTGTGAAGTTGGCTGTCACGCCTCCTGAGGGATTATTAAGATAGAAGATGCTCGAGCCAGTCATATCACAAGTGAGAGTGCTGCCTCCTTGTGTGTGTGTCATCCTCTCTGTCACGCCGGCCAGGGTCGTGCGACCAGCGACGGCAAGATCACCTGAAAAGCTGCCTGTCGAAGTTGCGCTTGACAGGCTGAACCCACTCTTGCCGTCAATGTTTCCGCTGACAACCAAATCTCCGCCGAAGACAGACTTTGACGTCCCGCCGACAGTTCCACTGACAAACAGCACAGCGTCAGACGTAATTACGGGAAAATTTGTTCGGACATTAGCAATCACCAAAGTTCCTGATATTGCCGTTGTAGACGTTAGAGCGCCGCCGCTCCCAACGCTTCCTGAGATCGTTCCTATTAAGGCCATTTTTACACTCTCTGAAAATAAATATCACTCCCACCGAGAAGATGGGAGTGATATAGTTCCTGTCCTAAACTAAACGTTTAGGAATTTTTAAGAGAGACTAGATCTCTTCGAGGACGAACTTGTAGCGCTTTCCGCTGATGTTGTTCGTGATCGAGAGGTAGTCTTCTTCCTCGATGATGGTCCAGTTTCCACGCTCATTTCGGAGGTGCAAGTCTCCTGTGTAGATGTTGGCCCATCTTGCCTGTGGTGAACCTAAGTTGTACGACTTATCACCTGCCGGGAAGAATCCTGTAAGCAAATCGGGAGATGTGCCTGCGTAAGCGTATTTGCTTTCTCCAACTACGAGGTCAACTGAATTGGTTCCTGAAAGAACTGCGACTGATCCACTAAGGATTGCATTAGCTGCACCTACTGAGCCGATCTTGAAGTTCTTTGGTGAAGATACGAGACCTGCAGTAAATGTTACTGTCGGGCCTGATGCAGCGATAGATGCATAAGGATCAATGACACCGCCTGCTGTCTGCTGGAATGAGACTCCTGCATCTGCGAATAGAACGGCAGTTGAACCGCTGAGGATTGCACTTGCTCCGACTGTACCGAATGTCGTTGTGTATCCTGTCGAACCTGCTACGAAGGCCGTTTTTCCAGCTGCTGATCCCGAGTAGATCGTGATGTGTGCTGTCCCATCTTTCTGGAATTGTGTCCCGTCTGTTGCGTTAGAGATAACAGAAGAACCGCTTACTGTCGTATTTTTGCTAGCTCCGAATGCGCCAAGAGTCAGATTTGTTCCAGAAGCTATAAGTGCTGAAGTTGTATTACCGGCAATTAATGATGCAGTAAGGAATGTTGTACCGCTTCTCTGGAAACCAATTACAGTAGTTGAGTTGAGCTCCAATGAAGTTGTATTTGAAGATGTAACATATGCGCTGCCACCACCTACCTGGAATTTAGTCGCTCTAATTGACTCAAGCGTCATATTAGAAGGATTAAAGTTTGTTCCATTCTGCGTGTCGTACTTGCCTACTCCCCATGTATTTACATCTACTTTTGCAAAGACAAGGTCTGTGCCCGCACTAGATCCAGAGAAGATTGCTATACCACCTTCCGAACCGTTCGATCCTGATGCGATAATGACCAGAGGATCTCTGACGACAAGATTGTTTGTTGCTATTGTTGTCGTGGTTCCGTTGACTGTCAGATTTCCTGTGACAGTAGCGTTACCCGTGACTGAAAGTTGGCCTATTGAACCTGTTCCTATCGATGTGGTCGTTGTCGATCCACCAATTGTGACTGTATTGGCACCTGCATTACCAAATAGTGTCTTTGATTCAGCTGCATCTGTGTCGATGTTTCCTGCAATTGTGATGTTGCCACCGACATTGAAGTTACCAGAACCGCTTACAGTACCGTCATTCTTAATGTATGCGTTAATTGTTCCGCCCGCTAAATCTTTGACATAAAGTGAGGCAGATGTGACAATGTTGCCACCAAATAGGGCTGCGTTTGTTCCTGCAAGATCGATTGGTCGATTTGAACCTGAGAAGTAGAAGATGACATCTGTGCCCTTCTGAACTGCCGCAGTGATAGTTTCACCTGTCCGCGCGCCGGTGAATGCAACTGAACCTGAGTTGTAGATGACTCCTGCGAGCGGAGAGCCTGCGGGACCTTCAGTGAAGAAGTTAGTACCTGAACCTCCTCCGCCTGCATTAAGCTGTGAGAGAGTTAGACCTCCTGCATTGCTTGAATCGTAGAATGTGAGATTATTACCATTCTTCTCAATTCTAGTCCCAAATGCGCTAAATTGAATGTCGTTAGATGTAAGCTTAACAGAGCCTGTACCTACCGTGAGTGATCCTGAGATGACTGTGTCGCCACCAAAGACTGCAACAGTTCTTGTACCTGCTGTCTTTCCATCAATTGCGCCTGAGACGAAGAAGACTGAATCTGTTCCTGGAAAATTAGGAAATAAGCCGCCTGTTCCAGGATTCGCGATAATCATCGATCCTGTGACGTTTATGGTGTTACTTGCACCACCTGAACCTGATAAACTACCAACTAATGCCATTGGAAACTCCCATATACATTGTTAAATATCACGTACAATTTATTTAAATCACTTTTCATCAAATTCAGGTGCAGGTTCTAAAAGAAATCTGTACCTTTTGCCTGTTTTATTGAACCTTATCGTCAGGCAATCTTCTTCTTCTATGAGCGTGTAATCTCCACGCTCATTTTTAAGGTGCAAGTCTCCTGTGTAAACATTGGCAAAACGAGCCGATTCTGAACCCAGGTTTCTTGTCCTGTTTCCGTCAGGTATTATGTCAGATGACAATGATCCCGTGAAAGATATTCTATCTGTGCTATTTGTTCCAATGAACATAGAACCCGAGATAACTACGTCTCCGCCAAATACCGAAGTTCCACCTGTGGCGCCTCCCCTTGAAGATCTGGATCCGCCAACGAAGAAGTTCGTGTCTGTAGTTGAGAAAGGACTTATAGGACCGGAATAAATTCCGGGCATGATTGCTACTTTTGTGTTGGTCGCTGCGCCATTTGGCCTTACATCAAGAAAATTTGCCGTGTTTCCAATCGTTGTATTCACTGAGGCGACAAAAGTTCCACCAAGAGATCTGTTTCTTAGACTCATAGTCAAGTCTGATGTCATGTCCATGACACCAAAACCAGATGATTCTTGTAAATAGATAGAACCCGATGAAACTATGTCGCCGTTGAATAGTGAAATTCCTGACGTCGACTTTGCGCTAGATGACCCTCTTGATCCTGATACAAAGAAGAAAACATCTGATCCTGCCGATTGTGCGGCATATGAGCTTCCAAATCCTCCTGCAATTGCGATCGAAGCCGTTGTGTTAAGTCGTGGTGTCGGGCTTAGTTCATTCCAGTTTCCTGAGCCTCCGCCGCCTCCTCCGACAGAATATGATGATCCAGCTGCGTTGTATATCGTTCCTGAGACTACAAGGTCGCCACCAAAGACGGCAGTTCCTCTTGTGGGTGATGCCGAAGTTTTTGAACCAACAATGCCGTTAACGAAGAAATTTGTATCTGCAGAACTAACAGGATTTGCTGCCGATGATCCTGCGAGAGACTCGTTGAAAACCGTGAGGCTTCTTTGATTATTTTGTGGGTATATCTTGAAGACTTGGCTCTGATTACTATCAGGCTGCGTTACACCAAAAACTACTTGACCTGACGATTTATTATTTGTCAGATAGAAATTTCCGTCACTGTACATATTAAAGATAGTGCTTCCAGCACTTGAACTTAATGTAAGCTGTGACGTATTTGCAATGTCATCTTTAATTACAAGAGACCCAGTTATTCCAGCCGATCCTGATGCTTGGAACGCAGTGGGCATGTAGACAGTTCCGCTAAGGACTGTGTCGCCGCCGATTACAGTAGTACCTACTGATCTTGATTTCCCTTTTGAGCCTATAGATCCCGAAATGAAGACAAAGGCGTCATTTCCGACATTAGCTAATAATGTATTAACATATGTCCCGGTGTAATTTATTGCTGAACCTGAACCGTAGATTATCAGTGCAGGAGTGTAATCTTTAGCTCCTGTGACAATCAGCTGTGTTGTTCGTATTTGGCTGGCTTTAAAATCTAATGACATTCACCAACCCCCTTAGACTGCAGCAACATGGACGTGAACTTGGCCAGTGAATGCTGCTGATGCTGTGACTGTTACCTGCGCTGTAGTAATTGACGTGATAGTCACGCTTACATTTGTTCCGCTGTTACCTGCCGTGTCCACAGTCGTTATAACGACCGATGGAACTGCGGAGTATGTGGACGTGAACGTGTATGATCCGGATTCTGCATTATTGAATGTAATTTTTCCTGCTTCCACTGATGCATCTCCTTGGATGTTATCATACTCGTAGACGAACTGTGGAGGGAACCTGACATACGGGTAGACTTTCACAAATCTATTTAGATCTCGCTTCTTGTATGCAGCCACAGCATCCTCACTGTTCTAATTATCAGAGAACTTGTGAAGCCAGAGTTGCAAGCTCAGATCTTTCACCCTTTAGGAGCGTAATATGACCAGCAATGGCGTGGTTCTTCAGCTTTTCTATGATAATTGTCAGACCATTTGAAAGACTGTCTAGATACGGCGTGTCAATCTGGTCTGTGTCTCCCAAGAGGACTACCTTGGAATTCTCACCTATTCTTGTGATGATTGTCTTTAACTCGTGAATAGTAGCATTCTGTGCTTCGTCAACGATCAAGAACGTGTTGTTGAAAGTTCTTCCTCTAATGAAAGAGAGCGGTGAAACTTCAATTTGACCATTCTTTCTCATGACTTCGAAGTATGTAACATCCTTAAATGCAGTCCTAAAATTATCAAGTATTGGTGACAGCCATGGACTCATCTTCTCATCAATGTCGCCTGGAAGGAATCCAATCTCCTTTCCTACAGTCTGCATCGATCTTGTGATGACAATCCTCTCGTACTTCTTTTCCTGGATGCCTGAGAGGCCTGCCATCAGAGTTAGGTAAGTCTTTCCTGACCCTGCGATGCCTGTCATGGTGACCAACTTCACATCATCTCTGGAGAGAAGGTCGACTGCAAACTTTTGCTCCTTGCTACGTGGAGACACACCGACCATCTTGGTAAAGTTATTTGTGAGAGGAACGATCTTCTTATCTCTACACACGCCTATCATTGACTGGTTTCCATGCTTAACTGTGACGAACTGGTTGGGTAGGAGTTCGACTTCAAGATCCTCAGGATCTAACTTACTACACTCGTAGAACTCATTGATATATGATGAATCAATTTCTTCAATCTCGACCTGACCCGTGTAGATCTCGCTCTTGTCATGGACAATCCTGTCCTTGTAGTAATCTTCTGCATAGACACCAAGTGAGTCGCACTTTATTCTAAAATTGATGTCTTTAGTCACCATCACAACGGGATTAGCACTCTGCTTCTTGTAGTAGAACGCCGTTCCGATAATTTTATTGTCTCCTGTGTTCGGGTCTAATCCATCTGGCACAGGTCTGAGATTGATATCGACTCTTATTGTCTGGTCGTGACCTGCGAGAACACCATCGTGAAGAGAGCCTGTCTTTCTAAGATCATCAAGGTATCGATTTACGTACCTGGCACTCTCGCCAAGGAGGCCTGGCTTATCCTTAAATCTATCCAACTCGTCTAGAACAATGAGGGGTATTACAACATCATTTCCTGGAAATGAGTGAATTGCGCACTTATCGTAAAGCAAAACCGACGTGTCTACGATAAAAGTCTTACGCTTATTGTCAGCCATTATTTGTGCCTCGTAGTAAAAGTTTGAAAAAAGAACTAAATTTACTTATGGGAGTTCAAAATGAAGTGTTACCAATTACATGAGAAGAAGGATCTATGCTGCAATAATAAGTCATGCAGGATGTGGATAAAAGCTTCTGAGCATCAGAATTGCACTTTAATCGCATCAAAGAAAGGTCCAATGTCTCTACAACAGATTGGTGAGATCCTCGGAGTGACACGAATGAGAATCTGCCAGATAGAGAAAAAGGTAATAGAAAAACTCTCATCAATGATAAATTAGGCTCAAACAAAAAACGCCACCCCTAAAGGTGGCGTTTCTCATGTAATGAGAATCAAGTTGCGGGAGTCTCATCGGTGTCAAGAGTGACCTTGACAAGGTCAGACGCTGCCTTCTTAAGCAGGCGAAGACCCTTGCGAGACCGGACACCGGCTGTCTTATTTCCCTTCGCAGTCTTCTTAAGATCTACATCAAGACTCTCAACGAGGACTCGAAGCTCCTCCCACTTACCAAGAATGTCTGCCATTTAAACCTCCAAAAGTTTCTTATTTTTGTTATCATCAGACAAAATGTCTGTCTTGAAATTTTTCACCACCGTAGAGATCTCCAGTAGTGCATCTCTATCTTCTAATTCTAGAGATAACAAGTAAATTATCTGCAGAATTTGATCTTGTGAAACACCAAAATTCAATATCTCAGAAGTAATCTGCCTACACTTGAGGAGATCTTCTGCCTTCTTGTCATTTTCGCTCTTTCCAATCTTCATTCAACACCTATATCATCTTGTCTGGTCTCAGTTCTTACTTTGAATGTTCCGTCTTCTTTGATGTGTAAGATCTTAAGTTGAATAATGTCTGCCTTGTCATCTTTGCTGATGATGACTTCTTTTTCAAACTTATTGTCAAGAATGAATTCAACATATTCCCATGTAGAAATATCGACATTCTGTTGTGTAAGAAATTCTACAAGTCTAGCAGGTAGACTCATTTTGATGTCTTCAATAGTTCTCAAGGATCTGCCTTCTTCAAGGCCATGAACAATCTCTGACTTGCAAAGATCTACAATCTTATGAATTATTCCACAATTATTGCACTGTGACAATTTTTGTTGGACCTTGTCATCATCAACTAGAGAAAAAACAATAAACTTATGATAAAGTGCAGGAGTCCTGTTCCTAAACTGCGGAAGGACACAGTGACACTCAATCAGATGGCGAATACCTTCAATCGGCATAGTCTTTCTTGATATCTCTAACTAGAGAATCAATTTGCTTGAATGCACCTGCTCCAGCCTGTTCAAATGACATGTTGACGATGTTACAAAGTGCTTCGAACTCTCTGTCATTCAACTTAAACATGCCGCGGGTCCTTGCTTCCACGATGTTGGAAACAACACGATCCTTGACAAAATCGATGGAATGCTTGAAGCTGGTGTTGACTTTCAATTCTAAAGACATTTTTCTACTCCCTAGTGTATTTGATGACGGTGCCTGTTCTATTGACTTGTTCTTTAATCGACGCATATGAATCCAATGCCTTATAAACTCTAGAAAACGGTTGAACATCTGTTTTTCCAAATAATAGACACAAGATGCGGTCAGGTAACTCTACTACGTTATTTTTTTCAATAAAACCTGTCGCAAGTATTCCAGGACAACTCCTGAAAAATACATCAACTTCTTCGACAACTTTATTGTCCTTTGAGACATCATCTCGACCGATTGCAACATGGATCTTAGATGATGAAAGACACTTCACTCTCTTTTGATACAGATGATTAACATCCAAGTCTGTCTCTGACTTAGAGATAACTTCTCTTAGCAACTTATCTGTCGCAGTCTTTGCTCGGGCGTTTCTTATGATGATTCCAGAACCTGTCACTTCTACAGCATCGATCTTGATCTTTCCGCGTGTGATAGACTGTGAAATTGTCTCACCCTTTAACGCAGTGATAGGTTCGGTCATACACGCTGTTCCTACATCCACCATTGTTTGGATGCTGAACTCATCTGAGTTGACTTGGCCGACGATAACATCGATTGTCTTTCTGTCGAAGTTGTTCTGGATTACATTTAGAGGTTCAGGAAGTATTCCTGCGCAGATGATCAAATAAGGTTCTGAAGTTTTATTCGCATCTTCAAGTAGATGATAAATCTCACCTATCGACTCAATGATCCCATCTATGATCACTACATTGACTTCTTTCTTCGACCAATGCCCCTTCTGTAGGAAGTGAGGATGGACCTTAATGTTATCAAAGATGTAGCCATTGCTTTTGGTTATTGTCGTATCTCTCAGCAGACTCTTTGTGACCGAGATGTGGTCGCCTAGACTGTAATCCTTTATAACATTATTGACGATATGAAGAGATATTTCGCTAAGTGACTGAGCCTTATATTCTTCGAATTGCGACTGCTGACAGAGTCCTGTAGCATTCTTATCGATCAGTCGCTTGATATCCTTAATGGAATCATCATCTAGCTTGAAGAGTGTGTTCTTCCTCACATCTTCAGCAAGAAGGTTGGAGACAAGCCTGAGAAATATTTGTCCTGAGCCTGCTGCATATTTCTCACAATCGATTGCTGTCATCTCGATGATAGGAAGAAATGTGCTAGAGAACCAGTCGTCGCCATTAGTATTTGATAGAATCTTCTGGACTGGGTCTTTTATCAGGTTTCCACCAACCAGAAGGTCACCAGAATTTGTTAGTTCCTGCACACCTTCAAGTCTTTTAATGAGATGGTACTTGAATTCCTTCTCAGGAATAATTTCTGTATTCATGATTTTTATTATATAGCGTCCTTATCTTATTGAATTCTGATCTGTCTTTCTCTAATAACAGTTTATAGTATAGATCTCTAAAGAACAATGCTATTGTCTACTAATTTGAATTTGTAAACCATTCTCAGCTGACTGTATGCTTCTGATACAGATTTCTTTAGGTCTTTCTCTCCCCTCAAGATCTCAGCAAACAGGTTATGGGATAAATATTGTCAGGTAAATCACATGAGCAGAAAAGTCTACATCGATAAAGACCTGAATATGTCACCTGACGACATCAAACATATCTTCATATTCTGCAAAGATTGCATGTCTGAACTGGGACTAGACTGTGACTTCTCAGTCAAGATAGTCGTAGACAAGGCAAAGCACGGAATTAAGACAACAGCATACTACAATCCCGAGAACAACTTGGTCTGTGTCCTCGGGAAAGGTCGTCATGTTCTAGATGTCTGCAGGTCAATCGCACATGAGATGACTCACATGATGCAACACGAGCGAGGCCTGATCACGGGACCCATCAAAGATGTGGGTGGATTCCACGAAGACCAGGCCAACTCTAAGGCAGGCGAGATAGTCAAAAGATTCATCTACAAGATGAAGCTCTAGGACCCGCTGAAGATCTTCTTAAGTTCTCGCTTGGTCTTGATGTCAAGCTTCCACTCGTTTTCCTGGTAAACTGCCTCCAGTGCCTCGATGAAAAACTTCTCGGTGCCAAACCGTGTCCTGATCTCACGAATCGTTGAAGTCGTCACATTACCCATCCTGTGATCGTATAAGGCCTTTGTGAACTCTCCAGAGTAACCATCGGGAACCGTTAGGCCTGGACGAGACGAATCAAAACTCATAGTATCTCCTAGCCATTATTATACTAGTTTTGCGTCTATTTACAATCTCGAGGTTGTCGTGTATCGACCTGCCTTCGATGGATCAAAAGGCGGTTGCAACTGACTCTGTGGTATGTCGTAGTTTCCTGAGACGGGCAATGTCCTGCGAAGCAGAGTTTCCAATCGGAGAATGAGGCCAGGAGCATCAATCTCGTCAGCCCGAACAAGGTCAAGAATGTTGCTTAAGACGGCAGCGATCTTCCTCCCATCTTGCATCGAGGCACCACCCAGGCTCCTCATCGCATCCTTGATGATCACCTTTAACTTGACGGGTGCATCACTAGCGATCCCGTCAAGGACCTGGAGGACCTCATCAATGTCCGTTAGGATCTCGGCAGTCGAATCACCGACAGGAGAACGAAGTTCTCGGATCAGTGACCTAAGAATTCTTTCCGTTCTCATCATGAGCCTCACAGACAATACATATCTTATTTGAAAATATTCGATTTGCTTCTTGATGTTTTAACGTTCAGCGATTGGGTACTTGATCCCACGGTCACCGTACCGGCGCTCTAAATGATCTGTGAAGTTAAAATTATGTGCCTGAATCTCAGAACTTCGGATGAAAGTCCCGGTGTGCATCTCGTTAAATGCTGCTTCATGACCACAATTATTAGAAATAAGGATTTCATCGAGCGTGTGGTGCATCTGCACAAATGAACGAACTGACTCGGGATCGCCG
>Ga0209401_1002908_pt1 | contig 10913 bp, 8 predicted proteins | sample M_140807_MF_Meta_FD_187318 | JGI IMG/M metagenome (GOLD analysis project Ga0209401, IMG submission 187318) | Freshwater microbial communities from Lake Montjoie, Canada to study carbon cycling - M_140807_MF_MetaG (SPAdes) (version 2) | ecosystem: Environmental > Aquatic > Freshwater > Lake...
ACTGGAACACATGAATGATAACTTTGATCGAGTTTATTTTATTCCTGGAAATCACGATCTATACTATCGCGACAAGCGTGATATTCAAAGTGTTGAATGGGCACGCCACCTCCCCAATGTTGAAATTTGTAACGATTGGTTTTCCAGTGGTGATGTGGTTATTGCTCCTTGGCTGGTGGGCGACGACCATAAACGCTTGGCTAAGTTAAAAGGCAAATACATGTTTGGGCACTTTGAACTGCCCGGGTATCTCATGAATGCCATGGTAGAGATGCCGGATCACGGCGAAGTGCGACGAGAAGACTTCACAAACTTTGAACATGTGTTCACCGGACACTTTCACAAACGCCAGACCAAGAAGAATATCACTTACATAGGCAACTGCTTTCCGCACAACTACGCAGATGCCGGAGACGACGCCCGCGGTCTTACCATATTAGAATGGGGTGCGGCGCCTGTGTATCATGAGTGGCCCGATCAACCTAGATATCGTGTGTTAGGGCTAGCCAACATCATCGACAATGCTGCTGCCTTGCTTGCACCTAGAATGCATGTGCGTGTGAACTTGGACATTGAGATTTCATATGAAGAAGCCAATTTTATCAAAGAAACATACATCAAGGACTACGGTCTAAGAGAGATGGCCTTGATACCCAACAAGAACTCATTGGTAGACACAGACATGGCACCTGGTGAGATCAAGTTTGAATCAGTGGATCAGATTGTGACTGATCAGATCACCAACATTGAATCAGAATTCTACGACAACAAGCTACTGTTAAAAATCTATCAGAATCTATGATCCATCTCCGCGACCTCACAGTAAAAAACTTCATGAGCGTGGGCAATACCACGCAGGGTATTGACTTTGACCGTAGTGACCTTACACTGGTGCTGGGTGAAAACTTGGACATGGGCGGTGACGGGTCTCGCAATGGCACAGGCAAGACCACCATCATCAATGCATTAAGCTATGCACTGTATGGGCAGGCACTGAGCAACATCCGCAAAGACAATCTTGTGAACAAGACCAATGCCAAACACATGCTGATCAGCCTGGACTTTTCAGTAAGCGGGCAGAACTATCGAATCGAGCGTGGACGCAAACCCAATGTGCTCCGGTTCTATGTGAACGATGAACACCAAAACGCACAAGACGAAGCACAAGGCGACAGCCGAGAAACACAAGAAGCTATCGAGCGTGTGTTGGGCATGAGCCACGACATGTTCCAACATATTGTTGCCTTGAATACATACACGCCGCCGTTCTTGAGTCTCAAAGCCAATGAACAAAGAACCATCATTGAACAACTGTTGGGTATCACGCTGTTGAGCGAACGTGCTGACCGTATCAAGGAATTGAACAGACAGACCAAGGATTCCGTCCAGGCAGAGGAACTGCGAATCCGTGCAGTGCAGGAAGCTAACAAACGCATTGAAGAACAGATTGCCAGTCTAGAGAAACGACGGATCTTATGGCTACGCAAGCAAACAGAAGATACAGAAGGCCTGGCACAAGGCATCGCTGATCTTGAACATATTGATATCGCAGCCGAGGTTCAAGCACACAGAGATCTAGAAACTTATCATGCGGTGAAAAAAGCAATTGATGAAGCCAATCGCTGGATCCGGCAGATCGACACCGACGATGCAAAACTGTTGAAACAAAAGACTCAGATTGAAAAAGATCTCTCACAGATCGCCGGCCACAAGTGTTTTGCCTGCGGCACAGACATACACGACAACAGCCTCGATACGGTGAAAGCACAGCGTGAGAAGACTCTGCTAGAAATCTCATTGCAACTGTTGACCAATGACACACAACGATCTGAACATCAAGATCGACTCCAAGAACTTGGTGAACTGGGCACAGCACCTGGTGTATTCTACGACAGCCTGGAGCAGGCCTTGAATCACAAGAACACCGTAGACACATTGAACAAAGATCTTATTGCACGATCCGCAGAGACTGATCCCTACAGCGAACAGATCACAGAAATGCAGAATCAAGCCCTGCAAGTGGTCAGTTATGATACACTAAACGAATTCACTAGAGTGCAGGAACATCAAGAGTTTTTGTTAAAACTGCTCACCAGCAAAGACTCGTTTGTGCGTAAGAAGATCATTGATCAGAACTTGAGTTATCTCAACAGCCGACTCACACACTATCTTGATAGAATTGGATTGCCACACACAGTGAAGTTCCAGAACGATCTCACAGTGAGCATTGAAGAACTGGGTCGCGAACTGGACTTTGACAACTTGTCGCGTGGTGAACGCAATCGATTGATCTTGAGCATGAGTTGGGCATTCCGCGATGTGTGGGAGAGCTTGTATCAACCCATCAACATCTTGTTCATTGACGAGATGATTGATTCTGGCTTGGACACACAAGGTGTGGAGAATGCCTTGGCCCTGCTGAAGAAGATGAGTCGTGAACGACACAAATCAATCTGGTTGGTCAGTCACAGAGATGAACTAACCAGCAGGGTAGAGAACATTCTCCGGGTAGTGAAAGAGAATGGATTCACCAGTTACAGCACGGATGTTGAATTGGCATGAAGATCAACGATTCGACTTTTTGTGCTGCACCGTGGTTTCAACTTCGCAACAGCAGCTTGGGAAATTATCTAGCTTGTTGTTCAATCAGTCAAGACAAAAGTAAGTTTACTGGTCAGATTGACCATAAGTGGCCAACGCATAATCCTGCGGAATGGATGAATAGTGATTACATGCAGTATCTACGACAAGAGTTAACCAACGGAAATCGCCTACCCGAGTGCGACACATGCTGGCAGCGTGAAGATCACCAGATGGTTAGTCAGCGACAAGTGCTCAACAATACCATCAGTTACAATCAAGGAGATCGGCTTGATCAGACCTGGGTAAAACCCTATTTCAACAACAAGACTGACTATGCACATGATCTCTTGGTGATAGCAGACATCAAACTCACTAATTTATGCAATTTTGCCTGTGCGATGTGTGTGCCTGAAGACAGTACACAGATCTACTCTCAATGGAGAAAAAACAAAAAACACACATGGGTGATCCAGCAGTTACAAAAAAATCCAAATTACCTGGACCAGGTCAAACAAGTGTATGTTGACAAGCACAATCATCAACTGTTGCAATATGCAATACAGAAAAAAGTTCGTCATATAAAAATTTTAGGTGGTGAGCCATTGCTGGATCAAGTGGCATTGGATCTACTCAGCGCCGTTGATCCTGGACAGAAAAAACGCACCTCACTGATCATCATCACCAATGGCAGTGTTGATCTAGATTCTGTGTGCCAGAAACTGGGAGATTTTCAAACCATACAATTTATCATGAGCCTCGAAGGTGTTGGTGCGGTTCAAGACTACATACGAAAAGGCAGCAGTTGGGGTGTGATAGAAAAAAATGTTGATAATTTTTTGATAAAGTATTCAAACTCAAAAAACAATCTAAGAATACATCATACTGTTCAAGCACTGTCTCTGTATCATTTGCATGAACTGGTTGATTGGTGTGATAGCAAAAATTTACAGTTATCCACAGAAATTCTAACCGGGCCCGAATACATGTCAGTTGCGGTGATACCCGAAGAGTTACGCCTGACATGTTTTCAAAAGTTGATTGACAATCATCCTGGGCTGGTTGGGTCAATACAAAAGATCAAGTATCAGGCTGATCTGAAATCCCAATTGCAAGATTTTTTAACTTGGTATGATCCCAGCAATACCTGGCAGAATACGTTTCCAGAATGGCGCCTTGAGTCTCAAGTGTGCTAGACAATTCCATTTAGAACTTTACAAAAATTACACAACTTCATCAAAGGCATAACTACGTGACTCAAGTAACACAACTGCAACATGACATGGCTATATCAAAACACCCCAGTGGAGACATTGCCCGAATCATGTGTGGGGTTTGTTTACATGATCACAAATAATCTCACTGGACGCAAATACATAGGCAAAAAACTGGCAAAGTTCTCAAAAACCACTTACAGAACAGTCAAACAAAAAAACGGCATCAAAAAGAAAAAACGCATACGAAGCAAAATTGATTCAGATTGGCAACAATATTATGGATCCAGCGCAGAACTATCCGCAGACATTGAAAAATTAGGCACCGACAATTTCACCAGAGAGATACTCTACTACTGTGCAAGCAAGAGTGAATGCTCATACATTGAGGCACGCGAGCAGTTCAGTAGAAGAGTATTGGAATCACAAGATTATTACAATGGCCACATACAGGTAAGGGTACATGGCCGCCAAATCTTAAATCGAATATGACCAAGCTCGACTACACCAAAAGCAACAAAAGTGACACTGCGTTTTTAAATGCCCCGTATTGGACCAATCCAACATCGGGTTTTGACCGAGCATGGCACGATCAAAGACAAAATCTCAAGCAAAATCTAGGCATCCACAAAGAACACGATTGGGAAATCATCAACGAACCTACCGGACCACATGCAGGCAAAGTGGTGTGCAACACTTGCAAAAATAAAAAAGGTAAAAGTATGTTTGTCGCATGGATTCCCAAAGGCTATATTTTATCTAACACCTAAGGTTGGCGGGCCAGTTTGTAATACCGCTGTGGAAAAACCGGGGAATAACCGGACACGTGACATATTGATGCACTCCCGTCAGTAGATCTGACTATCCTGAAAAATCGGAAGTGAGCATGAGGGTAGAACCATACGCCCCACGCATTGATATAGTATGAATGTTGGCATACGAAAAACCGTGCTATAAAAACTTAGACACTAGGAACGAGGTCTAAGACGCTGGCAACAGCGAGTCGATGTAGGTAGGGAAAGATCAGAGCCCATTAGCATCACGGTAAAAACACCTATTTCCAATGTCTTGGCTGTGACAACTCACATGAGGACAAAAGACGGAACCGTGCAAAACGGTTCCGTCTGACTAAAACAATCTACATGAAAACTTTGTCACTTCGTTCTCCAAACAAGATTGATGAGCGCAAGCGAATCAATAGACTTGCGTGGCAAGTCTCTATAGCATATAAATTTCTATCTGAGCAATATTCAATCAAGACATATTGTGTGACGCACTTGTACTAAAGATAAGTATTGTGTGTATAAAAAAGGTGTCAAGGATTCCAGATGTTTGAAAACATAAAAGCAATCAGGTCATTGCAGTGCCCAGATCATGCTATAAATTTGCCTCCCAATGTACTAACAGTGATGTGGTTCCTGGGCAAAAGATGCAACTACGACTGCGGCTATTGCAGCCCTCACACTCATGATGCAGTGAGTCCTTTTGTGGATCCACAACAGAGTAAGCAATTTATTGACACTGCTGTTACCTGGGCCAACTCAAACAACAAAAAAATCAAGTGGTCATTCACTGGTGGTGAGCCTTTCCTGGATCCTGCATTGCTTGCTATAGTAACCACCCTGAGTGATAGCTCTACCACAGAACAAATCAACATCATCACAAATGGCAGCTTGCCTCTGAGTCACTATGAGAGATTTTCTGGGTTGGTGGCCGGCATAACATTTAGCGTGCATCTTGAAAGATCCGCTGCGGAAATACAAAAAATCATCAACACCATGATTGAGTTGACACAACAACAAAAAATATTTGTATCATGTAATCTCATGTTCCTGCCCGGCAAACAAAAAGAGATTGAAAAAATTGTGCAGCAACTACAGAAAAACAAAGTCAATTTTGTGTTGAGAAAGATATCGCCTGATCCAGACGCTAAGTGGTTGACTCCGTTTGTGGCTCCAAACAAATTTAAAAAATCACTGGAACTAAAGTCAGTTGATCAACAGTCTGATAACAAGCAGCAGTGGAAATCCATGAAAGATCAACAGTTGACCAATCTTTCACACAGCTACTACAGTGATCAAGAGCTTGAATATTTAAAAATCATCAACACACAACCGGTGTGGCAGAACATGGGCTTATGGTATGGTCAGGATCAGTATGAAGAAATCAACACTGACCTGTTGTTGTCCCTGGGCAAAAATCAATTCCAAAACTGGACGTGCTATGCAGGTGTGGACAATGTGTATGTGGATTTTGATGGTTATGTGTATCGAGGCATGTGCCAGGAAGGCGGCCGGATTGGCCACATGCGTGATTGGTCAGGATTCGCAACACAGCCCGTGACATGCAGTCGAAATCATTGCGGCTGCAACCAAGACATCGCAGTGAGAAAAGCTCGAGACTTGGAATCATTGAGATTGATCAATGGCCAAGAGTGACACCATGTGCTGCTTGCCTTTCATGGCAGTGGATCAAAAGCAAGGGCGTCGCTCACCTTGCTGTCACACAGCATCACAGCATTGGGGATCCTTTGCCACTATTGAAGAATATTGGAATAGTGAGTCATTGGCTGGTCTGCGACAGCAAATGGTCAATGGTCAACGTGCGGCAGAATGTGTGTATTGCTGGAGGGCCGAAGATGCCGGGCAAATCAGCATGCGACAGAGTGTGAATCAAAGCCGCTCTCACATGATTGATTTTGATCGGCCAATAATAAAACAGGTCAAGTTAAACACCGGAAACACCTGCAACATCAGTTGCATGATGTGTTTTGATTCAGTGAGTTCATCCTATGAAAAATTGTGGAGCACTGATACCACCTGGATCATGCCAGAGAACAAGCTCAAAAAACTCAGTTATGATCACCACATGCAAGAGTACATACTTGAGCATGCTGGTGACATCGAAGTGATTGAAGTGCTGGGTGGCGAACCACTGTTTAATAAACAATTCATACAGTTGGCCGAATCATTGGCAGCATCAGGTGCAGCTGAACACATGACCATGATCATAATAACCAATGGCACGCTGTTGACCCAGCGACTGATTGATCTATTTCAAAAGTTCAAGAAAACAGTTTTTGCAGTGAGTGTGGATGGTGTGGGATCAGTAAATGACTATCAACGCTGGCCCAGCCGGTTTGTTGAGATCGCTGCAAATCTTGACAAGATAAACTCTCATTTTGATCTCAGTCTGTTGCCCACGGTCACAGCAGTGAACATCATTGGACTGGCTGATCTGTATGAGTTTGCACAGAGTAAAAATTACGTGATAAACAACATTTCACCAGTGGATCAATGGCCACAATTGAATCCATCAAATCTTCCAGATCAACTGAAAAAACTGGTGGATTCAAAATTTGATTATCTCATGCAGGGATCAGGTGACACCGATAGTCTTTTGAAATTTGTGGCACGATGGGATCACCAAAGAAAAATACACATACAAGACTACATGAGTGAGTGGACCAATATTGTAAATTGATCAGAAGAACGGCAATCCGGATTTCTTGGTGGTTTCTAAGTTTTCTGTGATCAGTGTGTTGATCAGTTCTCGTTCTTGTGTGCCCAGGGCCATGGTTTGATCATATGTCATACCACCGCGCATGAACCAACTTATCTTTAATGCTTCCTGGCGTATGGCCTGACAATCTTTTTCCATTTTATCTATCAACTCACTGACTTCCCCAGGATCGGATTTCAGGAGTTGCTGCCGAAAAAACTTGCCATGTCCAGAGTAAATGGTTGTTTGTATTGGTGCTTGCAACTGCTGCAGGTGAGATTCAGTGGTTTGATCTCACTGAGCTCACGTTGTTGTATGATGTGATCTTTCAGTTGATTGAAAATCTTGCTATCACAATTGTGTAGATAATCCAATATGAATTCATGTTCAGTAACCATGGCAGTGGGTGATTTAATAGCACCAATGCTGTGAGCCACGGTCTTGATAGTGAGTTCATTGATAGCAGCCATGATCTCTTTTAATTTTTCCAATCTGGCCTGATCATCAAGATCTTGACTGGCCAGTGCATTGATCTTTTGCTGCTGTTCCAGCTGTACTTGATTGTTTAGATTCACAGTGTGATATGTGATTGGACTAAAATAAACTTCTAGATCTCCCACACTCAGGGGTTCTTCGTAGTTGCCTATCCGGATGCCATCATTCACTGCTCGTAGATCTATCATGACATCTTCTAGTTCTTTGCATTCCGGGCAAGTGGGTGTGATGGCCATGGCATGGCCGTAACTGGCTATTCTGATGGCCACCAGCACAGCATCCACATCTACTCCGGGCATGACCCAGGGATCTCTGATGGATGGCACACAACTGCGGATCACACTCACTGTGGCAGCACCATTGAATAACGCATCCGGGGTGCGGTAAGTGATTTCATCCACCGAAGTCATGGGCAGCACTGGCAATTCTCCGTTGGGCGGCATGTTCAGTGTGCCCGGAGGATAGAATCGGCCCTGACTGGGCAATCGGATGTAGATGGCAGGTTGGCGAAAGTATTGGGTCAGCGGGTTGTTTGGCAGCATAGATTTCCTCGATAAATATAATTATGACAAAGTCTAACCCGGAAAAAATTATAAGGAACCGCCATGTCAATGACACTTGAAGAACAAAGACAATTTACGTTAATGCAAGAAGAACTAGCCAGGTTGCGGCGTGCCTTCGGCGAACTGGGTGGTGCCACTGGCAGTGCTGGAAAAGCTGCTTCGGCATTGTTAGGCCCATTTGCGTCATTGTTCGACACCGCATCCAGGGGCGCTACTGGTCTCAGTACCTATAACACCATACTTGATCAAAGCGCAGAAGAACTAAAGAAATTTATAGGATTCAGTTCTACTTTTGGTACAATCCTGACGACCATGGGTGATGCAGGCATTGCCTATGTCAAGATGACCACCACCATGACGGATGCATTGATGACGGGCTATCAAGGCTTTGCCGCTGTGGGTGCTGCTGCCAAAGCAGATCTCAAGGACACGGCCGAAACTTTCCGAAAATTTGGTGCCACATCCGTAGCAGATTTTCCAAAAATCACACAGATGATCGCAGAGAATGGTGACACACTGGCAAAACTGGGCGGCACCATGGCCCGGGGTGTGACACAATTTGCCAATCTTGCGGCCAGTGTACAACAGACTGGGCTGCAGACCGAGTTCCTGGCCATGGGCATGACTGTGGATGGCATCAACAAGGGTCTGGCAGGATATCTCAAAACAATAACTACCACTGGTCAGGCTCAGAAAATGACCCAGGATCAGGTGAATGCAGGGGCTGCTGAATACATCAGAAACATGGATGTACTCAGCAAGCTCACAGGCAAGAGTGCGGAAACCATACAAAAAGAGCGCGACGAACGCATGCAAGATGAGCGATATCGTCTCCAGCTGCGGGAACAACAAAAGATAGTGGACCGAGGTGGCGCCGAAGGTGCAAGAATGGCGCAAACGATGAAAGACAATGTGGAGTTATTGGATCTACTAAGGGCCATTGATCCAAAGCTGGAGAAAGCAGCCATGAGAGCAATGGGTCCAGCCGGGATGACTAGCGAAGAAGGTCGGCAACTGTTTATGACAGATCCAAAACTTTACCAGATGTTTGCTGAAAGAAACCGTGGAGGCACAGCAAGCAACGAAGAAATACTGGCACAAGGGGCTCGCGGCGGTAAAGCATATGTTGATACTTTTGGAGCTCTGGCTCTATTTGGGGGCAAAGCCCCGGGACTTGACACGGTCGCCGTCATGGGATTGGAAAATAGAGGGGCCGGGCAAGCAACAAGAAATGCCGAATCTGCGGGAGCTGGAAAACCCCCCACCACAGCCACCCAGGATGCCAAGGACCAACAGGAGGCACAACGAAAACAAGTAGATGCCACTGTTGGCGTGGTGGTTGAGATCATTCAAAAACAACAGCAAGTGGCCCGAGATCTCAGCGACATGTCAACCATAGGCATAGTACCAGTTGGCAAAGCACTGGCTGAGATAGCAGGAAAATTTAAACAACTTACCGAAATACTGCCTGGCACACGACCACTCACTGATGCCCAACGTAACGATCAAGCCGGTGGTGAAGGCGTGGGACGTGGTGTACCTGGTGCGACTAGGGAAACCATCGAGCGTAGAGCTATCGACGACTTGAAAAACATAACCGACCTGCTCAAAGAATCAGCTGCCAAAGCCGGTGTGGCCGCTGGGTCGACTCTAGACGCAGTGATTACTGGAATTGGAGAGTTGCTAAAAAGACCGGATCAAGCTGTACCATCTAGACAAGACAATAATCAAGATCAAAATCAAAATACCGGTCCTCGGCCTTTGCTAAGTGGCATTGTAGAAAACCTGTCTGCATCTGTCAGTCGAGGTTATGTGAATATAGCATCGGTGGACAACATTAGATTTCCTGAAATGACCACTTCTTATCGAACCAGTCTAGATCCCGACATGATGAGCAGGGTTGCAGGATTTGCAAACACACGTGAAACCACTACAGAAACAGCATCAACAGCTCTGCGTGATTCAGACGTGATCGCTTCCAATGCGTTGGTGTCACAAAAATTAGATGATCTCATTGATGTCATGCGTAAAGGTGTGGGATATCAGCGCAAGATCAGCAATCAAGCCTATGCATAGCAATAAATAACACACTATGGCAGAACCAAAACAAGGCTGGAAAAAATACTTCAAGGTGGCAGATCTATCGGGACAGATGAGCCCAATCGCGGGCGGCAGAGATCAGGGCCTGCCCGGATATCCCAAAAACGACGGCAGACGAAACAATCAAGCTGACACAGACTTCAGCTTTCGTAACTATGCCAGCCGATTGCCCGAAGTGTACTCTGGACATCCCAATCGTATCGAACGCTACAATCAATACGAAAACATGGATGCTGACTCAGAGGTGAATGCATGCTTGGACATCATCGCTGAATTCTCCACACAGCTGAACGAACAGAACGACACACCGTTTGACATAACCTACAACGATGATCCCACAGATCACGAGATTGAAATCATACGCAAACAGATGCAGCAATGGGTCAAGCTGAACAAGCTGGATCAACGCATATTCAAACTGTTCCGCAACACCATCAAATACGGTGATCAGGTGTTTGTG
>Ga0209401_1002910_pt1 | contig 10910 bp, 6 predicted proteins | sample M_140807_MF_Meta_FD_187318 | JGI IMG/M metagenome (GOLD analysis project Ga0209401, IMG submission 187318) | Freshwater microbial communities from Lake Montjoie, Canada to study carbon cycling - M_140807_MF_MetaG (SPAdes) (version 2) | ecosystem: Environmental > Aquatic > Freshwater > Lake...
AAATGGATCTGGGCCAACCCTTTTTGAATCACCGACCCTATGTACAGCCCATCCTCCACCAAGAGCATAAGCTTCAATGGGATGCTGCTGCTGCCAATTACCCGCGTTGGTTGGAAGCCAACTGGCAGGGGGCGGGGGCTGCCGGACTCCATGCCTATGAACGCACTTGGGGTGTCCTGGCTTGGGGTTTGGTACGCGAGGCGGGTTGGTTGGATGTCGAAGGGTATATCCAGGCTTGTCGCCTACGCTGGCAATCCCAAGGTCGATGGGTGGATGCCTTGTGGACCGAGGCGGAACAGGTTGAGCGGAGCAGCGTGGTGGATGCTCGAGGTGTCTTTGCCCACAGTGGAAGCGAGTTCTTGGCCCGTTTAAAGCCAACAAAGGGAGAATTGGTTGAATTTACCCTCCCTAACGGCCCCGCTTCGGTCATGATCAAACGGGATCTTTTCTTGCAACCCCTGGGAGGGGATCGTTACCGCGCCGGGGCCACCTTTGAGTGGCATGATTTTTCGCCTAGTTCCACCGAAAAGGGCAAGGCCAAATTGCAAGCGGGTTTGGTCCAATTGTTAGGGGAGGACCTATCGGGAGCCTATGATTTTGAGTACAAAGCCGGCCTAAGACCGGCATCGCACGACCGAAGACCCTATGTGGGGGCCCATCCTGGGGGAGGTAACCGCTGGGTTTTTAACGGTTTTGGGGCCAAAGGCGTCTTGCTTGCCCCGCTTTTGGCTTCTGAATTGACCGCTGCGATGGAAGGAAAAGGGGTTTTGAATCCAGAAGCGGATACCAAACGGCTAGGACCCTTCCATTCTGGGGACTTAGAGGCCTGATTTTCCAAGCAAATCGTTGAGGGCAACGTCCAAGTCGGGGAAATCATAGACAAATCCCTGGTCCTGTACTTTTTGGGAGGAGGCCAAGACCCCTTCCAGGATGAGGGTCGATCGAGGTCCCATAATCCATCGTAGGGGCCATCCAGGCAAGGCCATCCAGAGAGGTCGGTGCAGGGCTTTGGCCAAAGAGCGCATAAAGCCCAGGTGCCTGCGAGGTAACGGTGCCACGGCATTGTAGACGCCCGATGGCCATTCCGTGTCAAACAACGCATGCACGATCAAACGCACCATGTCTTTTTCGTGAATCCAGGACATCCATTGTCGCCCAGAACCAATGCAGGCACCCAGACCCAGTTGAGTGACAGGGAGGAGGGGACGCAGGAGGCCCCCACGGGCCGAAAGAACCAAACCAATGCGCAGCGTGGTAAGCGGGGCCCAGGTCCCCAATGGCGCGCTGTGTTTTTCCCATTCGCTGGTCAGTTCGGCGAGAAATCCAGATCCTTTCGGGCTTTGTTCGGTGGCCACGGCCTCCCCATTCGCGTAATACCCGATGGCCGAGGCGGTGACAATGCGCTCAACAGGGGTGGCTCCCTGTTCCGAAGCGCGTTGAAGGGCGGCCGCCAGGCAATCCGCGCTTTGGGTTCGACTCAAGAGCAAATCCTTGCGGCGGGCCGAGGTCCATGCCTTGTCCGCAATCCCTGAACCGGCCAGGTTAACAACGTGGGTGACGCCTTGGAGGGCAGCCGGGTCCATGACCGCAGATTGGGGGTCCCAGGTAACGAAACTTAGGTTGGACCCCAATGCTGGCTTGGTGGGACCCGAGCGAGTCAGGATGCGAACATGGGCACCCAGGCCCACTAGGTATTGGCTCAGTGCTGTACCGATGAGCCCGGAGCCTCCGGCAATCAGAACAACCGGCGGGTGGGAAGATTCTTTGGATGAAATGGAGGGTGATGATAAAATAGTGTTTGATGAATTTTGTTGCATATGCAATTATTTACAGCTTAAGATGGTATAATTTTGCTTTGTTCTTTCAGGTTGTCTATTTGTAACACCCAATTTCAAGGTTTCCATGCATCAGTTTTCGTTTTTGACCGCTTCCGATGCCGTAGCTATCGAAGGCTTGTACCAACAGTACAACAACGATCCGGCCTCGGTGGATTTGGAATGGGCCCGTTTTTTTGAGGGCTTTGATTTTGCCCAAGGTGAAGGAGCCCCAAGACGAGGCTCCTCCCAAGAAGTTGTCAAAGAAATTCAAGCCGCGCTCTTGCTGGAAGCCTACCGGAATCGGGCTCACCTCGTTGCCCAAACCAACCCCATCCGCCCCCGCAAAGACCGGAACCCCGGGTTGGATCCGGCGCTATTTGGCTTAGGCCAGGAAGACCTGCCCCGCGTTTTTGCCGCTACCGGAGGCAAAACCCTGGGACAAGCCCTGGAAGATATGCAGGCCTGTTACGGGGGTAGCCTCGGCTTTGAATTTCAACATATCCGCGAGAAAGAAATTCGGGACTGGTGCCGGGATTATTTCGAGAACCGTTCCCCTGATTACGGCTTTGATTTGGACAAAAAGAAGCGTATCCTCCAAAAGTTAAACGAAGCCGTTGTTTTCGAAAATTTTTTGCATAAGAAATTTGTTGGGCAAAAGCGCTTTTCTCTCGAAGGTGGGGAGAACACCATTCCCGCCTTGGACGCCATTATACGGCGTGGATCCGAATTGGGCATTGAAGCCGTTGCAGTCGGCATGGCCCACCGAGGGCGCCTCAATGTCCTCGCCAACACCCTCGGCAAAACCTACGAATATATTTTTAATGAATTTGAAGGCATCAAGGATCCAGACCTCAGCTTTGGAGACGGAGATGTCAAATACCATTTGGGCTTTGCCTCCCAGTTGAATCTGGAGGAGGGTCGTACGGTGCATTTGGATTTAGTGCCCAATCCGTCGCACTTGGAGGCTGTAGATCCTGTACTTCAAGGATTTGTAAGAGCCAAATGCGATATGCTTTATGCCAAAGACTATCGTCGAATCCTTCCGATTCTTATTCACGGTGATGCGGCCCTGGCCGGTCAAGGCGTGGCTTCGGAAGTGGCCCAAATGTCCAGGCTCAAGGGGTATCAAACCGGTGGAACCCTGCATTTTGTGATCAACAACCAAATCGGTTTTACCACCGATTTTGATGATGCCCGTTCCTCGGACTATTGTACCTCGGTGGCTTTGGGTTTGGGCTGTCCTGTCCTTCACGTGAACGGGGATGATGCCGAAGCAGTTGTTTTTGCGGTCGAAATGGCCGTTGCGTTCCGGCAGCAGTTTGGTCGAGACTTCTATGTGGATATGTTGTGTTACAGAAAGCATGGGCACAACGAATCCGATGAGCCCAAGTTTACCCAACCCACCCTTTATGGTTTGATTGAGAACCACCCGGATCCTCGCAAAGTCTATTCGACCCGGTTGGAACAGAGCGGTCAGGTGACTGCTGATCTGGCGGTTGAAATGGAGAACAGCTTCAAATCCATGCTTCAAGATCGCTTGAACAAGGTCAAACAAAACGCCGTGCCCTATGCCTTGCAGCCTTTGGAACAACAATGGGCCGTGATGCGCAAGGCGACTTACGAAGATTTTAACCAATCCCCCGCCACCGGGGTGGAGCGTTCCAAGCTGGACGCAGTCCTGGAGGCACTTACGACCGTTCCCAACGATTTCCAGGTTCTTCGCAAAGTCCAAAAACTCATGGATGAGCGCCGGGAATCTTACCAACAAGGTCAGATTAATTGGGCCTTGGCCGAGTTGCTGGCCTACGGTAGTTTGCTATCCGACGGCCGCAAAGTTCGAATTTCTGGACAGGATGTGGTGAGGGGTACCTTTTCGCATCGTCATGCCGCTGCCAGAGATGAAAAGGACAATCGCTTGCATGTTTTTTTGAACCATCTCCCGATTGAGGCCCAAGGTCCATTTTCTATTTACAATTCCCTCTTATCCGAATACGCCGTTCTGGGTTTTGAGTACGGTTATTCGATGGCCTCCCCCAATGCCCTGGTGGTTTGGGAAGCCCAGTTCGGAGATTTTTCGAACGGTGCCCAAACCGTCATTGACCAATTTCTAAGCAGCGGCGAATCCAAGTGGCGGCGCATGAACGGTTTGGTTCTTTTGTTGCCCCATGGTTACGAAGGGCAGGGTCCCGAGCATTCCAGTGCCCGCCCTGAACGCTTTTTGCAATTGGCAGCCGAAATGAACATGGTGGTGGCCAATTGTACGAGTCCGGCTAATTTCTTTCATTTGATACGCCGGCAACAAGCGTGGGAATTCCGCAAACCATTGATCGTGATGACGCCCAAGGGATTGTTACGGCATCCGTCCTGTGTATCTGGGTTGGATGAATTGACGACCGGAGGTTTTAGGGAAATTATCGACGACGCCGAGGCCGATCCGCGCAAAGTGTTACGGGTTGTTTTTTGCACCGGAAAAATATATTACGATTTGTTAGCCTATCGCCGAGAAAACAAACGAAAGGATGTTGCTTTGGTCCGTTTCGAACAATTGTATCCGATGCCCGAGCCCCAGCTGGACGCCTTGTACCTGCGTTATCCCAAGGCCGAGTATTATTGGGTTCAGGAAGAGCCCAAGAACATGGGGGCCTGGACCTATATGTTACGATTCGAACAAAACCGTAACCTCAAACTGATATCCAGGAAGTCCAGTGCATCACCCGCAACGGGTTACGCCAAGGTTCACGAAAAAGAACAACAAAACATTGTTGTTCAAGCATTTACACTTTAGTTAATTCCATTATTTCCTCTCTGATTTTAGGCCCCAAAATTCAAAATCATTCTCATGGCGACCCTTGATGTTGTAATACCCGCGGTTGGAGAATCCATCACCGAAGTGGTGATTGGAAAGTGGTTCAAAAAGAACGGAGAGTCCGTTCGAATGGATGATATGTTATGCGAATTGGAGACCGACAAGGCGACCATGGAAGTAAACGCCGAGCAAGCAGGGATCCTCGAAATTCTCATCCCTGAAGGAACCACGGTGGCGGTGGGTGCCTTGGTGGCTCGCATCCAGACCGATGCGGCTGAAGGGGGACCTGCATCTGACGCGCCGGCTGCACCCGTCGCTTCCGCTGCTGCTGCTCCGGCGGCTGCGCCCCCCGCCCCAAAGGCTGCACCCCCCGCCCCGCCCGCTGCGCCCCTCGCCCCAGCTGCTGCTGCCCTGGCGATGTCCTCGGCTCCTTCAGTGCCTGATTCCTCGGCGCCTATCGCATCGTCATCTCTTGCGCCGGTGTCCAATCGGCCCGATCCCATCGTGCGGTCCTCCGGTCCCTCCGGTCCTCAGCGCAGAGAGCGCATGAGCCAACTCCGCAAAACCATAGCCCGCCGCTTGGTGGCCGTCAAAAACGAAACCGCCATGTTGACCACCTTCAACGAGGTGAACATGGGCCCACTCATGGAGATGCGGTCCCGTTACAAGGACTCGTTCAAAGAGCGCTACGGTGTTGGTTTGGGTTTCATGTCTTTGTTCGCCAAAGCGGTATGCTTGGCATTGCGCGAGTTTCCGGTGATTAATGCCGGGTTGGATGGCGAGGATTTGGTTTACCACGATTATGTCGATCTCAGCATCGCCGTATCGGCCCCGCGGGGCTTAATGGTGCCCGTGGTTCGTGGAGCCGATCACTTGGCCCTGCACGAAATCGAGAGGGAAATTGCTCGTTTGGCCGGCAAAGCCCGGGAAGGGACCTTGTCGGTTGATGAAATGGCAGGGGGCACCTTCACCATCACCAACGGGGGTGTTTTTGGGTCGATGCTGTCGACCCCTATCATCAACGCTCCACAGAGCGCTATTCTTGGTATGCACAATATCGTCGAGCGCCCCATCGCCCTTCAGGGTCAGGTGGTTATCCGACCTATCATGTACATCGCACTCAGTTACGACCACCGTCTGATTGACGGCAAAGATTCGGTGAGTTTCTTGGTCCGCGTCAAAGAATTTTTGGAGGACCCTTATCGCATGCTCATTGAGATTTAGGCAAGCAGAAATCATAGATAGTCAGGCCTTTACCTGACCGGAGGCCGCAGAACAAGGGTTTCGTAGGGGTTTGTTTTTGAAAAAAGTTTAGTACTTTTATCCAAAACACCCCTTTATGCAAATCCACCGAAGATTCGCCTTGTATTTGCCTGCCTTCTTGCTTTTTGGTTTAGGCCTGTCAGGTTCGCTTTTTGCTCAGTCCGGGACCTCCACGGCGGGCAAGGATTGGAGCAATGCGGGGGTTCAATGGTCCTTCACCTTGGGTCAGCCTTTCCATCTGGGACTGGGTTCAGGAACCCAAGCCCGTTTGAGTCAGGGTATTCAACAAACCTACCAGGATAACAAAGTTTTAGGGGTCCTGCGTTACGACAATACGGCGCAGTCTGTTTTGACCAATTGCCAGGTGCGTTTGGTCAACAACTTGGCGGTCGTGGTTTCTACTGCCACCACAAACGCAAGCGGTGCCTATGAAATCAGTCAGTTTCCCGACGGCAACTACACTCTTGGGGCGACATCAAACAAACCTTGGGGCGGGGTAAACGCTACGGATGCCCTACGAGTTCGTCAGTTTTTTACGGGTACCGCGCCACTGGTAGGAATAAGACTCAAAGCCGGGGATGTTAACAATACCAATTCGGTCAATTCCAACGATGCCCTCCTCATTACCCGTCGCTTCTCCAATCTTGTGACCTCGTTCAATGTGGGGGATTGGGCTTTTGAGGCGCCAACCTTGACCGCAAACGGCCAGACCCAGACCCTGGATTTCAAGGGCCTGATCTACGGGGATGTGAATGCTAGTTATGTGCCTTCCAATTTGCGCCAGCCTGTTCGTTTGATGATGGAATACAACGGTTTGGCTTCCGAGGAATCGAACGGTACGTGGATTCCGGTTACCACCGGCTTTGAGGGTGCGATTTCGGCCCTGTCTGTGGTGGCGGGCGTTCCATCGGGCCTCGAAATCCTCGATATTCGTTCTTCCTTGCCTCCGGGTGATTTATCCTGGTCTTGCCAAGGGGGTGAATTTCGTTTGGGTTGGAGCGATGTCGAGGGGGTTGTACCGGTGACCGGGGAACCCCTCTTTGAGATCTTGGTCCGCGGTTCCTCCCAGGCACCTTGGGTCCCCCGGGATTTGAGCGAAATGGCCGGACCCGACGGCGAAGCCTACCCCATGGCCGATCTGCGTCTACCCAAAGTGGTCCCTGCTTCCGGTTCTTGGCAGGCGGGGCTTTACCCCAATCCTGCAGGGGATTTCAGTGCCTTGGACTTGCATTTTCCTACAGGTGTCGAACAATTGAGCGTGGTGGTTTACGATAGCCGGGGTCGTTTGGTTTGGTCTCAAGATCGGGACCGCCTTCCTTCCGGAAAAACACGGATTGAATTGCCGGTGGAACAATGGTCCGAGGGCCGTTACTTGGTCCGTGTAGGGGTTGTTTCAGGTTCTGGAAATACCAACAATCCCTCTGATTTTGCCCGTCAATGGCCTCTTGTAATCCGTCGCTAAGCACTCATTTGCCCATTGGCCCCACGGCTTTTATCCTCTACGATACCCCTCCAAACCAACAACTATGAAAACCAACCTTTTGCGTTCAACGGCATCAGCTTTTGCTGCGTTCGTTCTGTTTTTGATCACGGCAACGAGTGGCCTCAAGGTGGCCAACGCTCAGACGATTCAAGTCCAAGCCGGCAATGTCCAAGCCTGTGGAGGTGACACCGTTTCGGTTCCCATTAACATCCTCAATGCCAACAATTTGGGTGCGATATCCTTGTCCCTAAACTACAACGGAGGTACCTTGACTTTTGTTGGTTTTAGCAATGCACTGCCTGCGTTGGGATCCAACCTTATCGTGAATGCAACGACCCAGGGAACGCAGCCACAGGTTCGGGTCGCTTGGTTCAACTTGGTACCTGTTAGTGTGAACGGGCTTTTGTTGAATATGCGTTTTCGGGCTACCGGGAACTCAACCCTTTCCTGGGATCTCCAGAACGCTGGTAATTGTGAATTGGCCGATTCTGCGGCGAATGTTATTAACAATGTAACCTTTACCAACGGCGGTGTAGGTGCAGCCGTTGCTCCGGCCCTCACCCAGCAACCCAATCCCACGGTGCAAGCCCTGGCCGGCGGCTCGGTATCCCTTGCGGTCGTAGCCACCAACGCGGCCACCTACCAATGGCAACGCCAAAGCGGCAGTGCCTGGACCAACCTAAGTAACGGTTCCGGGGTTGCTGGCGCCACATCGGCTACTTTGCAATTGACGGGAATAACCTCTGCGTTGGATAACACCGTGTACCGGGTCCAAGTGAACGGTGCCTGCGGTGCGCCCCTCTTTTCGAATGCCTCGACCCTTCGAGTGGTGACCCCCATTGTTACCAACATTGGTTCGGTGGCCGGTTGTACGGGGGATACGGTATCCATTCCGGTATCGGTGGATCAATTGAACGGCGTAGCCGCCATTTCCATGGCCATCACCTACGATAGCACCAAATTGCAATGCCTGGGGATGGTGAGCGATGTGCATCCTTCCATCAATACGTCCGGGTTTTTGTCAAATTGCGGTATTTTCCCAGGGTTGGGTCGTCAGTTTCGGGTGGCCTGGTTTGACCTTAACCCGGTGAACCTCTCCGGTTTGCTGTTCCGCGTTAAATTCCGCATTACCGGGACTCCTTCCTCGTCTCCTTCGACGACCCTTGGTTGGGACTTGGCCACCGCCGGCAATTGCGAATACGCCGATTTTAATGCCGATGTGATTCCTTATACCCAGTTTGTTGCTGGAACGGTGAGCATTCAGGCTGCCGCCACCATAACGGCTCAGCCCGTATCCGGTTTGACGGTTCCTCGAAACACGCCCGTGAGCATTGCCGTCAGTGCCACCAATGCGCAGGCTTTCCAATGGCAACGTCTTGTTGGAACGAGTTGGAACAACCTCGTTAATGGAGGTGGTGTATCCGGTGTTAATACGGCCACCTTGGCGATTGCCTCTGCGGATCAATCTTATAACAATGCTTCATTCCGCGTGGTCATCACCGGTTGCAGCACGCCGATTGTCTCTTCGGTCTGCAGCCTTCGTGTTCGTTACGGGGCCTCGGATCGGATTTCCTATCAAGCGGTTGTTCGCAATGCGGCCGGTGAACTGGTTCGCAACCAAGCAGTCGGTGTCCGGACCGTTTTGGTACGCGATAGCATTGGCGGTGCGACGGTTTACAGCGAAACCCATGCCTTGACGACCAACGCCAACGGTTTGATATCTTTTGAATTTGGTGGTGGATTGGTCGCGACTGGAACGATGTTAGGCTTGGACTGGTCTGACGGCCCTTATTTCCTCCGCACAGAAGTTGATTTAACCGGTTCTACGAACTATCAGTTCTTGGGCGGACAACAATTGCTTTCGGTTCCCTTTGCGTTGTACGCTGCTTCGGCAGGCTCGGTTGCCGGTGGTTCAGGCCTTCGTCAAGCAGGTGCAGCCGGTGTTAGCGGAAATTTGCCCGTCCCTTCAGTGCCAGGGGCTATGGCTTATTGGAACGGTGCCGAATGGCTAAGCATCGCTCCCGGTCAAAACGGTCAAACGTTGACGTTCTGCAACGGAGTTCCAACCTGGGGCGGATGTCCAACAACGCCCAACAACAACCGTCGAACCCGGCGCTAAGGTTTGATCTTATCCGTCAAGTCCAGGATGCGCTGAACGGCTCCTGACTCGGCGGCGATTCGATCTTTGATTTGTTGATGGAGGTCCGTTGTATAGGCCCCGGCTTTGTGCAAAAAAGCCAACAAAGCCAACAGGCCTTGTTTTCCTTGGGCGTTGATGGGAAAAGCCATGCGATCCTCTACCAAGGTTACCGCCTCTGGAAAGCTTTGATAACGGGGTCCAAAAGCCACGGGTAGGCCGTAGACCGCGGCCTCCAGAATATTGTGGATACCTGCCCCAAAACCTCCCCCGATGTAGGCCGCTTTTCCCATGCGGTACATTCTGGAAAGCAGCCCGGTTTGATCGACCACCAGAATATCGGCCTCCTGGGCATCGACCAAATGAGAGGGATCCTCACAAACCTTGGAATAGAAAAGGACCTTGAACGATGAGCCGTGGTTTCGTAGAATCTGATGGAGGGATTTTCGGTGGTCCTCATTCCATTCGTGGGGAACCAGGACGAGTTTCCAAACAAGAGCCGCGGGGTTGTTCGAGGCCGACAGGCGCTGCGCTTCCAAGGTCTGTACCAAAAGGCGATGATCCGCATCCCAAGTGGACCCCGCAACCAAAACAGGTCTTGCAATTCGATCAGTTTGGGCATGGAGGTACGCGGTGAAGGACTCCAATACGGAGTTCTCAAAGGGGGCTTTGGAAAGTTCCAAAACCCGGTCATAGCGGGTATCACCCACCCAATGGACTCTCTGAAGCCCCAATGCGGTGAGAAGGTTCAAGGTAACAGGGTCTTGAACGGTGAAAAGGGTCATATCACGGGCCATTTCCAGCCAGAGCGGGCGAAACCAGGGCCTCAAGACCCCTACATTTTCATCCATGCGGGCACAAACCATGACAAGGGGAATGTTGAGTCGCTGAACCGCTCGAATATGATGGTACCAATACTCGTATTTCACAAAAAACACCCGATAGGGTTGCAGAATTTGGACCCAAAACGCTGCCTGGTCCGGTTGGTCTGCCAGCATCATGAAGCATAGATCGGCAGGCGCTGGGTTTTGGCCGGGGCGATAGGCGGACGGTGAATAGACACTAAGTACAATTCGGTCTTGGGGGTGTAGGGCTCTCCAGGCCTGCATCAAGGGCTTGGCCTGTTCTAATTCACCTGCCGATGCGGCATGGAACCAAACCGTTGGAGGGGGAGATCCTGCTTTGGATTGTGCAAGCAGCGCAAGACGCTGCCGAGTTTCCTTGCGGCCTACGACCAGGGCCATTGCTTTGGGATGGCCCAACCAAGCAGCCACGCATACCAAGCCGCCGTAGAGGCCCATGGTCAAATCATAAACCAGACGCAGATAGGTGATTTTCTGAGTGAAGCGATTCATGCAATTGCGATCACCGACTCTTTAGTCAAAGTACAAATCCGCCTTTTCA
>Ga0209401_1002916_pt1 | contig 10891 bp, 6 predicted proteins | sample M_140807_MF_Meta_FD_187318 | JGI IMG/M metagenome (GOLD analysis project Ga0209401, IMG submission 187318) | Freshwater microbial communities from Lake Montjoie, Canada to study carbon cycling - M_140807_MF_MetaG (SPAdes) (version 2) | ecosystem: Environmental > Aquatic > Freshwater > Lake...
CTCACCGGACGCAAGGTCTGGCAGGAGACGGGTGCGCTTGTCATCCTCACCCTCTTCGCCCTCAGGCGCATCAAGCACCTTCAGGAACCCCGCAAACCGCATCACCGATCCATTCGCCCGCAGCAGGTACTGGTGACCGCCCGCGTCCGCCACCGTCGGTGTGGCCAAAACATCGACCGCCGTGGTGTCAAAGACGGCACTCACCATCTGGCTTGCGATGAACCGCTTCCAGATCAGCGAGTACAGCCGGTACTGGTCGGAGGTGATGTGGGTCCGCAGGGCCTCCGGCAACCGCCGGCACGATGTCGGACGGATCGCTTCATGGGCCTCCTGGGCACCCTTCGCCTTGGTCTTGTAGACAGGAGGTTGCGCCGGCACGTACTCGGGGCCGAAGCGTTCGCCAATCAGGCCACTCGCCTCTTCCTGCGCTTCCTGCGCAACTTGCGGCGAATCGGTCCGCATGTACGTGATCAACCCGATCGTCCCCTCACCGGGCACCTCAAGGCCTTCGTACAGCTGTTGCGCCACCGTCATCGTGCGCTTGGCGGTGAACCCCAGTCGACGCCCCGCCTCCTGTTGCATCGTGCTCGTGATGAACGGTGCCGATGGATTCCGCAGCTGTTCACGCTTCCGCACATCAGAGACCGCATACGACGCCTTGCGGAGATCCTCCACCACTGCATTCGCATCGGTCCCATTCGTCAGCTCGATCTTCTCACCGTCCCGCTGGACAAGACCGACCGAGAACTCCTCACGTGGGGCCTTGCCCCGGGTGGCCGCCTTGGCCTCCTTCACCTGCTTGCGCAGGCGTGCCTCCACGGTCCAGTACTCGACCGGCACGAACGCCTCGATCTCGCGCTCACGATCAACGATCAGGCGCACCGCAACCGACTGCACCCGACCCGCGGACAGACCCTTGCGAACCTTGTTCCACAGCAGCGGGCTCAACTTGTATCCCACAAGCCGGTCAATCACCCGGCGTCCCTGTTGCGCCTTGACCAGATTCAGATCGATCTCGCGGGGATGCTTCAGCGCATCCTGCACCGCCGTCTTCGTGATCTCATGGAAGACCACCCGTCGCGCCAGGATAGGCGGCTTGCCCTTCGCCTGCACCGCCTGCAGCAAGTGCCACGCAATCGCCTCACCTTCCCGGTCAGGGTCAGTCGCCAGCAGCAGCTCCGAAGCACCACGGGCAAGAAGCGTCAACTCCTTGACCAGGTCCTTCTTCTCCTTCGGCACCACGTAACTCGGCGCGAATTCCTCATCAATGTCCACCCCAAGACGGCGCTTGGGCAGATCGCGGACATGGCCGAGTGAGGCCTTTACCGAGTACCCCCGACCAAGGAACTTCTCGATCGTCTTGGCCTTGGCCGGGGACTCGACAATGACGAGCTTCCTCGCCTTGGTCGCGTCAGCGACGACTGGTTTCTTCGGTTTTGCCGCCGCGGCGGGCTTCTTGGCTGCGGTTGCCATCTTGATCTCGATCTGGCCCCCGGAGCGCCTCACCCCATTCCCTCTCGACGAGAGGCAGGTGGTGGAGGCCCTCCATCGGCGGGCGAAGGTGGTTCAGTCCGAACCCTTTTCGAATATAGCAATGTCGTGCAAAGCGAAGTGCATGGGAATCAGGGGCCGTGCCAGTTCACCAGCCGAACCATACTCCCTCTCCCGACTGGGGCTTGTGCGCCGACCAACACGGTCGCCATCTGGTTGAAGAGGCGACGGCTTCGGCGCACTTTGGTCAGCCGGCATCCCGTTCCTAATCATGGGCGATTGGGTTGGGGTATGGAGGATATACCTGCACTCGCCGGTGCGGCCTCGATCACCCGCAGGCTGTCCAGGGCAACCAGCAAGTCACGCCGCCACTTCTCGGCCGACGCGGCCCGCGGAATCCTGACCTGTCCACCCTTGACCACAGCGCGCGTCCCGAATGCCTTGTACAACGCAACACGGTCGCAAACGACGAATGGCGAGAGTTTCAGCACCAGTTCCGGCCCGGTCACCACTCCATCCTGGGTCTCGATCGCCCGCACGAACCGCGCCCTCGCCAGGGCCTTTATCCGCAGCAGGAAGAAGAGGTCGGCAACGGGCGTCGGCAGGATGCCAAACCGGTCTGCGAACTCCACCCGGGCCGCCTCGACCTCCGCCTCGGTCTCCAGCGTCGCCAGCCTCCGGTACAGGCGGACCTTGACATCACCATCCCCAACGTAACTGTCCGGCAAGTGCGCACCAAGGGGCAGGTCAATGGTCAGGTCCGTCGCCGGAATCGTGCGCTTGCCACGCAGTTCCTCAACCGCCTCGGCAACAAGGCGGCAGTACAGGTCAAACCCGACCGTGTTCATGAACCCGCTTTGCTCCGGTCCGAGCAGGTTCCCGGCGCCACGGATCTCCAGGTCCTTCATTGCAATCCGGAACCCCGCGCCGAGGTCCGTCGCCTCGAAGATCGACCGGAGACGCTTCTCGGCCGTCTCGGTCAGGCGCCGTGCCGGGTCATAGAGCAGGTAGGCATATGCCTGCTGTCCGGACCGCCCCACACGTCCCCGCAACTGGTACAGCTGCGCCAGACCGAACATTGCCGCATCCTGCACGATGATCGTGTTGACATTCGGCAAGTCCAGGCCACTCTCGATGATCGTGGTACACACCAGGACGTCATGCGACCCCTGGCTGAACTCGACCATCACCTTCTCGAGTGCGTCCTCATCCATCTGGCCATGCCCGACAATGATGTCTACCTCAGGGATCAGCTTGCCCAGCTTGCGTGCCACCGCATGGATCGTCTGCACGCGGTTGTGGACCACGAAGACCTGGCCACCACGGTCCACCTCGCGCAGGATCGCCTCCCGCACCAGTGATTCGTCCTGGCCGGTCACATACGTCTTCACCGGCAGGCGCGCCTCGGGAGGCGTCTCGATGACGCTCATGTCCCGCATGCCCACCATGCTCTGGTGCAAGGTCCGCGGAATCGGTGTCGCCGTCAGCGTCAGCACGTGCACGTCATTGCGAAGCTGCTTCAGGCGCTCCTTGTGGGTCACGCCGAACCGCTGTTCCTCATCCACCACCAGCAACCCGAGGTCACGGAACCGGACGTCCTTGCTCAGCAACCGGTGGGTGCCGATCACCAGATCCACCGATCCGTCCACCAGTCCCGCAACCACGGCATCCTGTTCCCGCGTCGTCCGGAAGCGGCTCAGGACGTCCACCTTCACCGGAAAGGCCTGCATCCGCCGACTGAACGTCTGGAAGTGCTGCATCGCAAGGACGGTCGTCGGCACAAGCACCGCAACCTGCTTGCCTTCCTGGACCGCCTTGAAGGCCGCCCGTACCGCCACTTCGGTCTTGCCGAACCCGACATCCCCGCAGACCAGGCGGTCCATCGGCTTGGTCCGTTCCATGTCCTGCTTGACGTCGGTGATCGCCTGCATCTGGTCGGCCGTCTCCACGAACGGGAAGGCCTCCTCCAGGTCGCGTTGCCACTGCGTGTCCGGGCCGAACGCATGCGCCTGCGCCACGTCACGGGCCGCGTAGAGGACCAGCAGCTGCTGAGCCACTTCCGCGACCGACTGCTTGACCCGGTTCTTTGCGCGCTCCCACTCGCCCCCGCCCAACTTGCTCAAGGCCGGGACGTGCTCGCCCGCACCCACGAACCGCTCAACCCGGTCAAGCTGGTCGGTCGGCACATAGACCTTGTCCGCCCCCTGGAACTGCAGCAGGAGGTACTCGCGCTCCCCACCCTCCGCCTGGCGTCGCACCAGACCCTGGTACTGGGCAATCCCGTGCTCCACATGCACAACCATGTCGCCAACCGTGAGTTCCCCCAGGAAACTCTCCTTGGCGTACCGGCGCCGACGCACCGGCCGCCGTGGACGTGCCCACCCGAAGACCTCCACATCCGTCAGGACGACCAGCCCCAACGCGTCGTGGACCCACCCCTCACCCGCCTGTCCCTGCACCAACGTCAGGCTTGGTCGCGTCGGTTGGCGCTCCAGGGTCTCAACCGGCGCGATGTCCAGTCCATGGTCCGCGTAGAGTTCCGCCAACCGCGACGCCTGTTGTGACACGATCACCACGCGGTTCCTGGCATGCAGGCGCCGACGCGACATCTCGACCACATCCTTGATCCGGCCGCCGTATGTCGGAGCCATCTCGAACTCCGTCAGGACAATCGCCGCATCCGGATGCACCGGCACGAGCGTCGTCGTCTCCGCCGCCGGTCGTGTCTCATCCGGTTCAAGCACCGGATCAGGTGCGTCCGTCGGCGCCGCCGTCTGGCCCCATCCCTCCCCCTGTCCGTGATGAAGCTGCAATGGCAGCGGATCAGGATGGACCTGCGTCGCATCCTCCTCGGGATCCCCGTCCGGGGCGGTGACAGGCAGTGGCGCGCCGACGACCAGTTCCGTCGATCCTCCCGGCGTCCGGTAGGAGAGGTGCATCGTCGCCACGTCCGCGAGGCGTCGCAGGGTCGATGCCCGGTCGTGCCACGCAGCCGCAAACCCAGATGGGATCGAGCCATTCCCCATCAGCCGGTCACGCCTCTCCCGCGTGTGCTGGTACAGATCATCAAGACTGTCGAGCACCGTCCGGGGTTCATCGATGATGACCAGCGGATCGGGAAGGTAGTCGAGAAGCCACCCGGGACGGTGGCCTCCGGCATCAATCAGGTACCGGGCAAAGAAGGGAAGGGCCGCAAAGAACGCCCCACCCTCAAGGTCACGAACCTGCCAGTCCCACTCCTCGCGCACCTCCGGCCGAAGCGTGTCGCAGTCCAGCGCGTTCAGCACGGCAGCAGCGGCGGCACCGTTCCACAGCGGGAACTCCGTCGCCGGCGCCAACTGGAACACCTCCAGCGTCCCGGTCGACCGCTGGGTCACCGGGTCGAACATGCGCAGGCTTTCGACCTCGTCGCCGAAGAACTCCAGGCGCACCGGCCATTCCGCCAATGGCGGAAAGAGATCGAGGATGCCACCGCGACGACTGAATGATCCCGGCGCCTCCACCAGACCGACACGGGTGTAGCCACTCGCCGCGAGCTGCGCCACAAGGCCATCCATGCTGATCGTCGCACCCGGCGTCACCCGCACCACCCGCGGCGCAAAGTCCTCCGGCGAGGCAACCATCTGGGTCAGGCCCGCGACGCTCGTCACGATCACCGTCGTATCAAGCGATATTCCCGCCTGACGCGCACCGGCAAGGTGCACCAGGACGCCTGCGCGCGATCCGACGGTGTCGGCAGCAGCCGGCAATTGCTCATACGGCGCCGCGTCAAACGCCGGAAGGTAGTGCACGTCATCCGGACTCTGCGACCAGGTTTGAAGATCGTGTACCCACGCCTGCGCCTTCGCCGGATCCGAGGCCAGCAGCACGATCGGGCGGCCGGAACGCGCCTGCAGCGATGCGATGACCGTTGCCTTTGCCGCCTCTCGCACCACCGCACTGACTTGCGGAGCCATCAGCGCCGGCGACCCGTCGATGGTCAAATCCGAATCGAGTGCACTTGGGGGCAGCGCGACGCCGGCGAGATCGACGAGGCGGCGAATTGACGGTGACTCGTCGAACAACGGAAGCAGGCCGGAGAGTCGCATGGTGCCGTTGGTGCCTTTCTCGTGCTACATCGCGGGGAGCGCCGGGCGGTCAAGCGCAGCGTAACGAAATCAGGGGCGATGGGGCGGAAGCGTCTGCCTGTCCACACCAACCACGCGACCACCCGCGTCCGCCACGGTCACGGGCGGCGCGCCACGCGCCGGTTCGCTGCCATTGTGGCGGTTCATCGTCACGCGCACCCCTTCGAGTACCCAATCGGCCGCCGCATCGGCCGCCCGGTCAACCGCCCCCGACACCAGTGACAGGTCATCCGGCGTGAACGATCCCAGGACGAACTCGATCGCATCCATTCCCGACGGCGGCCTGCCAATCCCGACCTTGATCCGCGCAAACGGTACCGTTTCGTCCGAACGTGCCACCGCACCCGATTGCTCACCCTTCCCTGTCCGAGGAGTGACCCTCGACAACAGGCGGGAGATCCCACCGGTCGCACCCCCTCCCCGCCCTTGAGCTGGGGCCATGGCAGCGACGCGCGGGCTGCCACCCTCTACCGCAGGCGAGGGGCTGGGGACCGCACCTCCGGCATCACCGGCTACCGAAGCTTCCAGACGGGCCGCCGCCTCACGGATGCGCGGCGTGGTCCGCGCAAGTTCGCGCAGGTGCTGTTGGATGGACAGGATGCCCCGGTGTCCCCCGGCACTCCCGGACGGCCTCACGCGGATGCGACCGGCCGCCAGATCAAGGTCATCGTAGATCACCAGGATCTCGTCAACCCCAAGTCCATCCCGTTCGATCAATGCCCGGACCGCCTTGCCACTGTCGTTCATGAACGTCTGGGGACGAACCAGAAACACCTGTTCGCCATCGATCACCAGACGGGCCACCTGACTGTGACGCGCCGTCACCGACGTACCCGCCGACCACCGCTTCGCAAGGACGTCGAGGACAAACCACCCGACATTGTGGCGCGTAGAGCGGTAGGTCGGACCCGGGTTCCCCAGGCCAATGATCGCCTTCATTGTGATCGTGGTGGTCGGTGTGATCGTTCTGGTGGGTCGCAACGCGCCCTGAAGACTACCGCGTTGGCAGAGGCAGCGTGTTGGAATGACGGTTGATCGGGTGGATCAAGCAAACCACCCTGATCGGTTTCTCGTGTCGGATAGGGAGCTATGCAGACCCAATGGGGTGAGGCGCATCGATACCGTCACGGTCATCCGCAGATGGGTCATCGTTGGGTGGCGCCGTTTCCCCGGAGACCGGCCAGATTGCCTCGGACAATGCCGACCACTCGGCCAATGTCAGCGTTTCCGCCCGGCGAGTGCGGGCAATCCCGGTCGCTTCAAGGGCCGCATCAATGCGCTCGGTGCCAGTTCCAAGGTCACCCAAGGCATTGTGCAATTGCTTGCGCCGGTGTGCGAAGCCAGCCCTGACCGTCTGGAGGAACCGGGCCGGCGACGGCAGCAGTGGAACACACGGTTCGTCGTACGGTCGCAAGCGGATCACCGCCGACGTCACATCCGGAGGTGGGAAGAACGCCTGAGGAGGCACCTCGAACAAAACTTGGACGTCCGCCATCACCTGCACCTGCACTCCAAGAACCGACAGGTCGCCCGGACGCGCCGCCATCCGGTTCGCCACCTCGCGCTGGATCATCACCACGATCTCACGCGGCCGGTCAACTGCCGGGAATGACAGCATCCGACGGATCAGGGCTGTCGCCACGTTGTACGGCAGGTTCGCAACAAGCGAATATGGCCGGCCTTCGAACAGCGTCGCCGGATCAATCGCCAGGGCATCCGCCTCGACAATCTCGAGATTTGGTGCATCGACCGTTGTCCGCAACGCCCGCACCATGCGCCGGTCAACCTCGACGGCAACCACTCGCCGCACCCGCGTGACCAGTTCGGCAGTCAGGGCACCGGCACCCGGGCCAACCTCAAGCACCTCAAGTTTCGGATGGAGACGCGCGGACAGGACAATCCGGTTGAGGACCACATCATCGGTCAGCAAGTGTTGACCAAGCGCCTTGGTCAACCAGATGCCATGATTTGCCAGCAAGTCACGGACAGTCGACACATCCGTCAACCTCCGTGCACCAACCGGCTTGGCACCGACCGGGGTCTTGGGCATCGTATCGGGCCGGGTCGCACGCGGTCGACGCGTGCCAGCCCCGCCCCGCCCCGCCAGATTCATGTTCGCTCCGCTTGGCCCACCCCGCCCCGCCGGATCCGCGTTCGCTCCGCTTGGCCCACCCCGCCCCGCCGGATCCGTATTCGCTCCACTTGGCACAGCACGTCGCCCGCGGCTCGTGGACGCTCCGCCTATCCGTACATCCGGTGTTCGTCCACGCATCGTCAGATCGTACCGTTCACCCCGGTCAAGCCGGACACGCAAGGGAAGTTGACGCACGCCTGACCGGGTGGCGTTGGGCAAGGGTCGGCGCAGATGGCGTGGACCAGTCTCGCCTGCCGGTCTGGCCAAGGGTCAGGGAGTGTGGGCAGCCGGCCCATCGAACGTCGTCCGCACAAGGCTACTCAAGAACGTAGACGTTCACCGCGCGTCGCCCCCACTGGATTGCCTCCCAGTAGGTCGAAAATCCAAGGTCAACCCGATACCCCTGGATGTCGGATCCGGTATCCGCCGCAACCCCGAAACCGTAACCGGGCACCCAGACACGCGTGAAGAACGGGATGACGCGCGGATCGATCGCGACGATGCCAGGCGCAAACCGCACACCGGTGGCGGTAATTCCATAACCGGGATCGCCCGGGCGCTTGCCAGTGCTTTCCGGTCCGGGGTCATACGCCGTCGAAACCATCTTGACAACCCTTCGGGCGTTCAGGCCGGGAGGGGGTCCATGGGTGTCAAGGCCGAGCAGTCCGGCACCCGGCACACTTATTGAAACGACGGACAGTGCCGGCTCCGCAATGATCTCCGAAAGGGGGGTGCGCAACAACGTGTCCTGGCGCACTTCCTGGCCCGATTCCTCACCGTTCTCGATCGTGGTCAGGATCGTCCGCTGACGTAACCCTTCTGATCCGCTCCGGAGGATGATGCGCGCGCCCGGGTTCAATCCCGGCAGCTTCACCACCTGTGTCTGGAACGGCAGCGTCTCGAACTCGATCCGTTCCTCTTCCCGCACCCGGACCACCCGGACCGTGCCGAAGACGGGCACCGGAGCATCCAGACCCGGTTCAACCCGGTCAAGTTCACCAAGGCCGATCGACTGCTCGGCAAGGAGTTCGGCAACCGTCGAAACACGGGTACGGGTGGTCATCACCGAGCCACCCTCGGCAACCGTCACCGCCGGGGCACGCATCACCGAGACACGCAGTCCCGGCATCAGCGGTGCCTCAAGCGTGGGAACGACCACATCCGCTGCATCCACATCGATCCCGACCGACCGCAAGGCCTCGCCTACCGTCGACGCAGCCGCCCGGACCTGTTCCGTAATCCCATCCTCGGACAGTCGGAATGGTGTTGCGCGTTGCACGACAATGCGGCCGGCATTCCCGTCAGGCGATCCGTGCTTGACCACCTCTCCATAGATCTGGCCGAGGCGCGCAAGGACAAGCGGTGCCGCGCGCATCGGCGCCGAGCCGGGCACGACCGCCCGCGGCGGGACAACTACCTGACCAGCACCGATCTGTTCGCCGGTGTCCGTCGTCACGGCAGGCCCGGTCACGCTACGCCGGATACCTCCGGCCACGACCTCCGTCAACGCGGGCCCGCCATGGGGAATGACCAGGATCCGGTCGTCCGGTTCAAGAATGAACCCGGCGGAGGCCAGTGCCTCCGCGATCGTTCCGTTTGATGACGAAGCGCGAACGGTCTGACCATCAACCTCGACCAGGGTCCACCAATCCTGGCCACCGTTGATGCCACTACGCAGCCGTGCAAGCACGACATGGCCAGCATGGGGCGCGACTTCCATTGCGCGGCGGAGCGATGCCTCGGCAACCCCGAGACGATCCGACGCATCGGCAGCGACCGTGCCGGCAAGCACCACCGCGGACGCCAGGGGAAGCGGGACGGTCACGACCGGTTGTTCGAGGGTCACGCGCAGCAGTAGCAGTAGAACCGCACTCGTCCACAGCACAACAGCCAAGACCGGTGCCATGCCGTGCCAGCGTCTCGGAGGCAGCACCTCGCCCGGGTACTCAAGACCCAGCACCGACCGGTTCGCAAGCGTTCCGCCCACCCGTTCGCCGGGCATGGCGGTCAGCAGTGACAGGCGCTGGAAGGTGCGCACCCCTCCGGTGGCACCCTCAGCAACCATCCCCATGTACGGCCGCGGCGGGATCTGTTCCCGCCGCAGCGGTGCGGCCCCGGTGAGCGAGATGCGCGGTCCAAACCGTTCCAGTTCACCGCGTGCCCAGCGGGCATCCATGCGCCCCATGCGCATCGGCAGGGCGGGAAGCCCCGCCCCGCGCATGGTGGGTGTCTCCACCCGATCCATTGTGGTCCCGATGAGTCTGCTCCTGATCGCCTTCCATGCGCGGCAACCGGTCCCAAAATCCCGGACTATCCCGCGCACCGCATGGGCATACACATGAACCCATGCGTGAGACGTTATGTAAAACAGCACGCTGACATTTGTCAGACGATGAACGCATCGTACACGACGCGGCCGCGATGCGGCATCACCGATGACCCAACCGTACCGGACAACCAACCCACCTTGCCCAAAACCAGACCTGAATGACATAACACCGACCACAACCGTCACGATTACGCAACCGTGTGTTGCCGCATTCGTTGCCGCGACTGGTCACCAGTTAGAGCGTCGCCGTACCCCTGAAAACGACAAATCGGGCAGGCATCCCGTTGGGGACCCCTGCCCGACCATGCGTGCATCCGCGTCACGGCACCCACCCCTTTGCGGGTGCCGCTCCGTGGCTACTTCTTCTCTTCGATCAGCTTGTTGGCCTTGGATGCCGCGTCGTCAAGCGCAGCCTTGGCGGTCATCTTGCCGGTGATGGTCGCCGTCAGCGCGTCCTGCAGGATGCCACGGATGTCCTGCCATGCCGGGATCTGCGGCTCGGCGCGAACCAAGTCGCTCAGGTCGAAGGCCTGCTTGCCCTGCGGGTCCTTCTCCCAGTTGGCCTTGACCTCAGGGTTCTCAGCCGCCGATTTCCGCAACGGCATGTATCCGGTCTTGATCGGGAAGACGGCCGAGTTGTCCTTGTTCGTGAAGAACTTGATCCACTCCCAGCCAGCCGCCGGACGCACCTTGTCCTTGTTGTCAAACACGACGACGTTGCCGCCGAAGAGTACGGAGATCGGCTTGTTCGGATCCTTCTGCGGGATCATCCCGACCGACCACTTGTACTTCTCCGGCTCCTTGCCGTCC
>Ga0209401_1002918_pt1 | contig 10888 bp, 9 predicted proteins | sample M_140807_MF_Meta_FD_187318 | JGI IMG/M metagenome (GOLD analysis project Ga0209401, IMG submission 187318) | Freshwater microbial communities from Lake Montjoie, Canada to study carbon cycling - M_140807_MF_MetaG (SPAdes) (version 2) | ecosystem: Environmental > Aquatic > Freshwater > Lake...
CCATTGTGCAATGGGTCTATTTATCTTTTTTAGAGGTGGTGGATTATACGCGGTAAAAATCTGCTTTCCAGTTTTGAATAGATTGCTTGATCTCTTTTTGTGATAAATTGCCAGTTGCAGCTTTTTCTGCTAATGCAGGAAATTCAGCATCTGGTGCAAAACGCAAGGCAACTACTTGACCCACTGTTAAACTAGAGGGAAGTAATTTTCCAGTTAACACATAATGGCGTAAATTTTCTTCTGCACGGATGGCTCTATCCTGTGCCTTTAATGCAAATGTTCTTGCAAAAGCAAAAAGCATAATTAATATAAAGCTGGTTAACACCAACAAGAAAGCTAGGTATTTATTTTCTGGACTTGCTTTTAATGCATAATTGATAGCTCCACCAAGTAGCGCAAGAATGGCAGGCGCAGTAATATAGTGATACCCTGTAACCATTTGCGCGTGATTGTTAAAATTTTGTTCTTTCATGTTTTGTATTTTGTGGAAGCAAGATAATTACTTTGTTTAGTTTTAGCCTTATGAATTTTCAGTACGCATCCGATTTACACCTAGAATTTGCACAAAATAAAAAAGCAATTTTAAAAAAACCACTTTTACCTTCAGCTGAAATTTTAATCTTAGCTGGGGATATCCTACCAATTTGTGATTTGGAGCAGCACCAAGATTTTTTGAATTACTTATCCGATCATTTTAAAATGACCTATTGGCTTCCCGGTAACCATGAATTTTATGGTTCCGACTTGTCAACGATGCCAAAAAGTTTTGAGGAGTCTATACGACCTAATATCCTGCTTCTCAATCATATTGTAAAGGAAATACCAGATGCTGATGGTCCTATTGAGCTCATATTTTCGACTTTATGGTCGCATATTCCAACTCATTTGACCGAAATAGTGCCAAAAAGGGTGCAAGATTTTAACCAGATTCAATGGAATGGAGGCAAATTGACGCCCCAGGTATACAATCAGCTTCATCAAGAAGCCCTTGATTTTTTAGCACCTGCCCTGGCATCAAAAACTGCTCGAAAAATGGTCATTTCCCACCATGTACCCAGTTTTTTGAATTATCCCAAAAAACACCAAAATGACCCAATAAATGCCTGTTTTGCCTCAAATTTGGATGATTTTATACAAAAAACACCCAAAAAAGCCTGGATTTTTGGACACCATCATGCCAATATTCCCTCCTTTTTGATAGGTCAAACTACCCTTTACACCAACCAATTGGGGTATGTAAAATTGAAGGAAGGAGCAGGTTTTGATCGAGCAACAACTATTTTAACATAATTGTTTCTGACTAAGCCCTATTCTTTGGTTTACAATACATTAAAATTCTATTAATTTTTATATAATATTTTCAATTTGAATACTAATAATCGTTAACTTAACGTTAACAAAAGGGTCATACCTGAGTTTATTATTCACCAAAGATTTTAATTTATGCAAACCAAAGGTTTATGGAGTTTGTTGCTGGTACTTTTTACAAGTATCTCAATAGCAAACGCACAACAAAAATTGGTAACTGGAAAGGTTGTCGGATACGACAAAGCACCTTTGTCCAATGTTTCCGTCCTTGTAAAAGGATCAAAAGTAGCAACGAGTACCGATAATGCAGGTGCTTTTTCTATTTCTGTAGCAAACAATCAAGTTTTAACTTTTTCATTGGTTGGATTCGAGTCCAAGGATGTGAGAGTGGGCAACTCAAGTTCTATTGAAGTTCGACTTGCTCCAAAAGACAACACTTTAGATGAAGTGGTTGTGACTGCAATGGACATCAAGCGTAATCCTAAAGAATTAGGTTACTCTGTTCAAAAAGTAAAAGGTAGTGAACTTGCGGAAACACAACGTAACAACTTTGTAAACGGATTACAAGGTCGTATCGCAGGTTTAACCATCAATCCTACAAGTGGATTAGCTGGAGCAAGTTCTCAAATTGTATTAAGAGGTTTTAACTCTTTATCATTAGATAACTCTCCTTTGTTCATAATTGATGGGGTGATCATTGATAACTCATCTGTAAATGAAAATAACAGAAACACAGGTTTAGCTGTAAAGCCAACAAGTGCAAACGTATCAACCGAAAACAGATCAAATGACTATACCAATCGTATTGCCGATTTGAATCCAAATGATATTGAAAACGTAACGGTGTTGAAAGGACCAGAAGCAACAGCACTTTATGGTAGCCAAGCAAGTTCTGGAGCAATCGTCATCACAACTAAAAAAGGTGGTGATAGCGATGGTAAAGTAAAAGTGAACTATGACAATAGCTTTAGATTATCTAAATACACTAGGTATCCAGAAATGATGACAGAATATGATGCAGGAAACAATGGTGTTGCACAAAACATATTTTCTTATTTCGGACCACTATTACCTTATCCAACAAAAGGAGACCAGAATTCAACACGTTATCAAAACTTAGAGAACTTTTTCCAAACTAGTTTTTCAAATACACAGAATTTGTCTTTAGAATATGGTAAAGGAAATCATTCAGTGCGTATGTCTGGTTCTTATGTTGATGAAAACTCTCCGGTGCCAACCAATAATTTTAGAAAATACAATTTCAGACTTGTTACAAATCATAAAATTGGTAAAACATTAGAAATTTCTCCAAGCATAAGTTATATCAAGAGTTCTAACGATAAGCCATTAAGAGGTGTGAAAGGCTATGTGTTAAGTTTATTGTCTTGGCCTGTTGACAACGATGCCACTGATTGGGAAGGTGCAGGCGGAAGTAAAAAAGCTTTATTCAGTGCAGATCCAACAGCAGAATTAGACAATCCTTATTTCAACTTATATAAAAACAGAAGCCGTGACGAATTAACAAGAACAGTGGCTACACTTTCTGTTAACTATACGCCAACAAAATGGTTGACAATCAACGGAAGAGTTGGTTATGATACCTATCAACAAGATGGTTACACTCAGTGGGATTCTGCATCTAACTTCTTAAGCCGTGCACAAAAAGGCGCTTTAGAAAATTATTATCGTAAATACTATGGCTATAACCATACAGTGACCGCAACAGCTAAGAAAAGCTTTGGTAAGATTAATACAAGATTGATGATTGGTAACATGTGGCAGGATTATGAAACACAAACCACTTCAATTTTTGGTAATAACTTGACAGATGCAAAGAGAACAGATAGTGGAAATACGGCAGTTGCTTCGAGAATTCGAAATAGCAACATGAATCGTTTTGGTTTACCAAACTACAATATCAATCGTCAATCGGCTTATTTTGGTGAAGCTGCTGTAAACTATGACAATAAAGTATTCTTTACTTATTCGCACCGTTTCGAAGAGTCTTCTATCTTCCCAACTGCAAGTAGAGCTTACGACTATCCAGCAGGAAGTGTGAGTTTGATTATGTCAGACATCTTCCCTGTTGTGAAAGAACTTGCTAGCTATTGGAAGTTGAGAGGATCATTAGCGAGCACTGCTCGTTCTAGTGCGCCTTATGCGAACCAATCTATCTTAAACTTTAACACCGGTAGTGGTGCTGGTTACTATTATGATTTCACCAACGCAAATCCTTACTTAACGCCAGAGCGTCAAAAGACGATGGAATTTGGTACAGAATTGAAGTTTTTAAATGGCAGATTAAGCACAGAAGCAACTTATTATAAAACAGAAAATACAGACTTGATTGCTGAAAACTTTAGAGCAAGTTATGGTACTGGTTTCGTTTTAAATACATTGAACGTAGGTTCAAATGAGAATACAGGTATTGAGGTTGTGTTAGACTATCTAGTTGTAAGCAAGAAGAATTTTTCTTGGAACACACGTTTTAACTTTAATAGAATGCGAAATAAGGTAACTTCTTTACCTTCTAACGTTCCTGAATTCTATATCTCTGATACATGGGTGTATGCGAACGCTAGAGGTGGTTTAACCAATGGCGGACCAACCACAACCATTACATCTCATGGTTATTTAAGAAACACTGCCGGCGATATCTTAATCAGTCCAACCACTGGATTGCCATTAATTGATGCCAACTTTAAAGTGAGAGGTGATCGTAACCCAGACTTTACATTGGGTTGGTTAAATAATATCACCTACAAAAATTTAAGAATTTCTTTCTTATGGGATGTTAAAATGGGTGGTGACATCTTTAATGCGACCGAAAAATACTTAACTGCAATTGGTAGAAGTTCCATTACTAAAGACAGAGATATTGCAAGAGTGGTACCAGGTGTTTTAAAAGACGGAAAAGAGAATACAACTTCTCCAACGCCAAACAATATTTTACTTACACCTGCAACCAATTCATTATACTATACAACTATGCCAGAAGAAGCGTTTATCGAAAAAGACGTGAACTGGTTTAGATTAAGAGATCTTACTTTTAACTATAACGTAAAGAGTTTGTTAAAGGCCGATGTTGATAAATTAGCTAAAACATTGAATGTATTTTTAACGATTAGTGATTTAGTTCTTATTTCCAACTACAGAGGAGCTGATCCTGCAGTGGGTGCAACAACTTCTGCTAGCCGTGGTGTTAGTGGATTTGGTTTTGACTATGGAAACATGGGCGCACCAGTTAGCTTCAATTTTGGATTTAGAGCTTCTTTTTAATCAATAAAAACTTTTATTTATGAAATATAATTTTAAAAATCTTTTAGTACTAAGCGCCCTGATTGTCATGGTGGTGTCTTGTTCTAAAAAAATAGATGAGGCTTATAAAAATCCGAACTATGATGTCAAGGTGGCTCCAGAAACTTTAATGCCTCAGATAGTTGCCTCAATGGCTGGAAACTATGGTGGACATGGACCAATGAATGATATTAGATACATTGGTGCATATGTTCAAAACTTTGCTTTTGCTGGAACGCAAAGCAATTTTGATAAAATGGGTTATACCAATACAGACGTTGCGCAGTCTTTCTGGCGCTCTCATTATTATGATATTGGACAAAACAATGTTAAAATGATTGAGTGGGCATTGGAAAATAAGCAATGGGAATTAGCTGGTGTTGGAAAAGCAATTTTCGCATGGAGTTGGTTAATATTAACTGATTACCATGGGGAAGTGATTTTAAAAGACGCTTTCAATACAGACTTAATCACATTTAGATATGACACGCAAGAAGAAGTGTATATGCATGCAAGAAAACTTTCTTTTGAAGCCCTAGATTTATTGAATAAAACAGGAGAGAATGGAAGTCAAGCTGCATTAGCTACTGGTGACGCTTTCTTATATGGGGGTAATGTAGCTAGATGGAAGAAGTTTGTTTATGGCGTATTGGCTAGAACGCATCATCACTTATCTAATAAGTCTATCTATAAAGCAGATTCAGTATTGTATTATACGAATCTTGCAATGAAAGAAACTTCAGATGATGCTTTGGTAAAGTTTGCCGCAACTAGTGTAAGTGCTACTAACAATTTCTTTGGTCCATTTAGAAATAACTTAGGTGGTGCCACTGTAGCCTCTCCAACTGCTATCAGACAATCTGCCTTTATTGCTGATTTAATGAGTGGTTTAAACACAACCTTTAGCAGTGTGGCAGACCCAAGAGCAATTTATTTATTAAGAAAAAATAGCAATGGTACTTTCAAGGGGGTAGAGCCTATAAAAGGACAAACAGTCATGGCTGGTGCAGATCGTCCAGAAAATTTCCATGGTTTATCTCAAGCTACAGGAACAGTGAACACAGCACCTGCTACAGATGTAAACTGTCGTTTTATCTTTAGAAATAATGCACCTTTCCCAGTCATGACTGCAAGTGAAATGGCGTTTATTCGCTCAGAGGCTGCTTTCATCAAAGGTGATAAGGCAACGGCATTAGCTGCTTATAAAGATGGTATCTCTAAGCACTTTGATTTATTGATGGCGAATTACAATACCAATGTACCAACTGCAGATTTGCTAACAACTGCTACAAGAGATGCATTTTTAGCGAATACTAAAGTGGTACCTGCAAGTGCTACTAGCTTAACATTACCAATGATTATGTTACAAAAATACATTGCACTTTGGGGCCATGGTACTATGGAAACATGGGTTGATATGCGTAGATACCACTACACAGATAAGGATGCAAATGGTGCGCAAGTCTATACAGGCTTTACTGTTCCTTCAGCTACTGATTTGTTCCCGGACAATGGTAGCAAATTGGTATACAGAATGCGTCCAAGATTTAACTCTGAGTATGTTTGGAACATCAATGAGTTAAACAGAATTGGTGCAACTACAATAGACTACCACACTAAAGAAATGTGGTTCTCTACAAAGTAGTCAACAAATACTTTTAGTAAGATTTGAATCAAAGGCCTCCCATTGGTGGGAGGCCTTTTTGTACATGAAATATTTTGAATAGAACCCTTAACTTTAGGGCACTAGTTTTAAAACCTTTCAGTCATATCAAACCTACTATGAAATACCTTAAGTCAATTTTACATCCTGCATTTCTAACTATTTTTATTTGCTTTTCTATTATTGTAATGCCTTCAAAGGCACAAAAAATAGAATGGAAAAATGTTTCAAATGATTTTGGTTTAAATACAAATACAATTCAAGTATTTGCATCTACTTCTACCACTTTAAATGATAGCGCTTTTAAAGCCTATTATGTATTGATTAATACGAAGGATCCTACGCTCCAAATGGGTGTAGACACTACTTTGTATAGACGCTTAACGCCATCTGCATTCTATGAGCGATTGGTTCAACCAACCATTGTGATGAATGCTTCCTTTTTTGAATTCAAGAATAACACGAATTTAAATGTGTTAGTCCATCGTGGAAATATTTTGGCTTTAAATAAACAAGACATAGAGGGCAAGGGAAAAGATACTTTAACCTTTACACATGTCTTGAACGCTGCAATGGGCATGCAAAAAAACGGCAGGATGGATATTGCCTATACCTATACCGATTCTAATAGCAAGGAGGTTTTATACCAACAAAATCCTATGACGCCTGTCAAAGATAAAAATGCAATATTAGCTTTGAATGAAGATGCGGTTAAAGATTTAAAAAAATGGAAATTAGATTGGGCAGTTGGTGGCGGACCAGTATTGGTGAAAGATGCCGCCATTTTTATTTCAAATAATGAGGAAAAAAAGTTTTCAGGCAAAGCCATTTTAGATCATCATCCACGCACCGCAATGGGCTATACGAAAGATGGGTATATCATTTTATTGGCTGTTCAAGGTCGCATGAAAAATATTGCAATAGGCACAACACTTACAGAGACTGCACAAATATTTCTTGATCTTGGCGCTATCGAAGCCATTAATTTAGATGGCGGTGGAAGCAGTTGTTTATTGATCAATGGAAAAGAAACCATCAAGCCCTCCGATCCTACAGGACAAAGACCAGTTCCTGCAGTCTTTTTTGTAAAATAAAACAAGATAACATCGACTACATTCTAAATCCTACAATGCTTTACTGTAGTGCTTATTAGCCTATTTTCTATTTTTAAATATATTTTTTTATCTGAAATTTTTGAGCGTATTTTTACGCAGTAAAGCAGTTCATTGATTTTTTATTTTAACGCTATCTACTTATACAATTCAGTGTAAGTATAAAATAAAATAGCATGAAAAAATCAACACTATTTACAAAAATTTTATTACTGTCCTTGCTCTTTCTAAACGCCTGTTCAAAAAAAGAGCAGCTAGGCCCAGTGAATAATGCTCCAGAACAAAATCAACCTGCGCCGTTATCGGCTCCGCTCTTTGACGAATTGAATGAAACGATTGCGAGATTTGACCCTTTGTACTTACAAGTAGTATATAAAGACAAAAGATCTAAAGCAGAGATTAATGAGGAAGCTTCAAGATTATTGATTGCAATCAATCAAAATCCAACAAGCATAGTCATTCAAAAAGAATTAATTGAATTATATCATTTTAGTAGCTATTCAGAATTACAAAAAGCATCTAATGTAGTCAGTAATAATTCAGGAGAGCTAAAAAAGAGTTTTCTTGGTAAGGACACCGTGCTTTCAAAAGCAAAAATGAACCAATTGAACGCGGCAAGAAATACTTTTTTAAAAAATAAAATCAGTAGCCTTCAAAAAGCCAGTCAAAGGAGTAGTAGTGGGTTATGGCAAGACAATGCAGATTGGATCTTAAATGAGTTTCATTATTATTCGCAAATTGCAAATTTAGAAATGGGATTAGATGGAATGGATGACTGGGGTGGTGCTGGAGCTGGCCCTGGATGTAATGAATCTTGTTGTTATGAGTATCAAAGTTGTAAACTAACTGCCAATAATAATTTTTTGGTTAATATTTTTAATTTTGGAGCTGCAGGCGGTGGGTCATTTTATTTAACGGGAGCTATTGTAGGCTCTGTGGTTCCTGTTTTTGGCACTGTTATTGGTCTTGCGAGTGGCACAATAATTGGAGGGATAAATGGTATAATAGTTGCAAACCAATATCATAATAATGAATTACAGATTTGCTATTTTAATTATAAAGCATGTTTAGAAAAGAAAAATGGAAACTAAAATATTAATTTATGAGAAATTTTAAGAAATACATCATCAATTTAGATAAAACGAAGCTTTTTTTAATTCAAGGATTTTTATTAATAATTATGATAATTTCAAATTTTAATACGGATCAAAAATTATTAAATGGGTACCAATTTTTATTTTTTTTCTTTACCCTACTCCCTATAGATATAATTTTAGTGATTATTATGTTAAGGGGTATTTTTGAATTAGAAGGACCTCCTAGACACCCTTTCCATTTAATGAAATATCCTGCTTATTGTATGATAATTTTTTTTGGCAGTTCGCCTTTCATCATAATTTGGTTTTTGCGAGATGTCATTAGCCATTTAAAATGGTAGGTATATTCATTTAATGTCAATTACAAAAACGAACCGAATTTATTCGGTTCGTTTTTATTTAATTTGTATCTTTGTTCCATCATCAAGAAGCCTTTAATGGCTGCCAACCGAGAGCATCGAATTCCGCGGTGGTAAAATCGATGAGGACTTACTGTCAAAAACAAAACGTAATCTCCTTTATCCTTTTTCTTGGTCTGATTTATTGAATGAATTTATAATCAATCATGACATGCCTGCATCGAAGCAAAACATAGAAAAAGAACTGAATAAGCCAAGTAAAGCCAATAGTAGTAAAATCAATAGAAGTGAAGCCAATACGGGTGCTTCTAATGACATGCAATTGTTTATTGAATCAAGTACTTCCTTAAAAGCAAAAGGAAAATTGCAATTGATTTACTTAAATGAACAATTTGAGGGAAGCTTTATCGCTACACCTAATCTAATTAAATTAAAAACTATTCAACCATTTAAGGGCATGGTGGCTGCAGTAGGATTAGAGGATGGCAGCCTAAGTCCATTTTTGCAAAGTAATGGTGGCTTAAGTAAAGCGGGTCAACAACAAATGCACTTTCTAGTTTTTGATATTTTTCATTTATATAATTTGTTTCGCCTAAAGCCACAAGCCTTGCTGGCCTTGTATCAGGAAGCATTGGGAATTTTAAAAACCAAAGGCGAAACGGTTGAATTTGGGAAAATAGATCCCAATTCAGATTTAGGAAATACCCTTGCGACTTGGTTACATAGTCAAGTGAAAAAGAAATTTAAACATCAATATTGTTCTCCTAAAGGCCTACTTTATAGCTTTCAAAATTTGTTGAAGTTGTTTCCGGAAGATTTTAACTTATAATTTGCTAGGCGTTCAATTAGAGTAAAGCATTTGCGCTAAAAATTAACTCAAATCGTAATCTTATTTATTGCTTATTCACTATTTTGTGTTCGTTATGAAAGGATTTCAATTCACCCCATTTAAGGAAGGCGAGAATAAAAAAAGCATGTTCGAGCAAATGCTTGACCTGTTTACAGAACTATTGAATTATACCAACGGGGATGCAACAGAAGCCTTAGATTGGCTCAATCAACTAGATAATAAGCACAAATTCACCAATAACGATTACGGGATGGGTGATTTTATTGAAGATTTAAAAGAAAACGGCTACTTAAAGGAAAATGGTCCAGATGGAACATTTAAGATTACCTCTAAAACAGAGCAGACCATCCGTAAAAAGAGCTTAGAGGACATTTTTGGGAAGCTTAAAAAAGGCAGTAAGGGCAACCACCAAACCAATAAAACTGGACCAAGTGCAGAACTAAGTCCAGATACAAGGGCCTATCAATTTGGTGACAATATTGACCAAGTTGATTTTACAGAGAGTATCCGTAATGCACAAATCAACCATGGAGTGGACAATTTTAGGATGGAAGAAAACGATTTGCTCATTCTTGAAAGTGATTTTAAAACACAGACTTCTACGGTGTTGATGATTGATATTTCTCATTCCATGATTTTATATGGTGAGGATCGTATCACCCCTGCAAAAAAAGTGGCGATGGCTTTGTGTGAATTAATCACTACTAAATACCCAAAAGACACCATCGACATTGTTGTTTTTGGAAACGATGCCTGGAGTATTGAAATTAAGGACCTTCCCTATTTACAAGTAGGTCCTTATCATACCAATACGGTTGCCGGATTAGAATTGGCAATGGACTTATTGCGTCGACGTAAAAATCCAAACAAACAGATTTTTATGATTACCGACGGCAAACCAACTTGTTTAAAAATTGGTTCTAAATACTATAAGAATAGTTTTGGGTTAGACAGAAAAGTAGTGAATCGTTGTTTAAATTTGGCGGCTCAGTGTAAGAAGTTAAAAATTCCAGTAACCACTTTTATGATTGCATCCGATCCTTATTTACAAAAATTTGTGGAGGAGTTTACCGAGATGAATCATGGTAAAGCGTTCTTCGCATCTTTAGATAAACTAGGTAGTTTTATATTTAATGATTTTGAAAGTGGGAAGCGAAAAACAGTATACTAAAATGAAAAAAGAAGTGGCGAATAAAACAGCA
>Ga0209401_1002925_pt1 | contig 10879 bp, 6 predicted proteins | sample M_140807_MF_Meta_FD_187318 | JGI IMG/M metagenome (GOLD analysis project Ga0209401, IMG submission 187318) | Freshwater microbial communities from Lake Montjoie, Canada to study carbon cycling - M_140807_MF_MetaG (SPAdes) (version 2) | ecosystem: Environmental > Aquatic > Freshwater > Lake...
TGATTGTGTGTTTCACGGAGTGAAGGACACCTTTCATTTGGACAGCACATCGACATTGTTCACAGCGCCGTGCAGATAGGGTCTCAAAGCGTCGGAGGTAAGTTGCTTCGCTGCATTGGTGTCGGCTTTGAGATAGGAATTGAAAAACAGAAGCGTGACCGCACGGACGAGGGGTTGGACATGTTCGCGGGTTGGAGACGGTCTCGCACGACGCTCCACGCCCGTGGAGTCGGTGAAGTCGAGGTGCTTCGCATTGGCGAGCCAGATAAACTTGTGCGGTCCCTGCGGCCACAGCGCGAAAGCTTCGCGGCGGTTGCCTGCCGTGAGGCCATTTTGTTGCCTATCCTCAGTGCCAGAGATGCCCAGCAGCGGAAGTTTTAAAGAACCGAAGCTCTCACTGATGAAGAACGGCTCTCCGACGCCTTGCGGCGAAAGTGCTATGCCGCATCTCACGCGCGGATCGCGTAATTCGGGGCCGAGGCCTTTGCCCGGTTCCACCCGCGGCGTGAGCCAGTCCAGCGCTGGCCTCATGCCGCACACGACCATCGTGGTAAAGGCTCCGAACGAATGCCCCATGACGCCAACGCGTTGCAGGTCGAGCTTTCCACGGAGCTTCTCATGCGTTCGGTTCCATTCCTCAGCACGGTCAATCGCAAAGCTCACATCCTTGGGCCGGGCCAGAACTTCCGTGGAATCATGGATCATCGCTTCGAGCTTCTGCATGAGTCTAAAGCCTTGCGTCATCCGCTCGCGATTGCTGCCGATATGTTCGAGGCAAAAGACCACGTAACCATGTGAAGCGAGGTGCTGTGCCTGCGCGTAATGCGTATCCCAATCACCACCCGCACCGTGTGAAACGATGACCGCCGGAAATGGACCTCCAGTTGCTGGCACATGCACCTTGATGGGGACTTTGCGTCCGTTGGGAGTTGAGTCCTGACGAAGACGCGGTGCTAAACGCTGCGCACGGGTGCCGCCAGACGCCTTCGCCCCAGTGCGGGAAGAGTCGGTGAGATTTGCGAACTCGATTGTCTCCGACGCTAACGGTCCACGCGCGGAGAAATCGGCGGCGCGCAGCGCGGCAAGTGGTGGAAGGAACAGGGCGGTGAGGAGTGTGAGGGTGTTTTTCACATTTGCGCTTATCGGTCGAGTTTTTCGTTCCCGTGTTCTTTGATCCACTTTCTCATCCAAGGGGCGCTGGGCGAGCCGATGTCGAGGTGGGTGTTGCCCAGGATGACGAGGTCGCAGACCCGGCCTTCCTTGAGCCACTTGAGGCCTTGGGAGCACTGAAGCTCCATCAGGTCGAGCGGTACGGGTTTTCCGAAGCGATAGGTCGGGTCGGACTGCTTCTTTTCATCGATCCCCGTGTAATCCCAGAGGTAGATGCCCAGAGCGATCTTGGTTTCCTTAGGCTTCACGGCCTCGATGCGAGCGAGGTTCTTCTCCAGGTCTTTCAGGTCGGCGCTCTTCCAGGTCCAGAGCACGATGACGTCGAAGTGTTTCAGCGAATCGACCAGCGGCGGCTCGCAGTGGGTGTATTCGGGGTGCTGCGGATCGAGGTCATAGGCGTAGATGGTCGTCCATACATCCATCGGCCGGCCGACTCGGGTCAGCTGGCTGCGCATGGCCTTCAGTTCGTCTTCGGACATCGCCGGCCGTCCCGCGAATGTTCCGTCCTTCTGCTTTATCCGATCTTTGACGAAGTCATCCAGATAGATCCCCGTGAAGTTGGGATAAGACTTCGCGATGGAGACGATGTCGGGCAGCGTCTTGAGACCGCCGCTACCGCTGGAGCCCACGGCGGACCAGCTGACCCTCTTCAGGGATTCGAAAGAAATCGCCCACTGCTCCATGGACGTCTTCGCCTTCCACTTGCTCTCCGTCCAGATCGCATTGGGTCTCGTGTGATTCTGCGTCACGAAGAGTAAGTTGGGAATGTCGAGCCAATGGGCACCCTCCACCGGGGTCATGCGCGACCCGCCGCGGTAACCGGCGTTTTCCAGATACTCGGCGTCGCCCCCGGGCGGACAGGCGAACAGCCAGAGGTGGTCGCGGACGGTCGGGAATGGCTTCTGCTGGGGCTGTGAGAGCAGGGCCAGCGGCGCGAGCAGCAGGGCGAGGAGGAGTGTTGGGGTGTTTTTTTTCATGAATTGATGGCAGTGAGTTGGGTGAAGGTCAGCGAGACGGGGTATCCGTGAACTTGAGCCTTAAGGATGTTCTTTTCCTGAGCGTGGCGTTGAGCCAGAGCGTGCGGCCGTCCCAGGCGTAGTCGCCCGGGGTCAGCTCGCGGCCGTCTAGTTCGAGACGAGACAGCGTCTTCGGTGCACCTTGGAGCTCGAATACGGGGTGCACGCACGGCGTGGACGGGGTAATCGTGAGCGAGACCTCCGGCTTATCGACGGAGAGGAGCGTGGCGCGGCGTTCGGTGTTATAAGACGGCGTCTGCAGGCGGCCGCCCTCGGCCTCGACTTTCGGCGGCGTGGCGAAGCTGCGGGACCATTCCAGCAGGCGGGCGTCATCGGCGTCGCTCAGGCCGATGAGCCAGGCCCACTTCTCGACCTTCATCATGCGGGTGACCCCGAGGGCGTCGGGCATCTCGGCGGTGCGGCTTTCGAGGGGCTGCGGGCGACGATGTCCCCAGGACATCATGGCGTTGTGCGCCGGGGTCATCGAGGCGAGGTCGTCGATGTTGTGGCCGGTGGGCTTGCGTCGGGCGAGCGGGAGGTGGTTGCCCCAGTAGAACGGCGTGACCATCTGGCCTTGGCTATAGAACGGTCGTAAAGCCATCACGGGCAGCCGATTCCAGCCGGGATTGAAGTAGACCGCCGACAAGGGTTCGCGGGCTCCGAAGCGGATGCGGTAAAGCGGAGGTTGCTCGCCGGACATGAGCTTTTCGTAATCGGGCTCCTGCGCGAGAAGGGGGTACTTCAGTTCGCGCTTCGAGCCATCGCGGAACAGCACGTCCACGAGGTTTTCCGGCAGCACGCGGAGCGGATAGCCGGCGGGTGGGGTCAGGATGAGCAGTTCTTCGATCTCATATTCGGCCTTGGGCTCGGTCTGCAGGGTCATCGTCCGCGAGCCGAAGCCATCCGGATAGAAATAGAAATCCTCGGTCGCCGTTTCGCCCCAGACCTTGTAGTTCAGGTCGCAAGGCTGCGCGGACCAACGCACATGGACGCGGGCGGGCGTGGCTTCGATGATCTGGACCCGGCTACGGCGCAGTTCTTTGTCGGAAGCGGTGTCGATGCAGTCCAGTCCGTCCGGGCGACGGGGCGCTTCGGCGAACTCGAAGTTCAGTCCGGTATTGTGCTTTCCAGCCCAGAACGGCGTGTAGGCTGCTCCGCGCCAGAAGACAAAACGCGAACCGTTCGGCAATGATACCACCACGTCCTTACGCTCCGGTACCCAGGCCTTTTCATACGGAATCGGGGTGACTTTGTCGGGACCCGAATAGGAGAGCACCGGGTAGTCGTAACGCAGCTTGGTCTCGGTCGCGCCGAAGGCGGGAAGCTCGGGTGCGCCCCGTAGCAACATCGTCCGGATGGTCTTGCGCCAAAGCTCGTGGCCTTTCGCGTCGCGGAGTGACACCTGCAGCGTATCGTGATCGCTGGCCGAAGCGGGGGGAGGCAGGTTGAAGTTCAGTTCGGTGCGGACCCCTGGGCGTAGGGTGACTTCGGCTTTCGTGAGTTTGTCCGGGGCGGATTCATACCAGGCGAGCACCTCCGCGCCGGAGATGAGTTCCTTTGCGGAGAAGGCGGCCAGCGTAACGCGGGCCTGCTGTTTCGGACCCAGGACGAGCCAATCCGCCGGGGGCAGGATGGCACCTTGGTCGACCGGATTCCTCACGGGATCGGCCACCGCTTCGGCGTCCACCTCCAAGGCCGGACGTTCGACCGACCACCGGGCGAGCTCGGCCGTCTTTCCATCGTTGGTTTTCTTTAGCAATGCCAGTTCCTCCGGTGCGGGTGAGGTGGTGAAGGTCGCCCGGATCGTGAAGGGCGATTTTCCGGCTACATCGACGATTTTCCGCTCCACTTCCTTGCCTTCGCGATACGCCGCCAGCCAATGCTCCGGTGCCGGGTGCGTATCGCTGTCGAACTGCACGATGACCGGCGTCAGGCCGACGCGTTCGACGCCAAAGGGGGGTCGCCAGGGATGTCCAGGGTCGAACTGGAGGCGTGGGGCCAAAGTCAGGGCCTTACGTTGCTTCGTCGTGCTGCCGGGATGCTCGAAAAGATGGCGGATGTCCCCGGCCTCCAGGGCTTCGTCGTAGATCTGCAGTTCATCGATCAGCCCGCGCAGGTGGGCGCGAACGTAGCGGTATGTGTCACCATCTGCGCGACACCCGATGCGGAGTACGCTGTCCGGCGCATCGGGCTTGAGAACGAAATCTTTTCCCGTGGAGTTTGCCTTGTCCGAAGGGTCCTTTCCCTGGCCGTCGACATAGAGCGCGAAATGCGGCGACTGCGCGGCCCTGTAGGTCACCGCGATATGGTGCCACTGCCCGTCGTTGGGCATGAGGCCGTTGGAGGTGCGGAATCTCGCGATCCAGCTGCCCTGGCCCTCTCCGTAGACTTGTAGGCTGTCACGGATGCCCAGGCCGAAGAACTTGTCCGGCTCGGCCGTCAGGTCCGCCCGGCCTTTGAACAGCACCGGCATCTCCGCGTAGTAGTTGCCCACGTTGATCCAGGTCGCGATGGTGAAGTCGCGGCTGAAGTCGATCGACGAAGGATCCGCCAGCTCGATGCCCGCGTTAGTCTTCTCGATGACGAGCGCTCTGCCGAAGCGTCCCGGCGCGAATGATGGAGAGAGTTTCGGGTCCACCGGACGGCCGTCATGTCGGCCGGCGGCGTCCTTCAGGTCGCCGTCGAAGCGCAGATGGGCGACCAGGTCCGCGTGGGCGGCTAACGGCGCGAGCAGCAGGGCGGTGAGGAGGGCGAGGGTGGGTTTCATGGTGGTGGGGCCTTTGATGGTTTTTGTCTGGAGTGTGAGGGAGGGTTTCATTTGGTTTTCTCTGGTGTGATCTCGACATTATCCAAATAGTAGACCGATGGGCCTTTCGCCGGGGACATGATGACGGTGCTGAATAATCTCCTGAAGTCCGGGCAGGCGAGGCCAGCGAATTGTTGAGGGGCTGCGCCGGACGGGCGGATGGTCAGGTCATAGGTGCCGGTGGCTTCCCGTCCGAGGGCGCAGACGAGGTCGAAGCGCACCCACTTGCCGTGAGGCAGTTGGAGCAGCCGCTTGTTGTTCGCGGTGAGCCAGCCCTGCGCGTCCACGGAGAGCCGCGGGCCGACCTTGAATTCAAAGGCGTCATCGCGACACTCGTAAACGAACTGTGCGCCCGGCTCGATTCGCAGATCGAAGCCGGCCCGCAGCCGACCTTCCTCCATTTCCATCGAGTAGCCGATGTATGGAAGGTAGGACGGCTTCTGCCCGCTGCCTTTGGTGACCTTGAGGCTGTGCTTTCCGGATGCGGCAGTCTCGTCGGTGACGACGACGGAGTTCACGCCGTCCTCGGCGCCGACACCTGCACCGCGCTCCGAGCTGCCGAGGGCGTAGTCCTCGAAGGTGCGCCGGAGCGGCTGCCGCAGCCGCAAGGGCAGGCGGGCCACGTCGGGCGGCAGTGGGCGATAGGTCGGTTCGGGGAAAACATACTGGCCATCGCGTTTGAGCGGCTCCACGCCGAGGGCGGTCATGTCCATCGGCTGCCTGGCCTTTTCCAAGCTGATCCAATCCATTGCACCGATGGGCTTGCCTGTAGCCGACCGCACGACGAAGGCGAGCGTCTGCGGACCAGCGAGCTTACGCGGCTCCAGCGTCGCGACCGTCTCGCGAAACACGTTCGCGCCACCGGTGAAGCTGGGGTTGAACTCGCCGAGTTTTTCCCCGTCCTTTCCGCCGGCACGAACTTCGATCTTCACCTCGTTCTTCTGCAGCGGTATTTGTCCGCGGTATTGCTCGAAGCGGAAATAATCGAATGCCCCGACCAGTTTCTTGTCGTCGGAGTGGAACACGATGTAGACATCGTGCGTGCCGCTGGCCTCGGCAGAGACTTCTCCGACAACCTCCTGGTAGATCTGAATTTGCCCAGGTGCCAAAGCAGTTCGTGGAATGTCCGTCTGCGGCAGCGCCACGCTCCCGATGAGCGGCCCATCGGTGCGATCAAGACGGACTTCCAGATGGCGCGGGCTCGCGCTGCTGTTGCCGTAGGTCACGCGAAACCGGCGGTAGCCCGCGCCCAGCGGCACCTGTGAGAATTTGAGCCAGGCGCCATCCGCAATGTTGTAACAGTAGTCCCAATAAGTGCTGATGCCCGGCGAAGCGCCGTCATAGCCCTTTGCTTCCGCGCGCAGAGAAGCGCTTGCAGAGCATGCTAGAACCAGCGGGTCCGTCGCCTTCTGGTGACGCGGCGGTTTCTGTGCCGACTTGTCGGTGTTCATCTCTCGCACGTCGCTGGCAAAACGCAGCACAGCCGATTGCCACCCCTGGTCCAGGTCCACGTTTTCGAAGGTGAACCAGTCACCGTCCTTCAACCCTGTCAGCCCGTGCGGTGTCTTCTCCGTGCCGCCGGAAAGCCCAGTGGCGCTCTCCGCCTCGATTCGCGTGGTATTCAACTGCGGCCAGTTCGGCCGCGGCGGCGGATTCGTGAAGTCGTGACCAAAGCGGAAAGGCTTGCCTTGCGGAAAATCTCCCGGATTCAGCTCGGCGCTGGTGCGGGTGAATCCCTTGTGAAACACATTGTCGCGATCACGGATGTTGACGCAGCACGTGTTATACCAGAATGCGGACTGCAACGAGCCCGGCGCGGCCCACAGCAGGTTGTGATGGATGTCCATGTCGCACGTGCCGATGTCCAGATAGACGATTCCCAAAACTGAAGACTTTCCGCGCATGCCCGTCGGGTCGTAGCACTCGTGCAGCACGTTGTAGATCATCTGGCCCGGCACGCCGTTCAAGTTGCCGCCGCTGAAATAACGGCCGGTGATGCTGCCCCAGTCACGCGCCAGCAGCGTGCCGTTGAAGGCGTGGTTGTGCGCGAATAGGTTGGCCAGCGTTAGGGAGGGGCTCCGCCAACGGCCCCTCGATCCTCCAGGGCTATTTCCATACCAACTGTGGCCGACGTTGCACAGCGTGTTGTAGGTAAAGGTGTGGCCGCCGGTAAGAAAGTCGTCCGCGCCCTCTAGATACAGCGAAAACAGGAAATGGCCGGAGTAGTCCGTCTCATTGATCAGACAGTTGTGAACCGTGTGCCGCAGGCCGCGGAGGTGGATTCCCGCGCCCGCGCTGTAGCGGATCGTCGAATTCAGAAACGCGTTGTCGTGCCCGCTTAAAACGATGCCGATATCGCCCGAGGTGCTGTCTCCGGCCTTCGTGAAGTGCGAGACAAATTCAAACGCACACCGGTCGAACACACAGTCGGCCGAGTCCTGGAGCCGCGCCGACCCAGCGTGAACGGAGACGTCCTCGACGCGAATGTGCTCGCGGCCGCTGAGGTCGAAGGCACGTTGGCGGCGTTTGGCTACCACGTTATCGGGCTTGGAGCCGGACAGCGGGATTAGGTAGAGCACGTCGTCCTGCCAATGCCACTCGCCGGGCTGGTCGAGCGCGTTCATGTGCCCGACGATCATGCCCCGACCATCGTCGGCCGTCGAGGTATGGACTGCCGACCAGTGTATGGGCCCCCGGTCACCGACGATGATTTCTCCCGACTTCGAACTTTCGATCACGCCTGTCTGCGCCGACCAGCCGCCATAGTGAATCCCCAGGTAGAGCGCACCTTTCCAGAAGTTGTCGGGCTGGCCATCGAGCAGCTCGCTCACGATGCGTCCTGGTTGCTTGCCTGGCTCTGGATTGGCGAACTCGCCGAAGGTGGGCCAAAGTTTGCTCAACCCCGATACGGGCATCTCCAGTCCCCGCGAAGGCTGGTTCGGAAACCGGGCTTCGATCAGCACTTCATCGCCGCAGAAAACTTGATTGCGGCCTGTCCCGAGCGTCCACGGCATCGGGGCTTTCCAGATGTTCTTCGCGGCATCATGGAGCGTCCAGCCTGTGACCGGCTCGCAGCCGGTGATGACGACCTTCTCATCCTTGTAGGACCTCAGCATGATGGGCTTCTGCTCCGTGCCGCTGCGTGGAAACGTGATCGTCTCGCGATACACGCCGCCGTGAACGAGCAACGTGTCGCCCGGCTGGAGCCTGTTCACGCCGACTTGAATCGTAGCGAACGGCTGCGTGATTGTGCCGGGATTGGAGTCGTTGCCGTTGGGGGCGACGTGGAATTCTGCGGCGTGCATCGCGGCCAGCGGAGCTAGCAGCAGGGCGGTGAGGAGGGTGAATCGAATCATACCGTGTTCCTTAAAAAAACTTGGTCACTCCGGGTTGTGGCGGAGGGGTGAGGTCGATTTTTGTGTCCCAGTCCAGGTGGGCGGGCACGAGCTGCTGACGGGAGTTCAGCGCCTGTTCCCAGGTGATTTCCTTCCCGGTGTAGGCGGCCATGCGGCCCATCAGCGCCATGAGGCTGGTGTGGGCCATGCGGCGGCCATCGTTGAGCGGGCGTCCGCTGCGGATGGAGGCGAAGAATTCATCGTGCTCCTTCTGGTGCATGGGCTCGCGTTTGCCGCTGAAGGTCCACGGGTTGGCGCCGGTGATGACCGGTGCCGGGCTCTTGCCCAGGGTGCAGACGCCTTCGGACCCGATGATGTAGTCGGCATTTTCATTGTGGCAGCCGTCCTGGCAGCGCACGCCGAGGAAGCCTCGAACTCCGTCGGCATACTCGTAGATGATCTGGCAGTGGTCGAAGGTGTTGCCCTCGCCGGGGAACTGCCGGCCGCCGACACCCACGGCCTTGACCGGCATTTCGTCGTTCATCCACCAGGCCATCTTGTCGGCGCTGTGACCGCCGGAGAGACCGATGCACATGTCGCCGCCGAGCCAGAGGAAATCGGACCAGTCGCGGAGCTGCCACTGGAGGTCGGTCCACTCCGGGCGGCGCTCGCGGCCGTAGTATTTGTTGAAACTCTGCCGGTAGTAAGTGGCATAAACCGAGCGCACCTTCCCGATGGCACCGGCGCGGATTTGCTCCTGCGCGGCGCGGGCGGTGTTGTCATAGCGCCAGCAGAAGCCGGAGAGGATGCCGAGGTTCCGTTCCTGCGCCCGCGTGGTCGAGTCAAGGAAACTGCGGATGCCCGGCGCGTCCACAGCGGCGATGCATTCGGCAAAGACGTGCTTTCCGCCGTCGATGGCGGCCTTCAGGTGCTGCGGACGAAAGGCGGGCGGCGCGGTGAGCAAGACCACATCCACATCGCTGGCGATGACTTTCTCATAAGCGTCGAACCCGAGAAAGCAGCGGCTCTTGTCCACCTTCACGCGGTCCGGGGCGTGTTGGCGCAATGTTTCCAAGCTCGTGGACTGACGATCCTCAAACACATCACCGAGCGCGACGACGACTGTGTTCGCGTCGGCGTTGAGCGCCTCCTTGGCCGCCGCCGTGCCGCGTCCGCCGCAGCCGATGAGCCCGATGCGCAGCGTTTGCGTGTTCGGCGCGGCGGAAAGGATGGAGGGAAAGGCCAGGCCACCCGCGAGCACACCGGCGGCGGATTGTTTGATGAAGTCCCGGCGGGTGGATTCGGATGAGGTGATGTTCGTGTTCATGGTTTCAGGGGTTTTGACTGGGTGCTGGGGTGGGTTCGGTGAGGAATTTTTCATAAAGCGCGAGCGGCTGGGACATCGCCTCGTCCAGTGGCGTGAGGACGAGCCGCACCTGCGCCGTGCGCACATCGCCGGGCACAAGGTCATCGCCAAAGATGAGGAAATCCACCGCGCTGTAGGTCGTGGCGCGGTCCTCGACGCGCGGCGTGTAGTAGCGCGCGCTGATGGCGGAGCAGGCGGCTCGTTTCATCATCAGCACCACGGCGTGCTTCTTCTCCGGGTCCGTCATGAAGGTGACCGGCTGCCCATAGTGCCGCAGTGGGAAAAAGGGGGCGACGGGCGCCTTGAACTCGCTGCGCTCCCAGCGCCCGTCGAGCGGACGCCGCGCCGCGTGCGCATCGCGCGGAAACACCAGCGAGCAGCCGCGAAAGACCTCGCTGAACTCCGGCACCACGAGGTCCGCCTCCGGCGGCTTCCCGCCGCTGGCGCTCCGCAGGAGATAGACGTGCGGGATCATCGCCATGTCGAAGTAGCTCGGCAGCAGCAGTTCGTAGCCCGCGTAAGTGCCCCTGGCCCGCAGCGTGAGGTGCAGGTCGATGGTGTCCGGACCGCTCACGGTATAGCGTGCGGTGATCTCGCCCTGGTGGTCCTCCGTCGCGGGCCAGAAAATCTCCACCGCCGTGTCCGTGGCTTTCACCTCGCGCTTGTTCAGCCGAGGCGCGCCCATGCCGAGATTGACCGACATCAGCTTGAAGAGATTCAGCAGCGAGTAACGCGCATCATTGACCTGCTTCCCGGACGGCTTGTCCACGAGCTGCGTGATGCCGTGATACGCCCCCTCCGTCACGATGCGGCCGGACATCAGCGGCGTGTCGAAATCAAATCCGCCGGTCGCGGCGTTTTTCGTCAGGCGCACCGGTTCGGCGGCGTGGAGCGCGGCCAGCGGCGCGAGCAGCAGGGCGGTGAGGAGTGTGAGGGTAGGTTTCATGTTCATGGTGCCCCCTCATTAACTGACGAGTTTGCGATTAGTCCTCGCGTGGGTGGTGGCTTCTTCTTGCGCGGCGAGCACGTCATTTTTGCGTAAGGTAGCCATGAGGGGCTCCGGCTCCTTGAATCGAGAGCAACCCCGGACGAGATGGATCGTGCCGTAGGAGATTTGCTGGACGTCGCGCCGAGATGGGCGTGAGGGTGTCTGACCTCGGCTGGAGTGAGAATGGGCTTTTAGGCC
>Ga0209401_1002930_pt1 | contig 10870 bp, 17 predicted proteins | sample M_140807_MF_Meta_FD_187318 | JGI IMG/M metagenome (GOLD analysis project Ga0209401, IMG submission 187318) | Freshwater microbial communities from Lake Montjoie, Canada to study carbon cycling - M_140807_MF_MetaG (SPAdes) (version 2) | ecosystem: Environmental > Aquatic > Freshwater > Lake...
GGCTAATAAATACTTGTGGGCGGGCCCCACCCGTTAAAGAAAAAAATTTTAAAGCTTGTGGCCTGCCTGCTGCCTGCCTGCGGGTTGTATCTATTTATATTTTTTTAGAGTGGTGGGAGTGGTGGGATTTACTATGTTGTACTACTTAACATAGATTATATTACCCACTCTTACTGTCTACTCCCTAGATTAAATTAACACTCGGCCGTAAAACTGCACTCATCTTTTTCTTTTAAACACTTAAAGATTTTTTCTCCAAGTTCTAATCTTGCATACCATTCAAGATTTTCTTTCGTTTCTTTCTCACTCCATCCATAGGCCTCAACGAGCATATCATCATTGTAGCCATTGTTTTTTTCAAAAAACTCATCAAGCAATTTTTTATTTGCTCCAAGTTTTTCTCTGCATTTTTTTAAACCCTCTTCGACACCAGATAAATGTTCATCTTTGTCAAAAGAGTAATCAATATAGTTTGGCTCACTTATCTGGCCACCAAAGAAGCTAGCATCATCACTAGCTTGAACAGCAACCCAAAATTTACCTTCTATATCGCCACTATAGTATCTGCCCATTTTTTCTCCTAGTTGTGTTGTGTGGAATACAGGTTAATCCCAGTTTGCTCCACACAACAGAAGCAATAATATATTATCCTACATTATTATCAAGAAATAAATTTATTCAAGTTCCATGATTCGAGGTCAACGAATTCAGATAAGTCAATGCGACATAGTGTCGCACCCCTAATAAATACATGTGGGCGGGACCCACCCATATATAAAAAAATAAAAATAATTAATTTTAGAGCTTGACAAGATAGGATAATGTAGGATATAATAATCAAATAACAACGAAAGGAAAACAAACATGAGACCAATAAGAAAACAAGAACTTGATTATTTACATAATCTTATAAATAACAAGTTTAATGAAAAACAGCAGGCAATAAGATCGCAGTGTGAACTTGAAGTAGGAAAACAATTAGAGACAAGCTTTGATAAGTTTGTTTCTACCTTAAGACTTGAGAAGCTTTTAAAAGAAGCGGAACAAGCTGAAAAGGACTTTGAAAACTTTAAGCTTAATAAAGATAACAAAGAAACTGAACTATCTATAATGGCCTCAAAGAAAAGAAATGCTTTATCTGAAAAGGTTAATCAGTGGTCAAACATTAGAGACTGGTCAATTTCTAGTAGACATGACAACGTAGATGAAGTTATTAGTAATCTAAAAAAAGCTTGTCGACAAGAACTTGAAGAGAAATATAAAAACTCTGAAAAGGGCAAGTTCTTTAAATATCTACAAAATGGAATAGAGGACGCAAAAAATACTTTATACTCTGGACTTTCCATTGATGACGTTTGGAAAAACTTAGAGAATATATTTGATAAGGCACAAATTGAAGTTCGAGTGCCGAAGTCATTTGCTCAAATTTCTAAATAATTCTTTTCGTTAAGAATAGACAACGCCCATACAACTGGGCGTTGTCCTAATAAATACATGTGGGCGGGCCCCACCCGGAAAAAAAAAGAAAAAAAATAGTGCCCAGAAATCTGGGCACTATTCTTGAGACTACTCTTCTGATACTATTTCTAGGTCTTCAAGTGAGTTGTCATTGCCAGTCATGTAGTTGGCCTTGAACTCGCACTCCTGTATTGATGTCCCTGTTTCTTGGAACAGGGAACATGCAACAGTTTCAGTTAAATTAATATCTAGTTCCATATTATTCTTTTATGGGATTGTTAATAACTATATCGCTTATATATTTAATAACATTTTTAAGTTTAATTATTTCAAACTTTAAAGCACTGTTCTCCTTAGTTAGGTTTATTACTTGATCGCCTAATCTATCTATTCCAGCGCTTACTTGGTCTAGCTTTTCTTTAGTCATGTTATGCCTTTCTGTTTCGTTAAGTAAATATAGATTATCAGAGCAATTACTTGAGTATATAAAATAACGCACTGACTTGTGCGTGGCAAATGTGCAACGCTATTAGTAGTGGTATGGAACTAACTTTATAGTTGCATGTCTAATAAATACATGTGGGCGGGTCCCACCCAAGAAAGAAAACCCAAACGATTTACTTTTACTTTTAAATCAAAGAGGGGGGAGGGGTTAAAACAAAAATAGGGGACCCTAGACTTACCCTTTAGTGCTGGATTTACACACCCGGGTAGGGTATAAACTTTGTAAGGTACCATAATAAGATATTATGCTAGATATAAAAAAAATAAAGAATGTAAATAATATTGCTGATCCAAAAATTAGAAAGCAATTAAAATTAGATATTTTAGCTAAAATTAAAATAGTAGAAGATAAAAAAATTCGTTCAGATTTTTTAACATTTGTAAAATACATTTGGCCAGATTTTATAGAAGGGACCCATCATAAAACGGTGTCAGATAAATTTAATAGATTACAAACTGGAGAATTAAAAAGACTAATAATCAATATGCCACCAAGGCATACAAAATCTGAATTTGCTTCCTACTTTTTACCTGCTTGGATGATTGGAAATAATCCTAAATTAAAAATAATTCAAGCAACCCACACAGCAGAACTTGCTGTACGATTTGGACGTAAAACTAAAAACCTAATTGACTCTGCTGAGTACAGAGAAATATTTAATACAAGATTACAAGAAGATTCAAAAGCAGCGGGTCGCTGGGAAACAGATCAAGGTGGCGAGTATTTTGCTGTCGGGGTCCAAGGTGCGGTAACCGGTAGAGGTGCTGACTTGCTCATCATCGATGATCCACACTCAGAGCAAGATGCTTATTCACAAACGGCATTTGATAAAGCATATGAGTGGTATACCTCAGGACCACGTCAACGTTTACAACCTGGTGGACGTATAGTTTTAGTTATGACGAGATGGTCAACAAAAGATTTAACAGCACAACTAATCAAGGCCCAAGCAGCAGAAGATAAAGCGGATAAATGGGAGATCATAGAATTTCCTGCAATTCTTCCAAGTGGAAAACCTGTATGGCCAGAATATTGGAAGCTATCGGATTTACTTGCAGTTAAAGCATCAGCAGGTATTTCAAAATGGAATGCTCAATATATGCAAGATCCAACTGCAGAAGAAGGATCATTAATTAAAAGGGAATGGTGGAGAGATTGGACTGAAGAATATATTCCACCTTTAGAACATGTCATTCAATCTTATGATACGGCATTCATGAAAAAAGAAACTGCCGATTTTTCTGCAATCACTACATGGGGTGTATTTAGAATAAATGAGGACTCACCACAAAATTTAATTTTATTAGATGCAAGGAAAGAACGATTAGAGTTTCCTGATCTAAGGCGCCTGGCCCACGAACAATATACTTATTGGAATCCAGATACAGTATTGGTTGAAGCTAAGGCTTCAGGACTTCCATTAACTTATGAGCTTAGACGAATGGGAATACCCGTTGTAAATTTTTCACCTTCTAAAGGTAATGATAAACACACCAGAGTAAATTCGGTTGCACCTCTATTTGAATCAGGAATGATCTGGGCTCCAAAGTCTAAACAATTTGCACAAGAGGTTATTGAAGAGTGTGCTGCCTTTCCTTTTGGAGATCATGATGACCTTGTAGATTCAATGACCCAAGCTGTTATGAGATTCCGTCAAGGTGGCTTGATTTCACATCCAGAAGACTATATAGATGAACCAATATCTTTAGACGATAATAAGATTTACTATTAATGAAAAAATTAACAACAACTATACCACCTTTAAAAGGGCCAAATCCACAAGGGTTGAATGTTCCTACTAAAAAGGTTATTGTAGTAAACTCAAGGAATTTAAATGGCAACAATAGACAAAGCACTTCCAAACGAAGTTAGACACTCAATTGAAATTGGTGGCAATCCTAAAGAACAGGAACTTAGCACACCAACGCCTGATATTGGTAGTACTGAAATAACACCAACAGAAGATGGTGGAGTTGAAATTAACTTTGAACCTGGAGCTGTTAATCAAACAGGTTCAGAAAATCATTTTGATAATTTAGCAGAACTTTTACCAGATGATATCTTAGATCCTCTTGGAGCAGAACTTTACGAAAATTATTCACAATACAAATCATCAAGACAAGATTGGGAAAAAGCATACACGGACGGATTAGATCTTTTAGGATTTAAATACGAAAGAAGAACTCAACCATTTAGAGGAGCTTCGGGTGTAACACATCCAGTTCTTGCAGAAGCAGTAACTCAATTTCAAGCTTTAGCTTATAAAGAATTATTACCAGCTGAAGGACCCGTTAGAACTCAAGTGATTGGAATTAATACAAGAGAAAAAGAAGATCAAGCTAATCGTGTTAAAGACTTTATGAATTTTCAAGTTATGGACATCATGAAAGAATATGAACCAGAGTTTGATCAAATGTTATTTTACTTACCTTTATCAGGATCTACATTTAAAAAAGTTTACTATGATTCTTTAATGCAAAGAGCAGTATCTAAATTTATTCAAGCAGAAGATTTAGTAGTTCCATACAATGCAACTTCTTTAGATGATGCAGAAGCTATTATGCATGTTCTTAAGATATCTGAAAATGATTTACGTAAACAACAAGTTGCAGGATTTTATAAAGACGTAGATCTTGGTGAGCCTGGCGATGTTATAGAAAATCCATTAGAGAGAAAAGAAAAACAATTAGAAGGAATTCGTAAAGGGAAACAAGAAGATGTATTTACTTTAATTGAATGTCATGTAAACATAGACCTTGAGGGTTTTGAAGATCGAAGTCCCGACGGGGAAATAACTGGAATTAAACTTCCTTACATTGTAACGATAGAAGAAAACTCTCGTGATATATTATCAATAAGAAGAAACTTTAATGCTAATGATGTATTAAAGCAAAAGATACAATATTTTGTTCATTTCAAATTTTTACCAGGACTTGGGTTCTATGGTTTTGGTTTAATTCATATGATTGGTGGTTTGTCTAGAACTGCAACTTCAGCTTTAAGACAATTATTAGATGCAGGAACTTTATCTAATTTACCAGCAGGATTCAAACAAAGAGGAATCAGAGTTAGAGATGATGCACAACCAATTCAACCAGGTGAGTTTAGAGATGTAGATGCTCCTGGAGGAAATCTAAGAGATGCATTTTTACCACTACCATTCAAAGAACCTTCAGCAACATTATTACAATTAATGGGTATTGTTGTTCAAGCAGGACAAAGATTTGCATCTATTGCTGATTTAAATGTTGGTGATGGTAATCAACAAGCTGCAGTTGGAACTACAGTTGCTTTACTTGAAAGAGGAAGCAGAACAATGTCAGCTATTCATAAAAGATTATATGCATCTTTAAAACAAGAGTTTAAATTATTATCAAGAGTATTTAGTTTATACTTACCACCAGAATATCCTTATGACGTTGTAGGTGGACAAAGAATTATTAAACAAGCAGACTTTGATGATAAAATAGATGTTATACCTGTTGCAGATCCAAATATATTTTCACAAACTCAAAGAATTAGTTTAGCACAAACTCAATTACAATTAGCACAATCTAATCCTCAGATTCATAACTTATATGAAACATACAGAAAAATGTATGAAGCATTAGGTGTAAGAGATATTGATAAGATTTTAAATGTTCCTCAAAAACCAATGCCAAAAGATCCAGCACAAGAACATATTGATGCATTAGGTGCTCAACCATTCCAAGCCTTCAGAGGACAGGACCATAGAGCTCACATGACTGCTCATTTAAATTTTATGGAAACAAACTTTGCAAGAAACAATCCTATGATTGTTGGTTCATTACAAAAAAATATTTTAGAACATATTTCTTTAATGGCTTTGGAACAAGTTGAATTAGAATTCCGTGAACAGATACAACAAATACAACAGTTAGCACAAAATCCTCAAATGGCACAAAATCCTCAAACACAAATGCAGGTTCAACAATTTCAATTAAAAGTTGAAGCTAGAAAATCAATTCTTATAGCTGAGATGATGGATGAATTTATGAAGGAAGAAAAGAAGATTACTTCTCAATTTGATAATGATCCTTTAGCTAAATTAAAATCTAGAGAATTAGATATATTGGCTCAGAATAATGCTAAAAGAAATCAAGAAGCACAAGATAGATTAAACTTAGATAAAATGAGAGCTTTAATGAATCAATCAAATACTGATGAAAAACTTCAACAAAATGAGGACTTAGCTAAGCTAAGAGCAGCTACTTCTATAGCAAAACAACAATTTGCAAATAACGCTAAAAAGGATTATAACAATTAATTAATATGGAAAAGAAACCAGGAAAAGTTAAGACTGTAATGCATGAGTTTAAATCTGGCAAGTTGCACAGTGGTAAATCAGGTAAGATAGTTACTAATCCTAAACAAGCGATCGCAATCGCATTATCGGAGGCAAACATGTCTAAAAAAGGATACGCAAAAGGTGGAATGGTAAAAGGATCTAACGATTCTTCTTCTGCTTACGGAACACAAGTTGGAGATCATAATAAATTTTTAAATTCAGATGGTTATAAAAATGGTGGTATTGATGTTGAAGTTACAGATAAATCTGAAACACAAAGTGTACAAGTAAAAGGTCAAAGAAGAATGTTACCAGAAAAGAAATCTAAAGCTGAATGGTACTAGTATGTTACCAATGCTTGGAGCTATTGCACCATTAGCTAAAATTCTTTTCAGTACAATTGAAAAATCAGTTCCAGATAAAGATCTTCAAGAGAAATTAAAAGCACAACTTAATCAACAATTATTACAATCTAGTACAGAAGAATTAAAAGCGGCAGCATCTATAGTTGAAGCAGAGGCCAAAGCAGGCTGGTTTTCAGCAAGTTGGAGGCCCCTTTTAATGTACGTATTAATTTTTATATTAGTCTGGAATTATATTATTGGACCTGTTATAAGATTAATGCTAGGAACGGTTATTACATTTGAATTACCAGGCGATGTTTGGACATTGTTACAAATTGGCTTGGGTGGATATGTAGTAGGACGATCTGGTGAATCTATCGCACGCACGATGGCTAATAAAAATAACAAGGAGTAAATATGAGAGATGATTTTAAACAAAGACCAAGACCAGCATTTAGAGGTGGTGGAATTGCTCTTAGAGGATTAGGCGCAGCACTTAGAGGCGGCGGAATAGCTCAAAGAGGAATGGGAGCTGCTCTAGCTAAAGGTGGAAAATTATTTGGTGGAAAAGAAACTTATAAGGAAGAATTAGCAGAAGCTAAATCAGTTAAGTCTGGAAAAACTTCTCCTAAAGCTTTTGTTAAAGGTGAAAAATCAGAAAAGCATAAGGGTGAAGAATTAAAAAACTTAGGTAAACAAGCTAAGATGATTAAGTCTGGAAAAAAATCTCCAGAGGCCTATGCTAAAGAAGAAACTGCTGAGTACATGAAAAAAGGCGGCAAAGCTAAGAAGAAAAAATAATTATTAAATAAAGCCGGCTTGTCCGGCTTATTTAAAAAAGGATATTTATGGCAGACGAAAAAAACACTTGGACAAAAGCTTTTGAATATACAGCTACTGATCCAGAATTAACTGGAAAAGAAAAAACAGAAAGAATTAAGGAATTATATAGACAGAAAAAAGCAATGTCTGGGGATCAACCTAGAACTAATGATATTAGTGAGTATAATCCAAAAAGAAGAGCTATGATAACTAAAGCTAGAAATTTAGGTCTAACAAGTGAAGTAGACATGGAAAAAGCAGCAGAAGATAAAAAAGCTGCAAGAAGAGCTTCATATGCCCAGTCAAAATCTTTAGGAGCTAGGGGTGAAAGATCTTCTAATCCAGATATTATTGAATTAAATATTATGGATTTAGAAAAAAAAGCTAAAGGTGGCTTGGTGGGTAGAGGCCAAGGAAAAGCAATTAAAATTAAAACAACTAAATTTTATTAATATGGCTGGACTTGGAAAACAATTAAGAGGAAATGGTATTGCTAGAACTGGTCTTGCAAAAGGATCTCTTCCAGATTTAACAGGTGATGGTAAAGTTACTAGAGCTGATGTTTTAAAAGGCAGAGGAGTTTTTAAAGAAGGTGGTTCATCTAAACCAGGTCTTTGGGCAAATATAAACAGAAGAAAAAAATTAGGAATATCAAGACCTAAATCTAAAACTACTATTTCTAAAGAAGCATACTCCAACATGAAAAAAGGTTTCCCTAAAAAGAAATAATGGCTGGACTTGGTATTCAAAATAGAGGTTGTGGAATAGCTAGAGTACAAAAAGCAGATGGTGGCACAGCAGCTTGGCAACGTAAAGAAGGAAAATCAGAATCAGGTGGTTTAAATAGAAAAGGTATTGCATCTTATAGAAGAGCAAACCCAGGCTCTAAATTATCAATGGCAGTTACAACAAAGCCTTCTAAATTAAAGCCAGGATCAAAATCAGCTAATAGAAGAAAATCATTTTGTTCTAGAATGAAAGGTATGAAATCTAAATTGACTTCAGCTAAAACAGCTAGAGATCCAGATTCAAGAATTAATAAGTCTCTACGTAAGTGGAACTGTTAATATAATAACAACTGAAAGGTAAACAATGGACGATACGATAGACATAGCAAGTAAACTACAACGATTTATGAAGGATCAATTAAGTAATTTAACTTCAATTGCGACTTCTGGAGGTGTTGACAATATGGAGGATTACAAGTATATTTTAGGCCAAATTCGTACATACGAATATATCTTACAGGAGATCTCTAACCTGCTAAACAAAAAGGAGCTAAGACAAGATGCCGGAAACGTTATCAAACTCGACTGAAATACCTAAAACTGTTTTAGGTCTTGAAGAAAAATATAAAGAACAAAATGAAAAAACTGTAAGAGCAGATAATATATCTCAAACTCTTATTGACAGTTTACCAAACCCAACGGGTTGGAGAATTTTAGTATTACCATTTACCCCAAAAGATAAAACCAAAGGTGGAATTTTAATAGCACAGGAATCTTTAGACAAATTAAGAATCGCAACTAATTGCGGTTATGTCATAAAGATGGGTCCATTAGCATATCATGATAAAGAAAGATATCCAAAGGGTCCGTGGTGCAAGGAAAAAGATTGGGTGATCTTTGCCCGTTATGCGGGATCAAGGTTACCAATAGAAGGTGGCGAAGTGCGCCTTTTAAACGATGACGAAGTTTTAGGGACAATTAAAAATCCTGAAGACGTTCTTCATCATATATAAACATAGGGGAAACTATGCCAGAAGAAAAAAAGAAAAGCGATGTGATGGTTGACATAGATACTTCAGGTCCTGGAGCCGATATCGAATTAGATGTTAAGCAACCAGAACAGGAGAAGGAATATGAAACTAGCGCAGACGATACTAAGTCCTCTGACACAGCTGCGAAATCAAATGAGCAGCCTGCAGTGGAGACTAAAAAAGAGACAGAAATCAAGGATCAAGGAACTGAAGAAAATGTTCCTGCGAATGACCAAAAGAAAGAATTAGACGATTACAGTGAAGGTGTTCAGAAAAGAATAGCAAAATTAACTAAGAAAATGCGTGAGGCCGAAAGACAGCGTGAAGCTGCTATCGACTATGCACGTAAAGTTCATGCTGAAAAAGAAACACTTACAGGTCGTTTAAATAAACTAGATACTGGTTATGTAACTGAAATGGAAAATAGAATTAAGTCTTCCATGGAAGCTGCAGCATCTAGATTAGGTCAAGCCAGAGTAGATGGTGATCTTAAAGCTGAAATTGCCGCTCAAACTGAAATAGCTAGATTAGGATATGAAGAGGCAAGACTTGACGAAATCAAATCTAAACAAGCTTTGGAAGTTAAAGTTGATAATTCTAAATCTGTTCAAGAATACAGAGAACAGCCTACTTATCAACAACCTGAGCAACCTATCAATCCAGATCCTAAGGCTCGTGATTGGGCTGACAAAAATACATGGTTTGGTAAGGATGAGCCAATGACTTATACGGCCTTTAGTTTACATAAAAGGCTTGTAGAAGATGAAGGTTATGATCCACAAAGTGACGAATACTATACGGAAATTAATAAAAGAATAAGACTTGAATTTCCGCATAAATTTGCTACAACTGGGTCTCAATCGACTGAAAATGTTAAACCAACACAAACGGTAGCTTCGGCTAGCCGTGTTAGTAGAACAGCCGGTCGCAAAACTGTGAAGCTCACATCATCACAGGTAGCAATTGCTAAAAAATTAGGTGTGCCATTAGAAGAATATGCGAAACAACTAAATATCACGAAGGAGGTATAAGGCATATGGTAAACGAAAATAAAACAATTAAGACTTCCCGTGCGAGCGAAACTAGGTCTAAAACAACTAGACCACAAGTTTGGACTCCACCATCATCTCTAGACGCACCGCCTGCGCCAGACGGTTTTAGACATAGATGGATAAGAGCTGAATCATTAGGCTTTGATGATACTAAAAATATCACAGGTAGAATGAGATCAGGTTATGAATTAGTGAGAGCTGATGAATTTCCTGAACAGAATTATCCAATTGTCAAAGACGGTAAATACGCAGGAGTGATTGGGGTTGGTGGCCTATTGCTGGCTAGGGTACCTGAAGAGATCGCTAAGTCTCGTGAAGAGTATTTTGCAAAAAGAACTCAAGAACGAGCTGACGCTATTGCAAACGATCCTATGAAGGAACAGCATCCAAGTATGCCGATCAGTAATGAGAGGCAAACTCGTGTAACTTTTGGTGGTACAAAGAAGGACTAATTATTTAGTAATTCCTACCCAACAAGGTTTAAAAATAAACTTAAGGAGTAAAAAATATGGCAAACACAACTAAAGCCTTTGGTCTTAGACCACTTGGCAAAGTAGGTGGTGGATATGCTAGTGGTGGACAGGACCAATTTTACATTCTTGATAATCAGTCTACGGCTCT
>Ga0209401_1002933_pt1 | contig 10862 bp, 15 predicted proteins | sample M_140807_MF_Meta_FD_187318 | JGI IMG/M metagenome (GOLD analysis project Ga0209401, IMG submission 187318) | Freshwater microbial communities from Lake Montjoie, Canada to study carbon cycling - M_140807_MF_MetaG (SPAdes) (version 2) | ecosystem: Environmental > Aquatic > Freshwater > Lake...
GCCATCGTCTAGTCTCCAAGTAGTCCAACAGGCGCTGTAGGGATGCCTTTACCGCCAAGGTAAGCAGCACGTCTTCCAGCCTGTGTGCCAATCAGCTTAACTGCTGTATTAACCTTCTGCTGTAGCAGTGCCATTGCGCTATTGTCGATGATGGCTTTCTGCACCAGTTGCGGATCAGTAGACACCATCACCTTAGCGACTGCATTGCGCTGCTCTTCGTTAAGGTTCGGAGCCTGCTTGTTGATGAACTTTCCAAGGACCCGAATGGCCGTCATGGGGTTGGTGATGTTCATCAACTCCTCTGCTGAGATGTCCATTCCTACTCGAGCAGCTTGGCCCTGGGTAGGTGCAGTGGTGGAGCCACCAAGAACCACATTCTTAGTGCGTTGAGACTGCGCCGCCAGTTCAAGCCTGGACAGAATAGCCTGCAAGTCATCCTGCGGGTAAATGGTACGCAAGATGCGCCCCTCTTTACTCTCAGGGTTTGAGAGTGTCGCCATCATCGACGCACGCTGTCCGGTACTCATCTTATTTCGCAGTGCGTCCATCACACCAGCGCGCAATGCATCAACAGATGCAGGACTTGTCAGCAGATCATTGAAGTAAATCTCAGCCTCATCTGCGCTCTTCCCGAATATCTTGCGTCCTTCTGTAAATGCGTCACGGGTAGAACGACGTGCAGCAGCCTGGGCGCGTGCATCTGCTAGTGCCTTGGAAGAATTGTCAATTGCAGCGCGTAGTGAACCCTCAACATTCTTGAGAGCCTCTCCTACAGCGCCACGGCCACCGGTATAAGCCTCATTGACTGATGTCTGAATGCCACGGCGAATGATCTCTGCATCCTCTAGCGTAGGTGCGCGACTGAACTCGACATCGCCAGATGCATTGAATGAGAAGAATGGTTTCTTTCCTGTCTGAGCCACATACAACTCGTTGATGTTCTTCACAGACTGAGGAGAACGCTTGAGTGCATCTGTCAAACCTGACAGCAGCAGTGGGGATATGACGCCACCCTTGCCAAAGGCATTGGTGTACGCCTCTTCTTCGACTTGCTTTGCAGCCGCATCAGACAACTTGTACTGCGCCATGACGTTGCCAGGTTGACCGGCCAGCTTCTGCTGCATCTCAGACACTGCTAGGCCGCGCAATAGGTCAGGACGGCCCTCAATGCCCTTCTGAATGGTTGTAGCTGCCTCTCCACCCTTGGCGTACATACCACGCACTGCCATCGACATGGTGGCGTTCTCAGCCATGATGTTTCCGCTGATGATGCCCTGCACAACTTGCTCTGGCGTCATACCTGACTCTTTGACAATGCGCTGGATCTCGGTCTCAACGATCTTCGCACCACGGTCGCCGGTTAGGCGACGCGCAGAGTCCATCAGCTTGTCAACGACATAGCCACCGCCACCAATAACGCCAGACACAACTGGAGCCGCTACAGCACCAACTGCCGCACCCATAGGGACGCGAGATAGTCTGTCTATCACGTCAGACTCTCCAGTGTTAAATGCTGTAACACCACCGATTCCAGCGCCGCGTGCTGCCATACCAGCTAGGCGTGACATCATTGGCGCTGTACGCGCTATGGCTGCCGGTGCAGCAACTTGCGCCCCAGGCATCACCAAAGCGGCAGCAGTAGGCAGCAAACCGCCAGCTACCTCATATCCAAGCGCAGCGCCTGGCTCTGCCTTCTGGTATGCCTGAGTCTTAGCCCTAATGTCTGCAAGTGCAGCGTCGTAGTTTTCACCAGCCAGCGATCTCAGATATGCCTCTGCCTCGTCAGCACCACCCAACAGCAAACCTTGCGCCATAGAGCGCACTCGTTGCGGCTCAACTGGTGCTGGAGCCTGCTGCGCTACTGGTGCTGCTGCTGGAGTAGCCAGTGCAGTGCGTAGAGCCATGAGTTGGTCGGTGGTGAAACCTGAGAAGTCACCGGCCTGCGCCTTGCGTAACTGCTCGTTAGTGAATTGGCCTAGTCCATCACTCATCGCATTGCACCTCCACGTTGTGTCTGAGCGCGTTTAGCTAACTCAGCATCAATTGCACTTTGAACTGCATTGCCACCACCACCAGATTGGTATGGTGTGACACTATAGAAAGGAACATACTGCTCAGATCCAGGCAATGCAGAGAATTTAGATAGATATTGCTGATGCTGACCAATACGATACTGCGCAACCTTCTGAGCAGTCTGCAATGCAGTTCGCAACTCAGCAGCACTCATGTTCTGATCTCCAACAGCTGCACGACGTAGCAATTCACGCTCTGGTGCAGTGATAGCTCCCTGACCCTTCATCTGACCGGCTGCTGTAAGTTCCTGCTGGGCAAGACCTTGCACAACATTTTGAGTATTTGCAAGAATTTCGTTTGTATCCTTACCAGTAATCCCCATGTACTGGCCTACTCGAGTTAGCGTAGTTCGATAGTCTGCCAATGGCCCTGTGATTGCCTTATCAAGTGCAGGCAGAACCCTATCCACGTTCATCAAAGTTTCTTTGGCGGCTCTAGCTTGATCTGTCATTGTCCCCATTTGAGCCACGATGTCTTTATTGATTTCAACGGCTCTTGTCTTGTCACCAGTGTCAACTTTAACGCTAGTTTGCGCTGCACCAGCTTGACGCAATTTGACGACGTTATCAAAAGTTAACGGCAAATTGAGTTCTTTCAAAAGTCTCACCTCAACAGGTGATGCTTCTTGCTTCAATGATTGCAAGTTTCCCAAAGTAACTGGAAGATTCAAAGCCTTCAGCTTCTTGATGTCATCAGGAGTAGCCTCTTTCGCAGGCATCAGCTTCTGCGCCATGTCAAAGAATTTGTTAGCCTGCTCTGGGTTGCGTGCAGCGTAAACGTCTGCCAGTTTCATGTACTGCTGCGCCTTGAACTCTTTAGGATCAACGCCTTCTGGTGCAGGCTGCGCCATGAAGTTTGCGACGTTAGTCTGCATATCCTTCGCAGCCTTCGCCTCTTCCATCTTCTGTTTCATCGTCATGCTTTGGAGCAGATTCTGCTGCGCTGCCGTGTAGCCCTTCTGACCAGCACCATAAGCCTCACCAAGCGCCTGTCCGAGTCCCACAGGGGTACGACTCGGGCCTGATGCCGCAAGCAGTTGCATGGCCGCTGCCATGAGACCCTGGTTCTGTAGCTGCGCCTTCTGCTCTGGCGTCATGTACTCGTCCAGCGCAGAGCCACCACCAAACATATCACCCAGCAGGCCGAGTGTGCGTTGTGGTGCTACTCTTTGCGTTACTGGTTCAGCGCGATAGTTTGGGTTATCCTGCGGCATCACGTCTACAACGTCAACGGCTGGAGCCATAGCAGGCTGACCAAACCCGTAATCCATACCGCGAATGTTCCCAACCGGGCGATAGTATTGGTAGGTGCTGGATTGATTTACAGCATCTTCAGCTTGCTGACGCAATTGCTCTGCTTCAAGTTCATACTGACGCGGCCTTGCGTACTGCATGGCGCTTGACTGAAAAAAGCCAGGCTGGTAGATGTCGTACATTCTTGTTAAGTCAATTCCGGCCATCTTGTTCTCCTTATCCAAAGTATCCAAGCAGGCCACCGATGGCAGCGCCGTAAGGACTACCACCGGTTAACTGGTAACCGGCAGCAGCACCACCAAGTCCACCAGCAGTCTGGTTCCGGAAATATGGCTGCACCTGAGTCATACCGAGATTCGGTAGCTGAGTGCTGAGTCCACCAGATGCTATCTGCAGCTTCTCCAGGCCGATGTTGCGCAGTGCATCCATCTGAGCCTGCTCCAACTGCTGACGCGCACCGCCCAGGCCCATGACAGCCTGACCTCCAGAGATGTTTGCGCCTTTGGCGTACTGAGCCAACTGAGCAGCCTGACCGTAGCCAGATGCACGCAACTGTGCGGCAGTGTCTGCTGCCTGCTTCATTGCCGCTGCATTTGAGAGTGACTCTGTCACGGCCTGGCGCGATCCACCAAATGCCTTGGCGGCAGTTGCCGCCTGCCGATCTCGCAGACGCTGGATATCCAATGCACTGCCTACGTCAGCCAGTGAACGCTGTACCACCTCATTCTCGTAGGGGTTCATAAACTGCTGAATGGACTCGCCAGTGAACGGTGTCAGCGCCTCGTTCGTGACTTGCTGTTCGCCAGCCGTATACAGAGGGTTGAAACCGGCAAATTGCCGTACCGGCAACGCGCCTGCTACGCCTTGAGCCTGCCCGATGTTGCGGAGATAAGCCGCCTTCAGATCAGGGTCAATTGCTGTGGTTGTGGTTGTGCTGCCAGATGCGCCGCCTTTAGACATATCGTTCTCCTTACATTTCGAGCAAGCCAAGTAGCTTGCCCTTTGAAATCTTGCCCGAGTTAATGGCATCCATCAACTCAATACCGTATTTTTTTACTGCTTTGTCGTTGATGACGTACTCGCCCATCTTGAGAGCGCCGTAACCGTCATCTGGTCCCATTGGATTCGGGCCTTGCAAGTGCTGCATGGAGACGTGACCGCCTTGGGCGTAGCCTCCTGCACCATCATGTGCAGAGCCAGGTGCGCTTCTTCCAACATCAGATCCACCACTTGGCGCTCCGCTGTAGCCACCACCACCACCACTGCCCCCCTCGTGGCTGTAGTCGCTGGTGTCACCCTGTGCTGCTGCTTGTGCAGCGGCCTCTGCGCTTGCCTGTGCGGCTGCTGCATTGGCTTGAGATTGCGCCTGCGAGTCCAATGCCCTTTGCATTGCCTCACCAGCAAGCGCATTCTGAGTGTCAATGCTTATGGTTGGATTAACTCCCATCTTTTCCAGTCTGCTGTCATAAAAACCATCTCGCGTTACATTTTTAGCAAACATTCCAGCAAGTGAGGCATTCCCAAACAGATCCTGCATACCCAATGCAATCTTTCCCTCAATAGGGTTTTGAGCATAGTAAGCAGCACGCTCTGCTGGTGTCATCTGCGACCATGCGCTTGGAGCCTCTGGAGTACCGCGCCCACCGCCACCCATAGCCATAGCTGGCTGCGCCATCAATTCAGCGTAACGATTCACTGGTGCAACATATGGCGTGTACGGCGTTGGCTCAAAGCCTCCGGTGTAGCCTGATTGACCGCCATAGTATGAGGATGGGATGCCGGTAAACGAAAACGGCTGAGACTGCGCGTACTGCGCCATGATCTCAGCGTAACGGTTTCTTGTCGCCATCTACAACTCCTTGCTAAGAATGTGCCACTTAGGGGCATATCCCTCGTCTGCTAAAAATGTCCTCGCCCAGCCCTTACGGCCAGCCAGGGTAACTCGCGTGCAACCATTCTGCTTTCCCCAAGACTCGATGTATGGTCGCATAATCTTGAGTTCATCTAGGTCGCCGCCAGCAAGAAAAAAGTGCAGATTCTTGAGTCGCGGATAGACAATGATCTCTGTGATGACTGCGCTATTGACCCCAGGCCAAAACTGGAATCTGTTCTCCTCTACACCCTGCGCAACATCTTCAAGAGTGTGGGTTCCTTCGGAGTATTCTAAAGCCGCTTGGACGTGTTGTGCCAAGCGCCAGAAATCCTCCATTACCGCTTGCCTGCCGTTGTGGCCTCCAGCCGCATCACTCCGACTCGCCAATCGTCCAGGACGTTGCCGGTCACCTTCATCTTGACTGACCGGCCTGAGAACCTGGCATCGGTTGGAGCCTTGGCGCTGAATGGGCCGTGGATTGTCTCTGTCGATGTCGGATACAGCCTAGCCGTAAATGAGATAGCTACTTCGCCCAGGCTCTGCTCGTCAGGGATGACAGATCTGACGGCCATCACGTTGTCTCCATTCCCGAGTTCAATCGGTCCGGACTGAGCGTAGGGGGATACAGAGTCATATGTGTATCCGACCTCGTGGTCGTAGATGAACCCGTCGGTGCTGACCATCATCGGGTTGACAAATACTCCGCTATCAGTCCCCGCTGTCCGCGCCATCAGTCCGAAATACCAGGTTCCTTCACGATAGTTATAGGTGACATATGAGTCATTTTCGTTGGAGGATAGAGATGGGTAAAGCCAAGTCACCTCGCCATAGGCAGAATTGTGGACGGCGTAGACCTTGGACGCCTGTGAATAGTTGATATTGTTGAAAACGTAGTCACCGACATCGCACGTCATAGGCTTAACAAACCCATCGTAAGACCAGAATCCTGACTTGCTCATCCACATAGCGGACGTGTCGATGGCGGCTACAGCCTGCGCTGAGATGACTCCGCACCCGCTACCCACCTTCTCAAAAGAATAGACGTAGGGCAGACCGATGTAGCTGGCGACGTGCGCGTCAACGTCTGTAAACAGAATATTGACACCTCGCACGCGCTTTCCGCACTTCAAAGCGCCAACCGTTGCAATCTCAAAGTCACCAGCCTGGTTGGTAGCTGCAGCCGTCCAGGTCGTATTGTTCTCCTGGTCTGACCACTTCACCAGGCGCGGATTACCCGACGCGCCCAAAGCAAACATGATGCGCTCGCTGGTGACCATCAACGCCGCGCAGCTTGTTGGTGCGTTGGTGATAACAGCCGCAAGCGTTGGAGTCGTGAAACCTAGCTGCCACTCGTACAGCTTGCCGTCTGTAGTGCTGCACGCTACAAGATACTCTCCCCAAGTATCTAGGCTCCAGGTCGTAGCTGGAACTAATCCGGTATCAGCACGCGCAGTTCCATAGGTTGAATTGCCATAGAGTGAGTACCCGTAACCGGTTGTGCCAGTGGCATTAGCCGATCCCGCTGTCAATCCTGATGGCGTGATGTCCTTGACTACACCAAGCGCGTTCATCGCGTACAACTTGGACTGAGTACCGGCAGCCGCATAACGGTTTGCACTGTTATCCCGCCAGGCAATTAGCCCTCGGCATAGTCCCGTCATGGCAGACGTAGATTTCTTTCTCCACCCTCCGATGGGTCGCAGGGTATTCTCAAACCAGCGCACCAGATTGGAGTCGTACCAGCGGCCCATTGCCTGATATTCAGTGCCGTTGCGGTAAACGCCTGGTGGGATTTTTAATGGGATAAGTGCCATGATTACACCGATAGGTTGGAGACAAACGACAGTGTAACGATGGCCGACGGTACTGCTGGCCTGGTTGGAGAAGTTCCTGCCGGATACTGCTCAATCGACACCCCGACATCAGTAGGCCGCCACATGATCTCCACATAGTCGTTTGCGCTAAGGCTTACAAAATAGTTTATTGCTGCAATTGTGTGGAACGGATCGCCAGCGCCTTTTCTGGGCGCAAAACCGAATCTTGAGTTTGACTTGTCAATATTGGTTCCATTCTTTCTTAACCAAACGTCAACGTCTTGAGATGAATTTGTCGTGTTCGTAAACTGGATAGAAAACTGGACGTTGTATATACCCGACTGCGACACATTCAGCCTGGAGGAGTTTGAGAGAGTGACGCCGTTGTTGAAGTCGGTGGTGTCAAACGTGACGGCGTAGGCGGTTGTGGTGTTAGCCGCTACCTGGTCTGTGGAGTCCTGGAACGCGCCATAAGGGGCATTGATGTACTTGCCTCCACGCGGTCCAAATAACGCCGCCAGAGCGTTTGTGACGCGGCTGGCGTAGTTCCCGATATTGCTGAGTGTCTGGCTGAAGTACAGGCGGTCATACACCTCGCCAGGGTTGCCGATGTTCGGCTGCGCTGGCGTTGTGATCTGGCCGCTGTAATCGCTCATACGTTTCGTTCAAAGTGTGGGCAGTCCACCAGAGATTTGAAGTTTCCACCCCACCGATTTTTCGGGTGTAGCGTTTCCCAATACGCTCCAATCGGAGCAAGAATAGATTTGTCCCAGATGATTTTCCCGTCCTTGAAGAAGTTCAAGTCCATCGCGCAACGCTTGAGGTGGATAGAGTTCATGGTCTTAGACCGGCCCGTCTTAACGTAAATGGCCTGCTGCTCTGGAGTGCGCGCCAACTCGCCGCCAGTGACCATAAACCCGCTGTTGGTGGCGAACTGAATTAGCTTGCACATATCCAGCAGGAATGCGGCTTGTTCTTGACTCAGGCTCATTTGTTGTTCCTCATTTCGGCGAGTTTTTCGACAGTGCGTCCACCAAAGTAAGCGCCCATGATTAGCATTCCCCAATTGCCCAACAGAGTCACATAGGACTCATTGGCATTGAGGCCGTAGGCGCTCATCATGGCAAACAGAAAGTATCCGCAGAAGATAGCAATCAGACTCATTGGCCGGATGTTCTTTGAGAGCCATGAATCAGAGTTCATGTCTGCCTGCCAGCGATCTGTGATGTTGTCGGCATCATTCTGAGCCGCCTTTGCCAGCAGTTCAAGTTCAGCCATCTCTAGCTTTGCTTTCTCGATTCCCAATTCAAGCAAACGCTCTTCATGGTGGAACTGCAACTCGCGCAGCTTCTCAACGTCTTCTGGTGTAGGGTTATCAGGGATCTTCACGCCTAGCGTGTTCTCGACCACTTCCTTGCCCTTTGCTTGGATGGCGCTGGACAGCAGACCTAGCCCGTTTTGAGCCAGTGTGCTAAGTAGCATTCCGATTATTGGAATCATCAAAAACCCCTATTAGTAATAACGTGAAACGTGATGCTCACCAGTGGGACAACGATAGCGGATGCACCTGTAAGCCAGAGTGTGTTCATAATGATTGCTACCTTCGCTTCCTTGTCCTTTTGCTTTCTCTCTGACTCTTCTCTTTCAAGTGTGTTGCGCTCCTTAATCATCCTGGTGCGCTCTGCCATCATCTCCTCCCAGACCGGAGCATTGCCACTATAGAAGAGGATGTCCTTAAGTTCCTTTTCATGCTCTCTCAGTGCCTTTGACGCCAGTGCGATCTGGAGAGCCTCAGAACTGATCTGTGCATTTGTCTTTCCTATTGACGCAATCCTGGCCTTGCTGCTTGCTAGGTGTACCGTGTCTGCCGCTTGATAGAAACTGCTGAATTCTTTGTAGAGGCCGTGTATATCTTTACCAAGGGCTACTGCTTTTTTATGCCTGACACCGCGCCCTGGGCAATAGCAAATGCCGTGAATGGATCAATCATTTCTTGTTCACAACTACCCAGCGGCAGATGCGTCCATCTTTGTCGGTGAATTCGTTAGCGCCCATCTTCTTGTCCTCATCTTTCTTAGGGATACGACAAACCAAAACCGTCTTTGTCTCAGTGCCAGGCCACGGGCTTTCCGCTGATGCAAGCAAAGAAATCACTTGTCAACCTTGGCGTCAAGCCGGTCAAATAATCGCTCTAGGGTTGCGTCGATCCTGTCGAACCGGTTCTCAATATCTTTCTTGGTAACGTAATTCTTGGGCAGGTCCACCTCAATTGCCTGGATGTCTTCTTTCAGAGACTTCACAGAATTCCATATCTCTTTGCACCACCAGCCAACAGCGACTAGGATCGCGCCACCCACAAAATTGAATAATGGCTGGAATTCCATGATTAGCCTTTAGGGTACTTATCTTTTACAGCTTGAATGGCTGTTTTCCATGAATCCATGCCGCCGTGATAAAGCAAGTCAAGCTGGTCAATGATGGACGGGTACTCGGCAGCGCGTTTGGCTTTGTATGCATTGGCGTTAATGTATGCCTGGACTACCGCTTCGTTGTATTGGACAGGGTTACCATCAGCATCAAATGCATCGTCACCATGAATGGTGACCACACTTGAGTGCGTTGCAAAAATTGCTTCATGCTTATTCATGCTGCCACCTCAATTAAAGTAATGTATGTAGGCATACCATCCACTTGCGCTCTTAAAAGATTCGCCCCACTTGCTATCGCATAAAGCGTGTAAGTCGTTGAAGAAGTAGTGGCTGGTGAGTCTAAAATTTGAAAATTCACTGTCTGCAAATAATCGCTACTGTTATTATTAAGGAAACCAGACGGTGTACTAGAACTTCCCCCACCAGTGGAAATATTTGTGCCACCACGATACAAAGTGAAATATTGCCATTGATAGCTACTGCCACCAGCATTTACAGATACTTGTGCAAGAATTTTACTTGTTGAAGATGTTGGCGTAATAGATGCTGATGCACCTGTAGAAACGAAAGACTGAGACGTCGTTGTAAATGAAGTAGTGTATTTCCCTTGCACTACTTGCAAAATTGAACCGGTTTCCTTCAGTATTTGGTTTCCGGAACTATTTCGAAGTTGGCCTCCATTCAGCTTTAGAACTTTCCCAGAACCGATATTGAGGCCAACGCTGGTTCCGGTTCCATCCGCAGCGAATATTGCGTCAACCGAGTCCAGGTCGGTGTTGATCTTTGTCCCCCAGGTGTCGGTGCTTGCGCCTACCTCTGGCTTAGTAAGGAGTAGGTTGGTCGTTGTCGTATCTGCCATGATTTACCTCTATGCGGCCACTTGCCACGTTGTTGAATTATCGGAGATATCTGTCCATGTTTCACTTGTGTCAGATATCGGCGTCCAAGTCTCGGACGTGTTCGCTATCGCGCCCCAGCCGAATCCCAATATTGTCCCAACTGAACCAGTTGCACTGTTACCGATTATCGCAATGGATGTGACATTTTTGACAGTTCCAACTGATCCAGTTCCGCTGACTCCGGTCACGGCCTGGAACGATATGACCTCGCCGGTCATAGTTCCTACAGCGCCAGTGCTGCTATTGCCGCTGGCAATTGGTGCTGCTCTGACAGTTCCTATTGATGCTGTGGATGCATTGCCTGTGATGGCGACTGAGTACGTTATGCCTACAGTGCCGACATTGCCGGTTCCAATAGTCCCATCTTCCTGGATAGATATACTGGCAAGCAGCGTCCCAATGGCAAGCGTAGATGCATTGCCAGAGATGACAACATTGCCTATTCCATAGACGCCCTTGCCGTAGTAGCCTGTACCGTACGCAGCCACGGCGCTGCTCCTTCGTTACGCCAACCGGATCAG
>Ga0209401_1002935_pt1 | contig 10858 bp, 8 predicted proteins | sample M_140807_MF_Meta_FD_187318 | JGI IMG/M metagenome (GOLD analysis project Ga0209401, IMG submission 187318) | Freshwater microbial communities from Lake Montjoie, Canada to study carbon cycling - M_140807_MF_MetaG (SPAdes) (version 2) | ecosystem: Environmental > Aquatic > Freshwater > Lake...
AGATCTTCCGCATCCTCCCGGTCTAAAATCGTAAAGTCTTTCGGATAGCCCAGCCGATCTGCATGACGTCGCAAGATTCGGTTTCCCACATGATGAAAAGTCCCCCCCCAGAGACGGGAAAGATCGTGGGGCAACAGGGATGCCACTCGGGAAAGCATCTCCTTGGAAGCCTTATTGGTGAAGGTAAGCAAAAGAATACTTTCAGGAGCTACCCCATGCTCCACCAGCCAAGCCACCCGGTAGGTTAAAGTCCGCGTCTTGCCACTTCCCGCACCCGCGATGACCAGCATCGGCCCCGGAGGTGCCGTGACCGCCTCGAGCTGCTCCGCATTCAGCTCCTTGGCGTAATCAATCGTTGGCCCATCGCCCGATCTCGCAGGCTCCCTTAAAATGTACTCAACCGACACACTTCATCCTCCATCGCCCCTTCATACAGGGCTCGACCAACAATCACCCCTTCTACTCCACCCGCCTGATCGAGAGCCTGAAGGTCTTTCAAGCCACTGATCCCGCCCGATGAGATCACCTTGCCCGGAAAAGCACGGATCATCTCCTGCACCGCTGGAATATTGGGACCAGTCATCATCCCATCCCGAACCACATCCGTATAAATGATTCGCACCACACCCGCCTGACTCATTCTTGCCGCCAAATCGACTGCCTTCCAGCCGCTCGGCTTCGTCCAGCCCCTTGTCTCCACCACCCCATCCCGCGCATCAATCCCCACGACAACCTTTTCTGGTCCAAACCTTCGTACTGCCTCATCGATCGTTTCAGGGGAATCACACGCTACACTTCCAAAAATAACTCTGATAGCACCTGCCTGAAGTATTTTTTCAGCTACAACCAAATCCCGAATCCCCCCACCCACCTGGCACGGCATTTTTACCGACCGAGCAATCTGCCCAATCATCTCTAAATTCCGCATCTCTCCGTTAAAAGCCCCCTCCAGATCGACCAGATGAAGAACTTTCCCGTCCACTTTCTCCCAACGCCTCGCCATCGCCATCGGATCCTTGCTGTAAACCTTCTTCTCGGTGGCTTTGCCTTGGGCCAAACGCACCACTTCTCCGGCCATTAGATCGATCGAAGGAATGACAAACATCCGACTAATCCATCCCCAACTTTTTTCGCCCATCGGGTGTGATCATCTGCGGTCCCCACGCCGGCTCCCAAACAACATCTACCTCCGCCTCGCGCACACCCGACAAGGACAAGATTTTTTGGCGAGCATCAGCCGCAATCGATGGACCCATTCCACATCCCGGAGCCGTCAGAGTCATTTTTACCTCAGCCCGCTTTCCGCCACCCTCCGTCGGCTTCAGCACCATGCTATAAATCAAACCCAGATCAACAATGTTCACCGGAATTTCGGGATCGTAACAAGTCTTGAGCACCGCCCAAATCTCCTCCTCACCGACCTCTTTTCCCGCCACCACCACACCAGCCTCCACCACTTTTCTGCCCAGGGCATCCGCGTCCTTACCTTCAATCCGAAAAAGCCCGCCCTCCGAAGTCGCGTGAATTGTAAAAGTTCCTCCCAAATCCTGCGTCACCACCACCGCCGTTCCCACCGCCAGCCTTTTTTTCGTTCCTGCAGGAATCGCCGTGACTTCCACCTCTCGCTTTAACTGGATCTCTTCACTCATCCGTAAATCCTAGCGCCCCATTTTCCTTCGCACACCAGAAAATCGATCCATCAAGACAGAAACTTTCTCGCCCTGGCTGGTTCATGCACTCTCCAAACCATCGGTTTTTCGTGCCGTAACAACTCACCATTCCACCAATCCAAAGCTTCCTCCCGGCTCTTCAGCCCCTTTTCCTTTTCGGTCACCCCAAGAAATGATTTTCTCGATAATCCCCACATCAGAGGACGCCCTAACTCACTCCAGTCCCCCTCCAGTAAAGCCAGATTGTGCTCCGCCAATTTTCCAAACCCGATTCCCACGTCCAAAACCACCCTCTCTCGATCAATTCCCGCCCTTTTCAACCCCTCCATCCTTCCTCGAAAGTACTCACCTACCTCCTTCACCACATTCTGATACTTGACCTGATTCTGCATTTCCTTTGGTCGCCCCCCCGCATGCATACAAACATACCCCAACCCCGTGGAAGCCAGCCAATCCCACATCCCCTCATCCCACCTTCCCCCACCCACATCATTGACCACATCCACCCCCGCCACTTCAAAAGCCGCTCGTGCCACCTCCACCTTATAAGTATCGATCGATAAAAAAGCGTCAGGCCTCTCTTTTCGTATTTCCTGCAAAATTGGAATCACCCTTGCCCTCTCCTCTTGGGCAGAAATCGGCTCAGCACCCGGCCTGGTCGACTCGCCACCTACATCCACCCCATCTCCCTCCTGACAAAGCTCTAAACCTCGCTTCACCCCAGCACCGACGCTCGCATACCGCCCCCCATCGGAAAACGAATCCGGCGTCACATTTAAAATACCCAAAAGAAAGGGTTTCCCCGGAGATAACTCAATTTGCCGATCCCCGCACCGCCACGCTTGCGCGGTCGGACAACTCATACTTCTAGGGAAACGGTTAAGCCCCAGCGGGCGCGCCTTCTAAACCAGGTAATATCCCGCCCTTATCCTTGATCTTCTCAATCGGTCGATTCGCCGGGAGTGCCTCGCTCGGAGTCGGTGCGCTCGGCGCCGAAATGCCTTTGGGCGGCGGATTCATCATCCGCCCATGTTTCACAATCTCTTCTACCTGTGCCCCATCCAACGTCTCGTACTCGAGCAGAGCCGAAGCGATCAACTCCACCTTAGACCTGTTCTCTTCTAAAATCTTTTTTGCTCTCTCGTGAGCTCCACTGACAATCTGATGCACCTCTTCGTCGATTTCTCGCGCCGTTTTCTCGCTATATCCCCTCGATCGCCCGATATCTCGGCCCAAAAATACGTAATCCTCATGTTCCCCGTATTCGATCATCCCCATCCGGCCACTCATTCCCCACTCGCAAACCATCTTTTTTGCGTACCAGGTAGCCATCTTAATGTCCCCGCTCGCCCCGCTGGAGATATCACCCAAAAACATCTCCTCCGCCACTCGCCCGCCCATGGCCACACACAGATCATCCAACACCTTCTTCTTCCCATATCCGTACCGATCCTCAATCGGCAGCATCATCGTCACCCCCAAAGCAGGCCCACGCGGTATGATCGAAACCTTGTGTAACGGATCGGTATGCTCCAACGCCAAATTCAACATCGCATGCCCCGCCTCATGATAGGCCGTAAGCTTTTTTTGCTCATCACTCATCGCCAAGCTCCGGCGCTCCCGACCAAATCGCACCTTGTCCCGCGCCTCCTCTAAATCCGCTTGGGTGATCGCCTCCGCATCCCTTCGTGCCGCCATCAAGGCCGCCTCATTAATCACATTGGCTAGCTCCGCTCCCGAAAATCCAGGAGTGCTTCTGGCCAGCGTCGCCCAAGAAACATTCTCCATCGCCTTCACCTTCTTGGCATGCACCTTCAAGATCTCCTCCCGACCTTTCACATCAGGCAAGTTAATCAGCACTTCTCGATCAAACCGTCCTGGCCTTAAGAGCGCGGGATCTAAAACATCTTTTCGATTCGTTGCCGCAATAATGATCACCCCCTCCGCCGTATCAATTCCATCCATCTCCACCAGCAGGGCATTCAGCGTCTGCTCCCGTTCATCGTGCCCCCCACCTACTCCGTGACCTCGACTCCGCCCCACCGCATCGATCTCATCGATGAAGATCAAACAAGGCGCCGTCTTTTTTCCCTGCTCAAACATATCCCGTACTCGGGAGGCACCAACTCCGACAAACATCTCCACAAAATCGGACCCACTGATTCCATAAAAGGGTACATCCGCCTCACCGGCGATTGCCTTAGCCAAAAGAGTTTTTCCTGTTCCAGGAGGCCCGACCATCAAAATTCCCTTCGGAATCCGTCCACCCAACTTCTGAAACTTTTTTGGATCCCGCAAAAACTCCACAATCTCACTCACCTCATCCTTAGCCTCCTCCACCCCCGCCACATCCGCAAAGGTTACCTTATTTTTCTCTTTCGAAAGAATCCGCGCCTTGCTCTTGCCGAAGCTAAATGCCGACTTCCCCGCCATCCGAATCTGCTGCCGGAAGAAGAAGTACATGATCAAAACAAAGAGAACAAAAGGCAACGTCCCGGCTAAAGCCTGCCAGGTCGAATTATCGATCACCTTTTGGCTGACTTGCGGAAATCCATTGGCGGCCAAAACCTTGTCCAAATCCCTTTTGAACTCTAGATCGACCGTCACCCGATAGCCGCTGTTCCCCTGCGGATCTAATCGCATGCTCTTTTTCAGTGCCTCGCTCGGCTCAAACTTTCCCGATAACCACCGAATGCCCGCCGACGGCTCCACATTCAAAGTCACATCCTTCACCTTCCCGTCCTTCAAATAACCTTCAAACTCGGCAAAGGTTAGCTCACGAACCGAGGCCGCATTCTGCGATTGATGCGCATAAAACGCTAAAAGCAAAACCGAGGCAGAAATGAGAAATAAAACGACCCCTCTCCAATTCGGCCCATCCCCTTTACTCGGGTCCTGACGCCGGACAGGTGGCCTGGGCAACTTCGGCGGTTTACGAGATGGAGAGCGAGGAGTTGGCATAAATCGGAATAAAGAAAGTAACACCATTACCCTCTTTTAGCAATCCGACCTATATCCCTGACCCAGAATAGTTTATTTTGAGAACGCCGAACCCATCCTCCCCGCAGTTGCCACTTCACCGATTTCCCGCTCACCACCGAATTTCTCACTCCCTCCACCTCGGCAAAGCTTGCCCCACTGCAACCAAACCGATCCAACCAGATTCGAATTGCCCGCCTCTGCCAAGCCACCGCTTTTTTCCTCCACTCTCGCACATCAGGATGCGATGAAACCTTGCCGATCTCCTTTTCCCAATACTCCCTCTCACCTCCCAGAATCTCTGCCGCCCGACATAACGCCCCCCGAACCTCCCGGCCATACACCTTTGATAAGTACGGTAGAACCTTATGCCTGACCCGCGATCTCCAGCCTTTCCCATCATGATTGGTTTGATCCTCCCTCCACCGCAACCCCTCCTCCCGAGCCGCTCGCCTCACCACATCCCGACTCAAGCCCAGCAAAGGCCTCACCACATCCAACCCCGACTGCTTCGAGCGAATGGCCATGCCCGCCAACCCATCCGGCCCCGCCCCACGCAACAACTGCATGAAAACCGTTTCCGCCTGATCGTCCGAATGATGCGCCAACCAAAGCTCCCCTACTTTGTGCTTCAAGGCCGCTTGTTGAAAAAATGCCCACCTCGCCACCCTCGCCTTCCCCTCTCCGGTGCGACCCGCCTGTTTCGCCCGCCCCACCACCACTCGTAAACCCTTCTTTTTTCCCCAAGCCTTGACCCATCGCTCATCCGCGTCCCCAACCCGCCCGCGCCATCGATGATTAAAGTGGAACAACAGCGGCTTTACCCCCATCCGGTAAGCCGCCTCAGCCAAAACCACGCTGTCCGCCCCACCCGAAAAACCCACCGCTACCTTTTTACCACCCCTGCTAGCCTGTTCGATCGCCCCGACCAAATCTGCCCACACCCCCTTGCCCTGCGCCCCGATCTGACGCATCCTTTTCTTTCTCATGGCTCGCCACTCCAAGCTCCTTTTCATCGTTGGACTCATTCTGCTCGCAACCAGCTTGCTCGCCAATCTCCTCTTCCTTTCCAAAGATCATCAGCTCTTGAACAACTCCTCCCATATCAACTCCGCCCCCTACTTCGATGAGGAGTTTGTCGAGGGAGACGAATCTCAGAAAAAACGTATCGCCAAAATCGACCTCTTTGGCGTCATTGCCCAAGAAATTCCCGGGCAAATCGGCTCCAGTATGGTGGATGATCTCATCCTCCAGATCCGCCAAGCCGCCGACGATGAATCTGTCTCTGCCATCCTCCTCCACATCGATAGCCCTGGAGGTGAAGTCACCGCCAGCGACAACCTTTATCACGAGCTGACCCTCATTCGCGAAACCAAGCCCGTCATCGTCTATCTCGATTCCGTCGCCGCTTCAGGCGGCTACTACACCGCGATGGGAGGATCTCACATCGTCGCGCACGAGCTCTGCATCACCGGCAGCATTGGTGTCATCATGCAGTCTCTCAACTACGAGGGTCTCTCCAAAATCCTCGGCCTTTCCACCCTCACCTTCAAAAGCGGCGCTCTCAAAGATCTACTCAATCCCGCCCGACCCGCTTCCGAAGCGGAAAAGAAGCTGGTCCAGGAAATGATTGCCGAAACCTTCGAAAGGTTCTCCTCCATCGTCACTGCCGAACGTGATTTTCCCGACCAGAAATTGCCCAGTGAGGTTGCCGATGGTCGGATCGTTTCCGGTAAACGCGCTCTCGAGTTGAATCTGGTCGATGCCACCGGTTACCTCGCAGACGCCATCACCGACGCCCGCGAAATCGCCAAGCTGCCCGCCGACGCTCCCGTCATTCGCTACTCCGCCCCCTTCCATTTCAGCCGACTTTTGCGATTCCTTGGGCAAAAGCAGGACACCAGCACCAAAGTTCAGGTCAGCCTTGTCCCTGAATCCTTTCACCTCCAAGCAGGCAAACTTTACTACCTTTCGACCCACCTCTTTTTCCGCCGCTAAGACACTTATTAAAACGTCCGAATCACCGGATGGCTTTAACTCTTGATCTTATTTTCCCAAAACACAAATTGATCCTATGTCGAAGGCCCACCTTGAAAAAATCAGCCGACGCCGCTTCTTTTATTACGGTTTTGCTGGTTTGGCCGGGCTTACAGGTGCGGGTCTGACCCGTTACCTTCCTGGCACCTCCTACGCCGCCAAAAATGAAGACGGGATCCTAATCGAAGACGCCGTCTACCAAGGCATTCGCGAATCACTGGGAAAATACATCTATCTCACCCCACAAAAGCTGGGCGGAGGAACCCATGCCGTTGATTTGGGAACTCAAAAAACCCTCTCATGGATTTCTTACTGGAACTACGGGGACTCCTGCCCGATTTCCCACCATTTGGCTGCCTTTTATGCCGATAGTGGAGATCCCTACAAAGGCTTTGAATTCATTAACTCCACCCAAGGTGGCGATAATGTCCTGATGTACGGTCTCAACACGAAAATCAAAGAGCACGGCATGCTCGACAAATACGGTATGGGAAATCACATCTACCGCGTCGGATACGATGGAAAATCGAATCAGATGGAACTCCTCGAGGATGTTTCCGAAACAACGGGAATCGGTTTAGGCGTCCATACTGTGCCTTTCCCGGATGGAAATGGTTTTGCCTGTGCCGACGGTCAAAAGGATGTGGTGGGATTTTTCTCTCGGGCCCGCGGCCAAGATAAAACCAAAGTCCTTACCTCCTTTCGGGGCGATTGGGTGCCCAACTCGAAGGTTCTGGCCGAAACTTGGACGAAGGGCGGAACCATTCGACTCATTAAACTCGCCCCAGGAAAAGACGGGAAATACGACTATTACGGGACGAAGGGGAACAAACTGAACTACGAGATGGCTCCCATGGCCGAACTCCTTGTCGAGAAAGGCCAAACTCCCGGCGCAAGCCCCCATACCCTGACGGGCCTGGATTTTTGCCTGCACGATCCTCGCAACCGCTACTCCATCGCTGGTCTTCGCATGTGCGGAGGCGGTTTCATTATCGATCGCACCTCCATGGAACCCATCTGCTATCTCATGGCCAATGAAGGCATCGCCGATAACTGGCCCATTAAAAAAGTCTCGAATAGCCCGGACACTTGGGAAGTCACCCTACCCTCCGTCGGCAACCCCATCCACGAGACCGGATTCAATCCTTCCGGCAACCACCTGGTTATGATGAACAATCTACGCGCCAACAACGTTGCCGTATTCGACACCTCCAGCGACGATCCACGCGCTTGGAAACGGATCACCTTCATCAAAGACAAAGAGTGGCAGGGCGAATACCCATCCCCTTTCCACGTCAACTTCTCCATCGATGGTTCAAAATGCTTCTTCACCGTTCTCCGACCCAAACCGATGAAATCGGATGTTTATGTCGTGAGCACTAAGGACTGGAAAGTTATCAAAAAGTTTCGAAATGTCGGAGTCGATACCCAGACCACAGCCACAACCTATGATGGAAAATATGCCTTGGTGATCTTTTCGGGATTCCAACGAATGGAATCCGGCGCCTTTGTCTTCCGGCAGGATACTTTAGAACAGGTCGGCTATATGCCCAACTTCGGCGGACACCACGACTGCGTCATCGTTCCCTCCAAAGTGGAGGAGATGAAATTCAGTCGTAGCTGCACGGTCTAACCACCCTGCCACACGGATTCCACCTTTTCCCCCTTGGATTTCGTCTGGTCCTTCAGGAGACCCGACGAAGCCCCGGTCGTTACTTCCTTCTGGCCTTCGCCGTCGCCGTCGGTTCCGCTTCAATCTTTCTCACTTTGGTCGTCCGAGATTCGATCCGCCGCGGACTCGAAACCTCCCTCGACCGTTTAGGGGCTGATCTCCTTATCCTACCCAAAGGAATCACCCACAACCTGACCGCTGCCCTTCTTACAGGGGAACCCAACGCCCCTCAGCTCAACCCAGCGGTTTTTAAACAAATTAAATCTCTCCCCGGGGTGGAAAAAATCTCTGCTCAACGACACTTCTCCATCCCCTCGGATGAAGGCCATGGGGAAACCGATCTGATCGCCTTCGACCCTTCCACCGATTTCACTCTTCAACCTTGGATCCGCGAACACCTGCCCCGCCCCTTCTCCCAAGGCGATGTCCTCATCGGCGGACGCCGACCAGAACCCGTGGGCTCAACCATGAATTTTTTTGGAAAAAGTTTGGTCGTCTGGGGAAAACTCGACCTGACGGGTGTGGGCCCCACAGAACGATCGGTCTTTGGATCTTTTTCTACCGTGGACGAACTTGCGGCTGAATCCAGATCCCACGGAGTCCAAACGCTCGGAACCCTTCCGGTCACCGGTTCAGCCTCTGCCCTCCTCCTTCGCTTGTCGCCTGGTGCCGGAGCGGGACATGTCCGCTTCGCCCTCTCCTCGGTTCCTGAAGTTCAGGTCATTAGCGGATCCGGACTTGGAATTCAGGTCCGCCAGTCGATCCGAACCATCCTCAGCGGCTCGATCGCGTTCACCCTCGTTGGCCTTTGCATGGGCGGACTTCTCATTCTTGTCATCTACGCCGGGATCGTGGCTGAGCGAAAAGCGGAACTTGGACTACTTCTCGCCATGGGCCTTTCACGATTAGGACTCTCCTTGTGGCTGGCGATGGAAGCCGCCCTCTGCGCTTTTCTGGGTGCCCTTTTTGGCGTTCTCCTGGGCGCCACCGGCTTGGCCGTCTTCGTCCGAACTTTCGGATATCTCCTCACCTCCCGCGGGATCACCTTCGAACTCCCCTCTCTCTCCTCCCAGATTTTCGCCGCTCTTCTCAGCCTCCTCCTGTGCTCCCTCGTAGCGGGACTCGGCGCACTGCTTCCTTCCTGGCGTCTGGCGGGTCGCGAGGTCTACCAACTTCTCCGGGATAATAACGAATGAGTCTTATCCTCTCCGCCCGCAATCTCAGCCGGATCTATCCCGCCCGGCGAGGTTCCATCGCCGCCGTCCACCAGGTCTCCCTCGAAATCCAGCCGGGCGAATTCGTCGCCGTCTGTGGTCGTTCCGGTTCGGGAAAATCCACCCTGATGGCCCTCTTGGGAGCACTTGCCCGACCTGACCACGGAACCCTTCACCTTGAGGGAACGGACCTCCTCCAACTCTCTCCCCGGAAACTCGCCCATCTCCGCTCCCGGCGTATAGGCTTCATGCTCCAAACCAACTCCCTCCTTCCCGGACTCACCGCCCTCGATAATGCCGCCCTACCGGGGCTGCTTGCCGGCGAATCCCAACATCAGGCCTACTCCCGCGCCCAAAAACTTCTCACCCGTCTCGGGATGGGAGAACGTTGGGATGCGTTTCCCAATGAACTTTCCGGGGGCCAACAGCGCCGCGTTTCCCTAGCCCGGGCTCTTCAACATGAACCCGCCCTTCTCTTGCTGGACGAACCTACCAGCAATCTCGATCCCTTGGCCGAAGAGGAAATCCTCAAAGTTCTCCGAGAACTTCGGGACGAACGGAAACTTGCCATCTTCGCCGTCACCCATGGCGACCAACTCGCCTCGCTTGCCGACCGAGTATTCCAAATGTCCGCCGGACAACTGGCCCTTACGGAAAAACCCTTCGCCGTACCTGCTCGCTCTTCCTTGATCGAAAGACAGGGGCCGGTTTTCGAAAAAGCCCCCCAAGGCTTGGCTACCGAAGAGACACCCAAACCCGCTCCCGCCGGGGATTGGCGGGGACCAGCCTCCTTCTTTCTGGCCAGCCTGCTTTTGGGAGCGTCCCTCCTCTACTCGACCGACAGGATCATCGCCTGGTCACAAGGACGCCAACTTTGGGCGAAACAGGAAAAGAAACGCATCACTGAGGAAATCGCCTTTCGCCAGCTCCGCGCTGATGTCGACTCCTTCGACGCCAAGGGCGACGGCAATGTCCGGGCGAATCTGTTCCTCCAAAACTATGACTCATCCCGTCGCTTCTTTATCCTTGGCCCTTCTATCCGTGTTTTTTATCAGGCGAACGGACGCTGGGACTCTGTTCCTCATGAGACTCACGATGGGTCCGACACAAAGATCCGGGAAGTTATTCCAAGCAAAACCCTCATCCCCTTTCAATTCAAACTCCTTCCGTCGAAGTATGATGAACTCATTCGTGGTTATTTCCACATTCGGATCACCAGTACCATGGTGGTCAGCGAAACCCGGGAAGCCAAAGGCGACCTGTTCGAACGTCAGGACGACTACTAC
>Ga0209401_1002938_pt1 | contig 10848 bp, 32 predicted proteins | sample M_140807_MF_Meta_FD_187318 | JGI IMG/M metagenome (GOLD analysis project Ga0209401, IMG submission 187318) | Freshwater microbial communities from Lake Montjoie, Canada to study carbon cycling - M_140807_MF_MetaG (SPAdes) (version 2) | ecosystem: Environmental > Aquatic > Freshwater > Lake...
AATGACAATAACATACTCACTATGGGACGGCGCACAATTACTAGGCGTTGACTTCACCGCTAATAGCGCAGATGAAATGAATAAAGTCGTAGCAGACTTACAAAAGGTTTCCACTAATGTAGTGGCACATATGAGAAAGGTGTCAATGTAATGATGACTAAATGGGATACTATTCAGGCAGATGTAGCAGACGCTTACATATACTTGGAAGAAGAAGAAGCCTATAACAAGGCACTAGCAGAGGGCTTAGAAATAGGCGCTACCGAATATGATGAAGATGAACTATCTAAATCACTAACACTAGATTGGAATGACTAATGACTATTGAGATTGACACCTATGGATTTATGCTAGATACAGAATGGGCTTATGTAGCACTATCTTGGCAATTACTAATTACTAGCGCCCTACTAATAACCGCTTATAAGATTTATAAAATAAAGAGAGGTAAATAAATGACCGCTAATCGCTTACTAACTACCGCCGTCCAATTAGGTATAGGGATCCCCGCTCTGCTAATGTTGCGTCTAGTAATTCGTGATCTAATTCACAATAAATTAAACTAGAATAACGGCGTGTCGACTTGACAAATCGGCACGGCGCCCGCAAAGCTGCGGCGTCGGGCGTGTCGTTAAGGGTGTGATATTAAACACCCTGGATTTTTGAGCGTAAAAAAGAAATGTGATTTTAATCACAAAGCAAAATGTCCGATTTGAGGCATTACTGGTCAGTAAATGTCAGACCCCTCTGTTATAATTCCATTATAAAGAAAGTCAGAAAAGGTTTCTGAACTAGAAAGGAATTCAAATGAATTCAACAATTACAATGTGTAAGACACACACACCAAATGTGTCCGCGATTTCAAATGTAAATGATTCTCAATTTACTTTTTGCGAAATTTGCGAAAATAATATTGACCGCTTTTGGTTAGAATTTGACGGAGACCGCTTAGATATGTGGTCAGATTGGTCGGTGACTAAATGAATATAAAAGCCACTTGTATGATTTGCGATACCAAAATGTTTGCGGTATCGGAAGCAGATTTTTATTCAAACAAATATACTTGTGAGGAGTGTTGGTCAATATGAAAAAATACACATTTGGCGTTTGGTTAGACATAGACGCAGAAGATGAAAATCAAGCGTTATCTTTATTTGATGAGGTTGTAAAGAAAAATCTTTTTGTTTCCGACTCTTATTGTTTCGAATGGAAAGAGGTTGCAGATGAAATCGCAATTTGAAAAAGATTTAGAAATCAAAGAAAGTTTTATTGATTTACTAAATGATATTTATCCTACTGTAAAAATTGGTTATTCAACTTTTACTCCCGCCGAAATTCTAGAATGTTGCGACCCAATCGCATTTTCTATCGGTCTAATTGAACACCAAGATTATTTAGCAGAAATGGAAAACGAATAATGGAATTTTACGGATTTGAACACGCAATTGAATTGGATCATCTTACCGATGAGCAAATTTTACAATTAGAAAAAATATTTGAAGATTATGAATAAATAGCGGCGTGTCGGCTTGACAGCGCCCACAAAGCTGCGGCGTCGGGCGTGTCGTTATGAAAGAGTTATAAAAACCCCCGAAATTTACGGCGTGTCGATTTGACAGACAAAACGGACATTTTGGTGTGATGATTATCACAGGGCTTGAGCGTCTCAGTATTTGGATTTACTGGCTAGTAATGTGAAAATGTCAGTGGGTTCGTGTATAATTCCATACATAACAACAAACGAAAGAAGGTGCCACTAATGGCTACTAAACTATACACAATCGAAAACCTACTTGTAGGAAAAAACTATCGCTCAAACTCTCGCCACTTTGAGGGTGAGATTATCTCCGCTACTCCACGCCCTGAAATTTGGTATGGCGAAAAAACTGAAGCGTATCTAATCGAAATCAACACACGCTCTTTGCGAAATAAATTCGCAACAATCGCAGTAAAGGTTGGTGAATAATAATGGGATACATAGAAATTTTCCGAATGGACAACGAAGGTGCGGGCTGGGTAGATTTATCCGAAGCAACACCCGATGAATTATTCAATATCGAATTAGGATTATTAGAGGAAGGTGCGTTCGAATGAACCTAGATGAATTCAAAAAACACGTGTTAGAAACACGTCAAGCAAGCAAGGCGCAAGCCTTGTCAGTGCTATCTGCTACAATTACAAAATCAACAAACGAAAGGGAAAACCTAAATGGGTAGAATGAAAGAATTATACACTCAGATTTTAGAGTGTGAAACTTGTAATGGTAAAGGCTGGGTATTCTTTGGCAACGCTAAGGACTATGATGTCGAGTCTTGCGAATGTAATCCTCTTGGATTTTTTCAGGAGAATAAATAAATGAGCGAAATTGCTGGAATGTGGATTTGCGATAATTGCGATACTCTCGCAATCGTGTCAGTGGAAACTGATACAATACTTGTAACACAATGTAAATGCGTAACTAACGAAAGGGAAACTAATGTATAGACTAGATACTTACTATGACGGAGAATTAGAATACACACACAAATTCGCTGACGCTTTACAAGCGTTTGAGGCTTTCGCAAAATGTTATGATGTCGGATTTGCTAACGAATTCGCAACATATAATTTATCTTTGCCAACTGGCAAAATGTATACTAAAAACTTTAATCGGATTGGATTGGTGTCGCAGAAATGATGACTCGTAAAGATTATGTCGCAACCGCAGAAATTCTAAAGTATGCTAGCAATAAAATTCACCCCGCTGTTTTTTCTAAAGTTGTAAATGATTTCGCTGAAATGTTTGCGATTGATAATGAAAGATTTGATGTAAAACGATTTCACGAAGCGAGTGGGTATAATGTTCCTAACTTCACTTCAAGATAAAGTAAAACGCATTCAGGAATTGCGTCGCAGTAATGCGTCGCAACCTGTTCGCAATAAAAAAAAATACACACGCAAAATAAAACATAAAAATAAATTCGATCAATAAAATTAATTTGTCGACAAAGCGCCCACATAGCTGCGGGGTCGGGCGTGTCGTTAAGGGTGTGATCTAAAACACCCTTGAAATTCTAGGAAATTGCGGCGTGTCGCTATCTATTGTCGGTCCATTCTGCTATAATTCCAATATCTACTAACGAAAGAGGTCCATTATGGAACTATTTACTGTCGCTTGCTTGAACTATGAAATTTGTGGCGCTCAAGAAACTTTTGATTCAATTGAAGAATATGAAATTTATGGTGATGACTACACTTGCGCTGAATGCTATGATTCCGAAGAAATGGAATTCTATGAACTAACGGGCTGGGCTGATTCCGACGCTCTTGCGTCTGCGGGCCACGGTATGGATGAGGATTACTAATATGTCAGACCTAACCGATATAATTGCGCCTATGAAACTAAAACGTTCTAATGATAGAAAGGTGGCTAACCTTGTCACAAAAAATGGAAAGCAAGCCGCAATTGCGAACACGTTCGGCCTACCTGCAGGAAAAGACTTTTCTTGTCCTGGTGCAACGTCTATCTGTGAGACTGTTTGCTACGCAGGCAAATTGGAAAAACTCTTCAAGGGAGTAAAAACTAATCTGTTACACAATTGGGAATTGTTACGCAATGCAGACAATGACACAATGGTGGCCTTGTTAGATGAAATGATTATTGATTTTGTTGCTGATTGTGATAAGAAGAATGCGCCTAAGTTATTCCGTATCCACTGGGACGGAGATTTTTTCAATGATACTTATACCTATGCCTGGAAGACTATTATCGAAAATCATTCCGATATTCAATTCTGGGTTTACACACGTGTAAAGTCTGCAGCGCTTATTCTAAAGGATGTATCTAATCTATCTCTTTACTATTCTACCGATGATGAGAATAAAGAAATCGGCCACGAACTAAAAGTAAATGAGGGAATTCGCCTTGCTTATCTAGGTAAGACATTCGCCGTAACCGAAAACACAATGAAAGAATTGACGGGCAAGCCTGGTGCCAAATGTCCCGAGAATATGAAATCAATTCCGCTTATCTCTAGCGCAGGAAGTGCTTGTGTATCTTGTGGCTTGTGTGTCTACGGTAAAGCAGATATTAGATTTTCTGCGAGTAAAAAATAAATGGCGGATTTGATCGGAGCTGTAATTGCAATTATAATACTGGGAGCTCTTGTAATTCCGATTCCCCTTGCCATATGGGCCGTACTTAAGGGCTAGCTGCGTGTCGACTTGACAAGATCAAGTTGGCCCGCAAAGGTGGCGGCTTATCCACAGGTTTACGGCAGTTATCCACAACCCCCCGAAAATGTGAGTATTATCACAAAAGCTGCGACACGCCGAGGATGGATTAGGTAATGTCAGTGGCTAATGGTAAAATACTCTTATTCCAACAACGAAAGGTAACAAATGAAAAATGAAATTCGTGTTCCGCACACAGTAGTATTCGAGGCTATTATTGACTTGGATAAAATTCCCGCTAATTTACTTCCAGCCCTAATTGCTCTTGACCAAAATTCTATTGAGCAAATGTGCAAGGAAGCAACACTACACGCACTTGGTATGTCTAATGTATTACCACTTGCTAATGAAAATAACACTTGGGCTGAAGTAACTATCAAGGGAGATAACTAATGGGATACAACACAGCGTTAGATTTTGCAGATTTAGATTTAGAACAAGGTATTGCTATGCACTTACAAGGTAATCATTACCCACCCGTTCCGTTATCTATGGTGCAACCTTGCATAGATGCTATTGACGCATACTATGACGAGGACTATAATAAACTAATCGAAATGCCTGAAGGCGTATCGTATCGTGGAGAAAAGTTTGCACCCGCCTCCGCTATTATTGAACAACACCACCTAGACGCTTGGCTACCTGAGAGCGAATACTGAGATCAAAACTAGGCGTGTGAGTTATCTCACACGCTTGGTATCTCGCATAATGAGATTGGGGTTGATAGATGTCAGCCCCTAATGCTACAATACTACCTAACAAGAAAGGAAGCAAAATGACAATAGATAACAAAGTCTATCAGGTTGGTGATTTATTCACTACCCTAAAGTCTAAAGAAACAGGCGTAATCAAAGAGATTATTCCTAACTCATCTGGCTCGGTGAGAGTCCGTCTGGAAACAGACAACGGAGAACGCTGGACAACTGTCTTACAAGACAACCTAGCGTAAGAGGCACACACCACTAATCGGGTGCTAAGCCACGAAACAGGGGCAGTTTGAGAGAGTGTTCTCGCCCAATGTCGTAAGTAAGAACTCTCTCCCTTCGGGGAAATGTCAGACCCCCCTGCTATACTAATCAACCAACCAACGAAAGGAAACAAATGGCTAGAGGCAAAGCAATACAGGTAAAAATCGCAACTGCTAAAGTAATCAAGGCTTTGGAAACAAAGTTAGCACAACTTGAGAAGGACTACACTTCACAAGAAGCAAATGAGGCAAAGTTCCAAAAGAAGCAAGAAGCGTGGAGAAAAGAAATTGGAAAGTGGGCTATCGCTAACTTCTCAAAGGCTGAAAACCTACGCACCAACTATCGTGCTTGGAACAAAACTCTCAATGTTGATTTTGACATTATCGTAAGCGAAAAGGATTTTCCAATAGAGCCTGAAAAGGACTACGAAACTATCCACCAGCACACTTATCGTGAGATGAAAGATGAGATGGAAAACGCTATCCGTATTCTGAAAATGACAGATGAGGAAACTGTAAATGCCAGCACTTACAATGCGATTGCTCGGTATCTCTAAGTAATCCAACGACCTGAGTATGTCGCCAAACTGCTCTCCTTCGGGACACTACTAACAAAGGCAATACAATGGCAAATCGTTATCGTGTAGAAATCTATGACGCAAACAAAGCAAATGATGTAACTATTTATTCAGAACAAGGTGTAGATAGAGATTATCTAACTGAATTAGTTTTTTCTAATTTGCGTAAGTTTCACGGAAGAGTAAATGCTTACGTGTATGACAATGTAAAAAAGAAAAAGGTTACAGCGATGTTCCTTGATGAAAGTATAACTAATAAATTCCAAACAAACTAAGTTTGTTGGGCTGCGGTAAAAGCGTGGTTGTTTTTTCATATTTTGTCCCACGCCAAAGAATGTTCATGATCTCTATTTTCTTGGAGTAGACATATCTGCCGCAGCTCACATGCCCGCAAGGGTGCGGGGTTATCCACAGCCTTACGGCTACCTGTGGAAAAGCCCTAGAAATTTGTGAGAATGATCACACCGCCCAATTCGGACATATTGTATCTAATCATAGACAATGTCAGTGGCAGATGTTATAATGAATCTAACAACAAACGAAAGGAATAAAATGGCTCATAATCTAGAAATGGAAAACGGCGAAGTTGCTTTTGCTCTTCGTGGTGCTCCTGCTTGGCACAATCTAGCAAATCGCATCTTTACACAAGATGAGGAAGTTACAACCGCAACAATGCTTGAAGAAGCAAAGTTAGCGAATTGGAATGTTCGCTTATCTCCATTGACCGACCACATTTCAGAATCTTGGAATGATGTATCGGAAGCATCTCTTGTCATTCGTGACAACCCATTTAACAAGGGAATCGATGTTCTTGCAACTGTTGGCAAGCGTTACAAGCCTGTGCAGAATGAAGAGTTATTTCAATTTGCAGATGCAATTCACGATGCCAATGCCGATTGCCGTTGGGAATCTGCTGGCTCATTAAAAAAGGGTAAAGTAGTTTTCGGAACTGTAGACATTCCCCGCACAATGGTATTAGACCCACAAGGCGCTAATGACCAAACCAAACTCTATCTAATCGTATGGACATCACACGATGGTTCTGTTGCCGTTCAGGCAGCCGTTACACCTGTTCGTGTTGTATGCCAAAACACACTAAACCTTGCAATGAAGAATGCTAAGCAATCTTTCAAGATTCGCCACACGCAATCTGTTGAAGGTCGCATTCAGGTTGCTCGTGAAACTCTTGGGCTTGCTCTTGGATACTTTGATGAATTTGAAGTTGAGGCTAAGGCTTTATTTGCTCAAGCAATTACTGATGCTGAATTCTCTAAGTTGATTCAGACAATTTATCCTAAGCCAGATAAAGATGCAGCAAAAGTTGCGCTAACTAAATGGGAGAATAAGGTTGTGCTTCTTGATGACCTTTATCATAACTCACCAACTAACGCTAACATCAAGGGAACAAAGTGGGGTGCGTTCAATGCACTAACTGAGCGCCTTGATTATTTCCGTTCAGGTCGTGGCAATTCTGAAACACTAATGGCTGGTGCATCAGGCTTTGACCCAATTCTCACCGCTGAGAAAAATAAAATTCTGAAGTTGGTTAAATCCTTCTAAAGAATGAATAAAAAAAACTAAATAGAGATTCCTGAGCAAGAATAAAAACTGCTCATCTTTTTTTTGATCCATTAGCTCAGTTGGTTAGAGCGCTACCCTGTCACGGTAGAGGTCGTCGGTTCAAGTCCGATATGGGTCGCCAAATAGATTTGTCGACAATGCCCCCAAAGTTGCGGGTGTGATTTTAATCATACGGAGATCATAAAAAAAGCCCTGGAAAAGCTTGTATATGTCAGTGGCACCTGCTACAATTCTCGAATGACAAGATATCAGAAGTACACCTGGGTATGCACGGGAGACTGTGACGCTCTAATTGAATATACCATGAAGGATGGATTTGGATGGCCAAGCGGTGTGATGCAACTCACATGCCCTTGTAACTCTAGATGCACCTTGGTGTCAGTGGAAGATGCTACAATACCGTATACAGATACACCCCTACAAACGAAAGAGGAAACAATGGAAGAGACAACAACACCAGCAGTAACAGTTCCCGATACATACAACGCTAATCTATTGGTTACATACAAAGTAATCCACGGCTACTCAGATGCAGAATATGCAACTGATAAAGTTGCTAGCATTGAATGGTCTTTACACAATGGACGTCAAGCACAGAAGCACAATGGCGTTCTAAATGGCAAGATTGACGCCGTCAAAGAAATTATCTGCGAAGCATATGCTGATTCAGGTGACCAAGATACACTTCGTGAAATTGCTGAAGCGCTTGATATTGAACTTATCAAGGAAGTTCTATTTACCGCATCTATTGAAGTTAGCGGAACATATTCATATAACATTCTTGAAAATGATTATGATATGGATTTAGAGTCAGAAGTTACAGATGCTCTTTATGCTGATTCAAACAACGGTAACATTCAAATTGATGACACCGAAGTATGTAATGTGCGTGAGTGCTAATGTATTTTGAGTTGACTGCTCCCGATAAGTTATCTTTCGAGATGGCTTATTGGGATGCACAAATCATTGGGCTTGACCCACACGTATTGTCTGCATTGACTTTCAATGTCGGAACTGGTAGTATTGAGAAGGTAAGTAAGATTCGTGATAAGCACAATCTTATTGAGTCTTATACCTCAGACTACGAACCAACAGGGTATACAGGGAGATAATGTGTCAGATTACAAAGATGGTTTTGATGACGGGTATAAGTTTGCTCGTGAAGAAATGATGGAAAAGTTATCAGAGATTGATATCAATGACATCGACTCTTGGATTCTTGACCGCCTTTGCGAAATGATCGAAGGTGGGAAACTATGATGGCTGAATGGCTTAAGTGTGACCAATGTGCAGCGCAAGCTATGTGGGAAGCAAAGAAAGAGACATACTCTCTTTATTTTTGCGGGCACCATAAAAATGAACAGGGCGAGCCACTTGTGGACTGGGCCCAAGAAATGGTACAATTGCTCAACTACGAGCAGGAACAACAACTAACAAAGGCGGAATAAAATGGGCGACAGAGCAAACTTTGGATTTAAACAATCTAATGACAATACTATCTTTCTATATGGACACTGGGCTGGCCACGGCATGTTGGAGCGCTTAGCGAATGCGGTTGAGGCTGCACGTCCAAGGTGGACGGATGAATCATATGCAACACGCATTTGTGTGTCACAGATTGTAGGCGAAGACTGGACTCAAGAAACTGGATGGGGTCTCAGTGTTAATAGAATTCTAGACAATGAGCACAAGGTACCTGTAATTGATTGGGCCGAACAAACGTTTACATTAATGGAAGAGGACCTGCAGACAGTTGTATTTAGTTTATCTTTAGATAAATTCTGTACAAAATACAGTCAACTAAGTATGGTATAATTGGAGTAGGTCCAGGGACCTTCTTCATGAGTACAGGTGCGGCTACCAGGGGATCCCCCAAGTCGCTAAGCAATGCAGGGCTTTTTACTTTCGTTGGTAGATCCTAGCGGCCTTTACTTTTTAACCCTCAGCGCAAGCTGGGGGTTTTTGCTTGCCCGCAAAAGCAGAGGGTATCATATTTGTTTTACGGAAACAATATAAAATGCCCTGAAATTCTGTGATCTTGACCACAAAGCTGGGAAATGTGGTGTGAATCACACGATATACTCTTCCCAAATGTCAGTGGTCTGTTATATAATAAGAACATATCAACGAAAGGATATAAAATGCCAAATTGGTGTTATAACACATTAACTATCCAAGGACCTAAGTCTGAGGTAGATATGATTAAAGATAGATTGAATAAGCCTTTTACATTAGCCCAAGAGACATTTGGTATGGGTGATATTTCTACTATGGGGTTTCCTACTAAGATTGAACAGGTATCTTATTCTAATCCCGTTTTTTCTTTTCATAACATCCACTCATATAAAGATGACGGAATTACTGATGAGGAATATGCCTGCCAGCCTTCTCGTGGCAACTATGATATTCAGAATGACCCTGATTGGTTCCGCAAATCTGTTGAGTTTGCTAAGACTCAGAAGGATTGGTATTCGTGGAATACATCTAACTGGGGAACTAAGTGGGATGTAGCCGTTCGTGACGGTGATGAATATCCAAATACAGAATTGCTTGAAGAGAAATCAGAAGGTGATGACAACTGGGTTGTATATAAGTATGAGACTGCTTGGTCACCTGCTGTAACTATCTTAACTAAACTAAGTAATCTTGTTCCTAACTGCCTGCTTACTTTAGAGTTTGAGGAAGAGACAGGTTGGGGTGGGGAATATGAGATTGTCCGTGGTGAAGTAAAAGAATTGGCTGAATGGGAGAATCGTTGTTATGCTTGCCAGTCTTTTGATACATTGAGTTATTGTGAAGATGACTGCGGTGAATTCTGCTCAGAATGCCATCAAGGCTCTTGGCAAGATGAAGAGGCTATGGCAAAATGTCAGACCCATAAGATATACTTAAAGACTACAGAAAAGGTGGAAGCATAATGGCTAGTTTCTTAGAAGATGTAAATCAAATGGTAATTGACGCTGTATATCAAGAGATAGCAGAACAATTACTAGAGGACTGGATTAATAATAATCTAGATGAGGGCCAGTACTATGCAGATAAACAATTTGCAGAAATGTCAGGAGATAAATTCATACAAGATGAGTTTAATAAGTTCTATGAACTAAAAGAAGGAGATGAGGGTTATTTATGTTAGGTTATACTGAATCCGATCTAAACAAGATGATTAATGCTGTACATGACGCAAAGCTTTTTTATCTTAGGTACCCGTCCGATTTAATGGATAAGACAGAACTAAGGAATGATTTAGAAATGGCTGTTAGTTTTATGCAAGGACTGTGGGCGGAGGGTTACTTTGACCACACAAACTAAGTCATCTTATTTTATAGAATATATGAAATTACATAAGTTATCTTTAATCCAAGATATGGAAGCAATTGAGGACCATGAGGTAACAAATGAGGGATATCCAAAAGAATATCTTCAAGGAGCAATTGCATGTATGGACCATTTGTTGTCAGTGGCAACTGATATAATGAATAACTCTAACGAAAGGGTATATGGATGAAT
>Ga0209401_1002939_pt1 | contig 10847 bp, 7 predicted proteins | sample M_140807_MF_Meta_FD_187318 | JGI IMG/M metagenome (GOLD analysis project Ga0209401, IMG submission 187318) | Freshwater microbial communities from Lake Montjoie, Canada to study carbon cycling - M_140807_MF_MetaG (SPAdes) (version 2) | ecosystem: Environmental > Aquatic > Freshwater > Lake...
AAATGCTCAGCTCCATGCGCGCTGAGCTCGCCCTTGCACTCGCTCAGGAACATCGCCCCGCGCTCATCTTGATAGATGCCGAATTGCCGGATCTCCCGCCTCGTGAATTCCTCAACCAATTGCGCGCCCTTCCCTTTCTAAAAAATACCCCCGTTGTTTTTATGTGCACGGATACCCCCGCTCCGGATCTCGAGCAACTTGCCGAACTTTCCCAAGCGAAGTTTCTCATAAAACCCTACGAACCGGAGGATTTTCTCCGGATTCTAGACGCCGCATTACCCCGCCCCGTTACAGCCCAAAATCTTTGAACAGCCCAGTCATCTTCTTGTCTAAACTTATAGGTTATGAGTCACAAGTAGTTACTAGCCTGCCCCCTACTCCCAACTTCGCATTACCCAGCCGCATCACCCAGCCGCCATCTCAACTTTAGCCGTTCTCCTCTCCCCGAACTTTCCCCAACCGCCCTTCAAGCCCTTTGCAAGGATGCACGGGCTTCGGGTAGCTCGCCTGTTCACTTTTGCGCAAACGCCTCCTCCTTCCCATGATCGACGTCGTAAACCTCACCAAACGCTACGCAGGATTCACAGCCGTGCGCGAAATTTCCTTCCAAGTTCAACGTGGCGAGGTCGTCGGTTTTCTGGGCCCAAACGGCGCTGGGAAAAGCACCACCATGCGCATGCTCACGGGATACCTTCCCCCCTCTTCCGGAAGAGCATCCATCGCGGGTTTTGATATTTTTGAACAATCCATCGAGGCCCGTCGCCACATCGGCTACCTCCCTGAAAGTACCCCCCTCTACCACGACATGAGGGTTCACGAATACCTGCGCTACAGAGCCAGCCTCAAAGGTGTCGAAGCCTCCAAAGTCAAGGAACGCGTCGGCGACGTTCTGGAAATGTGCGACCTGCGCGAGAAGGAACGTGCCCTCATTGGCACCCTCTCCAAAGGCCAAAGACAGCGTGTGGGCCTTGCCGATGCCCTAGTTCACGACCCCGAACTCCTCATTCTTGATGAACCCACCATCGGGCTCGACCCCAACCAAATCCGACAAGTCCGCGAACTCATTAAAAATCTCGCAAATCGCCGGACTGTCCTGATTTCTACCCACATCCTTCCAGAGGTTGAAATGATGTGTTCCAGAGTGGTGGTCATCCATAAGGGCCGCATTCGCGCCTCGGACACCGCAGAAAATCTTTTGCTAAAGCACCGGGCCGCAGGAGAAATACGGCTCGAAGTCCACCAACCCCCACAAAATACTTACGCCCAGTTAGCCGCCCTGCAGGGTGTAAAAGAAGTCTCAGAGAAAATGCTCGGCGAGGAATGCTCCTTTCTTTTACGCACAGACGCCGAAACGGATCTCACGGAGGCCGTCTTGCAACTCGCACAAACCGGTAACTGGAGCCTGCGCAGCCTGCTTCGCCGCAAACCCACTTTGGAAGACGTCTTCGTCGACCTCACCCAAGGCGACTAAAACTCCCCAGATTCTACACGAGACCTTCCTAGGATTTACAAATCCCCGCCCCTGAATTTTTTATGCGCACATTCATCACCCTGTTAGGCCGAGAAGTGAAAAGCTTCCTCTACTCGCCCATCGCCTACGTGGTTCTCTTTTTTTTCCTCATCGCCACCGGCTTCAACTTCTACTCCGGAGTTTCCTTCCTCAATCAGGGCCCCTCCGAAGTCACAGTCGTGGAGGCCGCTTTCAACACCGTCCTCTTCTGGTTTCCCTTCGTATTGATCTTCCCCCTCATCACCATGCGGACCTACGCAGATGAATTCCGCATGGGAACCATTGAAACACTTGCCACCGCCCCCATCAGCGACTCGCAGATTGTCCTCTCCAAATTCCTCGGAGCCTTCATTTTTTACATCCTGCTCTGGGCCCCCAGCTTTCTCTACTTCACCGCATTTGAACAAATCACAGGCAAGGCCGCCGCCGTCGCCGCAGGCGCTTACGGGGGAAGCTACCTCCTGTTGCTTCTCCTCGGCGCTTTTTACGTAGCCCTCGGTTGTCTCGCTTCAGCCCTCACTAATGAGCAAATTAACGCCGCCGTTATGACTTTCGTCGCCATCTTTGGCTTCTTCGTCACCGGCTTACTTGGGTTCATCCTCAACTCCCCAAGCCAGGCGGTTCGCGACCTCATTTCCTACTTCTCAGCCGTAGAACACATGGCGGACTTCTCACGGGGGCTCATCGATAGCCGCCCTCTTGTTTGGTATATATCCATGACTTCCTTCATCTTGTTCCTAAACCTCCAAGTCTTCCAGTACCGCAAGTGGAAAGCCTAATCCAAAGTCTGCACTCCCCGCTTTCCTTAAAACTTTACGGATCCTCCAAGACCTTCTATGGACCAAACTCCCTCTTTTCCCATCCCACCTGATTCTAAAGTAAATGCCTCTCAGGCAGATACTCACAAGTCCACTTCGAGCGCCATCCGCCGCCTTGTCATCGGCGCCAATGTCCTCTCCCAAGTCGCCATTTTTACCGTCATTGTTGCCATGGTCAACTATGTCAACTTTCGGCACTTCAAACGCTGGGACTTTTCTCGTAGCCAAAAATACGCCCTGGCACCCCTCACCAAAAACTTACTCGCTAACCTCAAAAAGCCAGTCAAAGCCGTCGTCTTTTTTCCCAACTTCCAAGTCATCGCTCAAGACGTCACCTCCCTGCTGCGGGAATACGAGTACGCCTCTGACAAAAAACTGACCGTCGAGGTCGTCGATCCCTACCGCAACTTGCTCAGAGCAAAAGAGCTTTCCGAAAAATACAAATTCGGTTCCAGCGACAACATCGTAATCTTGGATGTCGAGGGTAAATCTAAATTCGTCAATGCCGCGGACATGGCTGAGATGGATAATTCCGGCGCCATGATGGGGCAACCCCCAACCGTCCGAGCCTTTAAAGGCGAGGAAGCCCTTACCTCCGCCCTGCTGGAAATTACCGAAGAAAAACAAAGCAAAGTCTACTTCCTCACCGGCCACGGAGAGCCCTCTCCCATGGGTGAGGACCTCTCTGCGCTCAAGACCTTCATCGACCGTCAGAACATCAAATCTGATCTTCTAAACCTTAACAACGTCGACGCCGTTCCAGCAGATGCATCTGCCGTCGCCCTTCTTGGGCCGAAAGCCGACCTCTCAGAACGCGAGCTCAAACTCCTCACTGATTATTGGAATGACCGAAACGGACGCCTCTTTATCGCTGTCGGCGGCAACCTGAAAGTACCGCGCCTAGCCGACTGGCTTGCCACTTCAGGCGTCGCACTCCAGCAGGATGTCGTCGTCAAAAATGGCACAATGCTCGTACTTCAGGGAGGACAACCCACCCTGCGCACGGGCATCGTCACCAACGCCGTGGGATTCACTCCGCCCAATGCCAAAACCGTACTCAAGGACGCAGCTGGCTTTGACCTCCAACTCGCAGGCCTCACCCAATCCCTCGCCATCAACCCCCAAAAGGCCAATACGGAAAAAATTCGCTCCACAATACTCATCACAACCACCGCCGACTACTGGGGCGAAACCGAGTACTCTCTGGGCTCCCCAGCGCCAGCCACCAAGGATCCAGAAAAAGATCACTCAGGGCCACTTTCGCTCGCCCTTGCCTTGGAGCACGGCGGCATTCCCGATCCTCGCGTCAAAGTGGAAACCGGCAGGATGGTGCTCGTTGGCAATTTCAGTTTTCTTTCCAATGAAGGCCTCCGAGCCTCCGAGGGTGGTTTAGATTTCGCAGTCAACTCCCTCAACTGGCTCATCAACCGTGAACAATTGGCTGGCATCCCCCCAAAACCCAAGCAGGCGGTCAGTCTGAGTCTGAACGAAAAGCAAATGGGCGATCTGGCACTGGCAGTCGTAGGGGTCATTCCGTGCATTTTCGCTTTTATTGGCGTGGCCGTATGGGCGCGCCGCCGAAGTTAAGTTGCAAGAGCAGACAATGAATTGCGCTGACAGCCCCTCCACAGGGCACCTTTGCCATTCTATTGGCACCTTTTTGAACATCCTTAAAACTATTTAGGCGCCAAACCCGTAGCGAATCTGAACGCTTTAATAATCGACGCCCCCGTATCCCCTCCCCCTTTCAATCTCTCCTTTTTGCCCCATGAAACCGCGTATCACTCTCACGCTCGCCGTCATTGCCGGCACCCTTTTCGCGTACATCTGGTTCATCGACCGGAATCAAAACACAACAAGAGAAGACGCGGAGTCCTCGGCCAAGGTACTGCAACTAGACCGGTCTAAAATCTCTCAGATCACTATTAAAAACTCGGGAACACAAATCCAACTCGCTAAGCAAAACGGCCTCTGGTCCCTCACACAGCCCGTCTCGGACCCAGCAGACGCCGCCGTGGTGGATCAACTACTCTCCCTTTTGGAAAACCTGCGTCACGACTCCAAAATCACGCCTTCCACGGCAAGTAAGGAAGCAGATCAACTTAAAGAGTTCGGTCTCGATGAGTCAGAACTCTCCATTAAACTGAGCTTCGAGGGCGCAAAAGATACAGAATTACTCCTCGGAAAAGACAGCGCCATTGAAGGCAAGCTTTACCTCCGCCTTAAGGGCCAGCCCGCTGTTTACGTCATCCGCAACGCACTGCGAAATCAGCTCACTCGCAAACCAGATGATTTTCGTGATCACAAACTCGCATCCATCCCGACTCAATCAGTTCAAAAATTGAGCGTAAAAACCAACGAAGGAGAGTTGGAATTAGAACGGAAGAACAGCCACTGGGACCTCATTAAACCCATGCGCGCCAGAGGGGCAGATTCTAAAGTGAATGACCTTCTCGCCGCAGTCCTTAATGCCAATTTAACCCAGTTTTTGCCAGCGGCACCCTCTCCTGAACAGGGCCTTTCTGAACCCCGCGCCACATTCACATTCCAGGTCGAAGGCCAAAGCAATCCCGTTATACTTCAAATCGGAGCCACCCCTGCGGGAGATGAAAATAAGGACAAATCCTTTGCCAAAATCTCGACGCGAGATGCCGTCACAATCCTCCCAAATAACGCATTTGAGCCTTTACTCAAAACCCGCCCTAATGACTTGCGCGAGCGCAAACTTTTACGGGTGGAGTCCGACATCGTGGACCGCATCACCATTGAACCCGCAGGCAAACCACCCATCGTACTAGCGCGCAAGGCAGAGACTTGGGTTTACAAAATGGGTGACGCCGAAGGCCCTCTTCGTGAAGGTCTCGCTGCTAAACTCATAGCGGACCTCCAAGCAGCGGAAACCGTCAACTTTGTTGCGGATCTGGCCCCAGACCTCACCCCCTACGGCTTGGCGCAACCGCAACTCAGCGTCCGGCTTTCCTCATTCGCAAGCGGCAACACCGCCGAGACACAAGCTGGAGAAAAACCCATCGTCACCGTACTTTTCGGCTCCGTAGAGGGAGACTATGGATACGCTAAATTGGACGACGAACCCTTCATCGTAGCCACATCGAAGGCACTGCTTGGCTCATTCCCAACCGAACTCTTGGACGTATTGCCGGCCACCCCTATGGAGGCCGTCGTCGAATTTAAAAAAGAGGCCGTCGAAGGCATCGAAACTGTCTTTGCAGGCAAAGACACGCGATTAGAGAAAGGCGCGGACGGGTGGACTGTTTCCAGCGGCACCCAGGCGATTGTAGAGGTTTCAGCAAACACAACAAAACCGGATCCAACCGCTATTGAAGGCTTCCTAGATCGCTTGATAGAACTCCAAGCTGGAAGACGTACCGGCACGCATGAGTCTCTCGTCAAAGCGCTTGAAACTCCCTTACTTTCGATCACGGTGACGCTCCCGAAGGCTGCACCTGCTCAAAAAGTCAGCCTCTTACTAGGTCACCCCATCAAGGACGGTTCCTTTCCAGCCACCGTCACCGGGAAAGAAGGTATATTTCTGCTTAACGAAGCGAATGAGGCCGCGTTGGAAAAAGCCATTGCCTCGCTCCAACGGCCGTCGCCTCCTCCAGAAAACCCACCCTCAGGACAACCCGGCTCTAACCTCATACCGAAGTCCCCGGAGGCGAACCCTCCGAAATAAGAGCTTTGACCGCCACACGAATCAACATTGGGTCTTTATAGCTGGGGAACGGCTATGGTAAGGTCACTTCTCGAGAAGTGAGAGTGTTTGCAACACTCGCGGGGGCCTGTTCCAGCGCCCTCATTTCCGTAGGCGCCCGTAGCTCAGCTGGATAGAGCAACGGATTTCTAATCCGTCGGTCACTGGTTCGAATCCAGTCGGGCGCGCTTCAAACGAGGTTCTATACCAAAGTTTGGGGAGGGGTGTGTTGTTGAAGGTTGAGTTAAGTTGTTGATTCCGGGGAAAATTTAGAGGTGGCCCCGAGACCCAGCCCATCCGATCGGGAACTTTCTTCCGATGAAAGAATATGGGGCCATGGGTGGTCAGTTGGCCTAAAACGGGCGCCCCTGTGTCTCAGTAGACTTCTCTGTTGGACCTCTTTTTCAAGTCGCCTGTCGCGACTGCAACCTGTGGATACAATGCACGCTCTCTCCAAATCTCCCTTCATTAAGTGGTTCTCCGAAATTTCCGCCGAAGATATCCCTCTAGTTGGCGGCAAGAATGCGTCGCTGGGGGAGATGTTTTCCGCCTTGGCCCCAAAGGGAGTAAGAGTCCCAGACGGGTTTGCTATCACAGCGGATGCCTACCGTTACTTTCTGCGTCATGCAGGGCTTGATGCTCAAATTGAGGCCGCGCTCGCCGGATTAGAGACTCGCGATATGGAAAACTTAAGCCACCGCGGCAGCGTTGTGCGACAAATTATTCTAAAAGCGACGCTTCCAGCCAGCCTGCAAGCCCTCATCGCGGCGGCTTACTTCCAACTGCAGGCGGGCGCGGCAACGCCTCTGGACGTCGCGGTACGCTCATCCGCAACCGCTGAAGATTTGCCCGATGCCAGCTTCGCAGGTCAACAGGAGACTTATCTGAATGTGAACGGCGTCGCGGCTCTCCTCGAAGCGACGAAAATGTGCTTTGCCTCGCTCTTTACGGACCGTGCAATCAGTTACCGGGTCGATAAAGGTTTCACACATTCCAATGTCGCTCTGAGCGTGGGGGTGCAGCGCATGGTTCGCTCCGATCTCGCTTGTGCGGGGGTGATCTTCACTATTGATACCGAAACGGGTTTTCGTGATGCCGTGATAATCAGTTCATCTTGGGGGCTAGGCGAGAATGTGGTGCAGGGATCTGTAACCCCAGACGAATACTTGGTTTTTAAACCAACCCTCAAGACAGGCCATCGCCCCATTTTACAGAAAACGATTGGCAGCAAGGAATCCAAGCTAGTTTACGACAGCGATTCTGGGAGGCGTGTCAAAAATGTGCCAGTCCAAGCTGAGGAGCGATTGAAACCATCGCTCACAGATGATGAGGTATTGGAACTCGCCCGATGGGCCTGTGTGGTCGAGGATCACTACTCAGCGATGCGCGGCCATCCGGCGCCGATGGATCTCGAGTGGGCTAAAGACGGTCTTACAGGGGAGTTGTTCATCGTTCAGGCACGACCCGAAACTGTACAGTCGCACAGGAATCTGGACGCTCTGGAAACTTACCACCTAGCCCGACGTGGTAAAGTGATAGCGAGCGGGAGAAGTGTCGGCACGAAAGTTGCAACGGGACGCGTGAGAGTGATTCGGAGTGTCGAATCTATCGGCCAGTTTGAGGCGGGAGAGATTCTTGTGACCGACAAAACGGACCCCGACTGGCAGCCAATCATGAAAATGGCAGCCGCCATCATCACCAACCGAGGAGGGCGCACGTGTCATGCCGCCATTGTCAGCCGCGAGCTTTCCGTTCCCGCTATTGTAGGAACGGAAAACGGCACTGAAGTGCTTCAGGACGGTCAACTGGTAACCGTAAGCTGTTCCGAAGGCGAAACGGGTTTTGTATACGAGGGGGCATTGCCGTTTGAGGTGGAGCACACGGATCTTAAGTCCCTCGAACATCCTCGCACTAAAGTCATGCTCAACTTGGCCAACCCCGAGCAGGCCTTCGCGCTTTCTTTCCTTCCAAACGATGGTGTCGGACTAGCGCGAATGGAGTTTATCATTAACAATGCTATAAAGATCCATCCGATGGCGCTTGTCGGGTTTGATCAGCTAGCAGACCCTCTGGCTCGTCTGGAGATTGAACGGCTCACTGTTGGTTATGCGGATAAATCTCAGTACTTCGTCGACAAACTTGCCAGAGGCGTTGCCATGATTGCAGCCGCATTTTATCCAAAAGATGTCATTCTGCGGTTGAGTGATTTCAAGACAAATGAGTACGCCAACCTGATCGGCGGCAGCGCTTTCGAGCCCGAAGAAGCGAATCCCATGCTCGGGTTCCGAGGCGCTAGCCGCTACGGTCACCCGCTGTACAAGGCAGGCTTCGCGCTAGAGTGTCGAGCGGTGAAAAAAGTCAGGGAAGAGATGGGCCTCACCAATTTGAAACTCATGATTCCTTTCTGCCGTTCGGTGGAGGAGGGATTAAATGTGCAAGCCGAGCTTGCGACGCACGGTCTGAGGCGCGGTGAAAACAGTCTTGAACTCTACATGATGTGTGAAGTTCCCAGTAACGTGATTCTTGCAGAAGATTTCTGCGACATATTCGACGGGTTCAGTATTGGCTCCAACGACCTCACCCAGCTCATTCTTGGGGTGGACAGGGACAGCTCAATTTTAACGCCTATCTTTGACGAAAGAAATAAGGCAGTCAAAAGGATGATTGCGCAGGTCATTGAGGTGTGTCGGATCAGGGGGGTCAAAATTGGAATCTGCGGGCAGGCTCCGAGCGATTATCCCGAATTCGCGGAGTTTCTTGTGCGGCAGGGCATTGATAGTATTTCACTAAATCCGGATACGGTTCTTAGGACCACCCTCGCCATCTTGGGCGCGGAAAAGGTCATGGCGCAGGGGCAGGTCCGTGCAAGGACGATGCAAGTGTAAAATCACGAAGCCAAATTTGTACGGGCCTGCGAGCGGCACGGTGTCAGCCGAACGAATTGACTGTTGGTGTGCACCTTGGCTGGCAGGCGGCCTCGAGTGGCTTGTTTTTAAGGACACTTACCGACGCATTAGGATCAACCCTGATCTCAGAGATGGGCAAAATGATTCCTAAAACTTTTTATGCGTCGTTTCCGTAGCGAAAGATGCTATGAAACTCAACTCTTTGACCGACCTCTTTATTGCTGAACTCCACGATCTTTTAAGTGCCGAGCGCCAGCTCATCCAAATTTTACCAAAAGTGATAAGATCCGTATCCCACAGTGAGTTGCGGGAGGCTCTGGAATCGCATCTTAAGGAAACCAATGTCCACGAACAGCGGCTCCTAGAGTGTTTTCAAAAACTGGGCATCCCCTCCGCTCCGGGACGCAGCCACGGGATGATCGGCTTAATTTCCGCTTGGATGGAAGTCCAAGAGGCGCCCGCTCACCCCGATGTGCGCGATGCTGCGACCATAGCGGCCGTACAACACATGGAGCATTACGAGATTGCAGGCTATGGTTGCGCCCACGCGTACGCCGAGGCCTTGGATCATCATGACGTAGCTACCCTGCTCAGGCTCACTCTTTTGGAAGAAGAAGAGTGTGACCGGCACCTGACTCACTTGGCAGAAACACTGGTCAACGCAGACGCAGAACTGCACGCGAGATAGTATGCGCGCCTTGGTATGAAACGCAAATCTCCATCAGGAGGCGCCCGATACGCCACCCGGTGGGGATTCTCGAAACGTGGTGTACGGCCGTACAGTTTTGGCTTCGCGGGGCTTGGTAGGGCTCCAGAAGTTCAGCAAATCTGGGCTTTACCCTCTGGGTTTACTCCGTGTTTTCCAAGTTGATGGGTGAACACACTTCCGACCGATCCGCCCCTCATCTGGAAAGCTTCGCAATTGTCTAACACACTTGAAATTTCGTTTAGAGTTCAGGCTCCATAGTATTCGTTGGATAATGAATCCCATCTTGAAGCTTTGAGGCAAAGTAACCGCAATTTGAGCTTACCACTTCATCGCCGTTTTGATTGAGGATTCAACGCACCCGCCCATGCGTTAACCGTTCTCTTTTGCTCCTTCAAATAAGAGGGCGCGTATCCTTTTCCGTGGATTTTCTTGTACTCACTGAATCTCCAGTTCGCAATGTGATCGCTTGGTAAAATGACCTAAAGAACCCATGTGTCCGACGGGCTTAAGACCGGCACTCTTTCCATTCGATCGCTTTTTTCTGAGCGACGATCGTCGCGATTATTTTCTTGTTGGGGTTGAGCCGGGAACTTCCGGATTTTACTTCGAGGAACACGATTTTCCTCGTCTGTCCTTCGGTCAACCCATCCAGCACAAGGTGGTCAAAGCTCTTGCCGATAAAGACCATATCCTTTGGTGAATAAGGAAAATTTGGTAAAAAAGGCAGCACCTTTTCATAAACCGCGCCGAGAATCACCGCGTTAAAGCGTTTAATCGCATCTTTGCGTTCCCCGAGATTTCGCGGGAGCGCAGAATCCGGGCGGTTAGGAAACCAAGCAGCGCGGCGAGAAAGGTAGCTGCGGCAACGACGAGGAACCATTGTTGAGGCTGCACAGGTGTGAAGAAGTGTCACTCGCTTTTGGAGCGTTGGGCTACAGGTTTGGTCGTCAGGAATAAGGTCTATTGTAACACTTGGATTTCACACCCAGCTACATGTGATGAGCGGCTGGGGACAGACACTTTCGCCGCCGATTCCCCCGATTTTATTGAGGAGCCGTTCAGGATCATTTTCTAGGGAAAAAGGAAAGTGTCTGTCCCCCGCCGCCCACAATTAATTATAGGGTAGGCAGGTGTTGTCGCGCCACCACCGAGCAGCCACCACCGAGCAGCCACCTTATGAGGCAGCGGGAAA
>Ga0209401_1002946_pt1 | contig 10834 bp, 7 predicted proteins | sample M_140807_MF_Meta_FD_187318 | JGI IMG/M metagenome (GOLD analysis project Ga0209401, IMG submission 187318) | Freshwater microbial communities from Lake Montjoie, Canada to study carbon cycling - M_140807_MF_MetaG (SPAdes) (version 2) | ecosystem: Environmental > Aquatic > Freshwater > Lake...
CAGGGGTGCCGCCAGGCTCTTGCGTCGGCGCCAACATGGGGTCGGCCCCGCCGACCTTTGCCTCCATGTTCCGCCACCTGCTGGTGCCCACCGATGGCTCCGATCTGGCCGATGGCACGATCCGCCGGGCCGTGAGCTTCGCCAGCGAGGCCGGCGCCCGCATCACCTTCGTGCATGCCCGGGAGAGCTTCCTGGTGCGGCCCGAAGCGGGCCTCTACGGCGAGGCACTGGCCCTCGACCCTGCGGTGGCGGATCAATTCAGCCGCGCCGAGCAGGACTACACCGTGTCGGTGCTGGCCCGCGCCCGGGCGGTGGCGGAGGAGGCGGGCGTGCCGTGCTCCACCGTGGCCGCGGCCAATCCCGTGATTCATGAGGCCATTCTTGAAACGGCAGCGGCCGAGGGCTGCGATCTGATCTTCATGGCCTCCCATGGGCGCCGTGGTCTGGCGGGGCTTCTGCTCGGCAGTGAGACCCAGCGGGTGCTCCTGCACAGTTCCTTGCCCGTGCTGGTGTACCGCAAGGGGGATCAGTCTCCTGGCGCTGGCCAGGTGGCTGAGAGGGCCTGAATCCGGTTCACGCCCCTGCGCCGCCTGGGGGGTCACCCGCCAGCTCCTCGCCGATCCTGAGCCGCAGCGCCTCCACCTCCCCCTGTCGAAGCAGGGCTTCGGCGGCGGTCAGTCCGGCGCCGAGATCCGCCGCAAGTCCGTTGCGCCAGAGGTGAAAGCCGCCGTTCCAGATCAAGGCCTCCAGCAGTGCTCCATCGCCTCGCAGGGCCGCCAGGGCCTGCAGGCGCCATTCCGCCACTGTGCTGAGGCCAACCTCCGGCCCGCGCAGGCCGTGGTCGCGCGCCTGGAGGATCATCCGTTCGCTCCTGCCGCTGCGGCGGTGGGCGGCGATCGCCACGCGGCTGATGGGAAGGTCCACGCCTCCCTCCAGCCCCTTGATGGTGATCACCTCGGGCGTTTCCACTTGGGCCAGGCTGGTGTGGATGAGCGCTTCGGTGGGGGCATGCACGAAGCCGCTCACCTGAAGGTGGCAGCCAGGGCAGCAGCTCCACAGCAGCTCCAGGGTGGCGATCGGGGGGCGCTTACCGATGGCCACCCGCAGGGGCACCAGCCTTTCGGCGGCGGCGAAGTGGCGGGGCTGGTGCATCAGCGCCAGGCCGTGGCGTTCGAACAGCTGCTGCAGCCGGGGCCAGGCCAGGTCCCGCAGGTCCAGGCCCACCGCTGCCAGGGCTTCCGCCTGGGTGAGGCCGTACTTCACGGGCATCGGATCGCCGCCCTGCAGCACCACGCCTAAGCCCGCCGCCGCCAGCAGCAGGGCCGTGAGCGGCAGGAGCGGAGCGGTGCGGCTGCGGCCATCGAAGGGCACCCCGAAGCTCACCGTGCGGCGTCCGGCAGCCTCCAGCCTTGGCCCCAGTCGCCGGTAGGTTTCCAGCATGCCCGCCAGCTCCTCGGGCTGGGGCCGCCGCAGCCGGTGGGCGATCAGGAAGGCGCCCGCCTGGGCGGGATTCACCCCATCGGCGAGCAGCAGCTCCAGGGCCTCGGCGGCCTCCTCGCGGCTGAGGTTGCGGCCGCTGCGTTCGCCGCTGCCGATGGCGGCGAGCAGCTCCCGCAGCCGGCGTTCTCCGGGAGACAGCCGCTGGCTGCGGAGCTGCCGTCGCTCATCGATCGGGGTCTCCGGGTCGAGGCCGGTGTCCGCTGGTTCGCTTCCTGAACTCGGTTCGCTCTCCCCGCACGGCAGCATTGTGGTGGGATCTCCAGGGTGCTCAGCTGACACGGCGGATCATGGCAACCCCCCTGCTGCTCCTGGCGCATGGCCGCGCCGGTGGCGCCATCCCCGTGGAACTCACGCACCTGGCGGCTGAACTGGCGGATCGCCGTGCCGCCCCGGTGCTGGTGCAGGTGCTCACGGCCGCTGCCCCGCCGCTGCCTCCCTCCCGAGCGGCTTCCCCACTCACCCTGGTGCCCTTGCTGCTGCTGCCCGGCACCCACGTGCGGCTCGATCTCCCGGCGGTGGCGGCCCACTGGCGGCGACAGGGGCCGTTGCGGCGCTTGCCCTTTCTGGGGGCGTGGGATGGTTGGCAACAGGCGCTGGCGGCGGAGCTGGCGGCGTTGCAGGCCCTGGATCGCTCCTTGAACGCCCCAGCGGGGGAGGGCGCCAGCGAAGATCTCCCTGCCAGCGTTGCCAGCGTTGTCCAACGTTCAGGCCATCGGGTCTCCCCCGGGTCCTCCGGGGACGCTTGCCGCGGCCCCGTGCTGCTTCATCACCCCTTGGAGGGCCCGCTGGCCCAGCGCTATCTCACCCATCTCGGCCGCCGCTGCGCGGCCCGTTGCCTGGCGGCTCCATACAGTTCGGCGGAGAACGAGGAGCCTGCTCTGGCCATCGATGGCCCCGCCCTGCCCCTGGCCCTGGCTGCCAACAGGCTCACCGAGACTCTGGGGGGCCTGTGCGGACCTCCCCTGCTGGCCCGCGAGCGTTGCCGCGGCGCCCTGCTGAACGCCCTGGAGGGCCTGCCGTGAAGCCCCCCGCAGCCTCCGGGCCCGGCGACGCAGCGGCGTTGCCCGATGGGCCGGTCCCGTCATCGCGCTGCGGCACCGTGTACCTGGTGGGAGCCGGGCCCGGCGATCCCGAGCTGCTCACCCTCAAGGCCCATCGCCTCCTGCGCAGTTGTGATGCCCTGGTGCACGACTCCCTGGTGCCTCGGGCCCTGCTCGATCTGGTGCCGCCGCATTGTGAGCGGCACTTCGTGGGCAAACGCCGCGGCCACCACTCGGTGCCCCAGCCCAGCACCAATGCCCTGCTGCTGGAGCTGGCCGGGCGCCACCGCACGGTGGTGCGCCTCAAGGGAGGCGATCCCTTCCTGTTCGGCCGCGGCGGGGAGGAGGCGGCCCACCTGGTGGCCCGTGGCGTGGCCGTGGAGGTGGTGCCCGGGGTCACCGCGGGGATCGCGGCCCCGGCCTACGCCGGCATCCCGATCACCCATCGCCGCGCCGGCTCGAGCGTCACCTTCGTGACCGGCCATGAGGAGATCGACAAGGGCCGCCCCGGCGTGGACTGGCGCGGCCTGGCCCGCAGCAGCGATGGGCTGGTGATCTACATGGGCCTGCACAACCTGCGCCGCATCAGCCAGGAGTTGCTGGCGGGGGGGCTCGCTGGCGCCACGCCCGCCGCGGTGATCCAGCAGGGCACGGTGCGGGGCCAGCGCCTGTTGATCGCCAGCCTCGCCGAACTGGCCGACAGGGTCGAGGCCGAGGGCCTGGCATCGCCCTCGATCGTGGTGGTGGGTGAGGTGGTGGCGCAGCGCGTGGCGGCCTGTGCGCCGGAGCCTGCCGACGCCGAGATGCCGCTACCGCTCTGAAACGCGCCAGTCGCCCGGTCGGCCGCTGAGGCCGGCGAACCTCGGCGGCCTCAGCGGCCCCTCACTCCAGTCGCAGCACGCTGCCGGTGCGATCCCGTCGTTGCTGATCCTGGGCAGCGAAGCGGGCCTGGCAGTTGCCCCGGGGCGCCAGCACACAGGCCACGTAATCGGAGGCGTCGATCAGGGCGGCGCGCAGGGCTTTCGCGGGCGGTGTGCGTTGCACCTCCGAGTTGGTGTTGCCGAAGTTGAGGGTGCCGGCAGCGCCGGTGAGCACCTGGCCGGTGCGGCCCATATTCGGGAAGAGCAGCAGGGCTCCGGCCGCCGCCGGCAGCAGGCTCACGCCCTTCTGCTGCGCCGCCGCCACGTTGGAGGAGCGGCCTTCCACGGTGCGGGCGCCGATCACCTCGCCGGTGGTGCTGTCCACCACGCGCACGTCGATGGCCACGTAGTCCTTGGTTTCCAGCTGCTGCTTGTTGTTGCCGAAGCCCAACAGACCGAAGTTGCTGGAGGATCCCTTCTCACTCACGCGGGAGTCGAAGGAGGTCACGGTGCCCAGCACGATGTAACGGGCTCCCGTGAGCTGGCCTTTGCGCGCTGCATTGGGGCCTTTGCGCACCAGACCCAGCTCGGTCATTTCCTGCTCGGAGAGCACCGCGCCCACGTTCTGGCGCTCCACCACCTGCAGTTCCCCGGTGCCCTGGAGCTCATTGGCCAGGGCATGGGCCAGATCGGTGGCCACCGGCCCCTGCCACCACCAGGTGCTCGGCGTCACGTTGTTCTTGAAGTCCGGCACCGACACCGTGGGACGGCCTGCGGCCCGGGAGGCCCCGGGCTGCCCCTGTGCCAGAGCGGACTGGCCCGCAGCCAGGGGTACGCCGATGGCGATCAGAAGCGGGGCGGTGGCAAGGAGGCGCCGCAAGGAGCTGGAGAAGGGGCTGGAGAGGAGCTGCGCCATCGATCGCGAAAAACGGGGGTGGGGGCGGTCGGACGGATCCGATTGATTGAACGTTGCTGCATTCAAGCAACGCCCTTTCGGGCCGCCAGCGGGGGAAGTGGCCTGCGGAAACCGGCTTTTGGTATCGGCTTCCACCACTTGAAGCGGAGCGGGTTCGGTTCACTGGTTCACCAGCTTCCTGTTGCGCCTCAAGGCGCCTTCCCCATGACCGCCACCCTTCCCTCGCCCAACCTGGCCGCCGCTCCTGCGGAGCTTCCCGAACCGCCGCGCGCTCCCAGAGCGGCGCCGATGTTCGAGCTGATCCCCTACGAGAAGTTCCGCGATACCCCCTCCGTTCGCTTCTTCGACATCACCGTGCCGGGCTCCAATGCCCGCGACATGGTGGTGCATGCCGGTCCGGCGATCAGCCCCCCGAATGATCCGGTGTCCGGCGCGTGGCAGTTCTATCTGCATCCCCACCAGGAGGACAACCTGCTGGCCATGGATGGGGGCCGCACTTTTTATCTCGTGAACCTGGGCTGGAACTATCCCTTCCACATCGTGCGGCTCGAAAGTGGCGGCGACATCCTGCGCATCCCCCCCGGCACCTTCCACCGCTCGGTGTCCGACCCCGACGGCTCCCTGGTGCTCAACCAGGCCGTGCGCGAAGAGGGGGCCAGCATTGTGCGTGAATTCCGCGTCTACAACAGCAGCCGCATCTCCAGACTGTTCGCCGTTACATCCCGCACCGCTCCCCTGCCGAAGCTGCATGGGGTGAGCTGGTAGCCAGAACCGGGGATTCAGCCGCCCTGATGCTGGCGGGAGTCTGCCCTGCCCTGGGGAGACAGCCCCGGGTTCAGTTCAGCCGCAGGTCGAGGGTGGCATCGCTCGGCTTGCGCCTGCCGTTCCAGGGGCTGCCGTTCGGTTCTTCTGGTGAATGGGCCAGCGCCTCCAGGGCGCTCCCATCAGCGTTCAGGCCGAAGGCGGCGGCGCCAGTGGGTCCGTGGAGACTGAGCACCAGGGGCAGGTGGGGCGCGATGGCCGGGTGGAGGCAGGGATAGAGGCGCTGCAGCCGGTAGCGCACGGCCAGGGGCCCCCCATCGGCCGACAGCTCCAGGGGGCGGCCCGCAAGCCCCAGCCGCCAGGCCTGCCGAAAGGCCGCATTGGCGCTGATCTCGAAGCGCCGCAGGGAGCCGTCCACAAAGCGGCTGGTGAAGCCCCCCTCGCGCGGGAAGTCGCAGATCAGGGGCCAGGGTTCCAGGGCGGGCCGCACCTCAAGCAGCGCCTCGCCCTCCTGCCAGCGCAGCAGCGGCGGGAACCGCCACTCCCAGATCTCTCGGTAGGGCGTTGGATCGAGCACCAGGCCGTCGGCAGCCAGCTCGGTCAGCACCCCCTCCAGATCGGCCCAGAGGGCGCTGGGGAGCAGCTGGCGGTCATGCAGCTCGTGGCCCCAGTCCCGCAGGGCGGTGGGGCGGTGGCGGGGGTTGAGCAGGTGGGCGGCCAGGGCGCTCCAGAGCAGGGCCACGGCGCTGCTCCAGGCCACCTCCGGCAGGCTTTCCAGCGCCCGGAATTCCACCAGTCCCAGGCAGCCTGCGGGGGCGCCGGGGTTCCAGAACTTGTCGAAGCTGATCTCGCTGCGGTGGTTGTTGCCGCTGCGGTCGGCGTGGAGGTGGCGCAGGGTTTCCCCGATCAGGCCCCGCTGGTCCGAGCCGGGTTCGCCCGGGCCGCCGCCGTCATCGGCCTGCTCCAGGGCCCGGTAGGCCAGTTCGAGATCGAAGCTGTCGCCAGCCGCCTCATCGGCCCGCGGGGCCTGGGAGGCCGGACCCACACAGGCGCCACTGAAGAGATAGGCCAGCGAGGGATGGTGCTGCCAGTAGCGCAGGATGCCCGCCAGCCAGCCGGGCCGCCGGAAAAAGGGATGCTCCTCCAGGTTCGGTCCGCCCCAGAGGAGGTGGTTGCCGCCGCCGGTGCCCTCCTGGCGGCCATCGAGGGTCTGCTTCCAGCTCCGCAGCCCCACCCGCTCGCCGGCCCGCTCCAGCAGCCGCAGCCAGCGGTCGTAGTCGGCCCAGCCGTGGCAGATGGGCAGGTTGATCTCCAGCACACCGGGATCGGCGGTGAGACCGAGCATCTGCCAGTGGCCCTCCCAATCCACCGGAAGCATGCCGCTGAGCCGCGGCGTCGCCAGGCTTCCGAGGCTGTCAGCCACCGCCTGGAGCAGGGCGGTGAGGGGCCGGCGGGTGAGGGGCGGCAGAAACAGTTCCCAGCCTTCGCCATCGGTTTCCAGCGTGAGCACCTGGCGGGGCACCCCTTCAGGAAATTGTTCCAGCGGCAGCCGCAAGCCCGCTGGGCCGGGGGCGCCGCTGAGCTTCCGCAGACTCTCCTCCAGGGGCCACGCGGCCGGCAGCCACTGGATCGCCGCTTCCGGATCGGTGGGGTCGGGTTCGGCGGCGCTGAGGGGCACGGCCCACACCCGCCGGGCGGGCGCGAGCGGATCCCTCAGCTCCAGCGGTTCCAGGGCCACCCCCAGCGCTTTGGCCAGCCGTTCCAGCCAGGCGGAACCGTCGGCCGGGGCGAGCGCGGCCCCTTCGCCCGCTCCGCCCTCCGCCCCGGGCCAGCGCACCGGCGGCTGGCCGTCGCGACCGGTGAACAGGCGTAGGGCCCAGCGGGGGTTCACCTCCCCCTCGTAGCGCTTTCCGGGGCAGTAGAGCAGGGTGCTGCCAGGCCAGGCGATGCGCTGCAGCTCCCGAGCCATCGCCCGGGCCAGGGGCAGCTTGGTGGGACCGTCGGCCGCCACGCTCCACTCCGGGCCCGTGGGCTCCAGGGGCACGTAGGTGGGTTCCCCCCCCAGAGTGAGCCGGATCCCGGCGTCCCCCAGCCGTTGCTCCACCTCCCCCGCCAGCCGTTCCATCCATGCCGGGATGGCGAAGGCGTTGGGGGCTCCCTCGAGGGAGGGGGCGGGAAGGGTGCTGGTCACGGTGCGATGGGCGCGGAGGGCAGGACAGCGTTGGATCGGACCCGGGTGCAGGGGGCGCCCCCGCTGGGGGCGAGGCCCGCGGCTGGATTCCGGGAAGCCCGGCTGAACCACCCGCCCGGGTCCGCGGGAGCCCGGAGGGATCAGCCGGCAGGGTTCGCCAGCACCTGGCCAGCTTGCACCGGCACAGGGGTCACTTTCCAGATCCGCTGCGCGTACTCCTGGATGGAGCGGTCGCTGCTGAAGAAGCCGCAACGGGCGGTGTTCAGTGTTGCCATCGTGTTCCAGCGCCGGGGATCCCGCCAGGCTTCGTCCACCGCGTTCTGGGCGCGGCGGTAGTCACCGATGTCGGCCATCACCCGGAAGGGATCGTGGCCGCAAAGGTTGGCGAGCAGCGGATGGAAGAGGTCCCGGTCCCCTTCGCTGAAGTGACCCGAGCCGATCAGGTCGATCGCCTCTCGGGCCATCGGCTCGTTCTCCAGCCAGGGCAGGGGGTGGTAGCCGCTGCGGTTGAGGGTGGCGAGTTGCTCGGCGGTGTGGCCGAAGAGGAAGAAGTTGTCCTCACCCACCCGTTCGCGGATCTCGATATTGGCGCCATCGAGGGTGCCGATTGTGAGGGCGCCATTGAGGGCCATCTTCATGTTGCCGGTGCCGGAGGCTTCCATGCCGGCCGTGGAGATCTGCTCGGAGAGGTCAACGGCCGGGTAGATGCGTTGGCCCAGCTTCACGCTGAAGTTCGGCAGGAAGACCACCCGCAGGCGGCCATCCATGGCCGGATCGATGTTCACGATGCCGGCGATCCCCACGATCAGGCGGATGATCAACTTGGCCATGTGATAACCAGGGGCTGCCTTGCCGCCGAAGATCACGGTGCGCGCTGGTAGGTCCTCGCCGGCGCGGATGCGCAGGTAGCGCTCCACGATCTGGAGGGCGGCCAGGTGCTGCCGCTTGTATTCGTGAATCCGCTTCACCTGTACGTCGAAGAGGGAGGCGGGGTCCACCAGCACGCCGGTGTCCTGGCGGATGGTGGCGGCCAGGCGCTGTTTGCTCCGCTCCCGCACCTCCTGCCAGCGCGTCAGAAAGGCGCCGTCGTGGGCCAGCGGTTCGAGGCCCTGCAGCTGGTCGAGGTCGCGGCGCCAGGTGGTGCCGATGCTCTCATCGAGCAGGCCGGCCAGGCCGGGGTTGGCCACCGCCAGCCAGCGGCGCGGTGTCACGCCGTTGGTCACGTTGGTGAAGCGGTCGGGCCAGAGGGCGGCGAAGTCGTGGAACACGTTCTCCACCAGCAGCTTGCTGTGCAGCTCGGCCACCCCGTTCACGTGGTGGCTGCCCACCACCGCCAGGTGGGCCATGCGCACCTTGCGCTGGCCCCCTTCCTGGATCAGGGAGAGGCGCTCCAGCAGCTCCGGCTGGCCGGGGAAGCGGATCCGCACCAGGCGCAGGAAGCGGGTGTTGATCTCGTAGATGATCTCGAGCTGGCGCGGCAGCAGTTGGCCGAAGAGCTCCACGCCCCAGGCCTCCAGTGCCTCGGGCAGGAGGGTGTGGTTGGTGTAGCTGATCGCCGCGGTGGTGATGCTCCAGGCGGTGTCCCAATCGACGCCGTGCTGATCGATCAGCAGCCGCATCAGTTCCGCCACGGCGATGGCGGGGTGGGTGTCGTTGAGCTGCACCGCGAACTTGCGGTGGAACTCGGTGGCGGCCATGCCCTGGCCTTTGAGGATGCGGAACATGTCCTGCAGGGAGCAGGACACAAAGAAGATCTGCTGGCTGAGCCGCAGCCTTTTGCCCTGCTCCAACTCGTCGTTGGGATACAGCACCTTGGAGAGGGTTTCCGACTGCACCTTCTGCAGCACGGCCCGGGTGTAGTCGCCGGCGTTGAAGGAGGCGAAATCGAAGGCATCCGGCGCCTGGGCACTCCAAAGCCGCAGGGTGTTGGCGGTGTGCACCCCGCAGCCGAGGATCGGGGTGTCGTGGGCCACGCCGATCACGGTGTGGCCGCCGATCTGCACCGGATAGCTCCATTCCGGCCGGATCACCTCCCAGGGGTTGCCGCGGGCCAGCCAGGGATCGGTGCTCTCCTGCTGGCCCTCCGGGCCGATCTGCTGGCGGAAGATCCCGAATTCGTAGCGGATGCCATAGCCGATCGCCGGCAATTCAAGGGTGGCCATCGATTCCTGGAAGCAGGCCGCCAGCCGGCCGAGGCCGCCGTTGCCCAGGCCGGGCTCCGGCTCCTCGGCGATCAGATCATCCAGGCAGAGCCCGAGGGCCTGGCAGGCCTCCTCCGCTTCGTGCCGGATGCCGAGGTTCACCAGATTGTTTTCCAGATGCGGCCCCAGCAGGTATTCCGCCGAGAGATAGGTGGCGGTGCGCACGTGGGCACGGGTGTAGGTCTCGGCGGTGTCGACCCAGTTCTGCAGGAGGCGATCGCGCACCGCCAGGGCCAGGCAGAGGTAATGGTCGTGGCGGGTGGCCAGGGAGGGCGATTTGGCCTGGGAGGAGAAGAGATGGCGGCGCATCGCTCCCTGCAGGCCCTCAACGTTCGGCATCGGGGCGGCGCTGGCGGCGTTCGGGGCATCCATGGCGGTGCCGGAGCGATTCCGGGAGCTTGCTGAAAACCTTCATCGTCCGGATTGCGGGGCCTTGCTGCACCAACCGCTACAGGCCGGGCCACCTTCACAGCGGCTTCCGGTTCAGCCCGAACGCTCCGCCAGAGTTGGCTATGGGCCACGAGCCGGTCTGAACGGGACCAGCTTCACGCTCCACCCCTTCCCGATCAGACAGCAGGTTCCACCGGCTGAGGAGCAAGAAGCGCCTCTGAGGCGCTGGTTTCACCCACCTTGAGGCGTCCGTTTCACCCCAGGACCTCGGGCACGATGCTCCAGGTGAGTTCGCTCTCCACCTTGGAGGAGCCGGAGAAGGTGCCGTTCACGGCGGCGGTGAGGTTGGGGTTGGAGGAGGTGGCCAGGATGATGTAGCGGTCATCGGTGTGGCCCTTGCCGCTGGGATCGAAGCCCCGCCAGCCGGCCCCCGGCAGGTAGATCTCCGCCCAGGCATGGAGGTCGTAGACCTTCGGCCTGGGTTCCACCAGGTGGTAGCCGCTCACGAAGCGAGCGGGCAGGCCCACGCAGCGGCAGGCCTCGATCATCAGCATCGCCAGGTCGCGGCAGGAGCCCACCCGTTCCTTGAGGGTGCGGCCGGCGGGCCAGGCGGGACCGATGTGCCTCTGGGTGTATTTCACCCGGTCCTGGATGATCTCCAGGAGCTGGTTCAGGAAGCGCAGGGCGCGCTGATCGCTGCCCATCAGGGCCTCCTGGGCCAGATCCACCGCCGCCGGATCGTGCTGACCATTGGGCAGCCAGCCCTCGATGGCCCCCATCAGGTCGCCGTTGAGACGGCCCACCGGATAGGGGAGCTGGGGCTCGTTGCTGGCCAGGCAGGTTTCCAGCGGCGGCGCCGGGCTGGTTTCCACCTCGCTGATCGCCTCCACCAGGAAGGCCTCGGTGCTGCCGTTGAAGCGGGCCCGCAGGATCTCATCACCGCTGGCCGCCACCAGGGCATAGAGCTGATCGGG
>Ga0209401_1002948_pt1 | contig 10831 bp, 14 predicted proteins | sample M_140807_MF_Meta_FD_187318 | JGI IMG/M metagenome (GOLD analysis project Ga0209401, IMG submission 187318) | Freshwater microbial communities from Lake Montjoie, Canada to study carbon cycling - M_140807_MF_MetaG (SPAdes) (version 2) | ecosystem: Environmental > Aquatic > Freshwater > Lake...
AGCGAAGACCTCATTGAGGAACTTGAAAGTCGAGGAATGGGTTTTTCTGTATCAGAATCTAGTAAAAATTTATTAGAAACAATTTGGCTTAAACGCAGAGAAGGTCGTGACTATCAATATGAATTAGACCAACTAATTTATGCAGGACTTGGAAAGATTGTATAATGATTCAACAGTGTTTTACTACTGATGATTTTAAAACAATTATAACTGAAGTACGTGATAATTTGCCCTCATCAAAATATGATGTAGGGCAAAAAGTTATTTCTGAGCTATGTTCTAAGTTATTGGAGCAAGTGTCCGCGGCTCATTTTACTAACAAGTTAGGCATTAAAGTATTACCAGGTCGAGCAGATGTTGACCCAGATAATTTATTTAAATTTCCTAGTGGTGATGTACCATTAGAAATTAAAGTTGCCCAATCAATGGGTTCACGTGTAAGGTTTCGTGGCGGGTCATTGTCAGACAGAACCAGTGAATACTTATTTGTTGCACGTAACAAAGACTGTACAGAGTTTTTTGCGGCATTAGCACCAATGGTTAAGGGTGATTGGATAGCACAGAACACAGCATATTATGCCCCCTATTTTACTGAAACCATGCTATACAATAAACCATTGAAAATCTTAATGGGGTCGTTTGATATAATGACCAAAGGAAAACGCAAAGGTTTGCCTGTACTCAAGCTAGAAAAAATTTAAGCAAGTTTTCCGTTTTCTTTTGCTTTTTTCTCAAATATAAGTATAATAGTATTTTAAAAGGAATAAATTATGGTAACTATTGTAAAACATGAATGGCATCAAGTTGACAGACAATATTGTATTGACCTTGATGAAGATATGCTAAGTGAAATTTATCCAGATATGGATGAAGATGAAATTGCTAAATTGATGCAAGACCTTGAAAATGGTGAAGCTGACATTGAAGAAATTATTAACGAGGCTTGGAACAACGATATTGAAATTGAATGGGACTTTCAATACGATGATTGTTGGACTGACCGTAAAGGTGGATACGAAGTTACCTATGAATATGGTGACAGCGAGAGCTGGGTAGAGGCACAACAAGAACCAGAACCAACACATAAGTGTACCAAATGTCGTTGGAGAGGTAATGTTTACAATACAATTACTCAGCACCTACGTGAAGACGGTTCAGTAATTGAAGATTACTATAGTACTGATGAAGAATCACATAGCACAAAGGATGTGTGTCCAATGTGTGATAGTAATACCGAATTGACTGAAGAAGGTGTCAGAGACTTAGCAGAACGCAAAGAACGTGAAGCACGTTGGGCGGCAATAGACCTTGATAAAATGGATGATGAATGATAGATGATTCTGATGATTTACCACAGCACTCTTTAAAAGAGGGCATGATGCATACGTTTGAAGATGGTAATAAATTAGAAATAATTAGAATTAACGAGAGGGATGAACGCAGAGGTGGCGCATCCGTTACATATTTTGCCTATCAAGGTCCAGGTATACCACAGAAACTTATACTACCTTTGGTCACGTTTTTAGAAATCTACGGATACCTTTTCGAATAAATACTAATTATGATAAAAAGAATATTCACCTTTTCCAATTTTACACTACTAGTAGCACTTTCATTAAGTGCTGTTGCCGCATGGTATAGTATATCAGGACTTACTGCCATCTTTGCCGGGGCAGTAATCCCAATCATTATCATGGGTTCAATACTAGAACTAGCTAAGATTGTGACCACTGTTTGGTTAAAAATATATTGGGAACGTGTAAGTTTTCTTCTCAAAGTGTATTTGATTCCCGCTGTACTTGCACTGGCACTAATGACAAGTATGGGTATCTTTGGCTACCTAAGTAAAGCACATAGTGACCAAAATTTAGTTAGCGGTGACGTTATCGCTAAGATTGCAGTATATGATGAAAAAATTAAAACCGAGAAAGAGAATATTGAAGCAAACCGTAAGGCACTTAAACAGATGGATGAGGGAGTGGACCAAGTACTGGGCCGCTCAACAGATGAAAAAGGTGCCGACAAAGCTGTGGCTATGCGTAAGTCCCAGCAGAAAGAACGTACTCGCCTTCAAAATGAAATATTACAGTCGCAGAAGTCTATCGCGGAACTTAGTGATGCCCGTGCGCCTATTGCCGCCGAGGTCAGAAAAGTGGAAGCAGAGGTTGGACCAATAAAATATATTGCGGCATTCATGTACGGTGATAACCCAGACAGTAACTTATTAGAACGTGCTGTACGTTGGGTAATCATTCTTATTGTTTTAGTATTTGACCCATTGGCATTAATGATGGTTATTGCGGCAAATCAAAGTCGTGTGTGGGATAGAGAAGAAAGAGAAAAGACTGTTTTAGATGCACCTGACTACATGAAAATGTTTGAGGATCGTGTCAAAGAAAATGTAGAGAATCCAATTAAACCTGCGTATGAACCAGATGACGGCCCCATAAATGAAGAAGCACTAAATGCATTACGTGAACGGGTAAAAGAAGATTTACCCAAAGACGAACTGATTACCAAAACTGAATTGTTTCCCGAAGAAGAATATGTCAAATGGCCGGGTGGACAAGATCCTCTTTTCTGTTACAAATGTGGGACGCAATTAGTTGATGCACCTGGCATTGGATTTTTCTGTCCTAACAAAGAATGTGATGTTGTAGACAATACTTATGGTATAGATTGGGAATTCACTAAACCCGAAACTAAAAAGCCCAATTTTGGTAACGGTAATTATACCTTTAATGAGCCCATAGTAACATATAAAGAAAACCAACCCACAATAGAAATCCGCAAAGAACCTACTGTCAACGATGAAATCACTGTGGATTCAACAGAACCCATAATTACAGATGGTGTAACCGCTGAAAAACCATACCAAATGTTGGACGGTAATTATGTGGTTTACGAGGGTAAACACATGCACATGGACGTACTAAAGAACATGCGCCCAGATGTGTTGAAATTGGTTGCGGACAACGAAAGACAAAGCAATACTAGTTTTGGAGTAGAGTTTCCCAAATTAGCAATTAAAGGTGACACTTTTGTCCGTGTTGATGTATTACCAAACCGTGTGTACAAATTTGATGGGCTAAGATGGATTGTTGTCAATAAAGACATATCCACAAGCTACTTGCATGACATTGAGTACGTCAAATATTTGATCCAAAAAATCGATAATGGTGAATATGATATTGACTTGTTGTCCGAAAGTGAAAAACAACAAATCGAAGAATATTTAACCAAAAAAGATGACAAGAATTAAGATTTGTAGTATAATATATACATCATTAACTCTTGAGGATTCTATATGAAACTCTTAATTATTTCAGCCGCAGTTTTGGCATTGGTGGGTTGCAGTACAGTTAAACGCGGTGAGGGTGAAATTGAACCTATCCGCAATCAAAAACTTTCAACATCCTTTAATCAGGATACAATCAAGATTGAAACTGATTGTGTATGGTATAAGCCATGGAAGTCTGATTGTGAGATTGTTTCTATCACTAGTTCTGGCAGTGCTACTACAAATGGTAATAGTAATAACAACCGCATGACTGCATTAACACGTGCCCAAATGAAGGCATTGGCTAATGTGGCTCATTTTATGAATGAAGAAGTTGGTAGCAATAAAGTATCAAACACTATTGCTAAGAACATTGAAAAAGCCAGTGACCGTGTTAAATCACGCACTACAACTGGTGAAGCGGTTAGTATGAGCGATACTGAAGCTGAAAAGGATACTAACTATAGTATTCTTGAAAATAGCAATGATACTGCACATTCATTAGCTGAAAATATTCGTGTGAATGCACAAGCTAGGTTGCGTGGTTTTTATCCTGTTAAACAAGAAGTAACCGGTAATCAAGAAGTTACTGTTACTATTCGTTGGGATAAAAACAGTGATAGTACCGCGGCTCAATTGCGTAAGAAATTTGGCAGTAATTAAACTATGTTGCGACTACTATGCGTAGTAGCATGTTTGTTTGCCTCAATTAAATGTTTTGCTAATGATTACATTCGTGTAACCGCAGAAGGCACTTCAATTGTTGAGGCAAAAAACAATGCCTTTAAACAAGCAATACAAACGAGAGTTGGTTTAGTTGTTGTCAGTGAACTAGAATCAAATATTAACAGCCTAACCCGTGACAATATTTCTTTGTATAGTGCTGGATATATTAACGATTACAAAATCGTTTCAATAATATCAGGTTCAACGGTAAGGATTACAATAGATGTTCTTGTTGCTCCAAGTAAATTAATTGACCAAACCCTTAACAGGGGAAAGGTTGAAGATTACATTGACGGTATTAAACTTAGCGATAAAATAAATTCATATAGGACTCAAAAAAGTAATGCCAATGGTATTATATCCGCTGTGTTGAGAACATATCCACAAAATGCGTATACCATTAAAACCAAATCATATAGCATTGTGGTTGATAAAAATCAAAATGCTGTGTTAGAAGTACCTTATAAATTGAATTGGAACTATGACTACATCGTAGCCTTTAATGAGGCATTGAAAATAACACAGGATAATAAATTTAATTTTTTACAAAAGGCTCCCGCTAATGTAACAGTCATGGCAAAGGATCCCAAAGATTATGTATTAGGAAATCGCAATCATTATCAATTTAATGATATACCAATGATTGATAATATTAAATCTTCAATGACTGGTAACAGAGAAGTACGCATTAAAATGGTATTGCGTGATAGAAATAATGATGCATTATATGGTAGCTGTTGGATTCCCGATTCGGTGACAGGAAGAAAAGCATCTTTTTATGGTTTAGGTGATCCAAGCAATCTCATTATATACGGCAACGAATCAGAGGAAAACGTACTACGAGCAACTATTGATCCAAAGTACGAATGGATTTTACAAAAGATAATTACTATTGAAGTATCAGTTGTACCACATAGCAATTGTCAAAATTAAAATCTAAAAAATATTAATATAAATATAACATATGACTAATGAAACTAAACCATTGAACCACTGTTCGTTTTGTAACAATCACAAAGATAAAGTAAAAAAACTAATTGTAGGGGATGATGTTGCTATATGTAGTGAATGCATTGACTTGTGTGTTCACTTAATGGACGAAGAAGCAGTTACACCAGAAACTGAAGTTCCAAAAGAAAATAATACTAAGTATGATCCTTGTACTATTAAAACGTTTTTAGATTTACATGTTATAGGTCAAGACTGGGCTAAAACTATTTTAAGTGTTGCCATTGCTAATCACTATAAACGTATTACGCACCCGCCCAAAGATTTAGAAATTCAAAAAGGCAATGTATTGTTGTTAGGTCCAACCGGTAGTGGTAAAACATTATTAGCTAAAACAGTAGCAAAGTATTTAGAAGTTCCCTTTGTTGTAGCTGATGCAACCAGTTTAACTGAAGCAGGTTATGTTGGTGATGACGCCGAAAGTATGATAGCCATGTTAGTTAATGCGGCAGGCGGTGATGCTAAACTAGCAGAGCGTGGCATTGTGTTTATTGACGAGATTGATAAGATTGCACGTAAAAGTGAAGGTGCTAGCATAACACGTGATGTATCAGGTGAGGGTGTTCAACAAGCATTACTTAAACTGGTTGAGGGTACAGTTTGTAGAATTCCAAATGGTGGTGGTAGAAAACACCCCGGTGGTGATATGCTAGAAATTAACACAAAGAATATTTTGTTTATTGCCGGTGGTGCGTTTGTAGGGTTAAAAGAAGTTATCAATAAACGAACAAATGGCAGTAGTATTGGATTCAGTGCTGAGGTTAAGGACAGCAAAAAAGAAGGTGACCTGGCACTAACTACGCCCGATGACCTAGTTAAGTTTGGTATGATTCCTGAATTCATTGGTCGTTTTACTACAACAGTTAGTATCACTGAACTATCTAAAGAGGAACTTAAAAAGGTACTTATTGATGTTAAAAACAGTTATATTGACCAATACAAGTACTTGTTCAGTATTGATGGTATCGAATTGTCATTTGATGATGGGGCACTAGACCAAATCGTTGATAACTGCTTGGCACTAAAAACAGGCGCCCGCGGATTGCATACTGAGATTGAACGTGTATTGATGCCACACATGTACAACACTAGAGACTATAGAGAAAATAATGTAAAAGAGATAAATATTAATCAAGCACTAGTTTTGGAACCAAAAAAGATTATATGATTCTCAGAGGCAGAAAAGTCATTGTACAGGACGGAAATGTTGAAAAGGCATTACGTAAATTCAAAAAGAAAATAGCAGAGTCTAATTTACTGCAAGAAGTCCGTGACCGCCAAGAATACACTAAACCAACTACTAAGAGAAAAATTGCCAGAGGGCAAGCAAAGAGTAGATGGAAACGACAATTACGTGAACAAGAGTTACCAAAGAAACTTTTTTAACCAAAATAGTAGAATTTTTTGCGTATTTTTATTATAATAAATACGTATTGTAGATGCCGATAGTCGGGTCTACTCATACAGTCATCTTGCTTATATAAAGGAGAAAACAAATGACAAATAAAACTTTAACCCTGCGTTCCTTCGACCTTCCCGCAATTCACAAATTTGGTATCGGATTCGATAACATGTTTGATGAGTTACATAGAATTCATTCCCAACAATCAACCACAAACTATCCCCCATATAACATAGTCCAAATCAATGAGGACGAGTATATGATTAGTATGGCTGTGGCTGGGTTTGGACTTGATAATCTTTCAATAACAAAAGATAAAAACTTTTTGATTATTGAGGGTAAAAACACAATCAAGGAAGAAGACATGCCCGAGATTAACTATCTACATCGTGGAATTAGTGCAAGAGATTTCCGTCGTGAATTCAAACTTGCAGACCACGTTGAGATTGAAAATGCTCATCTTGAATTGGGTATCCTTAGTGTTCACTTAAAGCGTGAAATTCCTGAGGAACAAAAGCCCAAGTCTATTGCTATTACCTACACTAAATAATATAATAGCATGTGTGTAGTCGAAAGGCTACACACTTATAACAACATTTTAAAGGCTATCTAAACCATGTCAAAAGCAGAAACAAAAGTAAAAATTAGACCCAATCTAGCATTGAGCGAACCACCATTATTTAAAATAATCTATTTTAATGATGAAGTAACAAGCATGGAGTTTGTTGTTGGTAGTCTAATTAATTACTTTGACTACAATATGGAACATGCACAGAACATTACGCATAATATCCATGAAGCCGGTAGTGCTGTAGTAGCTGTATTACCTTACGAAATTGCTGAACAAAAGGGCGTTGAAGTTACACTAGACGCACGTAGCAAGGGCTTTCCTCTTCAAGTAAAAATTGAGCAAGAGGCTTAACAGGTAATTTCTATTCTTTTAGCCCAATATGGGTTTTTTCTAAAACATCCATTGTTGACATAGTTGATGCCGCTAATACCGACATCAACTAATTTGTCAAATGTTCCAAATGCCCAATGAGTTACTTTACTTTCACTATCTGATAATAGGGCTATAGTAAGATTTAATTGATTTTGAATTGTTTCTGGTTGTTGTCCAAAATATAAATTTGGACTAGGAACCGAGTTACTTACTACGATAATCTTTTTAACATCCAAATGTTTTTGTAGTTTTTCAATTGTATTTTTTAGATACAGTATATCTTCATTGCGATGTTGTTCTACTAAAGCATTGATTTCAGGATTCGTAGGTACTACATTACCGTACCATCCATTTGCCCCAACAACAGCTATACCATCTACGATTACCACGTGATGGTGCATAACAGCTACATTTTTAATTGTCCTGCATAATTTATGTATTTCAGCAGTACGAGTAGCAATGTCATTGGTATTGTTATATTCCATTGACCCTAGCGTGTAAAACACACCCTGATAACAATTAGATAAATGAATTAATGTTTCTCTTATAACTTGTAAGTCATCACTTAAGTTACCCGCAATGATACAATATAAACTTGTAGCTTTACCTTCCCAATTAAAACTGTCCTGATTGTTAAGATTCAGGTCGCTAATTAAATCAAAACCAATCGTGTTCATCTATTATTTGGCAATACTAATTTTTGGTTTTTTAGGTGCCTTAGGCTTATCAGTTGTTTCTTTAACTTTTTTTGCTTTAGGTGCAGTTTCAGTTTTTGCTACTTTTGGAGCACGTGGTTTCTTAGCAGGTGTTTCAGCTTTAGGAACAACTGGTTCTACTTTTGCAACTAAAGGTACATTATCTGCAGGATTGCTGTTAGTAACAACTAATGGAATCGGTGTTGTTGCAGGTGGCTCAGGGACCTTATAAGGTACTGTATTATCCCACGCTGGTGCGGGTGTTTCTATTGTCTTAGGCTTACTTGAAAATAACTTTTTCAAAAATTCAAACATATATTCTCCTTTAATTTTGAACTGTACAGTATATTTAACACAGGAACGGCTAATAGTCATTTTTTTATATGAATAAATTATAATTTTGAATAAATACTTATATCATGCGAGCCACAGAATTTTTAACCGAAAGTCCCCTAACCCCGGGCAATTTATTTGATCCTCGTCACCTAGACTGGAGACCTGCTAATTTCCTTAAAAAAATAGTTGATGGAACACCATTCCTTGATAAAGACGGAAATCAATACTTCCCGGACAAAACACAGGTTGATAATATAGCTACACAAGTTTATAATTTGTTGGATACACTAAAGAAACAACCAAATGCATCTTTACCAAGTCTGTCACTAAAGATTGAAAAAATAGTTACACCTCAGGGTGAAGAATTACCGGGTAAAGTTATACCTGTTAGTAAGTTTGAAAAAGCTGACTTACAAACTAAGAAAGGTCAGGTAACAACTGACGTTAATGTTCAACCAATTGGTATCGGTATTGCAACTGATCCTATCAATAAGCCCGGAACTAAACCAAAAGATAAGGTTGTACTTACTACCGATGAAGAAGTTAAAAATGCACTAGATGCACATAAAGAAATTCCTGCAGGTAGTTTATATCAAACTATTATGAACAACGAAATACTTGACCAAGCAGGTGAGTTAGGTGTAGGGATTAAAGAAGTTGCCAAACAAATGCAAGCTAAAAAAGTACCTGACTTAAGCATGTATGATGAAACTACGCAAAAGAAAATAGCCATCGATGCAGGTGAGTATTTAGGAATACTTGCAATGATAAACGAAGTTGCAGAATTTCCAAAACAAGATAGATTTTTAAAATTCTTGGGTGCACCTGACCTTAAAGGATTATCACTAATATTCCCAGGTGAACAAAATGCATCATTGAGTGATAGTTACGGTGTACAAAATGCGGCTACTGGACATACAATTATGATTAGTAGCAAAGGTGGTAAGGGTAGTACTGCAACAGGTGCGGCTCCTGCACTTAGTGGTCTAGCTCCTTCTATTCAAAAGCGTAAAGATAAAATTAAGCCTGGTAATTCATTAGACTTTATCAATCATATCATTCAAGTTAAACCTGTTACAGTACAAGGATTCGCAGGGATAAATTGGTTATACAATCACTATCCTGATTTAATTCCAGAACAATATGCCGGTCTGTTACCTTTTTACAGCGAAGACATGCGTAAAGTGTTAAAGAACATCAATAGCAAAGGTGCTGAACCAATGCCTGAAAAGTTTAACAAATTAATCAGTGCTCCTAGCATTCAGCAAAGTAAAGGTACTGATGGTGGTAAGTTAGCTTATGTTGTCACCAAAGACTTAGTTAACATCATTAACACAAGTACACTAATTGATAAATTTAGAAAAACTGTGTTAGAGTTATTAGACGAAAACTTTATCCAAATCTTCTCACGCATTATCAGTAAGAAATTGGTTACTAAAGTATTGTGGCCAGGTAAGGTTGACGGTAATGTTGCACTACATACCAAAATGTCACCGGGTAGCCCAGGTGATGCAGGCTTAAGTTTCAAAGTCACAGATTAACCCAATATAAAAAATAACTATCCATAACATTTGAATTAAGTAAATATAGCATGTACAATGTTACATATAAATCTACTTAAGGAGTGTTATGAGTTTAGTACCAATGGTTTTAGAACAAACCGCAAAAGGCGAGCGTAGTTACGATATCTACAGCCGCATGTTGCGTGACCGTGTTATTTTGCTTGAGGGCGAAGTACATGACCAAATGGCAAATCTAGTTGTTGCCCAATTGCTTTATTTGGAAAGTGAAGGTGAAAAAGATATCAGCCTTTATATTAATAGCCCAGGTGGTAGCGTAACTGCTGGTATGGCTATCTATGATGCAATGCAATTTATTAAGCCCGATGTTATGACTATTGTTATGGGTCAAGCATGTAGTATGGGTAGCTTGCTTGCACAAGCAGGAGCCAAAGGTAAGCGTTATATATTACCTAATGCACGACATATGATTCATCAACCAAGTGGTGGCGCACGTGGACAAGCAACTGACATGTTAATTCAAGTTGAAGAAATCCTTGAAATGAAACGAAATCTAACCAATATCTATGTTAAGCACAATAGTGCAGGTAAGTCATTTGAAGATTTAACACGGGATATGGAACGTGATAACTTTATGAGTGCGGATCAAGCCGTGACATATGGATTAGCTGATAAAATACTTGAAAAGAGACAATAAATGAATTTGCTATTTAATGTAAGCCAACAATTAATTCTTATTAAAGATTTATCTGAAATGGTAAACTTTAATAACGTAGAAGATGAATTATCCAAATTAGAATATAAAAAAAATATCAATAACGAAATTAGTATTGATAAAAATTTCTTTGATAAAGATGTGTTTGCTGATAGTAAAAAAGCCATTGAAGATGAATGTAGTTTGTTTTTAAAACATACATTAAA
>Ga0209401_1002949_pt1 | contig 10830 bp, 17 predicted proteins | sample M_140807_MF_Meta_FD_187318 | JGI IMG/M metagenome (GOLD analysis project Ga0209401, IMG submission 187318) | Freshwater microbial communities from Lake Montjoie, Canada to study carbon cycling - M_140807_MF_MetaG (SPAdes) (version 2) | ecosystem: Environmental > Aquatic > Freshwater > Lake...
CCTCCTCAATCTTGAGGGTGATCGCTGGGTGCCCGAGGAGCCGTACTGGGGTGCTCTCATCGGGGATTGGCGCTGCCATCTCAGCGAGAGCATGCTCGAGCGCTGGTCGAGTCCCATGCAAACGGGCGGGTGATGTGGTATGATTAGTGCATAAGGAGCGAGACAACATGAGCATCCCATACATCGAAGTCAGCCCAACTGATGTCTACCACTGCGAGGAAGACGTCTTCTGGATCGTCACCAAGGACGAGGACGGCGAGCTTGCCCGAGCAATGTTCTACAGTCTCGATGACGCCAAGGAATACCTCAGCAAGGTGAAGGGCATTCCACTCGAGGACATCAAGATCGTCACGGGCGAGGAGTGAGCATGAGAGCGGAGATATGTCCGACCTGCGAAGGATGGTGCTGCCGTGATGGCTCCGAGATGCACTCTCCGCACCGAGTAATGGTGTACCACAAGCACGTTTGTCCCGACTGCCGTACAGGAATGGTATGGACGGAGCGCACGAAGTCTGTGCCTAAACCCATGTGGACTGCGGAACAGGAGCGCGTCGCCGTGGTGGCGTGGCTGCGCGAGGCTGCGTACACAACGCTTTACGACGCAAGGGCGTGGGATGTGGCTGAAGCCATCGAGCGCGGCGAGCACCGCCGTGAGGTGATCGATGAAACCCGGTGACCTTGTTCGACTCTTTCAAGAAGGTGATCCCGATATTCCCTACGTGGTTGGCAGTTTCAAAGGGGAGGGCGGCTTTGAGGTCCCAGCTAGTTCTATCGCGCTAGTGATCAAACTTACTAGAGGCGATGAGCTTGGCACCATTTGTCACGTACTCGTGGATGGGAGAGCGGGTTGGGTATACAGAGACGATTGTGAGGTGATCGATGAAACCCGGTGACCTCGTCAGGATCCGCAGGCCTGAATATGGTGAGGAGTATTGGGAGCAAGTCGGAGTCATCATCGAGGTGGATGACCACCCGGGCGTCCCCAACCCACTGAGGATCATGACGTCGGTCGGGGTCGCGTGGTTCTCCCCAGATGAGGTCGATCTTGTAAACGAGGGCGCCGATGGTTATGATAGAGACAAGGAAACAGAATGAAAGTCGAACTAAACAAATCCGACATGACTCCATTCCTCTGGCTCCAGAATGAGGTCGAGCGGGTCCTCTTTGCCGAGACCCTGAGACGGGCAATCGAGAGGGGTGACCTTGGAAAGGGAACGCAGTTTCTGTGGCGGGAATCGATCGATGCGGAAGCCGGTGAGATCACTGTCACGCACACCGTTGAAAAGAAAAGATGGGACAGCGGTGACGTGAGACACGAGACGTACACACTGGCGGAGGTCCTGAGACTATGCATGAATGACAGCAAGGAGACAGAATGACGCTCAACGACATTGAAAAGTTGCTTTCAGAGAAGACCGGCCGAAAGGTTGAGTTCGGACCACTCCAGCATGACGCAACCACACTGAGTTTCAAGAAGAGCCTGATTGTCGACGGTCGAAAGCTCGATTTCAAGTGGCATCCTGCCGAGGACGGGGAGGCTACCAGTGAGAGCATCACCATGGATGATCTGGTGGAAAGCATAGTCCAGGCGATCAATGAGACTTTTGAGGGAGAGAATCAATGAGCAACGAGCACGTAGACAATGAGGTCCCCGAAGGGGTCAGCTTTCCCATCACGGATCCCACGATTATCGCGAAGCTCGATAGCCTAACGCCTGAGGAGATGGAGAAGTTTGCAGCCGCTCTGAAGGAGAGTCTTCAGGAGCTTCGCAGGGAGAAGGCAGTGGGTGAGAGGGATGAGCTTCGGGATGAGCTGAGTTCTCTCTGTGAGGAGATTCGTATCCTGAAGGAGGAGAACGATGAGCTACGGGAAGAGCTGGAGCAGCTAGGTGTGATGATCGCGGCGAAGAAGGAGCACACCAACACCCATTTCAATGATAAGAAAGACTTTGTCGGGATCGACGGCTACGGTCACTTCAGTGTCCAGAAAGCCAACGATTGCTTGTGGATCCTTAAGCTGCCTAACGAGACCGTGTCTTTCTACAATAGAAAAGGCCGACGTGTCTGTGCGAATCATGTTCACAGCGGCGACATGTGATGGAGCATGCAAAGCATCCAGGAACTCGACTCGAGTGGGGTTACACGGAGATCGAAATACTTCGTGAACTAGTTGATGACTTGAAGACTGCGATCGAGAATGCACCCTGCCTTACATCGCGTCCAGGAGAATTGACATATGAGTGTAATGCAACTAGACCTTGTCGTGTCTGTGAGTGGAGAATTGACACGATGAAGTTAATTACAAGTAGGGAAGAAAAATGATTACCAAGAACAACACAGACATCCAGCAACTCCTCGACGACAACTCTCGTGTTCTCGTCATGTTCGGCGCAACATGGTGCGGGCCGTGCAAGACCTTCAAGCCCAAGTTCCAAAACATCAGCCTCGAGAATCCTGATATCGTCTTTGCCTACTGCGACGTGGAAGATACGAGCGAATTGGCATCTGAGCTGGAGATCCAGTCAGTGCCCACTGTGGTCGGGTTCTTCGACGGGATCGAGGAGGCCTCAGTCGTGGGACCTTCGGTCGACCGGGTCAAAGAGTTGGTAGAAAAGCTTAGAACCCGTGTAAAGAACACCTAGGCATGGTATAATAAGAAAGTTAGGAGGAACGGTGGCAAACACCAAGACACCTAACCAAGGAATGGCCGGTTAGCTCAATTGGACAGAGCAAGAGGTTTCTACCCTCTAGGTTGGGAGTTCGAGTCTCTCACCGGTCGCCACTTCAAAATTATGGGCTGCGGGTGAGCTGGTTGACCACAAGGAGCTTATATCTCCTCATTGCAGAGTTCAATTCTCTGGCGGCCTACCATTTAGGTAAAAGCACCAAGCTAGAATATAATTATCTAAGGGTGCTTAGATGACAAGAAGAAAAGTAGTTTGCAAACATTGCAATAAAGAAATTGCAATCAATATGATTCAAAGACACGAGGGGCCATGCTCTCGCAAAACAAAGAAAAGAGATTCTGTTCCAATTGAATCTATTTCTTCTTTACTTGAAAATGGAAAATATTCTTGTAATGGATGTGGAAAAGAATACGTTCGTCAAGGAATATCAACACATTATTGGTTGAATCATGGTGATGGAGACAATCACCTCAAAAAGATTCAAGAGCAACTTCACGATTTTCACGAATCTAAGAAGGGTAAACCATCTTGGAATAGTGGATTAACGGCAAAAAATGATGAAAGAGTTGCTAAATCAAGAGACTCTCTCTTAAAGAGAGTAGAAACTGGGCAGTTTATGCCCAATAGAAAAGGTATTCCTCTTAAAACCTCGACCAAAGAAAAACTCTCAGAAGCACGCTCTAAATTTCTTAATGAACGTGGAAATGGCGGTTTTCGAGATGTCAAGTGGTTTAAGTCTGTGGACTCGTTCGGCAACGAATGCTCACTCAGGGGAACTTGGGAACGTGATGTTGCAGAATGGTTGACTAGGCAAGGAATCATGTGGACAAGGAAACACTACGTCAAATACCTTGACGAAAACATCAATCGAACCTACTCACCCGATTTCTTCATTCCAGCAGATAACACGGTGATTGAAGTCAAGGGTTTCTACTCCGACAAAGACAAGAAGAAAATGAGGCTTGTCCAGGAACAACACCCGGCGTTGATCGTAAAGATGATTATGAAGAAAGAGTTTGAACAACTTCCAGACTTAACGTATAATCAACTATAATCAATTCCAATGATCGTAAGGAATGTTTTGATTTCATGGGTGGCTCCTGAATTAACAGGCTATATCACCACCCTCGTAATCAAATCCGATCTGGCACTCTGGAAAGACAGAGAAACTTTGGGGTGTTAGCATAACGGACAGTGCAGCAGGTTTCTACCCTGCCTTGTGGGGGTTCGATTCCCTCACGCCCCACCACATTGGACCGGTAGCTCAGCCGGTAGAGCAAATGACTCTTAATCATTAGGTCGTGGGATCGTCCCCCACCCGGTCCACCATGTAAAGCTATAGAGAGCGGCATATTTAATAGTATGCAAGACACAGTCATACGATCAATGATCAAACAAATCTTGTTAGAGATAACAACTGATGATGATCTAGAAGCAAAAGCAAACTTCAAAGCACTCTCTAAAGAAGAGCAAGCAAAGCAATTAGCGAATTTTTCGATCTACAAGACGCTTTCTGCTGAGCAGCGAACTGAAGCAGCACACGCGCTGTTGGGCGTTCTTGGATTGATACCTGTTATAGGTGAACCTGCAGATCTTGCAGATGCGCTTCTTTACATCCAAGAAAATAACTATGTTCTTGCTGCGATCAGCTTCATATGTCTAATACCTGCAATCGGGACTGCAGTTGGTGTAGCTAGAAAAAGCACCAAAGTGATTCCTGCAAAGTTAGTATTTGAATATGCAGATGAGATTGAGGAACTAGTTGCGAAGATTGCACCCAATGTTGCAGGTGGACCAGAGATTGCAAAGGCTGTAGAAAAGCTACTTGAGAACGTTAAGATGTCTAGTGATTTTGTACATCAAGTTGTTGACCTGGAGACAGGTCAAACTAGATATCTTATAGATGCTCCTGCACCTGCCTCAACGTGGTTTAACAATCCTAAAATGTTAGAATGGTTCAAGAAATTTGCAAGATCTTCTCTTACAGACACGTTGAATAGTATAGGCACTGATGCAGCTCGTGAAAAGTTTGTGACAAAATATATCAAGTATGCAAAAGAACAAGCTGCTAACTACAATTTAACACCCGCTGATCTTGAAACGTTTCGTTTCACTTTAGACGAATACGGCGCAGACGCCTACACAATCTTTCCAAAGATTGTTGACAGCTTATCAAATATTAAGATTAAGCTATCAATAGCGTCTCCGCCTGAAGCAGGTGCTCTTGCGTCATATGTCCCACTTAAAGATGAAATAATAGTTTATCTTCCAGGATTTACAAAATTTATAAAGAATCCTGCAAAGTTGAAAGATGAATTAATTGCAACATTAGATCATGAAATGTGGCATGCAATAGACGATAGAATCGCTTTGAGCCACAGTGGACTTAACAAGTCCGACCTTGGAGACCGTGCCAAAGATTTATATGCTGTAGGCAACAAGGGAATTTATCAATCTAGCAGATACTTGGGCAGCTCCTCTAGGAACGCTTCGCCAGGATTAAAGGGCCCCATGGATAAGCTAATCTCGTCTTTTAACATTCCCGAACTAGGCAAGTCTTACTTCACAAAGCCCACAGAGATCTTTGTAAGAATTCGTGCTCTTAAGAAGTATCTCAAAAAAGAAGATGTCTTGTTAAGTGATCTAAAGAAATTCGCAGACATGCGCAAAGAAGAATTGCCAAATGACGATCTTGAGACTATTTGGACATGGCTTCAGGATATTCCTGATGACGCTATGAAGGAAATTGCTGACGCTATTGACTTCTTCTAATCTTAAACAGACAATGTCAGCATATTTAGTGATATGTCTTATTCTCTGTTAAAGAATTTGATCCGTGAAACGCTTCTGCACGAAGCGAAGTTCCAGTATCCAGGTGGCGACTCCATCCATGGCGTTTTCGCCTTCTGGCGCTTCCACCTCCGTCGTGATTTCGAAGAGATCAATGGACGGTGGCCGCGGTGAGAACGTGTTCATCAAGTACGTGGACGCTATGGGCAGCTCGAGCTCCATCTCCTTCAAAAAGTTCGTGCATATCGAGAAGAAGACAGGCAAGCGCTACAGATTCCTCGACGCGTTCTTTAGAGACATGAATAGCGAGCTGGTCAACTATTTCGGCCAGAGCGGCATACTGATCGGCTTTGCGTTTTCTGATCTGCTCCAGCGCGGTGTTGACCAACAAGCAGATCAGGACTTCGTGGCGAACTATCTGATCAATCTCATGAAGTTCCTTGAAAATCAATATAGCGTCGATTCAGCCTACTCATCGAGCAAACTGCAAGAGTACTTGTATCGATTCTTGGGACCTGACTACATGCGCTCATTTCCAGGCGTAAACCTAGAATTCCTTGAGACAAGGCAAGATGTGCTAGACGCATTCAAGTCTCTCATGTCTACGCTTGCATCAATACCGAAATTCTCAGGAGAGCTTACACATAACATTAGAATGATGTCAACAGGTGGTGCTCCTCAACTCTATCCTGCATTCAGGAAGATCTTTGTTGAAGAGGGATGGCCTACCGATCGAATCGAGATCGACGGATATGATTACGCAACACAAAACAACTACGTCATTAGTCAGGCAACAGCATTCGAGGACGTGGAGCAGACTAGGAAGATAAGCGCAGAGAAGCAGGCTGAGAAAGACAAAGCTGTCGCTGCGTATTGGAACACGCCTGGTCCAGTTGAAGAGCCTGAGTGGAGCCCACCCAAGACACCCTCACTTAAGTCAATCTACAAGGATCCCAAGTTCCTGAAGAAGACCGGCAAGCGCAATGACTACAGCAGTTACGAAGATGAAGACGACGGATAATTAGCAACATGACGCAAAACATCATCAGGCAAATCGTCAGAGCCCACCTCGAAGAGTCGTCACGAGCGCGCCGCCAGCAGACTCGAGCCACGATCGCGGCAGCGTCAGATCTGCCTACAACAAAATCCGGTCGTGTTGACCTAGAGAAACAGATCGCACTTACAGGCTACAACCTCGCAAAAGACTCAGCAGGTATGCCACCCAAATACGGCTTCACGATGACTTCGATCCAGAAGGTGGGCATCAACCCCTCGTCTGGATTCAACACACCTCTCGCGCTTTATGCCTATCCGGTCACACCCATGATGGTCACACATCTGATGGGCGGCAAAAACATAGACATCGCACTCAACATGCCTGAGATTGAGGACGAGATCCCCAAATATGCCAGCATTGATTATGAGCTTCCGTTTGTTGCTAATGCTCCCTACATCAACTTCTTTGGCTACAACACGACAGAGGGCATCTACTACACCTCAAGCGGCATGGACGATACGAAATACCGTGCCACCATTAATCGGCTCTTCCGCTGGCTCAAAGATGACAGCGGGCTTGATGTCGACAACCCGGAAAAACAATTCCGCCAGTTGCTCGTCACCGCGCAGAACTATAATATGCCACGCGCGAATCTAGGCGCTCCTGCACCTGCTGGTCAGATGACAGAATATCAAAAACTTGCAACCGTGTGGTCACTGACTCGTGCTCTCTCGATGGTCTCAGTTGCAGCAGATTTTGACGACATGAAGACGGGCGGGCCGACACCGACTCGGTCTACCATCTCAACTTGGCGCTCACTGCTCCTCATGTTAGGCATCAAGGCGGTCGTGGACGACGACGGAAAGAAACTCATCCACCCACAAGAGCCTGAGCAGATCGCGATCATGGACACCTCTATCATTGAGCCTATCCAGCAGTTTGATAATGTCACACTTGCGGCTAAGCGGAGTAAAGAAGGCAACGATCTCTACTTGAAGCGTAATCCCGATAGCCTCAATAGGCTCGTCAGTGGGTATGTCACCGGAATCACTAAATTAGTCAAAAGAATGCATAATGAGGACGCTGACAAGAATCTAGTATTCCTCAATCTCACTCAGGAACTTGCCGCTGTCTATATGAACAACCTGGCCAGCAAAAGTGTTGCAGCCGAGATTAGAAAACTGGGTCTGATCGATGATATTACAGACTTTGCCGTCTCAGTCATTCCCAGGATCCAGCAGGAAACTTTCGACCGTGCCGGGGGCGCATTCGCATACATTTACGCAATGACAGGGAGCAAGCTCGTCTTAGAAGCAGTCGCAAGCCGCTTAGTTGAAACGACCGAGCAAGGGTTCATAAACCTTGCTCATCACATCGGATCCATCCACAGAGAAGACACTAACTCCACCAAATACATTATCGAGATCTGTGAGCTTGCTTTTGCGATGCTGAAAGACAGAGTGTCACAATATCCCAATGCAGCTGATGAGATGCTTCGTTTACTTGCTAGCTCAAAGATCATGCCGGAATCGATGAATATCAGTCAATTCAGGCAGCTTATCGGGCCAATCTATAAAGCGATGCCCGACGACATGAAATCAGATAGAGTGACGAGCATCGCATCGGGGCGTAGCGTGTCCCGCATGGACTCTTACCTGGAGCTCTTCGGTGAGTATGAGGTCAATACGGCTCTCGGAAAAAATCAACAGCAGGTTCAAGCGCTAGATAAGAAGAAGCTCTACAGGCCGGAAACAACGGGTCTCTACGCGAACCTCGGTGACATTGACAAGCTGCGTCACAGATTGCAAGATGTCTTGCATCGCGCACGTTCTGAGCTCTATAATAAATTAGACATCCTCAACGACAAGGAGTTCTTCTTCAAATCAGGCAGTCGCCTGGATATCGATGATTATAAGTTCGCGCCAGGTCAATTCATCCAGACCACAATCCAATCGGCAACATACGAGCAACTCCAGAAGGTTACAGCGATCTGGATACGATACGTCAACAAGATCCGAAAGGCGCAAAGTGCACCAGCGCTCTTAGACATATTATATGATATTGGACAAGCACATCCTGATCTCCGGTCCGGCGATCCGAAATATGACGACCTAATGAAAGAAAAACTTTTTGAACACGCGCAGCTTCAGGTTGCTGCCATTCACGAGGCGATCGAGGATCTTGAGAAAGAGATGACTGCGCAGATCGAGTCGATGGATGACAAGCGTGCCGAGACGTCACCCCTCTACGAGCGGGTCCTTATGCGTCTTCTCTAACACACCCGTGTAAACGATCGCGTGTGGTGTATAATAACTACACACCGAGGGTATCGTGTCTAGGTTCGACGTGGCTCACATCAGCGAAGTCAAGATCCACCCAGCTACAATGACCCGCCTTGATCGGATCATGCGGCACCATGTAGTGAAAAACGCTCTTGATGAAGGTGCTTGGATTGCAGGCGGATTCATCCGCCAGGTCCTCTTGGGCAATGACATCACAGGCTATTTTGATCCGAACGCGCAAGGGCGAACAGGCGACATTGACATCTTTTTTGACGATGTGACAAAGGCAAAGCGCTGTATCGATGAAATCAATGCATGTCAGGCGTCCTGGGGCGGATTTGCTAAGGACGTGAGCATCAGCATCCCGTCGATGGGCCTCATCACGGTGCAACTTGTAGATTCACCTGACCTCTGCCTGACCTTCGAAGAGTCGCTGGCACGATTTGACTTCACGAACTGCAAGGTTGCGCTTCGTGATAATGAGTTCTACATCCCGGCAGGCTGGAAGGAGATCGAAGCTCAGAAGCAGCTCCAGGTTGTTTCCAATGCTTCTCCCTTCCTGGGAACTAGGATCATCAAGTACATGAAGTCTCGCGGGCTTAAGGGGCTCACAGCTGACTCGATGCCTATCCTATCTGACTGGATCTACAAGGTCGCGGCAGGGGATTTTCCTAACTTCACAACGACGCATCTTATGGGTCTTGAGAGCGCAATTCGACGGCTTTATGACATGAACAAGGTTGATCCATCCTACCTTGCGCTATTCATGGGACGCTGGACTGACCTCACACAAGTTCCCAAGAACTATGGACACTACCAGACAATCGCAGTTGACTGGGCACACAATGAAATCTCTAAGCTGAACGGAAGGAGAGCATCGCTATGAATGATGAGCTTGATAACCAACTTTGCGAAAAGTATCCTAAGATCTTTCGCGATCGAAACAAAAGCATGCAGGAGACCTGCATGTACTGGGGATTCAGTCACGGCAACGGCTGGTACAACATCATTGCAGCAGCATGCCAAAATATCCAGAATCACGTTGACTGGAAACGGAAGCAAGAACCCTACACTTCGATGACAGACGAAGAGTTCGATGAGATTCACCAGCCTATTGCAGTACAGGTAAAGGAGAAGTTCGGTGGTCTTAGATTCTATGTCGATAATGCAGATGACTACACGCAGGGTGTCATCGCAATGGCGGAATCGATGAGCTACAAGACCTGTGAGTCCTGTGGCGCGCCCGGGAAGCAAACGGGTAAGGGATGGATTAAGACAGTGTGCGAGTCGTGCAATAAAACGAAAGAGGTATAGAATGAGCTTCGAAACAAAGGTTAGATTAGAACAGGCCACGGTGATCGTAACCATGATCATCCTATTCACACTTCCCATCGTCCTCATGGGCGTGGGCATCTAGGAGGAACGGACTCATGTCCAGTGTACTACGCCGCTCGTGAAGCGGCAATGAAGAATCGCCACCTCTTTCACCTCGCGGCATTTACGAGGAAGAAGGGTGGACCCATTGGAGTCAATCAGTATCGAGGATCGTCTAAGTTCAGGAAGCGTTATCACAACTCACGTGAATTCTTCTATGAACGCCACGCCGAAGTTGATCTCATTCTGAAACTTCGCGTGATTCCAGAAAAGATTCATGTCATGCGATTCCTCGACAACGGACAGGCCACTATGGCAAAACCTTGTGTCCACTGCCAGAATTTCCTCAGGCACAAGGGCGTCAAGGCGGTCCGATACACCAATTGGGAAGGCGATTGGGAAGAGTTGAAGTTGTAGAATAGATAAAATATTGCGCTTAGGCGTGTAAACGAACAACAGCTAGTTATAATAAGAGTAAAGGAGACAACATGAAGACAGTAATCGTAATGGTATTCGCGGCTCTCGCGGCAACTCAGTTCACCGGATGCGCAGGATGCGCAAGTAAGGATGACACAGCAGGCGACACTGCAGGTGCTCCGGTTGACACCGCAGGACAGGATACCGGTTCCGACACTGGTGACACCCAGGACACTTCTGCTCAGGACACTGGCGCAGATACCGGCGGTGACACTGCTGATTCT
>Ga0209401_1002952_pt1 | contig 10826 bp, 11 predicted proteins | sample M_140807_MF_Meta_FD_187318 | JGI IMG/M metagenome (GOLD analysis project Ga0209401, IMG submission 187318) | Freshwater microbial communities from Lake Montjoie, Canada to study carbon cycling - M_140807_MF_MetaG (SPAdes) (version 2) | ecosystem: Environmental > Aquatic > Freshwater > Lake...
GAGACCGTCGGGATGGCCCTCACCACCCTGACCTCCAACCGGCTGCGAAGCCTGCTCACGATGCTCGGCATCGTGATCGGCAATGCCTCGGTGATCACCCTGGTGGGCGTGGGCAAAGGGGCCCAGAACCTGGCGGAGGGCCAGCTGAGCAGCCTCGGAGCCAACGTGCTGTTCGTGGTTCCCGGCCGCAACGACACCCGGCGCCAGGGGATCGATAGCCCCAAGACCCTGGTGCTGGAGGATGCCAAGGCGATCGAGGAGCAGGTGCCCTCGGTGCGACGCGTGGCGCCCCAGATCACGCTCGCGGAGGTGGTGCAATCCGGATCCCTCACGGCCAGCGTCACCGTGACCGGGGTGACGCCTGCCTTTCTGCCGGTGCGCAGCTTTGAGATCGCCCAGGGACGCTTTTTCAGCGCCAGCGACCTTGAGGGCGTCCGCAACGTGGCCGTGATCGGACCTGACCTGAAGGACAAGCTCCTACCGACGGGCTCGGCTCTGGGGCGTCAGCTACGAATTCGCGACCAGTCCTTTGAGGTGATCGGTGTGCTGGAGCCGAAAGGGGCCGTGTTCGGATCCAACCAGGATGAAACGGCCTATGTGCCCCTCACCACCATGGTGAGCCGGCTCAGCGGCAGGGATCCCCTCTACGGGGTGGTGCTGAGCTTCATCAGCGTGGAGGCCATCGATGAACGCAGCACCGGTGCGGCCTCCTTCCAGATCACCAACCTGCTGCGACAGCGGCACCGCATCCTCCGGGAGGACGACTTCGCCGTCCGCTCCCAGAAGGATGCCCAGCAGATCGTGGGCACCATCACGGGGGGACTCACCCTGATGCTTGCGGCCATCGGGGCGGTGTCGCTGCTGGTGGGCGGCATCGGCATCATGAACATCATGCTGGTGTCGGTGAGCGAAAGAACCGAGGAAATCGGGCTGCGCAAGGCCCTGGGTGCCCGCAGCGGCGATGTTCAACGGCAGTTCCTGGTGGAATCGCTGGTGCTGGCGGCCCTGGGGGGGGTGATCGGCAGCACGGTCGGCGTGGGCACTGTGGCCCTCGTGGCCGCGCTCACGCCCCTGCCAGCGGCGATCGAAGCGAGCACGGTGCTGGGCACCGTGCTGCTATCAGGGAGCATCGGACTGGTGTTCGGCGTACTGCCGGCCCGGCGGGCTGCCCAGCTCGATCCGATCGTGGCGCTCCGCAGCCTCTGATCCAGGCCGGGGGGCTGCCGCAAACAGAAAGGGCGCGGCTCCCCTCGAATAGCGAAAAGATTATGAAGCCATCGAAATCGTCGCATGCATCACCGAATCGCCAGGAGCACGGTGGGTAGATGACCATCCGTTTGGTTGTGGACCTTGGATCGCGTCGAACAGCTCGCCCAGACTGAAGGTCTGCTGGAAACCTTCGAATGTGGCTACCGCAACTCCAGCGACCGGATGGTGATCCTGCGCTGCTGCGGGCCGGCGACGTTCTATCTCGAGCGCGTGGTTTTCCCCTTTGAGATGCTCACCTTCACCTGCCCCGTGGGATCACGGGTGGAGGTCTGGACCCATGGCCTGGGGGGCCCCGATCTGGTGGAGACCTTGAACGCTGACGACCTGATCCTGATGGTGCCGACTCCCCTTGGTGGCAGGGAACTGCCCGATGCAGAAACCCCCTAGCTGGAGGGCCGCTGAGGCTGTCCCAGACCGGGCTCGGCTGGCTTCGCCCAGACGAAGGCGATCGGAGCCGCTAGCCCTTTACAGTTGTTCAAAATTCTTGGCCCCATGAATCAGCGCTGGCGTTTTCTGGCCCTCTGGCTTCTGCCTATAGCCGTTGCCCTCTTTCTCGGATGGCAGGTGCTCGGACCCGGGGCCAAGCCCAACGCTGCGACCAATCCCGTCGTGGCCCCTCGCAATGCTGCGGTGGCCCGGATGAGCTACGGCCGCTTCCTCGACTACGTGCAGGCCGGTCGCGTGACCGCCGTGGACATCTTCGACGGCGGCCGCACGGCGGTGATTGAGGCGGTGGATCCCGACCTCGACAACCGGGTGCAACGGCTGCGGGTCGACCTGCCAGGCCTGGCCCCTGAGCTGGTAAACAACCTCAAGGAGCAGGGCATCAGCTTCGACATTCACCCCCCCAAGCCGGCCTCCCCTGCCCTCGGATTGCTCGGAAATCTCCTGTTTCCCCTCCTGCTCATCGGCTCGCTCGTATTTCTTGCGCGCCGCTCCAATGGCATGCCCGGTGGGCCCGGCCAGGCGATGCAGTTCGGCAAAACCAAAGCCCGCTTCGCGATGGAAGCCGAAACCGGCGTGAAGTTCGATGACGTGGCCGGCGTTGAGGAAGCCAAGCAGGATCTCCAGGAGGTGGTGACCTTTCTGAAGACCCCCGAACGCTTTACCTCGGTGGGGGCGAAAATCCCCAAAGGGGTGCTGTTGGTGGGGCCCCCGGGCACTGGCAAAACACTTCTCGCCAAAGCGATCGCTGGCGAGGCGGGCGTGCCGTTCTTCTCGCTTTCGGGTTCCGAATTCGTGGAGATGTTCGTGGGTGTTGGCGCAAGCAGGGTGCGGGATCTTTTTAAAAGGGCCAAGGAAAACAGTCCCTGCCTGATCTTTATCGATGAAATTGATGCCGTCGGCCGGCAGCGCGGTGCCGGTATCGGCGGAGGCAATGACGAACGTGAGCAGACCCTCAATCAGTTGCTCACCGAGATGGATGGCTTTGAGGGCAACAGTGGCATCATCATCATCGCGGCCACGAATCGACCCGACGTGCTCGACTCGGCCTTGATGCGGCCCGGCCGCTTCGACCGCCAGGTGCAGGTGGATGCCCCCGATATCAAGGGCAGGCTCTCCATCCTCAAAGTGCACATCCGCAATAAGAAACTGGCTCCGGATGTGAGCCTCGAATCGATCGCGCGTCGCACGCCAGGCTTCACCGGCGCCGACCTGGCCAACCTGCTCAACGAAGCGGCCATTCTCACCGCTCGCCGGCGCAAGGAGGCCACCACCCTGGCCGAAATCGATGATGCCGTGGACCGGGTGATTGCCGGCATGGAAGGCAAGCCGCTCACCGATGGCCGCAGCAAGCGCCTGATCGCGTATCACGAGGTGGGTCACGCCTTGGTGGGAACCCTTGTAAAAGCTCATGATCCGGTTCAGAAGGTCACCCTCGTGCCCCGGGGTCAGGCCCAAGGACTCACCTGGTTTGCCCCTGACGAGGAGCAGATGCTGGTGAGCAAAGCCCAGTTGCGCGCCCGAATCATGGGGGCCTTGGGTGGCCGCGCCGCCGAGGATGTTGTCTTCGGCCATGCCGAGGTCACCACCGGGGCGGGTGGTGACATCCAGCAGGTCGCTTCAATCGCCCGCCAGATGGTCACCCGCTTCGGCATGAGCGATCTGGGGCAACTTTCCCTGGAAGCTGGCAACCAGGAAGTGTTTCTCGGCCGTGACCTGATGACCAGAAGCGACGGATCCGATGCCTTAGCCCATCGCATCGATGAAGCCGTTCGCGCCATCGTGCAGAGCTGCTACCGCGACACCGTGGAGCTGGTGGCTGCGAATCGCTCCTGCATGGACCGCCTGGTGGAGATGCTGATCGAGAAGGAGACCCTGAATGGCGATGAACTGCGGGCCGTTGTGGCCGAGTTCACCGCCATTCCTGAGAAGGAACGCTTTTCACCTCTGCTGGTGGCCGAACCGGCCATCAACACGCCAGCCTGAGTAATCAAAACAAGAAAGACCCATTGAATGGATGGGTCTTTGGCATAAATCTAAGCTGGTCAGACTGGACGAATCGGGCGCTTATCAATCACCTTATCAATCAGCCCATAGGCAACCGCTTCAACCGGAGACATGAAGAAATCACGATCGGTGTCTTCTTGAATGCGCTCCAGGGGCTGGCTGGTGCGATCGGCGAGTTCACTGTTGAGCTTCTGCTTCAGGTAGAGGATTTCATCGGCCTGAATGCGGATGTCGCTGGCCTGGCCACGGGCCCCGCCCAAGGGCTGGTGAATCATGATGCGGGAATGGGTGAGGCTGCTGCGTTTTCCCTTGGCTCCAGCGCAAAGAAGAAAGGCACCCATCGAGGCAGCCAGTCCAACGCAGACCGTTTGGACGTCGGGCTTGATGTGTTGCATGGTGTCAAAGATGCCGAGGCCGTCATAGACGGATCCACCCGGGGAGTTGATGTACAGGAAAATATCCTTATCGGGATCTTCTGCCTCGAGAAAGAGAAGCTGCGCCACTACACGATTGGCGGACTCAGCCGTGACCGGCTCGCCAAGAAAAATGATCCTTTCGCGTAACAGCCGCGAATAGATATCAAAGGCCCTCTCGCCGCGACCCGACTCCTCAATCACAATCGGGATCATGGCTCGTGAACACTTGGCCTTTTGATTCTACCGAGCCGCTGCCTGAGTCGCCGGCGGCGCTAAGGTCGCTTCACCCTTCCGCCCTGCCGCGTGAGCGCCCCCCTGACCGTTGCCGACAGCAAGCGTGCCTTCCACGCCGTCTTCCCGCATGTGATCGGGGCGCTCTACCGGCGGATGGTGGATGAGTTGCTGGTGGAACTGCATCTGCTCAGTCACCAGCGGGGCTTCCAGGCCGACCCCCTGTTCGCTGTAGGCGTGGTGCAGGTGTTTGATGCCTTTGCCCGGGGCTACAGGCCCGAACAGCACCGGGGGCCCCTGTTGGAAGCCCTCTGCCAGGCCACGGGTTTCGATGCAGGCGAACTGCGCCGCCAGAGCGAGGAAGCCCTGGGCGCCATGGGAGCCCACAGCGTGGAGGCGGTGAAAGGCTGGATTGATGCAGGTGGTGACGGCGCGCCCGAGCCTCTGGCCCACGCCCTCCACCAGATCCGCCGGCCCGATTTTCACTATTCCCGCCTGATGGCGGTGGGTCTGCTCACCCTGCTGGAAAAGGCCCAGGGTGCCCAAGACCTGGATGCTCCGACCCTGCGCGCCTACTCCCACGACCTGGGTGAGGCGATGGGCCTGATCAAGGACCGCCTCGACAAGGATCTGAGTCTGTACGCCGGCAATCTCGAGAAGATGGCGCAGGCGGTGGAACTGGTGGAGGAAACCCTCGCTGCTGAAAAACGCCGGCGGGAGCGGCAGGACGAGGGAACGGTCAGCGCTGCAGCTGAAGCCGCCCCGTCAGGAGGCTGACCGGACCGCGGGGAAGGCGCGGGTCATCCGGCCCGCTTTCGATCCAGACCTGGGAGGCCCGGCGGGCTAAGGAGGGCATCGCTTCGGGAAGCAGGCCGAGCCCATCCAGGGCGGCGGGTCGCACCCTCAGGGCCAACTGGGGGGGCTGGAACCGCTGAGCCGGCATCACCTCCATGGGCAGGGCTGAAGGCGGTGGTGGTCCCAGAAAGAGAAGCAGCTGGGGTTGGCCATCGCTTCCCTGAAGCCAGCGCCAGCCGCCCACCGTGGCACCGTCCGTTCGTTTCCAGACCGTGGCGGAGGACCCATCCGGGGGCGAAACCGGAGCAGGCGCGCGATTCGATGGCGGCTTGGAAGCTTGAACGCCGGGCAGGGGAAGCGTGACCTCCCCGGCTAGAACAAAACCCTGGGCCAGCAGGTTGGTTCTCATCCGCTCCAGCAGGGTGCTCCAGGCACTTCGGTCGCCATCCACCCGAACCAGCAGGTCGAGGGAGGCCTGAAAGGGGCCCTCGGGCAGTGGATGGAGCCGCAGCCGAAACGGTGCCTGCCTGGCGATGGCCAGCCGGGGTCCCTCCAGGCCGTAGCGACTCGCCAGAGGATCCCGGATGATCTGGCGTGCCAACAGGCCCTCGAGCAGCTGGTCGAGGGACGATCCCTCGAACTCGAGCAGAAGATCCTCCGGCAGGGGTGGCTGTTGGGGAAGGGCGGTGACCTCGCTGAGGGCAGAACCGCTGAGGAGGCCAGAACCCTCCGCTCCGGCTGGGGTGGAGGCGGCTTGGCCCGGGAGCCGGCTGATGGACTGGAACCCACTGGATTCGCCCGCCGCTTCCCCCTGCCAACGGATCCCCTGGTCCTCCAGAGCAAGACTCAGGCATCCAACCTGATAGCGCTCCAGCAGGGGGGCGATTGGACCGAGCAGGCTGCCGAGGGCATCAGCCTGCCAGAACACCGCCTGGCCGGCCTGGAGCCGCTGCCGGCAGCGCAGGGTGAGCCCCCGGCTGCGGCGTTGCAGGGGACGCAGGGATGTGAGCAACTGCTGGCGGGCCGTTGGGGTTTCCGCCAACACCAGAAGATCACCCACCCTCAGGGCATTCGGGGGAAGGGCTGCAGCCCCGCTCCTGGCGGGATCGATGGGAATTGCCAGAAAAGGAGCCGATTCGGAATGGGTGGCCCAGAACTGCCACCACACCCTTTGCTGGGCCCGCCAGCGCTCACGGGCGACTTCAGGGCCAAGCCTCTCGATCCAGAGGGCGGGAATGGGCCGGTTAGGGCTAGCGGCGAAGCTCTGCAGCAGGCTGGCCGCACCCATGAGCTGCTCCACACCTTCGGCCCGGGGTCGGCTCCAGCGGCTCAGCAGAACGGCGGGCGCCACCAACAGCAGCAGCACCGTGACGGTGCTCACGGGCAACGGAATCCAAAGCCTTGGAACCCGAGGGGCGGAGGGCCAGTTCGGCGGAAGCCTCAGCCTGGGCCACCGGAACGGCAGCTTGGGACGCCGGATTGAGGGAAGCCTCAGATGCGGCGGTTTGGGGAGTCGCAGGGCGGCCACGGCGTTGGAAAACGGCACGGTTGGGGCCGCTCAGGAGCGAACCGAAGGGCCGCTTCGGCGACGTCGATCGCGCCACTCAACCGTGGAGAGATACATCACGCCCACGCTCACGAACACCATCAATGTGGTGGCCACCACGGCAAGAACGCTCGTCAGGGTGAGTGTTGAACCAGCCAAGGAGCCCGATGCAGCGGTGGCGGTATCGGCGACACGGGAAGCAACCATGGCCTGCTTGCCTAGCAATCAGGAGGATTTCAGAAACCCAAGCTGTTATCGCCGTTGCGGCCCCAGACCACCATGGCAATCGAAAAACTGAAGATGGCGGCGAGGGACGCCCAACCCAGGGTGATCAGCATTGGTTCGGACGGCTGCGAATCCACTCATCTTACCTAGGCTTGGGACCATTCGTCTCTGGAGCCATGCGCGCTGGGTCCGGTTCTTCCACGGCGCCTGGAGGCGCATCCCCCGCTGCGGTTCAGGAGCGCAGCCAGGTGCGTCTCCCCTATCCCCATTGCCGGGTGATCGTGCTCGACGACGAGGTGAACACCTTCCAGCACGTGGTGGAAAGCCTGGTGCGACACATCCCCGCCATGCTTCCCGACCGGGCCTGGGAGCTGGCCCACAGGATTGATGGGGAAGGCTCCGCGGTGGTGTGGTCCGGGCCGCAGGAGCAGGCGGAGCACTACCACCAGCTTCTACGCAGTGAAGGCCTCACCATGGCCCCGCTGGAACGGGCCTGAAGCAGCCGCATGGGCCGTTTGGTGATCACCCACAGCACCTATCTCGAGGGGCTGATCCCACTGCTGAAACGCTTGGCCGAGGAGGGGGGGATCGAAACGGTGACCCCTGCCGTGATCTGCCGGGTGAGGGGCCGGTGCGTGGGGTTGCGCCTACGGATCTCGATTCCGATCACCGGTGGCTTCAAGCTGCTGGCCCGCCGGGGAACGTCGGCTCAGGAGGTCTTCGTGGTCACCAGCTGGGAACGCCAAAGGCTCCAGGACCATCTGGATCGCCTCCTGAACTGACCAAGGTGGTGGGCGTGGCCCGCTCGTACACCGCCGGCGCACTGAAACGGGCCCAGGCGCCTCCATCCCGAAACCAAGGGCCCGTCGTGATCACGGTGAGGTCGTCGGGATGGAGCTGCCACTGGCGGGCCAGGTAGGCGACATAAACATCAGGCTCCACCTGGGGAGCCTGCCAATGGACCACGGCGAAGGCCATGGCCCGGCTCCGCACCGCCCCACCGGCACTCTCCTGGATCTCCTCCTCCAATAAAAAAGTGCGGAATCGGGAGGACGCATCGCTCTCCAGGCTGTACTTGCGCAGATAAAGCTGGCGCGCCCGGGGGAACAGGGGGCCAGGGGCCCGGCTGAGCAACTGTTCAAAGGCCAGCAGAAAGGGGGTGGGCATAGCAGCGGCTCAGCGCTGGTCCAGCATGACTGCCGCCGGGTCGGGCAAGGGCCCGCAGTTGCCTGGGGAGCAACGGTGCAAAGGGGTGGACCACTGTGCCGTCTTGCCCCGGTTTTCGACCTGGAGTTACCAGAAGAGGGGTCAGAGGCGGGGCTTCATTTCCGGCTACAGGGCCGGCCTACGTTGCCGTCGCTGAAGACCCCCCATGTCGAAGAGGGAGTCAGATCAGAAAACAGTGAAAGGCAGTCACCAACACGGCAGTCCGGATTCACTCTAAGGGGTGCTGCCGGGTGCCGATCGCCCCTGGAAGGGGCCAGATCCGCCGGATCTCCGCCAACAGCCGATCCCGCTCACCCTCGCGCTCGGCGGAGCTGCTTCCTTCCAGCACCAGGGTGAGATGGCCGAGCTTGCGGCCCGGCGCAGACTGGGCTTTGCCATACCAATGCAGATGGGCCCCAGGCAGGGCGGCCAGGGACGCCAGGCGGTCGCGCTGCTCCTGCTCGGAGAGCGCCTGTTCTGGGCCCAGCAGGTTCACCATCAGGGCCCCGGGCACCTTGGCTTCGGTGCTGCCCATCGGCAGGCCTGCCACGACCCGCACCTGTTGGGCGAACTGACTGCAGCCGCAGGCCTCGATCGTGGCGTGGCCGGAATTGTGGGTGCGGGGTGCGATTTCGTTCACCAGGAGCCCGGCCGGTCCATAGAAAAACTCGATTGCCAGCACACCCACGTAGTCGAGACCGGTGAGCAGGGAGGCCGCCACATTGCGCGCGTAGGACTGCACGGCATGGTTCACCGGGGCCGGCAGGACAACCCAGTCGCAAATCTGGTGGTGTTGATGGGTCTGCACCAGGGGCCAGCAGGCCACATTGCCGTTGCGATCGCGGCAGGCCACCAGGGCGAGTTCCTGCTCGAACGGCACCATCTCCTCCAGGATCCAATCGGAGGCAAGGACATGGTCGAGCAGGGCTTCCAGGGCCTGTTGGTCGGCGAGGGGCACGGTGCCCTTGCCGTCGTAGCCGCCGCGGCTGGCCTTGGCCATCAAGGGAAAACGAAATCCCTCAGGCAGGGTGGGGCGTCGCTCCCCGTCGGATGGGCGATAGGGTCCACCCCCAGACCAGATCGACGATGGCGCTGCCTGCGGGGATTGAATGATGGCCATCGGGTCCGGCTGGGGCGGAGCGAACACCTGCTCGAGATCACACCAACGCGGACAGGGCAGGTGCAACTGGTTGAGCAACTGCCGCTGCCCCCGCTTGGAGACCAGCGGGGCCAGAGCATCAAGACCCGGAATGAAACGCACTCCCTCTTGAGCCAGGACGTGGAGGCGCTCCAGCGGCATCCACTCGTTCTCGAAACTGATCACCCCGCAACGGTCGGCCAGAACACGGGTGGCCTGGTCATCATCGAGGGCGGCCTGGACGACGCTGGCCGCCTTGGAAACGGCCGGATCTCCGGCCCCCGGCGTTTGGACATGAACGCTGACACCGAGCTCAGCTGCCGCCTCCGCGAGCATCAAAGCAAGCTGGCCGCCGCCCACAATGCCGATCGAGGAGAGGGGCTGGAAAGGCACGGGCAACGGCCGCGGGACGTCCCAGACTGACACTGGATCGAAGCGAGGGGCTGGGCCGCCGCTGAATCCGCACCGGCAGTTGGGCGCTACAGGGGCCTGCGGCAGTGGCGGCCGCTGAATCCTCAGGCCAGGGGCTGATCGGCCGCGAACAGGAAGCGGATCAGGCTGAGCGCCAGCACAATCAGGAAGAGCGCCAGGCCCACGGTGCAGGCATAACTGATCTCCAATTCGGAAAAGGCCTGCTCATACACGTAGTACACGAGGGTGCGGGTGGAATCGGCAGGGCCGCCCTGGGTCATCAGGAACACCTCCTCAAACACCTTGGTGGCACCGATCGCCGAGATCACCGCCACCAGGGTGATGTAAGGGCGGAGCAGGGGCAGGGTGATATCAAGGTGGCGCCGCAGGCCGGTGCTGCCATCGAGGGCGGCGGCCTCGTAGAGCTCCTGGGGGATGCCCTGAAGGCCCCCCAGGAAGATCACCATGTAGTAGCCAAGCCCCTTCCAGAAGGTCACCAGCATCACCGCGGGCAGGGCCAGGGCCGGGTTGGTGAGGAAGCCGATCGGTTGGAAACGGCCGCCACTGAGGGCGGCAAGGGCACCAGTGGGTCCGAACAGAGCCGTGAGCCAGCCATTGATCAGACCGTTCTCGGCATAGAGCCAGCGGAAGGCAATGGCCGCCACCACCAACGAGACCAGCACCGGCGTGTAGAAGGCGGCCCGAAAACCATGGATGCCCGGCAACCTCCGGTTCACCAGCACCGCCAGGGCCAGGGAACCGGCCAGGATCGGCGGCACCACGCCGATTAGATACAAAAAGGTGGTGATGGTGACCCTGGCCAACATCGGATCGGCCAGCAGGCGCCGGAAGTTGGCGAAGCCAACGAAATGCAGGGGCTCACCCACATCCAATCCACTGCGGCTGAAGCTGATCAGCAGGGCCATCGCCCCGGGGATCAGCACCGAGAGCGACAGCAGCAGCAGGGCCGGCGCCAGAAAACCCCAGGCCGTGGCCGTGGCGGTGGTGGGGCGGGAGCTGGAGGCATCGGCCATGGAGCCCATTGTGAACGAGCCACCGGGTGGAACTGGTGTGGTGGAACTGCTGTGGTGGAACTGCTGTGATGGTGTTCCCATCTCGGAGGCCGCCATCGCACCCG
>Ga0209401_1002955_pt1 | contig 10821 bp, 10 predicted proteins | sample M_140807_MF_Meta_FD_187318 | JGI IMG/M metagenome (GOLD analysis project Ga0209401, IMG submission 187318) | Freshwater microbial communities from Lake Montjoie, Canada to study carbon cycling - M_140807_MF_MetaG (SPAdes) (version 2) | ecosystem: Environmental > Aquatic > Freshwater > Lake...
GGTGGCGCGGAACCTGGTTCAAAACCAAAAAAATGTTCTAGTTGTGATGGATATGGAAAAGTAAGAACGCAACAAGGCTTCTTTACTCTACAACAAACATGTCCTGATTGTGGAGGAGATGGTGAAAGGCTATCTAATCCCTGTAAAGATTGTAAAGGATCTGGCGCTACTAAAACAAAAAAAAATCTCTTAATTCAAATTCCAAAAGGTGTAGATGATGGGACGCAAATGAGATTGTCTGGTAAAGGCGATGCTGGTTACAGAGGCGGACCCAATGGTGATCTTTATGTATTTATAACAGTTGAAAAACATAAGATTTTTCAAAGGTCTGAAGAAAATCTATACTATAAATTGCCTATATCGATGACCGATGCTGCTCTAGGTGCTGAAATAGATGTTCCAACTATTGATGGTGGAAAATCAAAAATGAAAATTCCTGGAGGAACACAGTCTGGAAAACAGTTTAGACTTAAAGGTAAAGGTATGCCTATTATAAGAAGTGATGATTATGGAGATTTGTATCTAGAAACAAATGTAATAATCCCAGAATCTATATCTTCGGAACAGAAAAATTTACTAGAAAAGTTTAAATCATTAGAGAGCTCAAATGAAAATTCCGAAATTAAAAACTTTATAAAAAAAGCTAAAAATTTCTGGAACAAATAACTAATTACATAATTACATAATTATAGTTTAATAATATTATTTATATAATAACATTAATGTAATGTTGCCCTCAAAAATTAAAAATTTATTAGACTATGGTCTAAAATTATTTAATAATAATAAATTTGATGAAGCAGAAAAAATATATAAAGAAATAATTAAGCTAGATAACAAAAATTCTGATTCATATTGTGCCTTAGGCACAATAAATGCGATAAAAAAAAGATACAAAGAAGCATTGGATTTTTTTGATATCACCACTAAATTAGAGCCAAAAAATTATTATGCATTTAATAACTTAGGAACAATCTGTTTTAATTTTAAAAAATTTACTACGGCATTAGAATATTACAATAAAGCTATTTCCATAAAACCTGACTACATCAATGCTATTAATATGAGAGCACTGACTTATGAAAAATTAAATGATCTAGAAAACTCAGTAAAAGACTATACTCTAATGCAGCGCTTAGAACCTTCTGGAAAATATATAGATGGGCTAATTTTGATAACTAAAGCCAAACTTTGTTTGTGGAACGGATTTGATTATGCTTTAAATAAATTAAGAAAAAAAATAGAAAAAAAAATTATTGCATGGGAACCATTTGTAAGTTTAGTTTTTGAAGATTCATTAGAAATTCAAAAAAAAACATTAGAGCTTTATACAAAAGACAAAATATCTATGTTAACAGATATTTATACTCATATAAAAAAAAATAAAAAAAAAATTAGACTAGGTTACTTCTCTGCTGATTTTCATACTCATGCAGTATCATTGCAAATATCAAGAATATTTGAATTACATAACAAAGAGAGTTTTGAAATTTACGGATTTGCATTACAAAAACCGATTTTTCATGACTCAATGAGAGACAGAATAATAAAATCTTTTGATGAATTTTATGACGTAGAAGGAATGACGGATTTAGACATTATTCATTTAGCAAGATCCAAAGAAATTGATATTGCAATAGATTTAACAGGATTTACAAATCAAAATAAGGCCAACATATTTTTTAATAGAATTGCACCAGTACAAATAAATTTCTTAGGATACGCAAGCAGTATGGGATTAAAAAATATGGATTATATTATAGCGGATAAAATATTAATATCTGAAAAAGATAAGAATTTTTATACAGAAAAAATAATTTATATGCCTGATAGTTATATGCCAAATGATAATACTAAAAAAATTTCAGATAAGATATTTACTCATAAAGAACTTGGCCTTCCTAAAGATTCTTTTATATTTTGCTGTTTTAATAGTCCTCATAAAATTACACCAGAAATTTTTAAAACGTGGACTAAAATTCTTTCAAAAGTAAAGAATAGCATTTTATGGTTAGGCGCTCTAAATGAGCAAACAAAAAAAAATTTAAAAAAAGAAATGACTAAAAATCTTCTATCGGAAGATAGAATAGTATTTGCAAAAAAAATAGAGATGGAACTTCATTTTGCAAGATTAAAATTTGCAGACCTTTGTTTAGATACATTGCCTTATAATGGGCATACGACAACATGTGACGCTTTATGGACAGGCACTCCAGTCTTAACTTGCATTGGAAAAACTTTTGCCGGCAAGGTTAGCGCAAGTTTACTAACAGCCTCCAATATGAATGAATTAATAACAAATAATCTTAAAGAGTATGAAGATTTAGCCGTTGATTTGGCAATCAATACAAAAAAATTAGATAATATTAAAAATAAATTAAAAAATAACAATAAAACATCAAAATTATTCAATTCTGAAATGTTTACCAAAAATTTAGAAACAGCTTATAAAACTATCTACAAAAACTATCATTTAGATTTACCTAACAAAGACATATATATTTCGCAAGTTATTACATAATGAAAAAAATTAATATTACAATTACCGGTGCACTTGGAAGAATGGGTAAAATTCTTATCAACAGAATAACTAAAAATAAAAATTTAAAACTATTTAGTCTAACAGATATTAAGGGGGGTGGGAGTGTATGTGGAATTAAAATACAAAAAAATAATATAAATGCATTTAAAAATACAGATATTATTATTGATTTTTCAAGACCTGGGGCTTGCATTGAAATTTTAAATTATGCAAAAAAATTAAAAAAAAAGGTTGTAATTGGAACAACAGGCTTTAATGCAAAACAAAATAATTTAATTAAAAATTATTCAAAAAACATTGCTATATTTAAGTCAGGCAACATGAGTACTGGGATTAATCTTTTGGAACATATTGTTAAAATTTTATCAAAGAATATTCCAAATAATTATCAAATTGGTATTAGCGATAATCATCATAAAAAAAAAATTGATTATCCATCTGGAACTGCATTAATGTTAGCAAATGCTATATCAAAAGGTAAAAATAAAAACTTAGAATCAATAAAAGGTAAATTTTTTTTAAATAAATCAGGAAATCTACAAAAACATAAGATCAATTTTTTTATTACACGAAAAGGCAATACTGTTGGAAAACATTCTGTGCATTTTAGTAATAAAATAGAAAATATAGAACTAAAACACACCGCGCTCTCGAGAGATCTGTTTGCTGATGGTGCATTATATGCGGCTGTTTGGTTAAATAAGAAAAATAGAGGCTTATTTAATATGAAAGATATGCTTGGTATAAAATAAGTTATTTTATATATCTTTGATGCTTCTAAATAAAAATAAAGCTTTAGAACTTATTAAGTTATTAAATAAATCAATAAAAAATCCAAAAACATCTTTAAAATATAGAAATCAATTTACTTTATTAACTTCTGTGGTTCTGTCAGCACAATGTACTGATGTTAATGTAAATAACGTCACTAAAAGTATATATAAAAAATATTACACTCCTAAACATTTTGCAGATCTTGGAATAAATAAAATAAGAGAGCTTATAAAAAGTATTGGATTGTTTAATAATAAAGCAAAAAATTTATATTATTTATCTCGAATTTTATTAGAAAAATATAAAAGTAAAGTTCCAAATAAATTTGAAGAATTAATTCTTCTTCCTGGAGTTGGCAGGAAAACGGCTAATGTTGTATTGAATGCCGTATTTAATAAACCAACAATTGCTGTAGATACTCATGTTTTCAGAGTTGGTAATCGAACAGGTCTTTCTAATGGTAAAAACCCTGAACAAGTTGAAAATCAACTTTTAAAAATACTACCAAAAAAACATATAAAAAAAGCTCACCATCTAATACTTTTGCATGGAAGATATATCTGCAAAGCTAGAAATCCATTATGTAAAAAATGTGTAATTAATAAAATTTGCCTATACAAAGGAAAAAATGAATAAACAAATATTAGGTATAGGTAATGCAATTGTTGATGTGCTTGCAAAAGTAGATGAGGAATTTTTAAAAGAAAGAAACCTTGTTAAAGGTTCCATGAAGCTCATAAATAAATCTGAATTTGAAGATCTTAAAAAAAATATTAAAATTGAAAAAATTGTAGCAGGGGGTTCGGTAGCCAACACTATGGCTGGAATTGCTCACCTTCAAGGAAACACATCTTTTATTGGAAAAATTAACTCTGATAATTTTGGAGATATGTATAGAGAAAGTCTTGAGAGTATTAATGTGAAATTTTCGTATATTGAAAAAAAAGAAGAATTATCTACCGGCGCATCTATTATTTTAATTACTCCAGATTCGGAAAGAACTATGTGTACTTACCTTGGAATCTCCTCTTATCTTTCAGACAAGGATATAAATGAAGATAATATTAAAAATCATGAACTGATTTTCTTAGAGGGATATCTTTGGGACAAAGGGATAAGTGAAAAAATGTTTAAACATGTAATAAATATAGCAAAAAAAAATAAGATTAAGATTGCAATGAGCTTGTCTGATGTCTTTTGTGTTACACGACACAAACAAGACTTTAGTAACCTACTCAAAAATGACCTAGATATATTAATAGGAAATGAAAATGAGATAAATGAATTATCAAATAAAAAAAATTTATTAGATTCTGTAAATCAATTAAAAAAATTAGATAAATTAATAGTTATTACCAGAAGCCAAAATGGAAGTATGGCTATCAAAAATAATGAAATTATCAACTGCGATATCGCAAAAGTTACAAAAATATTAGATCTTACTGGAGCTGGAGATTTATTTGCAGCTGGATTTCTAAAAGAATATTTAGATAAATCCGAAATTAAAAAATGCTTAACAACTGGGTCAATACTTGCTTCAAAAATAATTCAAAAAATTGGTGCAAGACTATAAATTTATTAAAAATTTATTTAGAAAGATAATATAAAGAATTTTTCTCTATTATAAATTTTTTATCTTTAAAGAATTTATCTATCTTTTTTCTTAACCGATGCAAGTGAGTTTCAAAAGCGTGACTTTCTAAATCTGAATTATGGTTCCATATTTTTTTTAATAAAAAAGATTTTTTTAAACCATTATTTTTATTTAAAGTTAAAATTAATTCTAATTCTTTTTCTGTAAGCTTAGTTTTGATACCATCCTTAATAATAACTCTTTGATTTGAATCTATCTCATAATTATTAATAACAATTTTTGATTTTTTAAAAAAATTATATTTTGTAAGTAAAATATTTATTATTTCTCTTAAAGATAAAATTTCAACAGGCAAAATTAAGCACACATGAAAATCTAATAACCTTAACTTATTTTTAATTAAAAAATTCTTATTATTTAATAGAAAGATTGTTGGAACATTATCATAAGATAATTTTTTTAATTTAATTAATTGCACCTCTTCTGCAAAAATAATTCTAACTAAAAGATGATCGGGATTACTTTCAGTATCGCTGTCTAGACTAATCTTATAATTAAGATCTAATTCATTTAATAATGAAGAAAAAGAATCTGATCCAATAATACGAAGATGAATATTATTCATGAATAGTTATATAATATATTTATTATGATTATTGTTAAAAAAAAAGGTTATCTAGAATATAAAAACTTTAAATCTCCTTGTGCCTTAGGAAAAGCGGGAATAGGTAAAAAAAAGATAGAAGGAGACAATATTACTCCTAAAGGTAATTTCAGAATAGTAAAAGTTTACTATAGAAAAGATAGAATAAAAAAAATTCATACAAAATTTAAGTTAATTAAAATCAAAAAAAATATGGGCTGGTGTAATGATCCTAATAGTAAAAACTATAATCAACAAATCAAATTACCAACAAGATTTAATCATGAAAAGCTTTACAGAAAGGATTCACTTTACGACATAATTTTATTTATAAATTATAATATAAATCCGATTATAAAAAATAAAGGTAGTGCAATATTTATTCATATTGCAAAAAAAAACTACAAACCAACAGCAGGTTGTATTGCTTTAAAAAAAAAGGATTTAGTTAAATTATTGGGTCTTATAAAAAAAAATACTAGAATTTACATCAACTAATTAAAAATAGCAGAACCTATTCTGATATAGGTTGCCCCATTTTTTAATGCTAAATGATAATCTGAAGACATACCCATGCTTAGTTCTTTTAGTCCATGTGCTTTGTTTAACTCTCTTAATTTAATAAAATATTGTTCAGGGTTACAATTTGCTGGTGGAATACACATTAAACCTAAAATATTTAATTTTAATTCATTAACGCAAAAATTAATAAAATTTGAGGCATGCTCTAATTTAATGCCACTTTTTTGTGGTTCATCGCCAATGTTAATTTGAATAAAATACTTAGATTTTTTAGGACTGTTTGCATCTAAACTCGCAAAGATTTTGGCAACTTTCTCATTTTCTAATGAATGAATATAATTGAAAATACTATGAGCCTCTTTTGCTTTATTGGACTGAATAGGACCTACTAAGTGTAAATTTATAGATTTATTGGAGGAAATAATATTACCCCATTTTTTAGTTGCAGTTTGAATTCTATTCTCTCCGAAATGATTAAAACCAGCATCAACTAGAGTATTAACTACATTAAGATCTTGATTTTTTGTAACAATTATTAAATTAGTGTTTACTGATATTTGATTAATTTCATTTTGAATTTTTTTAATTTTATCAATGTACGACATTAAATTTTATAATAATTACTTATTTATTGAGAATTTAAGTTCTTCAAATTTAAGATTTCTAAATTTTAACAAAGTAAACATAATCTATTACCAAAATCCATTTAATTTTGACGAATTTAATAAAATTTATTTATGGTCTAAAAATAAAAAAATTAAATTGTATATAATGGATAATTATAAGCTAGCAGTTAAATATAGGTTAAGCGGTATATATTTAACTGCAAAAAATAAAGCGCCAGTTTTTTCAAAATTTTTCAGAAATAATTTTCAAATTATTGGGTCAGCACATAATCAAATTGAATATTCTTTTAAAATTAGGCAAGGTTGCAATTTAATAATGCTGTCACCAATTTTTAATAATCCGAAATATTCTTATAATAAGATTCTAAATATCCAAAAATTCAATTTAATGAGTATGAATTGGAGAAAAAAATTATGTGCTTTAGGTGGAATAAATCTAAATAATATTAAGAAAATTCAATGTACGAAGGTAAAGAGTGTTGCTTATAATCGCGCAACAAAAAACCCACCTACAAATTAATGTAGGTGGGTTTTGAATTATTAGTCTAATTTATAAATAAATTAGAAGCTTGTTCTAGCAGCTAAATAAAGAACATCTCTATCTACGCCAGCTGCTCCAGTGATGTTTTCCATCTGAGAGTATGATGCAAGTAAAGACACCGCGCCTAGATTATAACCTAGAGCAACTGTTTTAGCTTTAGCATCTGCTACTGTTCCTTCTTTTTCTGCTTTTGTATAGTTAGCAGCTATAGAAAAATTTTGATCTACAGCATAAGCAACACCATAACCATTTTGTGTTGTATCAGAGTTAACAGCTACAGCTCCAGTTTTTTTACGATCGTAACCTACTGTTACAGTTCCAAAATTATAAGATGCACCATAATTATGTCCTGTAAGCTTGTTAGCATCAGTAGAAACTGCTTTGTTAGCTTCATTTCTAAACAAGTGTACGTTTAGACCTTTAACTCCCATATCACCAACAAAACCAATTTCGTATGCAGCGCTATCGCCTTCTACGAATGTTTTATCACCTGATGTTGAAGTTGATAAGCTAGCGTTTGTTGGAACATATAATGCAGAAAGTTTTCCGAATGATGGAATTGTTTGTATAATTCCAATACCGTAAGCTGCTGCAGGGTCAGCTCCAGGAGCAGTTAAGAAAATGCTCTGTGATGTAGCAGTACCTGTGCTGTTACCAAGGACCATATCACCGGCTTCCATTCCACCAACTAAAGTAGATGTAGTTCTATCGATGTTTTGGATATGATCTTGTCCAAACGTTATAGTAGTGTTTCCAGCGATAAAATCGATGTAAACATTTTCGTTAAATAATGTTCCAGTTTGTGCACCGTCGTTCTCGATAGAGAAACCTGCTGCATAATCCATTCCATTATTTAATTTACCTTTATTTTGGATATTAATTTGCTGCTCATTACCGAAACCTCTTCCAGTAGTGCCATTAGCAGACGCTGGTTCTACACTTATAGCTTTAAAAGCTATATTTAAGTTACCAGTTACTGTTGTTTGAGCAATTGCATTGCCGGCAACTAAAGTTGAACCGATTAATGCAGTTGTTAATAAAAGTTTTTTCATTTTTCCTTTTATAGTTATAGTTAAATTGTTGATTTTTAATCAACGCACAGCGTCTTTTTTATCAATTTAAGCTAATAATTTGTTTATTTTAATGGAATATTTTAAAATAATTTTAATTATGTTGCATTTATACAACAATAAAAAGCTTAGTAAATACTAGTTTTTTAATCTAAATATTTATAATTAAGTTAAATAAAATGATTTTTTCTCAAACAAAAACTAAAAATACCCTACTTTTTTTAATTTTATTATTTTTTTTAAACGCATGTCAAAAAGTTGATCCAAGTACTGGTGAAAAAATATTAATTGAACCAGATCCTAATAAAAAAGCTAGAGAATTTGCTGATAGAGGGGGTGGAATCTTTGGAGATCTAAATAAAGTTGGCAAAAGTGGAGGTAGCTTTGAATTTGCATCTTCAAATGTTTTATGGCGAGCAACTCTTAAATCTTTAGATTTTTTACCTTTATTGAATGTTGACTACGGTGGTGGAGTGATAATTTATGATTGGTATTCACAAACTAATAATCCGAAGGAACAAATAAAAATCTCAGTTCAATTCTTAAATAATGAATTAAGGTCAGATTCAATCAAAATAACTGCACATAAAAAAATTTGCGAAGGTGCAGATCGATGCTCCAACTCCACACTTGATCAAAATTTTGCAAATACTATCAAAGATAGCATTATTACTTCAGCTCGTGCCTTAAAAATTGAAGAGGCCAAAAAAGAAAAAAAATAATTTTTAAAGGATGGAAAATTATAATCCTTTACCTGTTGAAAATAAGTGGCAGTCTTTTTTTGAAAAAAATCAAATATTTAAAACAAAAAAAAATTCAGATAAAAAATTTTATTGTCTTGAGATGTTTCCTTATCCATCTGGAAATATTCATATGGGACATGTCAGGAATTATACATTAGGTGACGTTATAGCTAACTTTAAAAGACTTAACGGTTACAATGTTCTTCATCCTATGGGTTGGGATGCCTTTGGTCTTCCAGCCGAAAATGCTGCTATACAAAATAATCTTCACCCTAAAAACTGGACGCTAAAAAATATTGCTACAATGAAATTCCAATTAAAACGTTTAGGATTATCTATTGATTGGGATAAAGAAATTTCGACTTGTGACGCTTCATATTACAAACACCAACAAATTTTATTCTCTCACCTTTATAAAAAAGGAATTACTTATAAAAAGAAAAGTTATGTAAACTGGGATCCTATTGACAATACAGTTCTTGCAAATGAACAGGTGATTGATGGTAAGGGATGGAGATCTGGAGCAGTTATTGAGAAAAAAGAATTAAACCAATGGTTCTTAAATATTACAAAATATTCAGATCAATTATTAAAATCCCTTGATGATTTAAAAGGGTGGCCAGAAAAAGTAAGATTGATGCAAAAAAACTGGATTGGAAAATCCACGGGTTGCGAAATTAATTTTGTCTCTGATTTTCAAAATACTAAAATTAAAATTTTTACAACGCGACCAGATACAATATTTGGAGCCTCATTTATTGCTATTGCTCCAGATCATCCTTTTACTGAATCTTTAAAAAATGAAAAAAATTTTCAAAATTTTAAAGAACTTGCTTTAAGAAATATTGGCACAGAATCTTCTTTGTCTAAAAATGAAAAATTAGGTTTTAAAACACCCTTTTCTGTATCACATCCTTTTTTAAATAAAAAAATACCAGTTTATGTAGCGAATTTTGTACTTATGGATTATGGAACTGGAGCTATATTTGGGTGCCCAGCGCATGATCAGAGAGATTTAGAATTCGCCAAAAAATATAATCTAGAAATAATCCCCGTTGTTAGCACTAATAAGTCTAAATCTGTAATAATTAATAATGAGGCATACACCGAGGACGGCTACATTATTAATTCAGATTTTCTTAATGATTTAAGCGTTGAAGATGCAAAAAAATATGTGATTGAAAAAATAGAAAATAAAGGAATAGGAAGTTCTAAAGTAATTTATCGTCTTAAAGACTGGGGAATATCCAGACAAAGATACTGGGGATGTCCAATTCCAATTATGTATAGAGAAGATGGAGAAGTTATTTTAGTTCCAGAAAAAGATCTGCCTGTAGAATTACCCAAAGATATAGATTTTAATAAACCAGGGAATCCATTGGAGAACCACACCACATGGAAATATACAAAATGTCCAGAAACTGGGATGAAAGCAACTCGCGAAACCGATACCCTTGATACATTTGTAGATTCTTCTTGGTACTTTCTTCGCTTCTGTTCCCCGAAAGAAAAAGAGAAACCTTTTAATACAGATGAAGCTAATTATTGGATGCCAGTAGACCAATATATTGGTGGTGTTGAGCATGCTATACTTCATCTTTTATATTCAAGATTCTTTACTTTAGCGCTGCAAGATGAATTTAAATTAAAAGTTTCTGAGCCTTTTGAAAATCTTTTTACTCAAGGAATGGTATGTCATCCAACCTTTAAAACAGAAAAAGGGAAATGGGTCTTTCCAAAGGAAGTTATTGAAAAAGATGGATCTT
>Ga0209401_1002956_pt1 | contig 10821 bp, 17 predicted proteins | sample M_140807_MF_Meta_FD_187318 | JGI IMG/M metagenome (GOLD analysis project Ga0209401, IMG submission 187318) | Freshwater microbial communities from Lake Montjoie, Canada to study carbon cycling - M_140807_MF_MetaG (SPAdes) (version 2) | ecosystem: Environmental > Aquatic > Freshwater > Lake...
CATCATTTTGTTCATAGGTTTCTCAGATGAGGAAGAGGCTGGGGAGGTTTTACCCTCCCCAGCTTTCCGAGGACTCATAGCGATTACTAGAGTTCCCATTTAATTATTAGCTGTAGTTGGACTTCGCAACGATGACTCGGAAGAACCGAGGATCGAGTTGCTTGGCCGCGTAGAACGTCTTGAAGGACGCAACAACGCGCTGTCCATAAGGATCGCTCTTATCAGCAGCATCAAGGATCGTGACCTTCGGTGCGAAGGGCGAGCCAGAGGCGGCCAATGAGGACAAGCTAGGAACACCAAACGCGCCACCACCGAGGAGGACGTTTGCATAACCAGTGTTAACACCGGTTGTTCCTACGCTATTTTCAGCGATACCAGATGCAGACGTATTAAAGGTCTGAACGTTAGTCGAGGAAATCACCGACACGCCGAAAAGTTTTCCGGTTTCTCCGCGAAAAATTTGATCGGGGGCAGAGTAGCTCGACACCTTTAACCAATCATCGTCCTGCTGCAGATCACGGATAACGGCAGGATGCGCAACAAGCGCGTAGCCGTCCTTGATCTTAGGAGCGCGAGCGATGAACAACGAAGTCGCACCATCGAGCAAGTCGGTGGCGGTCATTGCGCTGTTAGCAACGGATGAGGTAGCCCAGGTCGTTCCGTTCGTTGTGTTTTGAGCATAACGAGCGTAGGACTTGACTGCTACACCAGTACCAGTGCTGGTCGAGGAATCCTGCACCAACGCGCGGTGACAGAGGGTGTCAGCGTGGAGGGCGGCATCTTCGCCTAATTGTTTAGTGGCCTGGGCGAGGTGACTAAAAAGTTCCGTGGCTAGCACGACATCCGTGAGGATGATTTTAGAACCATATTGCACCAGGGTTGCTTCAACCGAGGACAACGTGAGATCACGCTCGTCACCAGTAGAAGGAGTCGTTCCTTCCGACAAAGCGGAGATCGCAGTGATGCTGGGATCGCCGAATCGGAAGAATCGGATTGTTTTGTTTCCACCCGTTTTGGTCGGGTAGGGGGCTTTCATTGCGAATTGCTCCATTTGGAGCAATGGGATTGCACGTTCCAATAACGCTTTTGAAAAATACGTTTGGAACTGCGCGCTGACTGAACCAGTAGTTACCATATAATTAAGTATCCTTGTTTGTTATGACTACTCAACCTCTGTCAACTTCGCTTGCCATCTTCATCAATTCACGTTCTTGCTCATCGAGAGTCAGTTCGTGAAAAGCTTTAGTCTTGGCAGGACCTTTTGGTTGTCCAGACGCTGGAGTAGTCGCTTTTCTGAGTTGAGAAAGTTCTTTCTCATACTCTGCAACCTTTTTCGACAAATCGGAGGCGGACTCCGCTTGGAGCTTCACCTTGGCAATTCCAACCGCATCCTTAATCCCCGCTGGGTAATTACGCAGGATTGCGTGGTTTTGCAACATTTCCGATACGGCTTTATATAATGTGCTGGTTGAATCTTTAAGTTCTGGATTTGCTTCTACTTCATCAAGCAAATTTTTATCCCAGGCAGACTTTAGTTCCGCTTGAGTTTTCTGCTCGACTTCTTTCCTATCCTCGACTTCAATGTCACCAGCTTTTTGTTCGGCAAGTTTTGCAAGATCGTCACGGCCTTCATCACGGTAGCTCTTTGCTGCTTCCCTGTAATCTTCCGCGCTAAACTTGCGACTGCTCGATTTTGTCTCGCCTTGAGGAGTTTCTGGAGTCTTCCTTGCCCTATCTGCCTCGATCTGCTCACGCTCTGCTTTGATTCTGGCTTTCTCGGCTCGGACATCTTCCCACTCCTTCTCAAGTCGTGACTTAGCCTTCTCGTAACGGGTAGGCTTCTTTTCGGAAGCCGACTCCGACTTGTCTTCTGAAGATTGCGTTGTTAAAGAACTTTTGGCTTCTTCGGATTTCTCCTTAGTAGCTGAAACCTCATCCGAGGCTTCTAGTTTTGTTTGTTCGGCTTTATCAGCAGGCGCGGGTTTCTGCTCGTTATCTCCGCTGGCCTTTTCTGTAGCTTCTGTTTCTACTTTGGCTTTTTCGTCTTCCTTAGGAGTGGGAGTAAAATCCCGCCCTTCGTCAGCCGCTTGCGCCATCGCCAATACATCCGCTTCAGTAAGGTTATTTGAATCTGCCATTTGACCCTTTCTTACGCTTGTGGGTAGGGAGTCATTCTACCTCAAGGTTAGTCGGCTACTGGTTCATCCGATCCATCCCCATAGCCTGGAATGGCGGAGTTAAGTTTTTGGGATGCGAGCGATTCTAAGGTCGCAACGCAAGCCCTATATCCTTTAGCATGTCCACAAGCGTCTGCAAGTTCCTCTGGTTTCTTCATTACAGCAGAGGCGTTTTGACGCAGTGTTAGGTTGAGCAAAATCAGACTTAGCTTCTGTCCTGTGGGGGTTGACAAGAATCCTGTCCACGCCTTCTCGTCCTCATCTTCCCATTGAGGTTCGTTGACCCATTCTTGATCTCTGATGAACGCCAATGCTGCTTTTAGTTTTCTCATAAATTATTAACTTTCAACTAGAATTGAATGACAATTTTCCGTGTCAATAACTTGTGTTTTATAGGATAACTCATCCAATATCAATAATAATTTGGCAAAGTTTTTGCCTATCGTGAAAACTCCATCGCTATGCTTATATTCAAATATAAGTTCCCTTGGTTTTATTTTGTCAAATGGAAATACGGAAAGGAGTCTAGCATCATATCCCTCTGTATCTGTGTGGAGAACGTCAATCTGCTCTATTTCAAACTTGTTAATCAATGTGCCAAAACTAATTCCGCGCACCTTTATCTCCTCAATCTTGTTAGAAAACTCTTTATTATGCCCTAGTGCGTGGACTGGATTCAATGATCCTAGTTGATCTCCCCAAGTTGCAATTTCATTGGCAGATTCAATTGGAGCAAAGAATGATACTTCATCTACATCATTCTCGGATATAACGGCCCGCAATAAATGAACTGACTTTGCTGAACCATACTTTTCTTGAAGTTTATTAAACAGCCAAGGAACTGGCTCAACAAGTAGAACATCTCCGTGCTTGGAGTATGTTTCTATTGCCTTGCTTAATTTATCGCCGCTATGCGCGCCGATTACTATTAGCGAAAACTTCAACCCGCCATCGGTGCTGGTGCTTGGCCTTGCATTGCTTCTGGAGGCAATTGTTGCCCCTGCTGTTGCATCTGAGCCTTACCTGCATCACGAAGCTGTTTCTGGATAGCGCGGGATGTGTTGGGGTCAACCTGTTCCAAGGCTGCCAAGTGCTGTTGTAAATGTGCCATTAGAACTTGCATTGCGCTCTGATCGACCTGCTGTTGTCGCTGTTGAGCCGCTTGGTTAAACGCGAAGAGAACGGATATATGCGCTTTGTGATCATCGCTAGGCTTGATTGCGACGGGGAATCCAGTTGCAAGCATAGTCGCGATTTCAGTCGCTTGATCTTCAGCTTGATCGCCAGAGGCTGCGTTTGGATCTTGGAAGAGTCTGCGGACCAGCGAGGGATCGTCTTGTTCAAGCACTGACTTTACCAGTTCGCCTTGATTGACGAAAGGATTATTTTGGAACATCTGCATCCGCGCCACAGACTTCTGCAACGCGAACTGACGGTTAATAAAGTCAAGTCCACCCTTTGGCTCAATCGAATACTCATCGTGGATGCCTTCGGGTGGCATCGATCCTGTCTCTTCCGCATAGCGATACATCAAGTCTTTCTTGTTGTACTGAGTGTAAAGCGACCAGCACTGCTTGAAGAGATGGGCTAGACCCATTCGGAACATACGATTGCGTAAATCTCCAGACGCTGCTGCCTGCGACTGCAACGCTTGAATCTCGGTGGCAGTCTTGCGATCCGACACTTGGAACTGCGAGCCAGCACCAAAGTCTGGATTGCCCATCCGCTGTTCGGAAAGAAGACGCTCTTCAAGCATCAGTTTCTGGAAGTCAAATGGAGGCTGGCTAAACTGAACCGGCTTTAAGCCTTGTGGCAGAATCTGCCCAGGCTGCATCTTCAAGTTCGATGTGTTTAGCGAGATGGGGTTCTGTGCTTCAAAAACTGGGCGGTTGGCAAGCTCCACATAGTCAGAGAGACTATTTTTTAATTTATTGAGGAGGTTCTCATTCGGGAGGAGGATCTCGGCCACACCTCGTGGACTGTACCAACCGCCACCAGTAACTTCATAAGGGAAATCTACGAAAGGTGGTTCACCGTGACGATAGGGTAATGTGAAAGGTTTGCGGACATCTTCAGTTAAAACAAGCGGGCTATAAGTTTCGACCTTCCATCCGTCTTCAGACGGGGTGTACATCTCCCAAAGGACAATACGATCATTCTCAGCTTCTTGAGTAATTCCTTCACGCCTGTAAATTTCGTCTTGAATCTCACTTCGTAAGCCCACTGATTTGGAGGCTTTACCTGAAATTGTTTTGATAAAGTTCTCATCCTGCTTGTACAAGGGATTTGCCTTATAGGAATCGACACTCGTTGAGATGATGTGAACGATGAAATCTGCATCTTTGAACTCCTTGGTATAGGAAGGAACAATAATATGAAAGGGATCAATAGCCTCAAAGTCAATGCGCTTCTTGTCCTCGTTCCAGATTACCTTTGACACGCCACGTCCGTATAGAAGCAAGTTATCAATTACTGAAACAATCTCTTTCTGGAAGTTGGTACGCTCACGCATCTGGTAATCAAACCAACGCTCGGCTGATACTGTCAGCGGAGCTAACTGCTGGCGCATAGGTACGAAGCTAGAAAGAATGTCGTTACCAATCGCGCTGTTGACGAAGCTGGGCTTCAGCTTCTCAATCGCTGTGTCGATTAACTGAACGTGCAAGTCGGCTGCTGTAGGCCAAGGCTTGACCTTACGGCGTACACCAAAGTAGCGGGCTTGATAGAACAACCGCTGGCGGTTCTCCCAGGTTTCGCGCTGGTTAAGGGCCTCGATGATTCTTGTGTAATAATCTGTTCTTGCGGTATCTTTAGCGTTCATTTTTGTCTTTCTCTGCTCAATTCAAATGACAGATCGTTGACGTAATGTAAAGCGCGCTTTGCCCAAGCGCGTACTTTTGGATCAGCAGTACGGACAGCAGAATAGTTTTCATCTCGTACTAAAGACTCAACTGCTCCCGTTGTGTTTGTTACTGGTGTCGTTGTTGCGCAACCACCAAGACCCACCACGCAGATCACGCTCAATAGCTTCGCGATTCTTGCGCCAATCGCTTTCGAGGTTTTGTGTTCGCTTTTCTTTCCAACCTGGAATGATGCGGAACACGGCTGCGATGATCTCAAGGATTGCACGCAGCACAAAAGATTATTTAATATTCAGTCCGACTGTCTTGAGGAAGTTTACGATCTTTTCCAAGAACGAATCATCCGCTGGGGTCGGTGTGAGTTTAACAATGATGCGAGCAGCGAGAACGATGCCACCAACAGCGGCTACGATCTCTTGCCAATTTGAAGTAATCCAATTCCAAATATTCATAGTGTTTATCCTCCTGGGTCAAATCCAGCCATGACGGGATCGTGGGATACCATCATTTCTTGAAGTGACTTCCAAGTTGGACGTTCTATTTGAAAAGTCAAGTCAAGACCGACATTTGAGCTACTGAGGCACAAGGCCAGCGCGTCAGCCCTATCGGGTGAGGCTATGCCTCTGGCACGCATTGAGTCCTTAGACTCCACGCCAAGCTTGCCCTTGCTGTTGGTGATTGTACGTCTGCAAGTCAACTGCGCTGTCAAGTCCTCATCCTCTGGCAATATGATCTCAGCATCCTCAATCTTCTTTGCCATCCCATACCACATCTCAGCCGATCTATTGGTATAGGCGTTGTTGTCGTATGCCGTAGCCCCAAAGTTCACCCGATTGACTACCCAGCCCGACTCAGCCAAGGCATCGCACATAACCATCCCCATACCGCTTGCGTCAGCGTAGATGTTGTTTGCTTCCAGTCCAGCCTTCTTAAACTCGACTATAAACCTGCCTACGGCTGCCATCGTGTCTTTCTCACGCCAAGCAATCATAGGCAGAATCTTGTTGCCGTCACTTATGCAGATCACGTTCTGATCGCCACCCGCTGCAAAATCCACGCCTGCTATGCGCACACCTGGTCTGAATCGGGGTGGTGTGTTGTGGCAGTTCTGTAGCTGGGTGAGATTGATAACTAGGCTTTCCAGTCCTATGTCAACAAACTCGCCGTAGATCATAGATCGGGTTAGCGGGTGCTTCTCGCCGTACCGCTGGACTACCTCATCAATCTGAGTCTGGGTTATGTGGGGACAGTCAAACGCTGTGACTGCGTGCTTCGACCACATATTGGCTTCCTTGGTAAACGCTCGATAGAACGCACCGCTAGTCCCGCCTGGGCTGGATGCGATTAGCAAGCGGGTTGGTTGACATCGGCTGATAGCCTCAAACAGCGGGTCGGCTACGGTCTTGGCTTCGTCCACTACCATCAACAATGGATGGTATTCGTGGTCTTCTGCGTGCCAGCCTTCAGCACGCCCAGGATCAGTCGCTGAGTAGCCTATAATGCGTGATGTGTTGCCGTTGGGGTGGAGGTAGCGGATCTCGCCAGATGTGACCTCCCAAGCCCCACCAAGCTTGGCAATGTGATTGCGCAGACTAGGCCAGAGTTGGCTTTCGACTTGGCGGAAAACGCCTGCCGTGGTTACAGCGATTGAACGCGGGTAAACGAGCGCGTGCCATATCAAAATAGCTGAAATGACGGTGCTGGTCTTGCCAGAGCCGTTGGCTGCACGCAGAGCTACGCGACAGTCTCTAGGCTCTAAATCGCGTAATACCTTCCTTTGCCAATCATAAAGATTGATGCCTAACACGTTAGAGGCGAAAGCAGATGGTTTAGATAGGTCTAGAAGAATCTCCTCTTGACTGCGCTTGGGAGGCTTTGGCATAGGTTTATGTTAAGACCTCTTTTTGTTTTGAGCCACAATAATTTGGGGGGGTATATGCGTATTAAATGGGGGCTGGGGGGTTGGCGGGTGGTGTGGTGGTGGGATACTTGGCAAGGCTTTCTGCTCTAGGCTTTCGCCTTCTCATGCAAATTTTTCTAGGCCTAGGAATTTTTATTGGTGTTGGTGTTACAATAGTTTGCGTGCTATCTGTCGCACAATAGCTATTGTCTCGAATTGGTATGGCTGGTTTTACCTCAACTGCTTTAGTATCAATCACTTGTGACTTCTTTCTGCCCGCGATGCCCGCGAGAAGTGAGGCCAAATTCCCGCTGATTCCGTGGGTGACATCCTGGCTAACTTGCAGTCTGGCAGAGGGTTGCGCGTATCCATAAACTCGCTCGCTCATCCATGCTTTCGCCTGCCAGCTTTTCGCGCCTGCTAGCTCTATGTCGCGAAGTAGGGATAGTTCATGCTTTTTTCTCGCGGTTTCCACTTTGCGCGCAAACTCTGGCTTTCTGCTCGCCCAAGTTTTAATGGTGTTCGCATTCACTCCCACAAGCGCGCCCGCTTTCTCTAAAGTAAAGCCACTCCCACAAGCTGCGATTATCTCTTCTGCAATCTTATCTGAAAATATCTCGCGCCCGTTTTTTGCCTTTTCTATCGCGCCTGGAGATGCGCCTGGTTCATCCATAAGTCATCCTTATACCTTATCCTGGGCGAAAAGAAAGTATTGCTATTACTGCCCGCTGGCATTATCTTGCCCAAATGAATAACACAACACACACCGAAACGAGCGCGGTTTTAGACGCTCGTGAAAATGTAGGCGAAGATTGCAGGAAAGCATTAAAAGCTTTTTATGCTGACAAGGCGAGGGAGAAGTTCGAGCGGTTAAGAGGAGAGATATTCTCTAGAGCCACACATATGTTTCTAAGGGAGATTCTCAATGGATGCGAGATGCACGATACATCAGAGAATGTTAAAAATCTAGAGGTGGCCTTGCGCCTAATGAAATTAAAACTTAGGGCGGAGGATACAAAATGATTGACCTAGCAATCGCAATCATATTCCTCTCGCCATGCGTTGTCTTTATGGCGATTGCATATTTTGGTAAAAACTAAACAAAGAAAGGAAACTACACACAATGAAAAATACGCTAACAAATACTGAAAGAAGTTGGAGAGTAGACCAGAATTGCTACGGCCTAGAGTTGCTCAATATGAAGCAGCGAAATGAAATCCACAACTTGAAAGCCATTGGATACATCTTGAACAACGTGACTCCTTCGGGGCTTGCCTTGCTTACTATCCACGGCTCGAATGGGTACACAAATGCGTCCGTGGATAAGAATGCTGTTGTCAACCTAACGCATTTCGACAACGCATAAATAAAGAAAGGAAATTAAGAAAACGACACAGTATGAAAAAAACATTTAAACTTGGCGAGTATTGCACGGGCGGAATTATCCAGGCGATAGTTTCAGAAGATAAAACAGTAGTAAGAATTAGGAACGCGACTATGCAAAAAGAGACTATTGAAATTCGCGTTTTTCGTTGGCCGTTGGACTTGTTTAATATTGAGATGTTTTTAAACGGCTTAACTACTTCTTACTATGCGTCAAAAATTATCGGATGGATTGAAGGAGGCTCAAAATGATGACATTGGAACACGCGACAACGTCAACGGGTGGGGGATTCTCTCGCCCTTCAAAAATGCCATGCCCTGCCTATTCTATTCCTGCTTCCCTTTGCAAGGTAGGCGGGAAACTGAGAAAAGTTGAGGGTTCAGTATGTAGCAAGTGCTACGCGATGAAAGGAAACTATAATTATCCCGCAGTCCGCGCCGCCTTGGCTCGCAGATTGCGTTCCTTACGCCGTAGCGATTGGGTGGAGAGTATGGTCTACCTTATCGAAGCGGAAGGGAATTCGTTCTTTAGATGGCACGATTCGGGAGATATCCAGAATCAGAATCATCTTAAAAAGATCATAGAGGTTTGCGAGCGCACGCCTGGAGTGCGCCATTGGCTGCCAACGCGGGAAGCGGGCATACTTCAAACATTCATCAATAACGGCGGGAAAGTTCCAGAAAATCTTACCATTCGCCTTTCCGCGCATATGATTGACGGCGTTGCGCCGTTGCCATTGGCTCGCCGTTTAGGCGTTCAAGTTTCAACTGTAGTTACAAGCGGGAAGACTTGCCCAAGTGCGGAACAAGGGAACAAGTGCCTTACTTGTCGGGCGTGTTGGGATAAGAAGCGGGAGGTTGTTGCATATGGAAAGCATTAAACATTCCTACGCCGTTTACAACTCAGTCGGTCAATTTTTCGCGCGGTTCACTTCCTACGCTCGCGCCCTACGTTGGGCGCAGCGGGAGGGAATGGAATGGAGCGCGATAATAAGAAAAGAAAGAGAGACACAAACAAAATGAGAAAGAATAGCACGCAAAAAAATAAGGAGTTATCCATTGCCATCGTATGGCATATTGATGACGTGTTGGAAGTGCGCCCAGATTTGTCCAGGGAGCAAGCATTCCAGGTATTAAAGAAAGCAAAAGAAAATCACGATGCAAACATTGGAATAAATTGGGACGTTCTTACTGATTGCGCGGAAAGCCTTTTTGCTGAGAGAGAGGAGGACGCGCTCAAATGACCTGCCCGCAAGTTTACGCCCTGGGGCTGCTCCACGGTGGCCTGCTGCTCGCGTTTGTATGGCTAGTATGGCCTAAGAATAAGCGCAAGTAAGTCTTCCCTTGTCTTCCCATTTAGCACGTGGGAAGCAAAGGTAAGATCCGATAGGGTCAACCTAACAAACGGCAGCGTAGTCTTTATTGATTGCGCGAATGAAAAAGAAAAAGAAACAATTATGAAATTAAAATGGATTGACTACCAAAATGGAAGACATGAGGTGCATTTGTGCGGCTGCGCTCATAGTAAGAAGTTGTGCTTCTATCCAGAAAGTCATGAGATTGAAACCCAGGCGAAAAGTTTAAGCGAATTGTGCCGCGAAATAGCTTTAGATTTTAATAAAGATTTTGCCCGTGATAACGGCATGACGGCGGCGGAATATATTGACGGCGGCGATGGCTATCCAGTAGGGAGGAATGTCGAAGAAGGCGTGCGAATCATGCCATGCGTTAAGTTTTAATAATCCTCCCAGGGTTCAAACCCCAACGGCTTTTCGCGCTTGCTTACAAACGGCAGCGCAGGCATTCCGTCTTTACAAACGGCAGCGCAGCCTATAAGGAGCATATAAAAATATGACAGAAGATGAAATTATAAAAGCCTACCTTTCGCGCCTAGGCAAGAAAGGCGGGAGCGTCAAGGGATCTTGCAAGGCTCGCAAGCTTTCGCGGGAGCATTACCAAACGGTAGCGCAGGCACAGCGGGAGCGTTGGCAAAAGTGGCGGACCGAAAACGGTAGGCCAGCTACCAAACGGTAGCGTAGCCTTTCGCGGGAGCGATAGCCCTATAAGGGGTGTGTAGAATAGCCCTATAAGGGGCGTATAAACGGCAGCCTAGCGACCAATACGGCAACAGCAGGCTCGGTTGTCTAGCGGTTCAACCCTAAACTTGGCTTTTAAACTCGATTCTTTGGGTTTTGTTTTAGTTACGCATCTTTTACCATTTTGCCTATCCCGACCCCGTGGCGAGGCTTCTGGAGGGCAAGGAATCGATTTTAAAGCCTTTTTGCTTTTCATGTAACTACCAATTTCGGCAACTCCAGAAACGTGGGGTTAGCTTGCTGGGAGGCTTGCTGTCACACCCGTGTCTAGCCCTGAAGCTACGCCTACGGGCTGGATTGCTCTTCTTTATGGTCATCTTGGGATCACCATAGCGGATAACCTTGCTTTGCCCATCCTTACACGCTCGGACTACGAATTTACGCGCCTCTCCAGGTGTACGCCT
>Ga0209401_1002958_pt1 | contig 10816 bp, 8 predicted proteins | sample M_140807_MF_Meta_FD_187318 | JGI IMG/M metagenome (GOLD analysis project Ga0209401, IMG submission 187318) | Freshwater microbial communities from Lake Montjoie, Canada to study carbon cycling - M_140807_MF_MetaG (SPAdes) (version 2) | ecosystem: Environmental > Aquatic > Freshwater > Lake...
CCTTTTTGAAAACATTAGAAGAGCCACCACCCTATGCCATTTTTATTTTAGCCACCACTGAAAAACATAAAATTCTTCCAACTATTTTAAGTCGTTGTCAAATTTTTGATTTTAGACGCATTACTTCCAATGATACTGTAGCGCATTTAGAAGAAATTATTGGCAAAGAAAATATCAAGGCTGAAAAAAATGCATTGCAATTGATTGCACAAAAAAGTGAAGGTTGCATGCGTGATGCCTTAAGTATTTTAGATAAAATAGTAAGTTTTTCTAATGGGGCTTTAACTTATGAAAATACACTTGAGCATTTAAATATTTTAGACGAGGCTTACTTTTTTAAACTACTAGAATACCTTACTGCACAGGATCTTACCCAGGCCATGTTATTGTATGATGAAATTAATCAAAAAGGCTTTGAGGGTGATATGGTTTTATACGGACTTGCTAGCTTTATTAGAAACTTACTAGTGTGCAAAGACCCTGCCAGTGCTAAATTATTAGAATCGATTGAAGGATGGAGAGAACAATATATAAATGTTGCCAAAGAAATAAGCACTCCTTATTTAGTAAGTGCGCTTAACTTATTAAATGAAGCCGAGATACAATTTAAAATGGCCCGCAATAAAAGACTGCACGTAGAAATGGCCATTATCAAACTCAATTTTTTACAGCAAGCTATTGAACTAAGCATGGAAGACAGCCAAGTTGTAAAAAAAAAATTAGTGGATAGTCATTACCCTATTCGATTAAAGAAAATTATTCCTTTAAGCAATTCAGTAGTCACTAAGGAGGCCAAATTAATTATAGAACAGCAGCCAGTAGTTTCAAAAGCAGCTATTAGTAAAACTAGTCAAGTAACCGAACCTATAGCAGCTGAACCCATAAAGGCAGCATCTGAACCTATAATAGCAGCAGCACAATTATCTACAAAAGAAAATAGCAGCCCAACCTATACAACGCCTACTGAAAAAGGCAGTAATAAAAATTTACTCGCTGTACTTCAAAATAAATACGGAGAAAAATACAAGATTGAAGAAGTCATCGATTCTATTCCACTTACGATGGAAGATTTAAGAAAATGTTGGGATGATTTCACCCTTACTTTAGAAACTGCGTTAAAACATTCAGCAGCTAGTACTTTTAAATTAGCAGCATTAGATATAGAAAATGAAACTCATTTCACCATTACTGTTCCTGCTTTAACGGCACAAAAATTTGTGGAACAAGAACGCATGAATGTACTTGAAAGAGTATGGGAGCATTTTCACAATCGCGCCATTCAATTTAGTATACTCGTAGCTGCGAGCGAAAAAGAGGATGTGCCTTTACATTTAAGTTTGAATAGCAAACAAAAATACGAGCGCATTGCAGCAATGTACCCATTGGTGCAGGAATTAAAAACAAGATTGAACTTAGAAATTTATTACTAGAGCTTTTACTACTAGAAATTTATTACTAGAGCTTTGCCTTTGCGTATCCCTTTTGTTTTAAGTATTGGAATATTTTTTGACGGTGATCACCCTGGATAATAATTTCTCCATCTTTCACCGAGCCTCCAGTTCCACAAAAATTTTTTATGGCTTTTCCTAATTCATTCATAGCATCCAAGGAGCCTTCAAAACCATACACAATGGTCACTGTTTTTCCAGCTCTGTGTTTGGTCTCTAAAATAATTCTTAATGCTTGCTCTGCTGGTGCTAGTGTGACAGTGGATAGTTCTTCCTTGGGGAGCATATAATCTGGATTCGTGCTATACACTAAAGGGGAACTATTTTGACTTGTTGTATTTGATTTGCCTTTTTTGCTCATTATTTAAGTATTATAACAGTATAAAGTTTGTAGTCTGCCTAGTATTTTGAAACTTTGTAGTACAAATTAATAAAAACAAAGTTAAGGCTAAAATAAAGTAAGCATTATGTCAAAAAAAGTAATGTTGGTTATCATGGATGGCTGGGGTCTTGGGCTCGTGCCTGCCTCCGATGCTATTCAACAAGCAAAAGTACCCTTCGTAACAAGTTTATATAAGCAGTATCCTAATACTACACTAGTTACTTGTGGTGAAGCGGTGGGTCTTCCAGATGGGCAAATGGGTAATAGTGAAGTTGGCCATTTAAATTTAGGCGCGGGGCGTATAGTCTACCAAGAATTACAAAGAATTAATGTAGCCATTAAAACAGGTGAATTAGCGAGCAACCCCACTTTATTAGCAAGCATCGATTATGCCAAACAAAATAATAAACCTTTACACTTATTAGGTTTAGTAAGTGACGGTGGTGTGCATTCTCATACTAGTCATTTAAAAGCCATTTGTGATATATGTAAAACCAAAGGATTGAACGATGTGTATATTCATGCCTTTACCGATGGAAGAGATACCGATCCTAAAAGTGGACTATGTTATATAGAAGATCTTGAAAATCATTTAAAAAATTCAGCTGGGAAAATAGCGACAGTAAGTGGAAGATACTATGCCATGGATAGAGATAAAAGATGGGAAAGAGTTCAACTCGCTTATGACGCAATAGTAAAAGCAGAAGGCCCAACAGCTAGTGCTGCATTGGATGTCCTTAAAACAAACTATGCTAATAATATTACAGATGAATTTATAAAACCTACCGTCTTAACTGAGAACGGCGCCCCTATTGCTACTATTAAAGACGGTGATGCAGTGCTTTGTTTTAATTTCAGAACCGATCGTTGTAGAGAAATTACAGAATTGCTTAGTCAAAAAGATTTTCCAGATTTTGGAATGAAGAAATTAGATTTACATTATACTACCATTACTAAATATGACGAGACCTTTCAAAAAGTAAATATCATTTTTGAAAATGATAACTTAGTAAATACATTGGGCGAGGTATTAGCAAAGCATCAAAAAAAACAAATTAGAATTGCAGAAACTGAAAAGTATCCGCATGTTACTTTTTTCTTCAGTGGTGGTAGAGAATTACCCTTTGACGGCGAAACAAGAATTATGGCACCTTCTCCTAAAGTAGCCACCTATGATTTACAACCTGAAATGAGTGCTGCAGAATTAACCGATAAATTATTACCGGAGATTCAAGCAGGCAATCCAGATTTTGTTTGTTTGAATTTTGCCAATGCCGATATGGTGGGGCATACTGGTGTATTTACTGCAGTTATGAAAGCGGTTGAAACGGTAGATGCCTGTGTTGAAAAAATAGTCACTGCCGGTTTAGCAAATGGATATACTATCTTTTTAACAGCCGATCATGGCAATGCCGATTACATGATTAATGAAGACGGAAGCCCCAACACAGCACATTCACTTAATTTAGTACCCTTCTTTATAATAGATAAAGACTTTAAAGGCAGCATAAAACCCGGTAAATTAGGCGACTTAGCCCCCACTATCTTAAAACTAATGGACTTGGAAATACCTACTGAGATGACTGGAAATGTTTTGATTTAAGAAAATTTTTTATTGATTTTTCTCTAATCGACAACCCAGTCATAGAATAGTAGTAGAAGAATTACTATATTGTTGAAATAATCAAAGAAATGATATTATGATAAAGAAAATACTTATTGGACTACTTGTTATTTTAGTAGCCATTCAATTTATTCGCCCAGCGAAAAATAATTCAGCCAATATCACTAAAGATATTACTACTTTATATCCAATGCCTGATAGTGTAAAGGTTATTGTTGATAAAGCTTGTGCAGACTGTCATACCAACAATACAAAATATCCTTTTTATGCAGCCATTCAGCCTATTAGCTTTTGGTTAGCAGATCATGTCAATGATGGTAAGCGTCATTTTAATTTTAATGAATTTGCAGGTTATAGATTAGCCAAGCAAAATCATAAATTAGAAGAAGTCATTGAACAAATCAAAGAAGGCGAAATGCCACTTGCTTCTTATACAATAATTCATACCGAAGCAAAATTAACAGAAGCAGAAAAAGAAACATTGACTAAATGGTGTCAAAATATTATGGATACATTGAAAGCCAATTATCCTGCTGATAGTCTTATTTTAAAGAAACCCACCCAAACACAAGCCGTTACTAAATAAGGTTTCTTAAGTATGAAAATTGTAAAAGCCACTTATTTAATTTCTAGTCCTAGTTTTGATCAATGCCCTGCATTGAAAGCTCCAGAATATGCCTTTATTGGAAGAAGCAATGTGGGCAAGTCTTCTATTATAAATGCGCTATGTCTTCAAAAGAATTTAGCCAAAACTTCGGGCACACCCGGTAAGACACAGCTCATTAACCATTTTGAAATTATAAGCAATAGTGTTGCCAAGGGCAAACAAGACAAATGGTATATTGTAGATTTACCTGGTTATGGATTTGCTAAAGTGTCTCAAAGTAGTAGAAGAAGATGGGAGCAAATGATTGAAAACTATTTAAGAAAAAGAGAGAACTTAAATCGTGTTTTTGTTTTAATTGATAGCAGACATGCTCCCCAAAAAATTGATTTAGAATTTGTAGAACAATTATTCAAATGGGAAATTCCTTTCACCATTATATTCACTAAGTCTGACAAAGAAAAACCAGGTGTAGTGGCAAGAAATGTAAAATCATTTTTTGAGTCGCTCAACGAAATACTTCCTTTTTTACCCCAAGGCTTTGTAACCAGTGCGGAAAAAAGAACAGGTGTGGATGAGGTGTTAGCCTGTATTGACCAATACAATAAACTAGACGCCGAAGGTCTTTAACGCTGTTTAATAAATTTTAATTCACCGCCTTATCTGCACAGCAGCTACTTGCAAAGGCTTCTGGTTTTGCTTTAAATGCAAAACCCATTCCTAATATATAACCCATGGCTTCTTTTAAAGCATCGTTGCTTTTAAATTGAGGATTGGTATTAATGTCGGCGTGTACTTCCATTTCAATATTATGTTCAATAAAAAGATCGCATAACTCATAAGCAATTTCAATACTTTTAGCCACTTCCATGAGCATTCTTTCTTTCAAATGATATTTCTGCGTGCTCTTATCATTATGGATATACATAAAACCACCATTATGTTCTCTCAAAAAAACAATCACTGTCGCAAATTCTGTAATATTGGCTTTTACTTGACTATCTGTCCCAATACAAACTTTTAATTTTGTCTTCTTTTCGGACTCAGTAATGATAGCTTGTTTGACAGCCTCTTTAATTGGAAGTACTATTTTTTCTCCATTAAATTTTCTCCATAACATAGATTCAATTTTAAAGGTTCTATAGAATGAGGTGCCTCAATCAGTACCCTAAATTAGGATATTAGATTTGATTGCCCCTTTTACGAGCTGCTGCAGTTTTCAACAGCAGGTGGATAAGCCCGTCTTTTGGCTAAAAGCCACCTATATTTATTACCTTTGTCCACTTAATAGATAGCCCATTATGAAGATTTTATTCCAATATATTAAACCCTTTAGAAGCCTTGTTTTACTTGCCTTTATATTAGCGGGTATTAACCAAACTTTTTCTTTATTCGATCCCATGATTTTTGGTAAACTCATTGACGAATTTGCCAAAAACCCCATCGTGGATGCAGCAGGTCATCACAGAACCCAGTCCGATTTTTTATGGGGCGTTAGCAATATGTTATTGTTATTAGTAGGCACTGCCATGGTAAGTAGGATAGCCAAGGCTTTCCAAGATTATACAGTGAATGTAATTATTCAAAAATTTGGTGCCGCCTTGTTTACCGATGGCTTAAAACATTCGATGCAACTTCCTTATCAAGCTTTTGAAGATCAAAGAAGTGGAGAAACCTTATCTATTTTAACCAAAGCAAGAGCCGATTGTGAAAAATTTATTAGCTATGTGGTGAATGTATTATTTGGCATTATTGTAAGTGTCATTTTTGTGTCTATTTATGCCACCAGATTACATTGGTCTATTATACCTATTTATATTGGAGGGGCCAGCTTGATTGCCTATGTTACCAATTTGTTAAGTAAGCAAATTAAAGTCATTCAAAAAACCATTGTAAAAGAAACTACCTCACTAGCAGGTACCACTACAGAAAGTTTACGCAATATTGAATTAATTAAAAGCTTGGGTTTAACCACACAAGAAATTCAAAGATTAAATAATAATACCTATAAAATTTTAGCACTCGAACTAAAGAAAGTAAAAAATGTTCGCTCTCTAAGTTTTATCCAAGGTACCATGGTGAATTTTTTAAGACAGGTGATTACTTTTACTTTAATGTGGCTCATCTTCAAAGAAATTTTAACTGTGGGTCAGTTAATCTCTTTACAGTTTTACAGCTTTTTTATATTTGGTCCACTTCAAGAAATTGGAAGTATCATTTTAAGTTATAGAGAAACAGAAGCCTCATTAAATAATTTCGATGCCCTGATGAAAAAGCCTATCGATCAAACGCCTAGCAACCCTACCGCTATTGGAGATATTCAACACTTAGCATTCAACCAAGTAGGCTTTCAACATCAAACGGCTAATTTTAAAGCCATTGATAATATTAGTTTTGAAGCAAAGAAGGGCGAAACCGTTGCCTTTGTGGGACCTTCAGGGGCTGGCAAAAGCACCTTGGTAAAATTATTAGTAGGATTATATCAGCCACAAGAAGGCCAAATTTTAGTCAACGATGTGAATTCAAATAATATTGACATGACTGGACTTCGCAATCAAATTAGTTTTGTTACCCAGGACACACAATTATTTGCAGGTACTATTAAAGAAAACTTAGCCTTTGTGGCACCTACTGCTACAGAAGAAGATATGTTAGTAGCCCTTACCAAGGCAAGCTGTTCTAATATTTTAGACAAGGGTGGCAATGGACTAGCTACCTTAATTGGAGAAGGCGGTTTAAAATTAAGTGGTGGAGAAAAACAAAGATTGTCTATCGCTAGGGCCTTATTAAGACATCCTCATTTATTGATATTTGATGAAGCCACTTCTTCTTTAGATAGTATCACAGAAGAATCTATTACCGATACCATCAGACAACTCTCGGCTGAAAGAGAACAAATTACCATTATGATTGCGCATAGGTTATCAACTATTATTCATGCGACCAGAATTTATGTTTTAGAGAAAGGTCAAGTGATTGAAAAAGGAACCCACGATTCATTATTATTAGAGAAGGGCTTGTACTATGCTATGTGGAGACAACAAATTGGAGAAAGAAGAATGGCTAATTAGATAATTTTTTTATCGCAGCGGCTATTATGGATAAAGAACAGTTTAAAGAAATTCAGTCAAGTATTCCCCATGAACCGGGTATCTATCAATATTTTGATGGAAAGGGCGCTTTATTATATGTAGGCAAGGCTAAAAATCTAAGAAAAAGGGTGAGCTCCTATTTCTTAGCCAACCAAGAAAATCAAAAAACAATTGAACTGGTTGAAAAAATTAAGGATATCCAATTTACCATGGTGAATTCGGAGCACGACGCTTTTATACTGGAAAATGAACTTATTAAAAATTACCAGCCCAAGTACAATATTAATTTAAAGGACGATAAAACCTACCCTTACATTATTATAAAAAATGAGTCCTTTCCTAGGGTGTATATTACTAGAAGAAAAATAAAGGATGGCTCTACTTATATAGGCCCTTTTACCCACCCACTTGCGGTGAGAGAATTAATGAATCATATTAAACGAACCATTCCCTTAAGAACTTGTACTCTTCCGCTCACTAAAAAAAATATTGAACTAGGCAAGTTTAAAGTTTGTTTAGAATATCATATTGGCAACTGCTTGGGGCCTTGTCAAAATTTTCAGTCAGAAACTGCTTATAACGAATCTATAGAACAGGTTCAAAATTTATTAAAAGGCAATATCAAACCTGTTATTCAAACTTTACAAACTAAAATGCAAGAGCAGTCTGCAGCGATGCAATTTGAAAAAGCAGGATTTACCAAAAGAAAAATAGAAGAGCTAGAAACCTACCAAACAAAGTCGGTAGTATATACAAAACATCAACACCCCATGGATGTTTTTAGTATTGCACATAAGGAAGACCAGGCCTATGTGAGTTATTTAATGGTGCAAGAAGGTAGAATTATACAAACGCATATTTTGCCCTTAACCGTACCTCTTGAAGAAAACAAAGAAACGATATTGTCTTTTGCGATTCATTATTTCAGAACAAATCTAAGTTCTGATGCCAAAGAAATTATATTACCTATTGAATTAGAAGATACAATACCAGGTGTAAAATATACAATTCCCTTACAAGGAGATAAAGAACAGCTTTTAGCCCTGTCACAAAAAAATGCCGACTACGCTTTAAAGGATTGGGAGTATAAACAAAAGTTAGTACAAGTGAACCCTATCATGGATAATAGCGTTTTACAAGAACTGAAAGACCAACTACATTTGGGTGCGATGCCTGTGCATATAGAATGTTTTGATAACTCCAATATACAAGGCACCTTCCCTGTGTCGGCCATGGTTTGTTTTAAAAATGGACAGCCTAGTAAATCGGACTACCGTAAGTTTAATATTAAAACAGTGGTGGGTATTAATGATTTTGCCAGCATGAAGGAGTCGGTGTATAGAAGGTATAAATCGGTACTTGCAAAACAGCAGGCAATTCCTCAATTGATAATTATTGATGGTGGTAAGGGTCAGTTAAACGCTGCTATTGAGGCTTTAACGGAGCTAGGTATTCAACAGCAGGTCACCACCGTTGGACTTGCTAAAAATTTAGAAGAAATTTTCTTTGTAGGCGACACGAACTCCCTGAAATTAAACTGGCAGTCCGATGCACACCGACTTATTAGAAATATAAGAGATGAAGTACACCGCTTTGGTATACAGTTTCATAGAAGTAAGAGGTCTAAAGGAGCGCTTGAAAATAGCTTGGACCAAATTGAAGGCATTGGACCCAAAACCAAAGACTTATTATTGATTTATTTTAAATCGGTACAAAAAATTAAAGAAGCAAAGTTGGAATTGCTATCAGAAATTATAGGCCCGAGTAAGGCGAAAATTTTAAAAGCTGCTTTTGAAAAAAGAGAGGATTAATACACCCATCTGTCTTGCTCGTAATCGAAGATTCTTTGTCTGATCTTCTCTCCTTCTAACAATCTTTTATTAGGATCTTTATACAATGCATTCAACATCTTATCATTGTAATTGTCAAGTGTAGACTTTACAACATATCCATTGAAGTACCTGCTTTCAAAAAGTTCTTCCCAAGTAATTCTATTTGAAATATTCTTAGGATTATATACTTCGTTTTTGGCAAGGGTTGCTCTTAATTCTGGATAGTAGATCCAAAATAAAGTACGCTTAATAGGTTTATTATTAATGACAATAGTAGCTACAGGTGCAATACCAATAATTCTGCAATACATTCTACTAGTTCTATTATCAAAAATGAATTGCTCTTTTAATCTGAATGTGTAAATAGAGTCAGGATTCGGAGCTAGTTTAGTGTTGTAAATAATACTCGTATCAAATACATTGGGATTATTAATATTTTGTACTAACTGCGTATCTAAACTACCTTTTAACATAGCATTTACTTCGTCAACGCCCAATGGTTTTGTAAAACGATCATCTCCCCCTTCCGCTGAAAATGGCACTACCCCATCTTTTTCAATAGCTCTTAACAATAGCGCAAAAAAGCGTTGGTCTCCACTATCATCATAAGCCTGGTATATAAAAGGACGGTTAATTTTTTCTCTACCATCAATTTCTTCCCAAACAAACTCGCTAAATAAAGCATCTTCTTCTCTTAAGTTCTCATAAGCCATAGGTGTTCTTTGCTGAACTGCCTTTCTTGTATTATTCTCTGTTGAAAAACCATTATTAGGTCTTAAACTTTTTCTACTATTCGCATTAAAACCGCCCACCAAGGTAGTGTCAATAGTTTTAGTAGATTTTATATTGGTATCAATAGCTACAGTTGAAACCACTGGAACAGAAACTGGCGTTTCAACAGGCTTGGCAGCCACTGTATCCTTAGTTGCAGGACCTGCTTTTTTCTTATAGTTAAATTGCGCTTCAGTGCTATTGACTATGCTTAGTGCAAGCACTAAAAACAAAGTAGGGGATATTAATTTTTTCATGTCTTATATTTTTCTACTTTTTTACAATTTTATTGTAATATAAAAGTAATCGTTTGATCTAATTTTCTAGTACCGCCACCTGGCTCTGTTACTTTAATTTCACCAATGGTAACGGTTGTTCCTGATTGACATCTTCTTACTAAATCCTTTGCGCCATTTGCAAAAGCCGCTCCATTCACTTCCGCCACTTCTGGTTCATCAAAACCTTTTCCAGTGGCAATGACTATAAAGGAAACTACATTGAATTTAATACCCTCAAATACAAAGTCTCTTAAATCGGCAATCACCCCTTGTTGCACTCTAAATTTATTAGCCGTCATATTACCGCCTGCGCTACCACCTACAATGGCAATAGGATCTGGAACACGCTTAACAGGTATATTAATTTTTTGAGATAATTTACCATCGTTCACATTCACCATTACATTGCCAAGTTGCGTACACTTCACAATGTATTGTCCAGCGCCGGCTTTACTTACTGTAGCACCGGTTCCTTCCACAGTTACGTTTATTTTTTCAGCACCGCCGCCGCCTGTTACACTTAATGGATTATCTAAACCTTTATAAAACACTCTTGTTTTGTCTGTTGATACCACTAAACCAGCAGGCGTACCGACTGTAAATCTTACATCCTTTTCTACGATAGCCGTTTCTCCATTAGGCTTTAAAAAAGATATTCTTACTCTTTTTGAATTAACGCCTGGCGCCCCTGCAGTTGATTTATAAATTGCAGAACCGTCGGCGGTAATAGGTAAGTTCACGCCATCAATTGAAATAGACGGTTTCGCAGCACTACTAAAAGCACC